>Ga0123356_10006042_pt1 | contig 12279 bp, 6 predicted proteins | sample TergutEmb28metaG_2_FD_92546 | JGI IMG/M metagenome (GOLD analysis project Ga0123356, IMG submission 92546) | Embiratermes neotenicus P3 segment gut microbial communities from Petit-Saut dam, French Guiana - Emb289 P3 | ecosystem: Host-associated > Arthropoda: Insects > Digestive system > Gut ... | reverse complement strand
TTATACGATGTTACAATTGATCTTGCAAAGCAAATTCTTACAAGTGGTATGGCTAATTGGGGTGAATAATTAAAAGGCATTAAAAAAAGCCTCCTGTAAGGGAGGCTTTTTTATGCATTACAAGTTTTAAGGTTTTGCAAATGCAGAGCTTTCTGTTTTTATTAGATCGCTAATTTCTTGAAAAACTTTTGTAATATTGGGATCAAAGTGTTTTGCAGATCCGTTAATTATTATTTCTAACGCTTCATTATGAGAAAAAGCCTTTTTATACGGCCGTTCAGAAACTAAAGCGTCATATACGTCTATAATTGCCATTAAGCGTCCCTGAAGCGGAATGTCCGTTCCTTTTAAACCATAAGGATAACCAGTGCCATCCCAGCATTCGTGGTGATATGCCGCAATCATTTTTGCATTATATAAAAATTCTGCGTCTCCTGTTTGCTGTATTGCTTTTTCTATGATGCGTTCACCTGCTATGGAGTGCATTTTCATAGTCTTAAACTCTTCTTCTGTTAAAGGTCCAGGCTTATTAAGTATTGAATCAGAAATAACTATTTTTCCCAAATCGTGCAGCCGTGCCGATGAAACTACCGATTCCATATTCCAGTTTTTCATTTCATCAGCATAAACACCTTTCTCCAGCATGGCGTTTATTAATATTTTTAAATATATTGCGGTACGATCAATGTGACCTCCGGTATTGTTATCACGGTTTTCTACAAGATCAGCCATTGTATAAACAATACCATTTTGCAGAAGCACAAGCTGTTCTGTACGGCGGGCAAGCTGCGCTGTGCGTTCTCGTATTAATTCGTCAAGCTGAAGATGGTTTTTTATACGATTCATAAGTACAGGTTCAGAGAATGGCTTTAAAATAAAATCTACAGCTCCAAGTTCAATTCCATCCGCTTCACTTACAGGATCTGTGCGGCCTGTTAAAAATATTACAGGGATCTCGGCGTACAAGTCACTGGATTTTAATTTTTTCATCGCTTCAAAACCTGTCATTTCAGGCATTTCAATGTCAAGTAAAATAAGATCCGGCTTAAATTTCTCAAGCGCCGTGAACATTTGAATTGCAGAAGATAATGCAATTACACGATATTGTTTTACCAGCGCTTCCTCGGCGACAGTAAGGTTTGTTGCGTTATCATCTACCAAAAAAATTGTTTTCTGCATAACTATCTCCAACTATAAATACTTCTTTACATAATCCAATAATACAGACGGATTAATTGGTTTTTTTATAACTTCAAGTACTCCCGTCTTTTTTGCATCGGATAACATTTTTTCATCTGTCCAGCCGGTAAGAAAGAAAACAGGAATATCGCTGTACTGCGGCGTTTCTTTAAGTTTAGCTATAGCTTCAATACCTGTCATTTCCGGCATTTCAATATCAAGCAGAATTAAATCGGCTTTCTTTTTTTCTAAAAGTAAAAACATCTTTTCTGCCGAAGGCATTGTTAGTACGCGATAGTCGTTTTCCAGCGCAGAAGCGGCTACTGTAAGGTTAGCATCGTTATCATCAACAATAAAAATTAATTTGTCCATAATATTTTCTGTCCTATCCGTACAACTTTTTAAAGTCTTCTTTTATAGTTAATAATTCTTTTGCTATTCTTATATGCTTTGCAACTTTATTATTTAACTCATGCGGCTTAAATGGTTTTACCATAAAGTCAGAAGCTCCAAGAGACATGGCTTCGTTTACATGTTCCTGAGTTCCTTCTGTTGTAATAATGATAATCGGCGTTTCTTTGTGCGCTGGTAATTTCCGTATCATTGGAATAAGATCAAATCCGTTTAATACCGGCATTACATAGTCAAGCAGAATTAAATCCGGTTTTTTGTTACGCAAGAAATCCATAACATCTTCAGATTTTGAAAGCACATAAACTTTATATCTGTCGTGCAGGGCATATTGCATAGCACGCAGCATACTGGAAACATCATCAACAACAAGTACGCTTGGCTTTTTATCATCAACCAGCTCATCGTCAGCACTTTTATAGTTGGGATTTAGATGACTCTCTATACTTTCAACCAGCTTTGGTGTGGTAAATGGTTTTATAACATAATCAACAGCGCCAAGGCTAAGTCCTTTTACAACGCTTTCTCTGTCACTGTTGCCTGTCAAAAAAATTACCGGAATATCTGCATATTTTTCATCGGCTTTTAAACTTTTAATGGTTTCATAACCGTCAATGTCAGGCATGTTGACATCTAATAATATTAAGTCTGGTTTAAAAAATGCGAGGTACTCATACATTTTAAGTGCAGAATCTGCAGGGAAGACTTCATAGAATTCGCTAAGTCTGCTCTTTAATGACACAAGACTGTAGTTAACATCGTCAACATAGATAATTTTTTTTCGTTTTCCAGAAATCTCTGTCGCTGTTTTAAAACCGGATCTTTCCATTAGATACCTCCTAATTTTTCTGCTATTTGTTTAAAGTCCATCCTGTCAACACTCTCACGAAGCCAGTCTGCAAGACCGTCATCTGACTCATACTTATACTTCTCAATCTCCAGCATTATCTTGTCAACTCCGCTAATATCATAATCCTTGCATGCTTCAAGCAGCTTTAGTAAATCCTCCCTATTCGGTTTATCCTTTTTTGGTTTTGGGTTTTCAGCGTCAATACCAAAAAGTAAATCCTCAATGTCGGTAACCAGTTTCCATGCAGTTTTAAGGAATTCTGGATTATATTCTCTAATATAGCCTATATTACTAATTTTTGCAGCATCTTCAAGGGCTTTTGCGCTTAAACCAACCGATCCTGCAAAAATATCAAGGCTTGTTCCCTTGATTCCATGTACCTTAATTCTGTAGTTTTCTATTGAATTTTCATTCGGATTCTCTATTTCGGCAAGCATGGAACGGACGCTTGCCGCATAAGAGCGCAGAACCCTTAAATAGGTGTTTTCGTCGCAGCTATATCTCTGAAGCCCCTTGATGATATTTAGCCCTGTAATCTCCTTTTTTAGCAGTTGTGTGCTTTTTTGAGCCGCATTTAACGTTAAATTGACTACATGAGCCGCAGCGGCATTTTCTGCTTCTTCAAACTCGCTATGAAGCACATGCTCCATGATATTATCAAGAACTTTTTTTGTCTCTTTGGAGCAATGTTTGATTTCGGTAATTATGTCCAAAGCGCCTTTTCTGTCATAATCTTCAGCTTTTTCCTGAATTGCCGTTAAGTTGTTGATTAAATCTTCGATATCGCTGTCTGTGTCACTGTCATCATGCTTTGGTTCAAGCTTTTCCAGAAGAGAGCGTAAATCATTTAAAAAGTCGGGAATGGATGCTTTAATCTGCTCTATATCATTTTCACGCCCATTCTTTTCCAGCTTATACGCAAGCTCTGCAAGCATCATTTCGCCTATGTTAGAAAGAGAACTTTTAATTCCGTGGACAATAACTGTAAATTTTCGTAAAACATCTTCATTCGTAAGCTGCAAGTTTTCTCCCGAAAGTTCTTCCAGCCAGGAAACGGCTTTCCGAGCATCTCTGATAAACGATTCCAGAAGAAGAGAGTCAACTGTAGAATGCTGTGTAATGCCGCTTTTTGCATTTACATAAAAATTTTGTGTTCCCTGGCGGCGTGCAGCTTCAACTACCTCAAGAGGCTGTTTATCTCGTATATGTTTATTTAAAACAGTGTTTAATTGACGTATATCGATGGGTTTGGAAATGAAATCATCAAAACCATTTTGAAGGAACATTTCCGCCTGTCCCGCAACAGCGTTGGCTGTTAGTGCTACAATTGCAGTTTTCATTGGCTTATTGCTTTGTGTTTCGTTTGCGGAAAAACTTGTGCCGTTAATTTGTTCTGTTTCCCACTGGCGTATATGTTTTGTTGCCTCGATGCCGTCCATTTCCGGCATCATATGGTCCATAAAAATTACATCATACACATTGCCGTTTTTAATTTTATCGATAGCTTCTTTTCCGCTCATCGCCGTATCTATTTTTAGTCTATACAGCTTCATAAGACCAACGGCTACATATAAATTTGTTTCAACATCGTCTACTATAAGTACGCTTCCATAAGGCATTGGGTCTCGTGCAATTTGACCTTTTTTCCTTTGGGTCATATAACTCATTCGGAATTTCCGCAGATTTTCCGCTACCTCTTTGCCAATTACTTCGTTGTCTACTTTTTCCTGAGGAAGCCGTACTGTAAACAGCGAACCGACATTCAGCTCGCTTTCTACATTTAATTCGCCGTCCATCAAGTTTATTAGACGCTGAGTAATAGCCAAACCAAGTCCTGTTCCTTCGATTCCAATTTGATTAAACCGTGAGTATTTTTCAAACATCTTGCCAAGCTGATCATCTGTCATGCCATGACCTGTGTCCTTTACGCTTAATACAAGATAGATGTCTTCGCTGCCGCGTTCTTGTTCAACTTTAACAGACAAAGTTACATTTCCTTTATCTGTATATTTGAATGCATTAGAGAGCAGGTTATTGAGTATTTGTTTTATACGAAGCTCATCGCCAATAAGTTTGGCAGGAACATTTTCATCTACAAGAAGATCAAATTCGATGGGTTTGGAATCTATTCGCATCATGTTAAGATGCACAGAATCATTTATTAAACTTGCAACTTTATATTGAGACGGGTTTATATCCAGTTTACCTGCTTCTATTTTTGAAATATCAAGAATGTCGTTGATTATACCTAAAAGTAAATCGCATGAACTGTATATTTTTCCAAGGCCTTCTTCTATTTCGGTTGGCAGCGATTCGTATTGAATAAGAATTTCTGTAACGCCAAGGATTGCGTTCATTGGCGTTCGTATTTCGTGGCTCATGTTTGCAAGGAATGAAGATTTTGTCTGACTTGCCTGTTCTGCAGCATAAAGCGCTTTACGGCGTTCTGCACCGGAAATCGCAAGCGCCATAAAATCTGCAAGAGAAGAAGCAAAGTTTTGTTCTTCTATTGCCCATTCACGCATTTCCGGGAATTCTTTACAGCGTATCTGTTCGATACAGATAACGCCGACAACTTTGCCGTCAACGTAAATTGGAGCGTCAAGAGCTGCGCATAATGAATGGTAGTACTCGTCAGAAACAGAAGATATCAATTTACAGTCATCGCTGTTGTTCATGACAATAAGTCTTTCGGTTTTTAAAAGATTTACATAATTATGACGGTTGGTTAAATCATATTTTTGCATAAACGGGTTTTCCCCGGTATAGGAATCATAGCAGGAAATACATTCAAGGGCATTTTCATCTTCCAGCAGACTCCATATTCCAACACAAAAAGTATTTAAGGCATTACATCCTTCTTTAGTTATAATTTTTGCCGCATCTTCTGTTGTTATTGTAGAGATTGCTGTGGTTTTTGTTATTTTTACCAGCGCATCATTTAATTTTTTTGCATATTCGTATCTGGATTTTATTTTATTTTCAATTTCCTTGTGTTTGGATATATCACGGGCTATTCCTAAAACACCTATTATAGCGCCGTCTATCATAAGAGGTTTTTTTATAGTTTCCAAAAGCAGCATTGTTCCGTCAGCGCGAGGAGAATATTCTTCTATAAAAGCGGTGCGCCCCTCTGTTATAATCTTTTGATCCCATTCTCTAAATTCATTTGCTTTATCCTGTTTTATTCCAAGTCCGTCTACATCGTTCTTTCCAATAATATCTTCTTTCTTACGTCCAAAAAATTCCAGGAATGCCTTGTTGCATTGCAGAAAACGCAAATTCAAATCTTTAATAAATACAAGATCGGGAATAGAATCAAATAATGTTGATAGAGTAGTTGCCTGAAGTTTTAGCTCGTATGTACGGTTTTCTACTATTTTTTCCAGTTCTCTGCTTATACGCCTATTTCTTGCAAAAAAGATTACAACAAGAGACAATACGCATAAAGTTAAAACGCTAGTTCCTATCAGCCATGGCATTATTGCTTCAACTACTTTACTGCGGTAGTCATAAGTTCTTCGCATCCAATGCTCTGCAATACTCTTTGAATCAATTAATCTAAGCGCTTTTTCTATAATAGAGCACAGAAGAGCCTCGTCTTTATTTATTCCGAATTTTATGGGAAGAGGCTGTTCAAACACAATATTTGCTTTATAGTTCGGAAGCTCAAGATAATGAGTCAGGTACAATAATCTTTTCTGATTCCCCATTACCATGTCAACTTCATCCCGCTTAAGCGCATCAAATGCTTCTTCCATGCTTTCATATTCAATTGTGTTTTCATGATCAGGAAACCATGTTTTAAATATAGTGTTATAAACCGTATTTCTCGCAAGCCCTACTTTAACAAACAAAACTTCGTTAAATTTAATATCAGGATATTCTGATTTAGAAATAAGTGTGTAATAATCGATCATCTGAACTACATCAGGCCATAAAAACATTCCTTCCCGTTCAGGTGACTGAGCTAATTCAGGAACAATAGCTACTTCGCCATTTATAAGCTTTTGATAAATTTCTGGCCACTCTGTATGCTCATCGTTATTACGTTCAAATGTTAATCCTGTAAGCATAGATATCTCATTTATTAGATCGATAAATATTCCACGCCATTCTTTTTCGCGTTTGTCAAAAAAGCTTCCTGGATAATTTCCGGGGTCTACGCCAATTTGCACTATAGGACGGTTTGTAATATATGAGCGTTCTTCTTCGGTGAACTGCATATACAATTTATGTTTTAAATATTCGTTATGCCCATTGTTATACAGGGTAGTAAGGTAGCGAAGTATGCCTGCATCAAGCGCTTTTTGCACAATATTAATTATAGGTATTAATTCGGGGTTCTGGGTTGTTAATGAAACAGGGCTATATATTAACGGAAAGAAATCTTTAGTAACTATATCTCCGTAAGAATCAAAAGCGGCTTCTGCGAAGTTTGAATTAAAAAAAGCATCGGCTTCACCGCTTTTTAATTTTTGATACGCTTCGCTTGTGCTGGTGACCAGTATAACTTCATACGTGCCTGGTTCAAGGTGGCTGCATACTTCGTCAATTGTGGTAGAGCCTCCTATAAAGGCGTATCGCAGCGGTCTGTAACTTGAGTAGTAATCTAAAGGTCTTGCGTTTGCAAGCCGAAAAGTGCGTACTATCTGCTGGGCAATTGCCGAGGTCATATAGTAAGTTCTTTTTCGCTCTTCTGTAGCTGTCAGGTGACCTGTAAAATCGGTTTCCATGTTTGCAAGCGAAGGCAGATAATTGTCCCATTCAATATATTCAGGTTTAAAAGGAATGTCAAACAGATTTGTCAGCCATTCACAGAATAAAACAGCAAACCCATTAACTTCGCCGTTAGTAAAAAAAGCTTCGGTAGACGGCAGTACGCTGTATTTAAAATAACCACGATTATTTTTTATTTGTTCTTTAAGAGCTTCTATAATTTTTATGTCTTCTTCTGTAACACCAGGGATATCCTGATACGAAGAGAACATGACTATGTTTTGTCTTTGATCATTGTCGCCGCAGTCTACAATAATGATAGACAGCAGTATCGTAACAAGAAAAAAACAAATAAAAACCGAGTGTTTAAATCCTATACCTTTCATTACATCACCTTGAACTTTCAGTTTCCCTGCCTGCGGATGCTAAAGTATCAATGTAAGCTGTTGCAGCGTTTTGGGCTTCTTCAAATTCACTGTGAAGAATAAAACCTGTAATAATATCCAAAACTGCCTTTGTTTCTTTTGAACAATGCTTAATTTCACTAAGCGCATCCAGTGCTCCTTTTCTATTGTAGCCTGCGCACATGTTTTGGACAACTGTCAGTTTATTCTGAAGGTCTTCGCTGTCTACTTCCTGTATAGTATGCTTTTTATTGTTTTCTTCCCGTTTTTTTTCCAGTTTTTCCAGTAAAACACGAAGTTTATTTATAAAATCAGGGGTTGACGCTTTAACCGACTCTACATTTTTATCACGGCCAAACTTCTCCATTTTTAACGCATATTCAGCAAGTAATGATTCTCCGATATTCCAAAGAGAGCTTTTCATGCCGTGAACAATTATGGTAAATTTTTGCAAGGCATCTTCGTTGGCGAGGTCTAAGGGCGAAGAAGCGTCTGAGCCATTTTGCAGACTCTGTCCTGCAGAAAGTTCATCCAGCCAGGTTATTGCTTTTCTCGCATCTCTTAAAAAAGATTCCAATAAAAGCGTATCTACCTGTGTTGGGTTTCCGCCGCTTGTATCTCCGCTTTGCAAACGCGCAGCTTCAATTACTTCAAGCGGCTGTTTGTTTCGGATAAGTTTATTAAGAACGCTGTCCAGCTGGCGTATATCTATAGGTTTGGAAATAAAATCATCAAAACCATTCTGAAGAAAAATATCCGCTTGTCCTGCAACAGCGTTAGCCGTTAGTGCTACTATCGGAATTTTCTTTTCCTTGTCTGTTTCCCACTGCCGTATTATTTTTGTTGCTTCGATTCCGTCCATTTCAGGCATCATGTGATCCATAAAAATGACATCGTATTTATTGCCGCTTTTAATCTTGTTAATCGCTTCCTGTCCGCTCATTGCAGTGTCTATTTGCAGTTTATAAAGTTTCATAAGACCAACCGCAACATAAACATTCGTTTCTACGTCATCTACAATCAGAACCTTTCCATAAGGCATTGGATCTCGGACGATCTGTCCTCTTCTTCTGTGCGTAATATAGTTTTTTCGGAATAGTTTAAGATTTGCAGCTACTTCGCTTCCAAGTATTTCGTCGTCAAATGTTCCCTGCGGCAGTCTTATTTCAAATAACGAGCCTTTGCCGACTTCGCTTTCTACATGGATTTCGCCGTTCATAAGATAAAGCAATCGTTGTGTAATAGCTAAGCCAAGACCAGTGCCCTCGATTGTTATTCTTTTATCCAGATTAAATCTGGAATATTCTTCAAACATTCTGCCTAACTGTTCGTTGTTCATGCCATGACCTGTATCTTGTACTCTTAAAACAAGAATAATTTGTCCGCTTTTTGTTTCGGATTCCTGCGGTTTTGAAGCAATGGATAATGTAACTTTGCCTTCATCTGTATATTTAAACGCATTAGAAAGCAGATTATTTAAAATTTGTTTAATACGAAGCTCATCGCCAATTAGTTTTGCCGGTATATTTTCGTCGATTTTTAGTTCAAACTCGATGGGTTTGGATTCAATGCGCATCATGTTTAAGTGAACAGAATCATTTATAAGACTTGCGATTTTATACTGAACAGGCATGATATCTAATTTTCCGGCTTCTATTTTTGAGAAATCCAGTATGTCATTAATAATGCCAAGAAGTAAATCGCATGAGGTGTAAATTTTATCAAGGCCTTCTTCTATTTCTGCAGGGAGCTTTTCATTTTGAATAAGAAGTTCAGTTACGCCTAAAATAGCGTTCATTGGCGTGCGAATTTCGTGGCTCATGTTTGCTAAAAAGGTAGACTTAGACTGTGATGCAGCCAAAGCGGCAGCTTCCATTTCTTTGCGTTTAGTAATATCACGAGCTATGCCCATTATGCCGATTACTTCTCCTTCCAGCATAAGCGGCATTTTAATTGTTTCATAAAGCGGATTCGTTCCGTCATGCCGCGGGATTATTTCTTCTATTGTGATTGTCTGACGCTTGTCTATAACATTGTGATCTGCTTCGTTAAAAATTTTCGCATCTTCATGTGATACTTCAAGACCATCTTCGTCGCTTTTTCCGACAAGATCATCAATTTCCTTGTCAAAGTGTTCCAGAAAAGCTTTGTTGCAATGTAAAAAATGTAATTTTAAGTTCTTTGTAAAAATTAAGTCGGGAATGGAATCGAATAATGTAGTGAGCGTGGCTGTTTGCAGCGCAAGTTCATAAGTGCGTTTTTCTACAAGCTTTTCCATTTCTTTGCCAGATCGCCTGCTTCTTTCGAAAAGACCTCCGACAAGAGCAAGTACCATTAATGATAAAACAATTGAACCTATAAGCCAAGGTAATCTTGCCTGTGCAACTTTTAAACGATAATCATAAGTTTTGTGCCGCCATTGTTCAGATATTGTTTTGGTGTCTATTAATTCAAGCGCTTTGTCTATAATGGAACATAAAACAGCTTGATCAATATTTATTCCAAAAGTGGAATTAAAACTGTTGTCGAACATAACATTTGCTTTAAAACCTGAAAGCTCCTGATAATTTGTTAGATAAAGGAGAGTGCTGTAGCTGTTCATAACCATATCAACTTCGTTGTTTATAAGTCCATCAAAGGCAGCACCCTGACTTTCGTAAACAATTATATATGGGTGATTGGGAAACCATCTTAGAAAAAATTCCGTGTGCGCAGTTCCTTTGCTTAATCCAACTCTTTCGGAATAAACTCTATTTATATTGATATTATGATGATCTAATCTTGATATAAGAACAGATCGCTCTGTCATGAACGAATTATCGGGCCAAAGAAAACGTCCTTCTCTGTCTGAAGAGCGGATTACTTCGGAAAGCACCTGCGCTTCTCCGTCTTCGAGCATTTTAAGCAGTTCATGAAATTCAGATTTCTCATTTACTATTTTAAACTCTAAACCTGTCAGCGATTGAACCTCATTTATAACGTCAAAACAAATTCCCTGCCATTCTTTGTAATGTGAACTGTAAAAGCTAATCGGATAATTATCATATTCAGCCGCAAACGATACAACAGGATTTTCTTCTATGTATTTTTTTTCTTCATCGGTAAGGCTAATAAACAATTTATGTTTTAAATACTCCCTGTAACCCAGATCGTATAATTCGTTTAAATGACGAATACTGTTATTTTCCATAGCTTTTTGAAAAACCGAAACTATCGGAGCTAGCTGAGGGTTTTGCGTAGAAAAAGAAACAGGCGAATATATTAACGGAAAAAAATCATTCGTTACGACATCACCGTACTTGTCAAAAAATGCTTCCTGTACGCCTTCTGTAATAAGCGCATCTGCCAAACCTGCTTTTAAAATCGCATAAGCTTCATCGTATTCACTGACATATACAGGTATAAAAGTTCCGCTTGCATAATGCAAAACATCATCTGTAATTGTTGTTTTTTCCTGGAGTATATATATGGGAAGACGTGTCTGAGCAATCTCCGAAAGAGGCAAACTGCTTGCAAGGCTAAAGTATTTAATCGAACGCTGAGCCATTACATCGGTCATGATATAGGTTTTTCGGCGTTCTTCGTTTGCTGTTAAATCTCCTGTAAAATCGACCTCTCCGCTTTCAAGCCCGTTTAGAAGTGATATCCATGAATAATGTTTTGGAATAAAAGGAATCCCGAATAATTCGGTCAGCCATTCACACAATAGGGTAGAGTACCCTCTTATTTCTCCGTTAACGTTAAGAAACGTCTCTGTGTTTGGAAGCATTCCGTAGTTAATAAATATTTTTTGTTCTTTAAGTTTTTCTATTGCAGCTATCTCATCAGCTGTTACGCCTGGTATTTCATGATAAGATAAAAAAACTGTATAATTATCTGAAAGTTTTTTTTTGGAATCAACGCAGCCTGACGATATAGTAAGAAATATTATAATTAAAAACAGAAACCATATTGTTTTATTTAAACATCTCATAACTAATACCTCTAATTATAGTTCCATTATACCATGTATTCGTGGAAAAATGAAAGATTTTAACTGAATATTCGGCTAGAAGATTTATTTTCTGCTAATATTTTTCAAAATTTTATTGATTTTTGGATAATATTTGGTATTATATAATTAATAGGGGAGGGGGTAGTGTTTCGTATTTGTGTGAAAATGTTCTTAGGGTTTTTACATTTGAAGCAAAGTTTCCCGTGTATGTGAGGGTAGAGGTTGTGGTGGAATTGGAGTAAGAATGACAAATAATGAATTTTGCAGTATACTATTGTATAGGTTTTTGTTTTTTAGAGGAGACTATGTATGAAAGAAAATTGTCAGGACTTTGAAATATTTAAAAGTAATGTTTGTCATTCAGTAAAATATGATGGAGATTATAAGTTTATAGAAGAAATATTAAAAACTGAAAAAATACAAGATTTTTTTCAGAAAAAACAATTTCTTGAATGTTTTTATCTTTTGGGAATGGTAGATTATTTATGTAAAGAAAATAATATGCCTTTCAATTTCATATATAATTCTATAAGAAAATACAAACTAAAAGAACTAATATTTCCTAGAGGGATAATAACAGAGTGTGTTGTTTTTGGAAATGATTCTCCAAAAATAAATTATTTAGAAAAAGCAATCCCTGAATTTTTACGCTTTAATATAGTTGAAGCAGAGGTAAGAAATGTTTGTTGAAGATGTTTTTACTAAGAATAATATAGATGAAT
>Ga0123356_10006040_pt1 | contig 12282 bp, 10 predicted proteins | sample TergutEmb28metaG_2_FD_92546 | JGI IMG/M metagenome (GOLD analysis project Ga0123356, IMG submission 92546) | Embiratermes neotenicus P3 segment gut microbial communities from Petit-Saut dam, French Guiana - Emb289 P3 | ecosystem: Host-associated > Arthropoda: Insects > Digestive system > Gut ... | reverse complement strand
GCACAGGCGTTGGCTCAGGCTGATATAGGTATTGCGATTGGCACTGGTACGGATGTTGCTATTGAAGCATCGGATATTACGCTTATGAACGGGGATTTACGTGGCATAGCGGAAGCAATTCTTCTTTCAAAGTGCACAATGCGCACAATACGACAAAACCTCTTCTGGGCTTTTGCCTATAACGTCATACTGATTCCGGTGGCGGCCGGTGTGTTATATGTCTTTTTCGGAAATAGCGGGCTACATGCAAGCTGGCATTTTTTGTTGGGAGAGCATGGTTTCCTGAATCCCATTATGGCTGCTGCCGCTATGGCTTTGAGTTCGGTGATTGTGGTAACCAATTCATTGCGTCTACGCCGATTTAATCCGGATAAATCGCAAAAGTAGTGCCAACGCATGAAAGCTGATAAAGCAATTCAATTCACCCTTTCGTGTCGCGAGTGGAATCACTGCTTTTGCATAACCAATAAAATTTGAAAACTCCTGCTTTTTTGTTCATAATGTGCTGTACATGTATCTTTCTGATACTGTAAATTACGAATTTTGGGGAGGTTTAGATCGTTGAAAGTCCAGCTTTTTGGTTTAGCTGTTATTCTTGTGAGTGTCGTGGCTGCACTGGTTTTTGAAAGTGCCACATATGCATTTATTGTAGCTTTGGTGGGGCTAGTAATTGTGTTCGGAGGAGCTTTAATCAAGGACTAGGATTGTTTTTTCGTAAAACACAGCTTATTCATCTTATAATATATTTGACATTAGCTTGTGAATAGGTTTATTCTCAAACGTATAAAATTTTAATAAGGGGGAGTCAAACAATGCAGGGTTATTGTGTTAAGTGTCGCGCCAAGAAAGAAATGAAAACACCCAAGGCCATCACCATGAAAAATGGTCGTCCGGCCACTCAGGGCGTTTGTCCTTCCTGCGGCACCAAGATGTTCAGAATCGGCAAGTAGTAACACCGAAAACGAACCATGGTCGGGGCCGCAAGGCCCCGCGACCATTTTATAGGCATTATTAGGGAACGTTTGCCCCTGAAAAGGACCGCTTTTATGGGAAAAGCAAATAAACAGCACAACACTCAGGAATTGATACAGCGGCTTAAGGCACTGTATCCGGACGCACGCATTGCACTTGATTTCAGCAATCCCCTTGAACTGCTGGTTGCCACTATCCTTTCTGCTCAAAGCACCGACGTTGGTGTCAATAAGGTTACACCGGCACTGTTTGCGTGTTATAAAACAGCGGGTGATTACGCCGGTGCCGACGTGGCTGAACTGGAGGGACTGATTAAGTCAACAGGTTTTTATCATAATAAAGCCAAGAGCATTATTGGTGCCGCACGTAAGCTTCAGGATGACTTTGACGGGCAGGTCCCGCGCACTATGGCAGAAATCATTACATTACCCGGTGTGGCACGCAAAACGGGCAATGTGGTGCTTTTCAATGCATATGGAGTCATTCAAGGCATTGCTGTGGACACGCATGTTATTCGCCTGTCCAATCTTCTGGGGCTGACCTCTGAGCATGACCCTGTGAAAATTGAACAAGACCTCATGAGGTTGGTGCCGAGAGCGAAATGGGGTATGTTTTCGCACCTGCTGATTTTTCACGGGAGAAATGTGTGCCTTGCGCGCAAGCCCAAGTGCAAATCATGTGACATAAATGATATTTGCCCCGGGGTTTCAAAGGCATAATAGACCCGCGCTGATACTTCAGATTTTGAATAATTCGCGGCTGTTGGCTGTGGTGATATGTGCCACCTCAGCCGTGCTGATTTCATTTATACGCGCCAGTTCAATGGCTGTATCGCAAACAAACGCCGGTTCATTGCGCTGACCGCGCAGCCTTTGCGGCGGCAGGTAGGGGCAGTCGGTCTCAAGCATCAGTTTTTCCAAAGGAAGTTGTTTTATTACCTCGCGTAATGCCTTGGATGAAGGGTATCCGATATAGGCACCAAGCGAGATGTAAAAGCCCATTTGCAGGTAGTTCTGTGCTGTTTCCAGCGTGCCGCTGAAGCAATGGATGACGCCTGGGGCGCTTTTGCAGATTCGTTTGGATGTCCACTCACGCAGTACTTGCAGGATTTCAGTCTCAGCTTGACGTGCGTGAATTAAAACAGACTTTTGTGCATCATCCGCCATTTGCAGTTGCCGGTGCAACACATGCAATTGCTGTTCGCGCGGGGCGTAGTCGGCGTGAAAGTCCAATCCGATTTCACCGATGGTCACAACGCGCGGGTGTTTTGCCAGTTGAGCTAGTTCTTCAAGTTCATTATCTGTCGTGGTTCCGCATTCCTGCGGATGGATGCCGACTGCCGCATAGACAAAATCATAACGCTCGGCGAGTTTAATGCCGCTGATGCTGTCAGCTATTTCTGTGCCGACATTGACGACGGCATACATGCTGCTTTCCAAAACTCTCCCGATGACGCCATCGCGGTCGGCATCAAACTGCTCGGCGGTAAGGTGGGCATGACTGTCTATCAGGTTGGGAACGGAGATTGGTGCAGTATCTGGCATAGGCTAATGAATAACAATTCTAGCAAAATCGGTGATTTCCATGAGTATCGTTGGAAGTATGCCAATTAGTAAAATGCTACTACATGCTATAAATAAGACTAGTTTTGGTGAGAGTGAGAATTTAATGTTGTCAGTAGATGCAGGAGCATCCATCCAAATAGTGCGTATGATTCTTAAGTAGTAGTATGCCGATATCACGCTGGCTAATACCGCAACGATTACCAGCCAAATCAAGTTGCTTTGTGTCGCAACGCTACTGAATATGAAAACTTTTCCCGCAAATCCTGCCAGTGGTGGCAATCCCATTAGAGATAGTAGCCCTAGCGTCATGGCGCAAGCCAGTGTGGGTGAACGCTTGGCTAGACCTGCGTAATCGGATATATTGTCTACATCTGTTTTTTGCGAGGCGATAATAATCACCGTAAATACAGCCACTTCAGCAATAGCGAAAACAGCCAGATAATACAGGAAGCTACTGATTCTTTGGTCATAATTAATAAAAAATATTCCAGAGTATGCATTTGTAGCGTGTGCAGCAATAGCCATTAAAATATAACCACTTTGGGCAATGGATGAATACGCTAACAAACGCTTAATGTTCTGTTGCCTAATGGCAAGCAAGTTGCCAACTATCATTGTGGTAGCGCTTATTATTGCCAGTATGACGCCAAAGTTGTTGGTTGGTGAGTTGACTTGGGTAAAAAGGACGAACATAAAGCGCATAAGGATGCTGAAGCCTGCAATTTTGCTGATAGTTGAAAGAAGCAATGTTATCGGCGCGGGAGCGCCCTCATATACATCTGGTGTCCACATGTGGAAAGGCACAGCAGCAATCTTGAATGCAAGCCCGGCTAGAATTAATACCAAACCAAACAGCAAACCTGCATTATCAGCTACGTTACCTATTTGTGTACCCGAGATTGCTTGAGCAATCCCCGTTAAACTGGTTGACCCGCTGAATCCAAATACTAGCGCAAAACCGAAAAGCATTACAGCAGAGTTGACTGCACCAAGCAAAATGTATTTTACGGCAGACTCACTGCTTTTGTCGTTTTTGAGCATAGCTACGAGTGCATAAAGCGAAATGGCTGTCAGTTCAATAGATAGCAATATTGAGATTATATCATGTGCCGCCGCTGTGAGCATAGCGCCCAATGTGGCAGTCAGGATTAAAGCGTGAAATTCACCATGAAGCTTTGGCAATCGTTGGATATAACCAACTGACGCTAAAATAATTAAAAATGTAATTCCTGCGAAAAGTAACTTGAAATAAACTGCGTACCGATCTAACACAAATAATCCGTTGCCAATACTTAGCGCATTGAGATTAGAAGTATTACCTACCAGCGACAGTGCCAAACCGACTGATGCCAGCAAGCCTGCAATACTGACAACAGTCACCAGCCACTTATGGCGGCATAACAAGTCAACTGCAATGATGACGACTGCAGTAACTGCGAGGCATATTTCCGGTCGCAACAAATCCAGATTCAAAGACTACTCCTCTTATCCGCCCATCCAAGGGACAATTCCTGCCACGCTGTTTTGTATTACAGATGTCAGGATGGTGGGACAAATGCCGATAACGAATATTATTATAACCAAAAGACCGCAGTAAAAGCGCTCTAGTTTTCCGGCGTCACGAACATTGTCAAAGCCGGACAGAGCCGGACCGTAGAAAACGCGTTGGATGGTCCAGAGAATGTACACCGCCGACAAAAGAACGCCCAACAATGCCACTGCTGTAAACCATTGGGCACTGTCAACAACTGTGCTGCCGAAGCTGCCCAGAAGCGTGGTGAACTCCGCGGCAAAACCGCTGGTGGCGGGAAGACCAAGTGCTCCGAGACCTGCCAGCACAAAGAATGTGGCAGTTGCCGGCATTTGACGCGCAAGTCCGCCCATGCTAGCTATGGCAGGCTTGTCGGTTTTTTCTATGACAATTCCGGCGGTGATAAAGAGCAGGGCGGTGATAAGTCCGTGGCTTACCATCTGCAAGCTGGCACCGACCATGGATGTCTGTCCAAGAGCGAAAATACCCAACAACACAAAGCCCATGTGGCTCATGGAACTGTAGGCGATCAAACGCTTCAGGTGGGTCTGGCGCAGTGCCAGTATGCCGCCGTAAAGAATGCCGATTACAGCAAGCGTGAGCATAATAGGCGCATAGCGCTGTGACGATTGGGGAAAGAGGCTAACGCATATTCTAATAATGCCGTATGCCCCCATTTTGGCTAATGCACCCGAAAGTAAAATATTTACGGCTATTGGGGCATCGGAGTATGTATCCGGCTGCCAGATGTGCAACGGCACAACGGGAAGCTTTACGGCAAAGCCGGCTAAAAACATGAAGAAAATGGGAATGGTTGACATAGCCGGTGCCATGCCAGGTAGATAAGATACACTTACCGGAGGTAGACCAGGTAGTAGCACATTACGACCATACTCCAAAACATACATTTCCAGTGAGCCCGTGACGTAGTACGTACAAACTATTCCGGCGAGCATTAGGGCACTGCCGGCCAGTGTGAAGAGGACGTATTTCATAGCGGAGTTGCGTTTGCTGCCGCTACCCCATATGGAGATGAGGAAAAACACCGGAATGACCTCGATCTCCCAGAAAATGAAAAAGAGCAGCAAATTCAAAGAACAGAAAACGCCGAGTATGCTGGACTCAAGTACCAAAAGCCAAATAATGAACTCGCGTATGCGCGTCTTGATCTTCCACGAAATGAGCACGGATACCAGCCCAAGCAGTGCGGTGAGTACCACAAGAGGTAAGCTGATGCCGTCCACGCCCAAATGGTAGTTTGCCGAAAGCGCCGGAATCCAAGAGTGGATTTCCTCGAATTGCATGCCGCTGAAGCTGCGGTCAAAATTAGCGAACAGGTGCAGCGACAGGGCCAGAACTGCCAGTGCAATGACAGTGGCCGAATATTTGATGGCTTTAGCCGGCAGGCGCGGCAGTAGGACCAGCGCAATTGACGCAGCCAAAGGCAGAAATATAATGATGGAAAGAATGTGCATCATACGAGTATTACCACCAATGCAATAATCAAGGCTCCCATCACGGCAACCAAGGCATATAGCTGCAACGCACCATTTTGAGTGCGGCTTGTATGCTTTGCTGCCGCTTTGGTAATAGCAGCCACTCCGTTTGTTGCCCCGTCAATTACCACATGGTCAAACCATTGTGCAATATGGAAGGCCCCGCGGTAGAGCAGGCTTCGGGCGATAAGGTTTTCATACAGGTCGTCCATCCAGTACTTGCGTGTAAGTATGGCATATATAGGATGCAACCCACCTTTTAGGCGATCTGGTTTGATCCAAACTTTTATATACATCACGTAGGCAAGCAGTATGCCAAGCCCTGCCGTTGCCAGTGAAATCCATGCCAGCGGATGCGCCAGCAGTCCAACAATGCCCTCAAAAAAGCCGTGAGTGGCATGACCCTCAAAGAGCCCCTCAAATCCGCCATTGGCATTGAGCCAGCTGGATGCAAGCGCGGGAACGGCCAGGATGAGCATGGGGAGCAACATGTTTTTGGACGACTCATGCAGATGCTGCTCTCCGCGGTATTTGCCGGCAAAAACCATGAATACCACGCGGAAGATATAAAAGGCGGTGAGAAAAGTTGTCACAATGGCAAATGCGAACAACACAGGTTGTTTGTCCCAAACTGCGGCAAGTACGCCTTCCTTGCTGAAAAATCCAGCAAGCGGCCAAATTCCGGCAAGGGACAACGCTGCCAATGTAAAACAGGCGCATGTCCATGGGAGTTTCTTGCGCAGTCCGCCCATTTCGCGCATATCGAAGGTGCCTGTGGCGTGGTTGATGCTTCCTGCACCGAGAAAGAGCAATGCCTTGAAGAAGGCATGATTGAACAAATAGAATATGCCGACCCAAACCCCGCCGACGGACAGACCCAGGAACATAAGCCCCAGTTGCGAGATGGTGGAGTAGGCCAGTACGCGCTTGATGTCTTTCATCACCAAGCCCATTGTTCCGGCAAAAACAGCGGTGAAAGCCCCAATGATGCCAACAACGGTTAAGGCGTGAGGTGCAGCCTCAAATAGCGGAAACATGCGCCCAACCAGAAACACGCCTGCCGCAACCATAGTAGCTGCATGTATGAGGGCGGAAACAGGTGTGGGACCTTCCATGGCGTCGGGCAGCCAGATGTGCAGAGGGAACTGCCCTGACTTACCCACCGCTCCCAGAAACAATCCCAAAGCCGCCAATGTCAAAACACTGCCTGAAAGTACAGCGGTGACGGCACTGCTGTTAAGTGTGAGTATGTCCAATGTGTTGGTTCTGGAGTAAAGCAACAACAGCGCTGCCAAAAAGCCGATGTCGCCTATGCGCGTGATGAGGAAAGCCTTTTTGGCTGCGGCGACGGCTGACGGACGATGGAACCAAAAGCCGATGAGCAGATAAGACGACAGACCCACGAGTTCCCAGAATATGAATGTCGAAAGCAGGTTAGCTGACATAATGAGGCCAAGCATTGAGGCGGTGAAAAGCGAAATGAATGCGAAATAGCGCCGATAAGACGGGTCGGAGTGCATATAGGCGCGCGAGTAAATCTGCACCATCAAGCTGACCGATGTGACCACAACCAGCATCACGGCACTAAGTGGATCAAGCAACAGACCGAAGTTGAAAACCGGTCCGTTTGTCAGGCTGAGCCACGTGATGCCATTAACCAGAATTTGATGCCCGTCCGCATTCCAAACGCTGATCAGCAGCCAGCACGACAGCACGAATGACGCCCCCACGGCCGCGATGGAGATAAAGCTTGCAGGCTCGGCCTTGCCGGGAAATGGGCGGATAAGGGGTGCTATGACGGCGAAAGCCGCCAGAGGCAACCACAAGATGGCCCAAATAAACTCAGGTGATATGCTGCTAATATGCATTTCTTACCATTTCAACAGGTTGATATCTTTAATATCAATATTTTTGCGCTGGCGATAAAACGAGATGATAATCGCCAGCCCCACCGAAACCTCGGCTGCAGCCACTACCAAGCTAAAGATGACGATTGCCTGTCCGCCGTGGCTGAAGACGTAACGTGAGAAAGCGACAAGCATTAGATTGGCCGCATCGAGCATTAACTCAATGCACATAAGGACTACGATGGCATGGCGCCGTGACAACGTTCCGTACAGCCCGATGCCGAAGAGCAAAACAGATAAAACAAGGTAATGCGTAAGTCCGATATTCATAATTATTTCTCTTTAGCTACACTAATTGCGCCGATTACGGCCACAAGTATGAGCAGTGCCGCAATTTCCACTGCCAGCACCAAACCATCCTGCCCGAAAAGCATCTGTCCGATGGATTCAGTATGCAGTGTTCTCGGCGATATGGGAAGTAATGCCATGCCGGTGTTGTTATCCCATTTGGTATTGAGTATGGTCCAGGTGGCTACGCCAATAAAGGATAGAGCTCCCAAAACTGCCGGCAGTTTATAAGGCGATGGCACATTGCTGTGCTCAATATCGCGCGTCAGTACGATGGACATGATAATCAGCACGGCAATAGCACCTACATAAATCAAAATTTGTACTATGCCAAGATACTCGGCCGTAAGAGTGATGAACAACCCTGCAATTGACAAAAAGCACAATATCAGCCCAAGCGCGGCACGGAACAGGCTGCGCATGCTCACAACCATAAGCGCACCTGCCGTTGCAGTCGCTGCCAACACCCAAAATGCTATATTCATGCCCATAATTTTACTATTTCTTCTTGTCTTTTGTCTTATCAATGCACAGTGTCTGCTCAGGCAGAGTGCGCGCGATTTCACTATGGTAGTAGCCGCTGGCCTGCCGCTTTTGCGGCGTGAGCAGTTCTTCTTTAGGTAGTGTCTGCTCGGATAAGCGGTAGCTGGAACGCTCATATTCCGTTCCCATATAAAGCGCATCAAACGGGCATGCCTCGACGCACAGACCGCAGTAGATGCATTGCCCGCCCTTGAGTTCCCATTTTTCGGGTTTGTACTGTACGTCACAGCGCAGGCAGCGAGCACACTCGGACTCGGCATCTTCCTTGCTCCAGCCTATTTCCACACCTTCAAACGTGCTCAATCTCCTGCCGTGTTCAATGGTATCGTTGTGCGGACGGAAGCCTTCGCGCGGTGCACCTATGCGCTGCAAGGGACTCTCAGGCGTAGCCAGCGTTTCTTTGATGTCGCCGTCGCCTCCGAGATATTTGTCCATCGAACTTGCCGCAAGGCGCCCCTGCGCAATGCACTCAATCACTGTTGCTGGTCCAAGCACGGCATCACCTCCGGCATATACCCCGGCTTTTGTGGTAGTCAGCGTTTCGTTGCCTACTATCAGGCGGCTGCCGCGGTCGGTGGACAAGGCAAATTCCTTGGGTATGATGGGACTTTGGCTCACGGCTGAAATGATGTGCTCAAGTTCAATGAGATACTCACTGCCGGCAATCTGCTCAGGTCTGCGTCTGCCGCTGGAATCCTCAGCACCCAGCTTCATACGAACGCACTCCAGCTGAAGCTTGCCGTCCTGACGTAATACTCTGGACGGGGCAGCTAAAAACACCAGCTTGACACCCTCATCCACTGCTTCTTCGATTTCCTCAGGGGCAGCCGGCATTTCGGCGCGTGTACGGCGATAAATTAAACTGACCTCTTCGGCTCCTTCGCGCACAGCTGTGCGGGCGCAGTCGATGGCGGTATTGCCGCCGCCGATTACAGCCACGCGCTTGCCCAGCTTGCGATGATTTCCGAGATTGACATCGCGCAAGAAATCCACTCCGCCCAAGACTCCATCTTCGGCATCACCCGGAACCCCGAGAGCCATGGCCTGATGCGCGCCTACCCCCACGAAGACTGCATTGTAGCCGTCGTCAAGCAGCTTATCCACCGATTCTATTCTGATATCGGTTTTGATGCTCACACCGATATTCTCAATCTCTTTGATGTCACCCTCCAGAATTTTCGGCGGCAAGCGGTAGTCGGGAATGCCGACTTTCATCATACCGCCGGTGGCGGGCAATGCTTCAAATACAGTGACGCTGTGCCCTTTGCGTGCAAGGTAGTAGGCAACCGTAAGCCCTGCCGGTCCGGCACCGATTACGGCCACTTTCTTGCCTGATGCGGGTGATTGCCTGACATTTGCTTTCCACATACCATTGTCATGATCTATGGCATAGCGCTTAAGTTTTCTGATGGATATAGGCTCATCGATTTCGCCGCGGTTGCAGTTGTTCTCGCAGGGATGAGCGCAGATATAGGCACATGCAGAAGGGAGAGGCAGTTTTTCGCGTATCACGGCCACTGCTTCCTCCGGTTTGCCTGAGGCGATGCAGCGGATATAGCGCGCCGCATCAACGTGAGCCGGACAGCGTTGTACGCATGGCACAACGGCGTCGTATTTCTGTCCCTCTGGGGATGTTTCAATGCGTATGCATTTATGGGGGCATGCCCGCTGACAGGTGTAGCAGCCGGTGCATTTCTCCATTGACCATGCCAGCACCGTGCCGCGCTCACGCCGCGAGACGTTCAGCCTTTGCTCGGGGTATTGCACTGTCACGGGGCGCTTTAAAAGGTTCTTGAATGTAACGCCAAGACCTTTGAGCATCCCCGCACCAAAAATATTACCCGCCAAACGATTGACTCTCTTTACGCATGAACATAGCCCATAACATGACAAGTATAAGTGAAATTAAAATATACGTCGGCACGCTGATCCATAGCGACAAATCCGGCAGGAATACGCTTTTCAGCCCGATGATGAACAAATTGACAAATGCCAAAGGAAGCAGACCTTTCCACGCCAGCCGCATGGACTGGTCAATGCGCAGACGCGGCAGCGTGCCGCGAAGCCATAAAATAAACATGAAACTGGCGAACATCTTTATAGCAAACCATAATATTCCCGGCAGCAATGGACCGCGCCATCCGCCGAGGAAAAAGGTCGCAATAAGTGCAGAGCCAACCACAGCTTCACTGTACTCGGTGAGGTAGAGCAGTGCGAATTTCATGCCGGAGTACTCAGTGTTGAAGCCGCATGTAAGTTCCGAGTCGGCTTCCACCAAATCAAAGGGTGTGCGGTTTATTTCGGCCAGAATTGCCACAATAAATATCATAAAACCCAGCGGCTGAACCAGAATAAATGGTATGTTTTGCGCCTCAATAATGCCGGAAACTGACATGGAACCGCTGGCGATCACAAGCCCGGCAATGGCCAGCACCATAGGGATCTCAAAGCTGATAAGCTGTGCAATTTCACGTATAGCGCCAACCAGTGAGTACTTGTTGTTGCCTGCCATACCAGACAGGAATACACCGATGGAGGCAATGGCGCTGACAGCGGCTATATATAATATGCCTACGTTAAGGTCGGCCAGCTGCAAGCCGTTCATCAGCGGAATGACGGCCATGATCATCAGAGTTGGCACGAATGCTATAGCCGGAGCAATCCAGAACAGAAGCTTATCCGCCAAAGTCGGGATGATATCCTCTTTGGTCAGGATTTTAACGGTGTCGGCGAATGCCTGCAATAGACCGAATGGTCCGGCTCTGTTGGGTCCGAGCCTGGACTGGAAGCGCGCGATAACGCGGCGCTCCATCCAAATGAACATGATGACGCTGGACATCACATAGGCGATGATTACAACGGCTACGATGATAAGTCTCAGCCAGAAGTTGCCCGGCCAGTCGGGTGAAAGACTCCAGTTCATCAGCGGTCCACCTCACCCATTGAAATATCAATACTGCCGAAAATTATGATGGCATCGGCCAGCTTTTGACCGATAAGCAGGTTGCGCAACACGGTTAAGTTGATGAGCGCCGGGGCGCGGAAGTGACAGCGGTAGGGCTTCTCGCTGCCGTCTGAAACCAGATAACAACCAAGTATGCCGCGCGGTGCCTCAATTTGGGTGTATACCTCACCCTTGGCGGGACGCAGACGCAATGGTACGGAAACCTTTTCACTGCCTGACGGCAGTTGCTCCACTGCCTGGTGGATTATGCGCAGGCTTTGGCGCATCTCTTCCATCCTGACGCGGTAGCGGTCGTAACAGTCACCGTTTTGTCCGACGGGGACATCAAACTCAAACCTGTCATAAACCGAGTACGGAGAGTCTTTGCGCAGGTCCCATTTGACGCCGGAGCCGCGTAACATCGGCCCGGATGTGGATGCATCAATTGCCGCCGCAGCCGACAATACGCCGACGCCTTTGGTGCGTGACAGCAGGATTTCATTGTCTGCAAGCATACTGTCGTACTCATCCAGATACCCTGGCATTATTTTCAGAAAATCTGCCAAAGCAGGCAGGAACTCAGTCGGGAAATCCATGCTTACCCCGCCGAAGCGCATATAGTTGTAGAGCAGCCTCTGACCGGTTACCATCTCCAACAGGTCAATGATTTTTTCGCGCTCACGGAACATGTACATGAAAGCGGTATAGAAAATGCCCATATCGTTCATCAGCGAACCGACGGCTAACAGGTGGCTGGCGATACGCTGCAACTCACCCATGATGACGCGCATGAACTCGGCGCGTTGCGGCACCTGTATGTCCGCCAGCTTCTCAACAGCTGCAACATACGGCCAATTGTTATTGATGGCGGAAACGTAGTCCAAGCGGTCGGTGAGAGGGATATTTTGCTTGTATGTGTGCTTTTCGCACAGCTTCTCAAGTCCGCGGTGCAGATAACCGAATACAGGCTCAACGTCCTGAATAATTTCGCCGTCAAGCGTCACGCGCATACGGAACACGCCGTGCGTCGACGGAT
>Ga0123356_10006039_pt1 | contig 12283 bp, 9 predicted proteins | sample TergutEmb28metaG_2_FD_92546 | JGI IMG/M metagenome (GOLD analysis project Ga0123356, IMG submission 92546) | Embiratermes neotenicus P3 segment gut microbial communities from Petit-Saut dam, French Guiana - Emb289 P3 | ecosystem: Host-associated > Arthropoda: Insects > Digestive system > Gut ... | reverse complement strand
TCCTCGAGATCCTGAGACGCTCGACCTGTGAAACTGACAAGCTGGCACACAACCGCGCCGAGCTCGACAAGATCCTGGAGGATGCGCGCGCGCGAGGCTACGCGAGCGCGGTGCATCCGCGGCGCATCTCCGATGAAATCACGATGGCTGTACCCGTGCTGCTCGATGAGCGCGTGCTCGCCGCAGTCGTGATCCGCTTCGCCGAGAAGGCCGTGCCTTTCAAGGTGGCAGTCGAGCGCTTCGTGCCCAAGCTGCGCGATACGGCGCAGCGCATCCGTCAGACCTTCACCGAGCAGCAGCGCAACCCGCCCTATCGCCAGCCGCAGGCCGCGTCCATCCGCTGAAAGCGCACACACCTAAGGCTTGCGTGCGCGCTTCCCGGCAGCCTTGGGCTGCGGGAGCTAGATATACTTGCGCCAGTCCTTCTGCGCGCCTCGCAAGGCGCATGAGCAGCGCGAGCGAGCATGAAGCGTATCCTGGTCGGCATTAAGCGCGTCGTTGATCCCAACGTGCGTGTGCGCGTCAAGCCAGACGGCACCGGCGTGCTCACCGATGGTGTCAAGATCAGCATCAACCCCTTTGACGAGATCGCCCTCGAGGCGGGCTTGCGTGTCAAGGAACAAGGCGGCGCTGAGGAGGTGGTCGTCGCCACGGTGGGTCCGGCAGAAGCACAGCAGCAGCTGCGCACCGCGCTGGCGATGGGCGCCGACCGGGCCCTGCACGTGCTCGCCGATGGGCCCATCGAGCCCCTCACCGTAGCGCGTACCTTGCTGGCGCTCATCGAACGCGAGCAGCCGCTGCTCGTCATCCTGGGCAAGCAGGCCGTCGATGATGACAGCAGCCAGACCGGCCCGATGCTGGCGGCGCTCTGGGACCGCCCGCAGGCGACGTTCGCATCCGGCCTCGAGCTGCTGCCGGACGGCAGCGCGCGGGTGACGCGCGAAGTGGACGCCGGGCTCGAGGTCCTGGAGATCGATCTGCCGGCGGTGATCACCACCGACCTGCGCCTGAATCAGCCCCGCTACGTGAAGCTCCAAGAGATCGTGAAAGCCAAGAAAAAGCCGCTCGAGAGCCTCACCTTCGCCGAGCTCGGCGTGGCACCGCGCGAGCAGCTGAAGCTTGAGCGCTTTGATCCCCCGGTGCCGCGACCCAAGGGCATCCTGGTGCACGATACCGCCGAGCTTGTGGACGTGCTGAAGCAGAAGGGCTTGCTGTGAGTGAGATCCTGATCGTGGCCGAGCACGATGGCCGGCAACTCAGCATGAGTACGGCACGCTGTGTCACCTGTGCTCGCGCCGTCGAGGGCGCCTCGATCACGGTGCTCGTCTGCGCGCTCGAGGCCACCGCGCTCGCCTCCCAGGCCGCCGCGATCGCAGGTGTCAACAAGGTGCTCACCCTGGAGCATCCGGCCAACGAGCATCCGCTCGCGGCCGTCCTGGCGCCCCAGGTCGCAGCCCTTGCCGGCCCGTTCACACATATTCTGGGTCCCTCCACGACCTTCGGCAGGGACCTGATGCCGCGCATCGCGGCGCTGCTGGACAGCCCCCAGGTCAGCGACATCATGGCGGTGGAGAGCCCAACTCGCTTTCGCCGCCCGATGTATGCGGGCAATGTCATCGTGACAGTCGAGGTCGGTCCGGGTGCACGGGTCGTGGGCACAGTGCGCTCGGCCTCCTTCGCGCCCAGTCCCACTGGCGGCAGCGCCGCCGTGGAGCGCGCCGCCGTCGCGGTCACGCCCCCCACCCACACCCGCTTCGTGTCTACCCGGTCCGAGAGCAGCGATCGCCCGGATCTGCTGACGGCCCGGCGCGTCGTCTCGGGAGGGCGGGCACTGGGAAGCGCCGAGAACTTCAAGATCCTGTTCAGCCTCGCGCGCAAGCTGGGTGCGGCCGTCGGCGCCTCACGCGCCGCGGTCGATGCGGGCTACGCGCCGAACGACCTGCAGGTGGGGCAGACAGGCAAGATCATCGCACCGGAGCTCTACATCGCCATCGGCATCTCCGGGGCGATCCAGCACCTGACTGGCATCAAGGACGCCCGCACCATCGTCGCGATCAACAGCGACAGCTCCGCGCCGATTTTCGAGGTCGCCGACATCGGCCTGGTCGGGGACCTGTTCGAGATCGTGCCCGAGCTCGAGCGCCGACTGGGCTAAGCCCAACGGCTTGGGCTTAGGTCGGGAGCGGCGGCCACCACCCACCGCTGCGCGCAGCACATGGAGTGGCGCTGTCCGCCAGGCGCGACACTTTCATACGACCGAGGCGTGACAGGCTGCAGTTTCGCTGCAGCCTGTCGAGGCGTGCGCTCCGTGACTTCGGTGCATCCTGCAGGCCCCTGCGGAGAAGCTGGTTGGCAGGTTGGCCGCTCCGCGCCAGGGCGCCGCACGCTCAAACCCTCGCCCACACGCGAGTGATTGCCGGCGAAACGCCTTGCAAGGACAGATACCTAGGCATTTCACCCCGTGCATGTCACGCAACACGCGATGTAGGTGTCAGTTAAGTTCCGCTTGCTGAGGCGAATGTCAACTGAAGCTTGACCGGGCGACGCCTCGTGTGTCTAATTGTAACCGGTGCAACAGGGGGCATGCGGTCCAATGGAAAAGGTAAACACCGCGATCGCTCGGCTGAGCGCCGCGGCTGCGCACCGTAGCAGGCGAGCACCGCTACTTGAGGCCGGCGGCGACGATCATTTCTGACCTTCCAGCTGCGTATCGTCGGCGGCAAGGCATCTGTTGCATGACTGCTACGGACGCGAAGCGCACGCTACAAGAGTGAGCAGCGATGAACGATATTCGTGCCTCAATCTGGGGCCGTAATCATCCCAGGCTGTGCGGCGCGGTTCTGACGCTCGTGGGCGGAGGCGTTGCTTACCTGGTCTACCACTGGATCATCGACGAGGCACAGGAGGGGCGGCAGAGCATCTCCTTCCCCGGAGCCGGCTTTGCCATGTTGGTCGCGTTCAGCTGCATCGGCATGTTCCTGCTGATCGGTGGCCGCGGTGCAATGGAGGCGGCCGACAAGGTTCACAAGGGGCCCGCGATCGGGCGCTATGTCGTGGCCGGCCTGTTCGTCGTGCCGGGCATTGCGGCCTATCTCTGGTTGAATCATCAGCTCGCAGCGCTCGGTTACCAGTGATGAATGCACAACGTCAGCTCACCCCCAGGCCTCAGCATCGGGGCGTCCGAGCAGCAGCGATCGGGAAACCGGAGATTCCAGGCCTCTCTGTCTTCGATCACTCCCCGGGCGATGGCGCTTCGTTTGGAAGTTGGGCGGCAGCGGCACGCGCGTGGGTTCTGTGGATCTTGCGTGAACCGCTCAAGCATCGGCCAGGCTACCCGAGATTGGCTCGGACCAAGTCCATCCTTCCTCGCGGTCGCCACTTGCGTAAAGGTAGACGGCCGTCCAGCGCTTCGAGTCGGAAAGCGACTCCCAACGGGCGTCGCTAGTGCCTATCCTGAGCCAATAGCAGGTCGAGCCCGGCTCTCTGGACAGCTCGACCTCCAACGGTAGCTCCCCAGTCGGCAATACATAAATGATGCCAACCGCTCGTAGTGACGCGGAAGTCTCACGAACGACTCGCAACATTCTCCATCCGTCTAGCGAAACATTGAGATTGGGAATTGTGCGCAAGTAGAGCTCCAGGGCGCAGCTGAATGCTTCCTCGCCTGCCGCATCGGTCGGGAATCGGTTCTGAATGGGCTCGATAAGCTCGGGATGAGCCGCCAGAATAACGCTACGAACGGTGGTGCGGTTCATCAGAAGTGACCTCGGCGCAGCTGAACAAACCCGCCAGTCGCTTAAATTGCTCAGCTCCCAGGCCAGGGAGCCTGTGATTCCTGGCTACGGACGGTCTGGTTGCGATTCATAGACTCTCAGCTTGGGTGGAAGTTGAAGTGTGGACCAAAGGTCGAGCTCAAACGAGACGGCCTCAGCTCTGGTATGATGGTGTTGCCAGACAACAACCCTACCAGAGAAGGCCGTCTGGATGAACTGGCAAGTCCGACGTGCATGTAAAGCCCGTGCGCTGCCTGAGATCCGGTTCGAAGATCAGCAGCTGACCTCCTTCGTTGGGCTTGCGGTCATTGAGCCCCTCCTCGGGAGTGCTTCGCTCATCTCAAAGTCAGCCCCATCTTCGGGTGTTGATTGTGCACCGTCTGATCGGGTATCGGCGGCTCTCGGATCTAGGCTGCCACCTAGGATGACCCGATGGTTCAGCGTATGCTCGGCCTGACGCGCCTTGCTGGATGTGGCCACCGTCAGCCGAGCACTTGAAGGGGTGAACAAGGAGGCGGTGAAACAAATTCGCGCCCGGTGGGGTGGGGGAATCTGGATGGCTGTCGGCGCCTGGGGCGGAGAGCTTCTGTTAGACGCCGATGTCAACGACACTCAGGGTACGCCGTAATGGAGAGACGCCAGTTTATCGGATCGATCGCGGCGGTCACAGGCTCGCGGTTTCTCTTCGCTGGCTCGCTCATTTCCGGCAGGCGCCTCGCGGCGGCCGCGCGGGCGCAGGTCGGCGTCACCCACACCTACGATCCCAGCTGGACCCCTCTGAGATACCCGGGCGGCGACGTGGACCGCTCGAAGGGTGTCTGTGCGGATGTGGTGATTCGAGCGGGCCGCGATGGGCTGGGGCTCGACTTACAAAAGCTGGTCCACGAAGACATGGTTACGCATTTCGATACCTATCCAGCGCGAAGAGTCTGGGGTGAACGAGCACCTGACACCAGCATCGATCACCGGCGCGTGCTGAACCTGCAGACGTATTTCGAGCGATGTGGATGCCAGATCTGGCGGGCAACACGAGTAGTTGCAGGCCATAAATTTCCGCCCCCTCTGGCTCCAGGCGATATCCTCACCTGGCTGCTGGATGCCCGTCTGCCGCACATCGGCATTGTGGTGTCGGAGGGTCCGGAAAAGGCTGCGGACACCTATGTGGTGCACAACATCGGTGGCGGCGCGGAGAAATGGATTCTTGCAGACTTGTCGCAACATCGTGCCGTGGGCCACTACCGCTGGCCGAAGCCGTAGGCCGCGCTCCAAATGCTGGCCGAGCACTGCCGGCAGTAGCAACATGACTGCAAGGGCGGTCAGCCTCATCAAGCCTGATTAGAAGGTCATGGGCCATGACGCAGAGCCGCGCCACCCCTGCCGGTGTTGGCACTATCGGGGCCGGGCGCCGCAGCCATTGACTACCGCGAGCGGGTGCCTGAGAATTATGAGATATAGAACCCATCTACTGGAACTCTCGGTACGGCCACACCATGCTCAAGGAACGTCGTCTCGGCAATAGCGGAATGCTCGTCTCCGCGATCGGTCTCGGCTGCATGGGTATGTCGGAGGGATACGGGCCCAGCCACGACCCCACCTCTCGCGAGACATTGGAGCGCGCACACGAGCTGGGCGTGACCTTTCTGGACACAGCGGATACCTACGGCGACGGCCACAATGAGCGCTTCCTCGGCGGATTTCTCCGGGAGCATCCCCGCGTCAAAGTCGCCACCAAGTTCGGAATGATTCGGGGAGCTGCCGGCTCGATAGTGGGTGTCGACAATAGTCCCGATTACATCGTCCAGGCGTGTGAAGCTTCCCTAAAGCGGCTTCGCGTAGAAACCATAGATCTATACTACGCGCACCGCATCGAGCGCGGGCGTCCGATCGAAGAGACCGTGGAATCCATGGCGGGGCTTGTGCGCGCTGGAAAGGTCCGGTCTCTTGGACTTTGCGAGGTCTCCGAGTCAACGTTGCGCCGCGCGCATGCCGTTCATCCCATTGCGGCAGTGCAGAGCGAGTACAGCCTGTGGACAAGAGACCCCGAGCGTTCGATCCTGCGCGCCTGCCGCGAGCTCGATATCGCGTTCGTCGCCTATTCACCGCTGGGGCGAGGAATGCTGACGGGAACGATCGGCCATGAGACGCGCTTCGCCGACAATGATTTTCGGCGCATCGCACCACGCTTCCAGGGTGAGAACTTTGACTGCAATTTGCGGCTGGTCGAGACACTGAGCCGCCTCGCCCTGCAAAGGCAATGCACCCCGGGGCAACTTGCTCTGGCCTGGCTGCTCGCCCAGGGGACGCAGATCATTCCGATTCCCGGTACGCGACGAGCGGTATATCTGGAGGAGAACGTCAAGTCGGCCGAAATCGTCCTGTCGGACGCGAACCTCGCGGCGATCCAATCAGCGCTGCCTTCAGGGTCAGTCGCCGGTGCGCGCTACCCCGAGGCAGCGATGACCCGGCTCGACGGCTAACCCCGCCCAAGCATAGATAATCTTTCAGGCGCGCTGCAGGAGTCTCCACGCATTGCGGACCTTGCTGGAGTCAACCGCGCCGGCCGGAAATGGGGCCCGCGGTGTTCGCACGGCTTCACCATCGTGAAACTCCGTAATGCCTGTCTCTCTCAAGACTCGAGGCATGTCCTCTACCTCAAATCCGTTGACCACCAGCTTCCGCGGTTCCCAGAGCCGTTTGTAGAGCTTCAGCCTCTGCATCCGCTCCCCGAAAGTGCCCGTACCCCCGTACACCAACACGCGATCGATAGACGGAATGGCTTTCAACTGAGTCAGCGCGCGAGGAGGATCGGCCAGCATCTCAACGACATTGTGCACCGTCATTGATAGCTGCGGAGCCGCGCTGGCAACGGCAGTGAGTGTGTCCAAATCGATCTGACCATCTCGGATAAAGCCGACGACTATCCCGTCCAGATTCCGGCTCGCGAGGGCCTTTGCCTTCTCAAGCAGGACCGTACGTTCCTCCGCACCGGTCAGCACGAATCCCGGCCTTTCCCGAAGAAACACTCGGCACCGCAGTGCGACGCGCTTGCGCACTTCGTCCAGCAAGTCGAGCGGCGGCGTGTAATACGCTCCATCACGAAAGCTCGTCAACTCCACACGAGTGGCGCCCCCGGTTGCGGCCGCCTGCGCGTCTTCGAGCGACGCCGCAATGATCTCCAGTTGCCGGCTGCTGGAGCCAAGATGACCGATGGCGCGGCGCGGATCCGAAATAGCCAACGCCCCTGCAATGACGGTTTGCAAGAACTGCCGCCTGCTTGCGGGTTCGCTCATTCGAGCTCCAGTGCAATGCACACACGGACCGGCCCATTGTTCACGTTCCACATCAGACCACTCCGCTCTCTCGGCCCTGATACGCGACACCCGAAGAGCGTTTCGGCACTAGCACCATAACCAGACCGATCAAAAGAAAAGCGAGCGCAACGTGCACGGTGATCATGCTCTTGGCTGCTCTCGCGAACAGCCCGGCACCGATCCCTGCGAGGGTGAGACCCATGAAGGCGATGATCGAGCCGGCAATGACAATGGGACTCGTTGCGGCCTGCCGCTCTGCGGGCGCCGGACGGTCCAGAGCGTCGAGAAATTCTCCAGTTGTAGCCGCAGACGCCCCCTTTTCTGGCGACAGCTTGCCCGCCGCTAGCAGCGTCAGTGCAGTGGCGACAATCGGTAGCGTCAGGCTGAGCGCGTCGAATAACCCATAAGGCGGCGGCTGGAGTCGCCATCGTACGACCAGTAGAGCGAATCCCATCCCGAGGCCGGTCATGTAACCCGCCAAGGCTCCACTCGCGGACAGTCTGCGGCTTAGAAGGCCCGCGAGCATCGGTAACACAGTCGGCGGAAGCAGCACACTGAAAGCAACGACCATGGTGCGGTACATTGCCCAGTGCAGATAGGCCACGAGCAAGCTCAGCATGAGAACGACGGTGCCCACGGCGATAGTGAGTGCGCGACCGACGACTATCACTTCGCGCCGCGACGCCTGAGGTCGGAAGCGATTCTTGTAGACATCCATCGTGAGCACGGCGGAAATGACATTGTATCCGGATGACAGCACGGACATGGTCGCCGCGAGCAGCGCCGCCATCGCCAACCCCAGCATACCGGGGGGCAATAGCGCGCTGCCGACCCGTGAATAGATTGATTGTGGATCGATGCCATTCGGCGCTATGAAACCGCGAGCCATCATCCCGGTGAGGATCCAGAACGGCGGCAGCAGGAAGAAGAACGCCCCTGCCAGCCAGCCAACCTTGCGCGCATCGCGATCACTCTGAACCGAATAGAACTTCTGGATCAGCGACCAGTTGCCAGACATTGAGACAGCGATGAGCAGAAAGAACGCGACGACGTACGGCCAGCCGAATGGCTCGCGCACCAGTAAGAACATGTCCCGCGGCAGACTCGCGTGCAATGCGTTCCACCCGCCCGCGGCTTGCCAGGAAAGCGGCGCGAGCAGAATCACGATGACCGTGACCAGCACGAACTGAATCAAATCGGTAACGACCACGGCCCAAAGCCCTCCGAGGGCCGCGTACGCTACAATGGTCAGCCCGATGGTGCACATAGCCGCCCATACCGGGATTTGAGTTGCACCGGACACGAAGGTGGCGATCGCCACCACCTTCAAGCTCTCGTCAACGATCGTGAGCGGTATGCCCGACCACGCGAACAACTGCTGAATGGCACCGGAGAATCGCTTCTCGAGGAAGCCCATCGGAGTAATCACGCCGGCGCGCCGCCACCGTCTGGCAAACAACCAGGTAGTCAGGAGGATGGCCGGTACGCTCGCCCAGTACAACGTGAGCGCGACCAGCCCGAACTCATAGCCCATGCCCGCGTATACGACGATAGAGAACGCGCTTACGTACGACATTGCAAGCGAGACGCCGCCGAGCCACCACGGAACCTGCTTGCCACCCGCGAAATAGTCAGTCGGGGATCTCATGGACCGCGCATATCGCAGGCCCACGCCGATCATTGCGGCGAAGTAAACGGCCATCACGATGGCGTCCGGCATCCCCATGGCGAGAAGCTCTCAGAATCGAAGTCTTAGATGATGCGCTCCCTGCGTCAACGCGATTGTCGCAGTAGGCGCCCCGGCGAGTACTCGCACCGGCTTGCCGTCGGCGAGAAATTCTCGTAGCTTGCGAGCGCCGACTTGGATCGCAACCGCCTGATCGCAATTCAACGCGACCTCGACACTATCAGTCCCAAGGTCCAACACCATGCTGCTCATAGGTCGATCGGAATCGATCAGACTCTCGCGGTTGCGCCGGACGCTCCGTGCCCGGATAGCCAGAACCCGCGAGAGATTGTCGTTTTGCATCACCGCAAGAAGGTCTCCGTCCGATTCAAATCCGTCTATCTCCAACAGTCCCGGCTGCGTGCGAAATAGTGCCGACTGCTGCTGCGCCGTTCCGGCGCTCCTCCGAAAGCCAGTACCCGACAGTGTCGTGAGAGGTCTCAGTGCGGCGTTGCCGTCTCTCGCGCCGTTAAGCTCCATCCCGACAGTCATCTGGGCCTGCGATTTCGGTGGGGAGGTGAGCATGAGCTCCTGCCGCCGCGGAATCTGCCCACGATCAAACTCCGTGTAGGCGTCTAAGGGTATCGGTGTGTCCTGTACGAGCCACTGCTCGTCAGATGCGCTCACGATTGTCGCTGAGGCCGCATGCCCGCGGATGGTTGCTCTCTGACCATCGAGCTCCACGTCCAGCCCCGGGGGGACGTGCAACAGCCAGTCGTAGCGGTGTGCACCACCCTCTGCCTGGAGTCGATCGTTAACGATGAGCAGGTCGGGCTTGAGAAACAAGTACTCGCGGCTAAATGCTTTGAGCCTTGGGCGGTACGCCGAGGCGAGATCCGCCGCGAGATAGTCGATCTTGTCCGACAGGAGCGTCGCGGTGAAATGAGGATAGTCTGCGAAGGCTCGCCACTTGCGGCCGTCGTAACCGCTCTGGCTGAACGGGTCTCCATCCACCAAGATGGTGTTATGTCCCGCAGCCTCGGTGAAGTAGTCAGCATAGCGCGGATCGCGGTAGTAGTCGGAGTAACCTGCCTCGCCGATCAGTACCTCGCCGAAGGCTGCGACCTGGAAGCTGCCCTGATCATGGTGCTCGTGGTTGAACCAGGGACCGACGCGGAGCGATATGAGGGTATCCGTCGGCCCCCAGCCGGTGCGCAACGCCGCAGTACCGTGACCGGCAAATACGCGTGAACTCGGTACGACCGAGGCTGGAGCAGCAGCTTCTTTGGAGCAACATACGAGATCGAGGAACTGATCCAGCCCGAGGTCTGCCTTGTTCAACGGGCACTGCACCGCAGGTGGTGCCGCCGCAGGGCCTGCAGCAGAGCCGGTTGCGCTTGCTCCGGCGGAGTCGCTGTGGAGACCGGATTCGCGCTGGCTCGAGGGGTTAAGACACCGATCGCTTGCGCTGTTGTAGAAGGCCCGCAAGTCGCCACTGTCGGAAAGCTCTGTCACCCAGGCATAGCCTGAGCGCACCTCCAGGATGCCCGCGGTGTCGCCGGATTCCAGGAAGTACGCAGGGCTTACCTGCATGTAGCGGGGCTCCCAGAACGCTTGTGCCAACTGGTCGCTACCCTGTGGGCGTACGCCGAACACATGCAACCCAGCGAGCCCATAAGAGATGCCCTGCATGCTGAAGTCCTGATAGCCAACCGGCTCAGCTTCGCTCCCGTCTCCGGGCAAGAGACCGTGAAGCAGTCGCTCCAATTGCAGGCTCAACCTTGCCAGCGCCCCGCTCAGGCGAGCATCCCATTCCGGTGCATCCCCGTAGGCCGCACCAATCGCCGCCAGCGCTCCACCGACAGACTGAGCCTGATGATTGCTCGCCTCGGAGGGCATGCGGTCATTGGTGAAATAGTCCGCAACCGTCGGCTCGATCGAGTTGTGCCAAAGCGCGCTGACGACCTTTGCGCGCTCCTCGGGTAGAAGCTCCGCTGCAATCAAGTCGTAGCCAAATGCAATTTTCTCCGTAGCGACGCCGACCTCATAGTACGCGCTGGTCCCATGGGCCGGATGCCACGGCGGGGTCCATGTCTCCCACCCGCACATGACCAGCAGCACCCGGCGAGCTACATCGAGCGCGTGGCGATCATTGTTCAGTCGGTAGTCGAGTGCGTTATAACTTATCGCGTTGCTATAGTTCTGCATCAGGCGGAAGTACATCGCTTGTCCGGAAAACACCTCCGTGCTCGACAACCGCTTGATGTTTTCGCCCGCCCCAGGGCTGACAACGATGGTCGCCTCCAGGTCTGTTGCTCTTTGATGGACGACGGTCCTAAGCCTCTCATCCCGCCTCAGGGCTTCAAGGCGGGATGCGCCAATGAGCAGCCGCGGATGGGGCGGAGCATCGCCGGCAACGAGAAAGTGGAAGGCGGATACCAACATCCCGCTGCTCAGCCGCGCCTCCCACAGACCCGGATGTGCGGTCACCGCGTGCGGGATAGTCGCACGATCCGCACCAGCGGGAACATCGACCGTGAAACGCCTCGTACCCGCTCCATCGGCGATTTCGAGCGACCCTGCTACTGGAGCAGGATCGATCTCGATGACTACCGGTTTGCGACTCGTGAAAGCTACCCCCGCGACACGCGCCTCACCGTCGGCGGACGTCGCGATGTCAGGGTAACGTATTCGCAGTGAAGCGCGCTTCGAGCCATGAATCTCGAAGCTCTGAATGGCCAGCCGATTTTCCGCGCCGTAGACGGGTGCGCGAACCCCAGCTTCGATGACGATGGCAGCCACCAGCGAGTGTTTCGCAGGCACGTGCAACTCCGATCCGGAGATGTGTGCCGTCACGTATCCGTCGCCGACTGGGAGCAGCGCAACGTACTTCGCACCGTCATCGCAGGCGACAGTCAACGTTGCGGATGTGCCCGCTCCGTATGCCCTGATCTGGTATGTAAGGTCGATGGTGGATGCCGGATCAACCGCAAAACGCACCTCCTTCAGCAGCCCGACGCGCAGAGCCACTTGACCGTGCGAGACCACGTTGCGCACCAGAACCGGACGCCCGCTGTCTTCTTGAGTAAAGAGCGACTGGTCGAATCCTACATCCTGCGTCAAAGGAAAACTGGTCCATCCTCTAACGCCGGAGTCGAACGACTCTTGCAGGCTCCAAGGCTCCCAGCGTTCGAGCGCAGGTTCAGTGGCGCTCGCCGCTAGCGCGCATGAACAGACGAGTGAACAAGAGAGACCGGTGGCCACTAACAGCCACCTCAGCAGCGACGGGCGTCCGGTCACGGCAAGCCGGGGAGACGGAGCATATGTGGCTCCCTTGTACCGTTCCACATGTCGAGATTCAGATTCCAATTATTGTCCAGGTGAAGGCGCTAGTCAAGGCCGTTGCGCTGTTTGGGAGTGGAAAGTATTCTCGCGTGCATGGATCGTCGATCATTCGTGTCGGGCGGCGGAATCGCCAGTGTTCTCGGCACCGGCGCTGCGGGAATTGCCGGGGGCGCGGCCGCATCCATCCG
>Ga0123356_10006038_pt1 | contig 12283 bp, 10 predicted proteins | sample TergutEmb28metaG_2_FD_92546 | JGI IMG/M metagenome (GOLD analysis project Ga0123356, IMG submission 92546) | Embiratermes neotenicus P3 segment gut microbial communities from Petit-Saut dam, French Guiana - Emb289 P3 | ecosystem: Host-associated > Arthropoda: Insects > Digestive system > Gut ... | reverse complement strand
AACTAAAACTCAGCGTGCCATTCTAGAAGCGTGTGGTTTAACAGAAAACGACCTAAAAAACTATCTCACAAACAAATAACTCACTTTTTGTATGTGCACAAAACACCGCAGAATTTAGGTTGTCTGTTGCGTGACATTGTCTAGTTGAACACTATATGGGAGGGGCTGTAACTCCCTTTTTATATTTTTAAGATTTATTGAACTGTTTGTTTTTTTGTTATAAGTGGGTGGCGATGGTGCAGTGGATTGTGTGTCTCTTTGAAATTTTTAGACATGTTGCTACTGGTACTACTTTTGCTACATAACTCGACCAACGCCGGAAGAATTCCCGCTGAACTTCTTCCTTTGTTGGCGACCTACATAGTTCCAAGGAACTATGTAGTGTCATGAGTTACTGTTAACGTGTTTTAACGTCTCCTGTAGTTTGTGGTAGTGTGTTGTAGGTATGTTTTTTATTTCTGGAGTTTGGATCCACTGTGTGATCCATCGCCATGGTTTATAGTGTGGTGGTGGCATTAAAACTTTCCCAGTGAAAATATATTTCAGTAGACTTAATAATGTGGTTATAGCAATGTTTAAATGTTTAAACTCTCTCAAGAAGAGAGTAATGAGGAATAATTATGACTGTTTTAGCAAAGTGGGATTTAACAAAAATAACATTCCTAAATACTACTAAACGTTCTGATATTAACAAAATATCAGAACAAGGACTGTAGGAGCGGAAATAATGTCTAAAGCATACACATACCCTGGAGTTTATGTTGAAGAACTTCCATCTTCAGTTCGCTCAATAATAGGTGTAGGCACATCCATAACAGCCTTTGTTGGACGCGCCATAAAAGGACCAACCAACAAAGCAACACTAATTCACAGCTTCGCAGACTACACCCGCATCTTTGGCGGACTATGGAACAAAAGCAACATGAGCTACGCCGTATACCAATACTTCCAAAACGGCGGCATGGATGCAATAATCGTCCGAGTTATAAACAAAGCAAAAAACGCTACATTCACACTAGGCCTTCCAGAATCTAAAACTGTTGGCACTGAGACAACAGAGATCATAAAACCTTTACCTACAGCCGCTGCACCGTTTGTACTTGAAGTTGCTGATCCTGGTGTTTGGGGTACAAAGCTTGACATAGTTCTTTCAGATGCCGATGAAGAAAAGAAAAAAGACGATGGTGATGATACTTATTTCAATATTACCGTTCATCAATTAATTGATCAAAATGAGCGTGGACCAATTCTTGAAATGTTCCGTAACGTTTCCCTAAAAACCGAAAGCCCACGCTATATAGCTAAACTCTTAGTTGAGGGCGTTTCAACATACCTGCGCATAAAATCCGGAATTATTCCAACAACAACATTTACTTTTAATGATGAAGAACAAAAAAATCCAAGGTTCACATTGAACACTACACCTGTTGCTATTGCTGCTAGTGATGGTGATGAATTAGATGCTACCGTGATGCCTGGTAAGGAAGCTGATAAAACAGGTATATACGCGTTAATGGATGCTGACTTGTTTAATTTACTATGTATCCCCGCTTACAGTTCAGGTTCCAGATCGGAAGTTTATAATGCGGCCTTGGAGTTTTGTAATAAACGACGTGCTATACTTATTGTTGACCCTCCCGCAGGAACCCCTTGGAAAGAGCCAAAAGATGTTCTAAAAGGTATGGAAGATGGTTATGTTGATAAAGATAAGAATGGGGCGATTTTTTATCCTCGTATAGTTGCTCCTGATCCTTTGGAGGATTTTCGGCTTAAAGAGTTTGATCCTTGTGGTGCGGTTGCTGGTGTTATAGCGCGGACAGATGCTCAGCGTGGTGTTTGGAAGGCTCCTGCAGGAATTGAAGCTACATTGTCTGGTGTGCCTGATTTATCTGTCAGGTTGACCAATGAGCAAAATGGAGTGTTAAACCCTAAGGGCATTAACTGTTTAAGAATAATGCCTGATGCTGGACGCGTAATTTGGGGTTCAAGAACTCTACGTGGTGCTGACGGTTTAGCTGATCAGTGGAAATACCTCTCCGTTAGACGTACCGCCCTATACATTGAAGAAACTCTTTTTAGAGGTACTCAATGGGTAGTGTTTGAACCAAATGATGAGCGGCTTTGGTCTCAAATTCGCTTAAACATAGGTGCCTTTATGCATAGTCTTTTTGTTAAAGGAGCATTCCAAGGCACAGATCCAAATAAGGCCTATTTGGTAAAGTGTGATAGTGAAACTACAACACAAACCGATATAGATGCAGGAATAGTAAACATAATAGTTGGGTTTGCCCCGCTTAAACCCGCTGAATTCGTAGTATTAAAGATACAGCAACTTGCTGGACAGGAGCTTGAGTAAACATGCCTGAATTTAGTGTAAACGCACAAAGATTTGACCCCTACAAAAACTATAAATTCCGTGTAAAATGGGATGGAAAATACGTTGCCGGCGTAAGTAAAGTTACAGATCTTAAACGATCAACTGATATAGTGGAACATCGCTCTGGCGGAGATCCAAGCACTAGCCGTAAATCTCCTGGCCGAACAAAATACGAAGCTATCACCCTTGAACGCGGCGTTACCCATGACTTAGAATTCGAAGAATGGGCAAACAAAGTCTGGAATTACGGCGCAGGACTAGGCTCAGAGGTTGCACTGGCCGGTTTTCGCAAAGACATAATCCTTGAACTCTACAACGAAGCAGGACAACTCGCAATAGCCTACAAAATTTATCGATGCTGGGTCTCTGAATTTGTCGCCATGCCCTCCCTTGACGCAAACGGCACCGCCGCAATAGCTATACAAACACTAAAACTAGAAAACGAAGGCTGGGAACGCGACACAGGAGTATCTGAACCAAGCGAACCCAAATAAACAAACAAATATTTAACTTAAGGAAGCTCAAATGTGAGGCGATTAGCTGCCCAACTCCCCCATGGCTTTCAAGCAAACAATGCCTGGATAAAACAAGTAACAATAAGAGAATTCACTGGCTACGACGAGCAACTAATCGCCTCATCCCAAAACTTTTTCCCCCCATTTAAAACAAGCATACTACTCGCAAGAATCACCGAACTCAACAATAACAATAATAATGTTTTATCTAATTTTGATATGCTTCAAACAGTTCGCAATTTATCTATCGGTGATAGAATTGCCCTAATTTTACAACTACGAAAAATCACTTTCGGAAACATTCTCCAATGCACCCTCCAATGCCCCAAATGCACAAACAAACTATCCCTAGACATCCCCATAGACTCCATCCTCCAACCCCCCAAAACCAACCCCCAAACAACATACACCCTTCAAATTGACAACTATACCCTTAAAATCCGCCCCCTAAACGGCACAGACCTCGAAACCATAACACAAAACCAAAACACACCCCAAACAACAACAACAACTATTACCTCTACCCCTGACACTGCTATTGATACTTACCTTTCAGAAAAACTATTAAGACTATGCATCCTCTCATCCAACCCCCCCCTACCTAAAACCCTAAACAACCAATTCCAAACACAACTAAGCACAAAATTATCCGAAATCGACCGACAAGCAGACCTAACACTTAACATCAACTGCCCCCTATGCAACCAAACCTTCCAAACCCCTCTAGACATTGAAGACTTTTTCTTCCAAGAAATCACCTCCCGATACCCTCAACTTGAACGAGAAATACACTGGATAGCCCTCCATTACCACTGGAACGAAAAAACAATCCTATCTCTACCCTCAAGCAAACGAAAACGATACATCGAACTAATCAACGCATCAATATCAGGAGAAAACATATGACAAACACCAACACCACCACCAACAACAACAGTAACAGTAACAGTGACAATAGTGATAGCCCTGAGTTTGTTATCCACTTAATTTCCCGTTCAACAAAAAAACCAATGATATTACTACCCATCGAACCCACAATCACACCTGACACACTATTTAACACATTTCAACTACCCCCAAACTATGAACAACAACAACTCTACACCGAAACCCCATATTTTCAAACTAACCCCGTTCAAAACCCAAACAACAACACAATTCCAAACAACACTCCAAATGAAACCTCACCTCAAACTACACAAAATCCCCTTAAAAACCAAAACAACAACCTAAACTTACAAAAACAAACAAACTCTCCTAAAAAAATAGCCGCCAATCATAATCTTTTAACTGACGAAAAAATTGAACCCACTATGTCAAATGAGACGATTGCATCTTCTTCTTTTTTGTCTGGCACTTTAGACGCAATGGTGGATACTCCAAGTGTAGTGGCAGAGAGACATTTTAAAACTGCTTTACAGAGCAATGCGGGTATTCAACCGATTTCTTCTTCTGAACGAGTTGAGGTATCTGAGGAGCAAGAGGTTAATGATGATGATAATAATAGTAGTGGTGGTGGTTTGGTAGGTGTAAAAGGTACTTCTGTATTTTCAGATGAAGTGGTTGGGGCTTCTTTGTCTGAGTCTTTGAAGACGGTATCAAGTGACCAACGGACAGTAGAGAAAGTGTCTTTTAAACCTATTTTACCAGACAGTGAAAGCGTTCAAATTGATCCCTCTGCGGTTGTTGTTGATGTTGACGACATAAAAAACGATGATGATAATGTTGTTGATGGTTCAATGCGTTTGTTGTCCAATGATAAGTCTGTAGTTATAGATAATATGGTTATACGTGATTCTATGTCTGAGGTAAAGTCTGTTTCTCCTTCTTTTGAGAGAGTTGAAGGGGATGATCTTGAGTTTGAAAGACAGACGGATATATCTAAACAACAAATTGTAAATAAAAATAGTAGCAGTAATAGTAATAGTAATAGCAATAGTGGTGGTTTGGTTGGTGCAAAGGTTGAATCTGCTCTGATAGGTGAGATGGTTGCGCCTTCTTTTTTATCTGATGCTTTAAAAACAGTATCAAACAATCAAACGATAGCTGAGAAGACAGAGTCTTTTAAGCCTATTTTGCAGGATAATGCGGGTGTTCAACAGGTTTTTTCTTCTGATGCTGTTGTTAATGTTGAAGACAATAAAACTGCTAATGTTGATGGTATAGTTCCTTTATTGTCTAATGTTTCACGTGTGGTTATGGATAATAATGTTGAGGCTGCTTCTGGATCTCAGGTTAAACCTTTTTCTTCTGATTTAGAGGTTGAAGAATCTGATTTGAGGGTTGAGGGGCAGGTGGATTTATCTAAGATACAAATAACGTCTGCTAATTTAATTAATACAACAGTTGAATCCACTCTATCAGATGATGTCGAGCGGTCCTTTCTAACTGAAACCCCAAAAATAACCCTGATAGATCAAAACGTAATAGTGACGCAACCTTACAGAGAGATTATTGTACCCGATTCTGCAAACACTCCCCATACTTCTAATGAAGTGGTTGATGTTAAAAAAAATATTCCAAATAACTCCTTAAATTTATCGACTAATGAACCAAACATATCTTTACACTCTACCCCAAACAAACTTCAAACTTTGCCTAACCCAAAATCTTCCAAAAAAACTAACACTCAAACGCATAATTTAACACCACAAAAGCAAACAAAGCCCTCTTCTATGACACAAACGATACCTTTAAACGAAGAAACCAAAGTGAATAATCAAAGAACAAAAGACAACTCTTCTACAATAGTAAAAATCACACCCAATTCCATAAACACTTCCACTACTTCAAAAACCGTTGAAAATAAAAATATCTCTACACATTCTTCACCACCAACCAATAAACAAAACCTCCCCGTAAAACCTACAAAAACCCTACAACCTCCTCCTAATGATGATGCTTCTTCTTTTTCTAAGAGATCTCCATCTTTTGTGTATCAACCTAAAACACAAAAAAACAAAGACAACGATAAAAAACTAGATACTGATAAAACTGAAAAGCAAACCCTTAACACAACAACAGTTAACACCCCAACCCCAACCACCACAACAACAATAAAAGAAGAAAACATAATAGCAGACAATATACTGCCTATAGTAAAACCTGTAGAATCTGAAATGCATTCTACAAACAAAACAACCCTACAACCCTCAATTGACAATATCGAAAACCAACCAAACTATTATCCTAATCTCAAAAACAATACTACTACTACTGCTATTACCCAACCCCCTCTTGAAAGCTCTCCAACAACAGACTTTAAAAAAGACTTTGAAACCTCTTCAAACCTTGAAAATAAACAAGACCCCCTCAATCTAAACACCAACAACAATATTACCCAACAACCAACAAATCAAACCTCCCTAACACCTAAAACCCAAAACAACCCACAAAACATTACCCCCAACACCACCCAACCCCCTACTCCAATAACCCCAAACAACAACCCTTACCCAACAACAACCCCCGAAAAAACAATTACAACAACAACACCAATAGCAATAACCCCAAATGAAAACCTACCAAACAACCCAACAAAAAATTATACCCCCTCACACCCTGAAAACACAGTCGAAACTAACACCAACACCAACAACGATACTACTACTGATGCTGCTGATTATGAATATTCATCTGAAAACACTCTACAACCAACAAACCCCATACATCAACCCTCTTTTCCTCCTCCTTCTTCTTCTTCTTTGTTATTTACTCCAAAACCCACACCCCAAACAACAACAATTACCCCCATAACCCCAGTTATTGAAAACACACCTTATGCTAATAGTAATAATGATAATATTAGCAATAACCCCCGTAGTAGCGGTAACAGGTTTGTTAAAACTAAATCGCCTAAACCTGTACTTCCTACACAAACAACATTTTCTAAACCTCCACCCATTACACCAAAAGAGGTGGAAACCACTGTAACCATCCACATTGGACGCATTGAAGTCCACGCAGTAAGAGAACAGGAACGACCTGTCAACTTACCCCGAACACCGGTTTTATCTTTAAGTGATTATCTTAAACAACAAACAGAGAGAGATTAACATGAGTGATTATAGAGCTATAGCAACAGTAACCGCGGTAATTCGTGACATACTTGTAGAAAGCCAAGAAAACATTGGCAGCAATGCCGCCGTTAAAACATCTTCCCCCTCAGACTTAAAAGAACCCTCCAACGACTCTGATGTCTTAAACTTGTTTCTCTACCAAGTAACCTCAAACAATGTCTGTAACAGTCTAGATTTACCTACAAGAAACCAAAATGGCAAACTGTTAACTAAACCTAAACTTGCCCTTGACCTACATTACCTACTTACTACAGCATCTAAAAACGAATTAAAAGCACAATTAATGCTCTCAAGCGCAATGATGGCTCTACACGAAAACGCAATCATACCCAAAAACAAAATCGAAATCACACTATCTAGTTCTGAATATAACGATGAAACCTTTTTAGCAGGTTCAAATCTTAGCTCCCAAATTGAATCTCTAAAAATAAATTTACACTCCATGACAACTGAAGAGTTAACTAAACTTTGGTCCTCCTTTTTCCAAACAGGTTATCGCCTATCCGTTGCATATCACGTTAGCGTAATTCTCCTTGAAAGCAACCTCGAATTTACACCCTCGATACCTGTAAGTAAACGTCAACTACACGTTATCTCTTTAAAACAACCAATAATTGAAAAAATAGAACCTCAAATAATGACCTATGACCCTACAAAAAAAATAGTTATAAAAGGTCATAACTTGTATAGTGACAAAGTAGTAGTACGGTTAAACGATAACGAAATTATAAACATTGACAATTCTGAACTCTCTGAACACCAACTACGCTTCTCTATTACAGAGGACACTTTGGCAGGAGTTAAACAAGTTCAAGTTCTGCAAAACTTTCTCTTCAACCCAAACGATACAAAAGAACACCTAGCTCACACCTCAAACATTGCCGCTTTTGTCTTAACCCCAAACCTTAAACCCCTAACCAAAACCCAACTACAACACGGCGAAGAATTAAAACTAGATTTTGAACCCGGAATTGCCCCCCACCAAAAAGCCCACGTCTTAATTGGCAACTATACCCTAAACGTAAACTTACCTCCTACAAACTTGACAACTTATCCTCTAAAAAGTTTAACAGTAAAAATACCTAACACAATCTTAGCAGGCACATACCCCGTTCGCTTACGCATAAACAACGCCGACAGCCCCCTTAAAAACAACAACAATAATGACGATGACAACATAATCACCATAACAAACAACTCTTAAAATCTTGGTATGCTTGATGTATGAAACTTGGCTGAAAACCAACCAAAAACATTTGGCAACAAACATTAACCAAGTCAAAACCCTGCTAAAACAACACATAAACCCCACATGCGAACCATTCCTACCAACCCAAAACACTACAACAAACCTAAACACCACCGACCAAAAACAACAAGAAAACAACCCTACTACCCCTAATGATGTTGATGACGTTGGTGATGGGGGTGGGGTGTCGTCTATTGAACGTCTGAGTTTTCTTTTTGGGTTGTCGTCGTTTGAGAAGCAAATTCTTGTGTTATGTGCAGCTCAAGAGTTAGACTCTGAAGTTAAAACCCTCCTAGCAGAGGTTCATGGCAACCCCAACATGGTTTACCCCACCTTTGGTTTAGCCCTAACATGTTTTCCAAACGCCCACTGGAGCGCCATAACACCCCCCGCCCCTCTAAGACGATTTCGACTAATAGACCTTAACCTAAACACCTCAACCTCAATTACAAACGTCCCCTTACGCATTTCTGAACGCATACTACACTACCTAAAAGGCGTTTTCTATCTTGACAACGACTTGCAAGGCATAATAAAACCTGCCCCAAACAGTGAACCCCCCGTAGAATCCCACATGCACCTTGCAAACCAAATCTTATCAACCTGGCACAATGATGAAAACAAAGAAAAAATACCCCTAATACAACTATACGGCGTTGACGAAACAGGCAAACTCTCCATCGCCCAAACAACCCTCACCACCCAACAATTACGCCTATGGCATTTACCTGCCGAACTTATCCCCCAAAAACCCCCCGAAACAACCGCCCTAGCCCAACTCTGGACCCGCGAAGCCGCCCTCCTCGGCGCAGGACTACTCATAACCACCACAACAACCGAAAACACCCCAAACAACACACCTGACAACGCCGCTCAAACTCAAAGAGCTACACTACGTTTTATAGAACAAACCTCAAGCCCCATATTTCTATCCACAAACGAACAATGGCAAATCCCAAACAACAACCCCCCAACCCTAACCCTACAAGTCAACAAACCCCTAAAAACCGAACAACAACAACTCTGGCAAACAAACCTACAAAACCACCCCCCCCTCAACCAAGACCCAAACCTACAAAACACCATATCCGCCCTAGTTCACCAATTCAACTTTAACGCCTCAACCATCAAAACCACAATCAACAACGCCACCCAACAACAACACAACAACAAAAACAACAGTGATGATAACGTGGCAGGTTTAAGTACGCATAACATGTTATGGGAATCCGCATGTGCTGTTAGTCGCCCCAAATTTTTAAACCTAGCCCAACAAATAACCCCAAAAGCAACCTTTGAAAACCTAATCTTACCAGAACGCGAAAAACAATTACTAAAAGAAATAATAATACACGTAGCCCAACGACACAAAGTCTACCACGAATGGGGCTTTGAAAACAAAAACAACCGCGGCCTAGGCATAAGCGCCCTATTCTCAGGCTCAAGCGGCACCGGCAAAACAATGGCCGCCGAAGTCATAGCACACGAACTACACCTAGACCTATTCAAAATAGACCTCTCAGCCGTAGTCAACAAATACATAGGCGAAACAGAAAAAAACCTCGCCAAACTCTTCGACACCGCCGAAGACACAGGCACCATACTATTCTTCGACGAAGCCGACGCCCTATTTGGCAAACGCACCGAAATAAAAGACAGCCACGACCGATACGCAAACATAGAAACCAACTACCTACTCCAACGCATGGAAAACTATTGTGGACTAGCCATATTAGCAACCAACCTAAAAGAAACCCTAGACACCGCCTTCACCCGACGCCTAAAATTCATCATAAACTTCCCCTTCCCAGACGAAAAAAGCCGCCTGGAAATCTGGAAAAACATATACCCCAAAAAAACACCCACAAACAATCTAAACTTTGCACAACTAGCAAAACTAAACATCGCAGGCGGAAACATACAAAACATAGCCCTCCACAGCGCTTTCATAGCCGCAAACCAAAACACACCCATAAACATGCAACACATAAAACAAGCCACCCAAACAGAATACACAAAAATAGAAAAACCCCTACCCACAGGAATTTGGAACCACCATGAAAATCAACATAAAAATTGAAAAACTCATCCTACACGGCTTCACACCACAAGAACAAACAACCATACAACACATGATAATACAAGAAATAACAAACACCCTCCAAAAACAAAAACAACAAAACCTACCAAAACAAAACCCAAACAACCAACCCCAAACATACAACATAAACACACTAAAAATACAAACAACCACCAACCCCCAAAAAATCGCCCACACCATAGCCCACACCATAAAAAACAACACTCCAACAAACCCAAACACACTACAACCCTAAAATTCCACAGAAGATATCTGTGTAGTGGTTTAGTCTTTATGCACGACAAACGCGTGAAGCAAAACTGACTCAATGTTTATTAATGAGTGGCTGTTGGGTTGCTGTGATGTATGTGTTTAGGTCATCTCAGAATAGGGGCAATAACTAATCATCATTGCAAAACTGTTTACAAAAATCATGACGTCTTAAATACATGCGTAAAATTTGATGTGTACTAACCACATATGTCAATAGACTTAACTACACTTATATTGGGCAACAAAACAGAATGCAAACATCAAGACATATATCGCTTTACACATAATTATGGCTCAGGAAAATGTCAAGTTGAGTAATAATTTACAAAAAAATTAATATAGGTTTATTATGTATGCCTATAGATTATTGCGTCTTAGAGGTCATATATCTTTGAGTATCACATGTGAAGAAAAAAACCTTGTTATGCCGACATCACCTCATTATTGTCTGCACTTCATAGAGTATTGATTCAGACAAAACATGTGGTGCTCTTCAGGAACCAGAAAAATTGGGTGCCTTTGGTGATTTTATTCTCACTCCCCCTTTTGGCGCAACACTTCCAGAAGACACTGCATTGAAAAAACCTAGTTTATTTGGTGATTTTATTCTCACTCCCCTTTGGGTTTGTCCAACCAAAAAAATGGTATAAAAAACCCTTCCATATTGGATATGTTAAAACAAGCGTGGGAAACTCCCGACGGCCTTAAAAATCTTTCCAATCCTTCTGATAGGGATCCGTCAGAAAATTCTAAACCAGGTTATACACCAGAAGATTCACGTAATACGAGTAGGGTGGAAGTTAGTATGGTTAGAGCTGGGTCGGGAAATAGTATCGTGTGTAGTGTAGGGATTAGAAATGGTGTATCTTTCGTTGAATGTACTCCATCAAGGCGAGGTCGTGGAGTGAAGGTCAGAAAGAATCTTCGGAAAAATAGATCCTGAATTCAGACTGTGCAAAAAGCAAATTTTTCACACAACACGTCTGTAAATTTTATGTACGTTTCTGTTGTGAATGGAAAAAATATGAAATAGTGCGATAATCCAGCTAAAAATACGAAAAAATCTGCAATGTCTCTCAAAACTAAGCGTTGTTGCGCAGTCTGAATTCAGGATTAAAACCTGAATCCCGCAGAAATTTTAACCTACATAATTAAAATCTTAAAAACACAGCCAATTCTTAAAATACGGCATAAATCACGCTTTTCACAATTTTTGCGAGCCACCATAGGTTAAACTATTTTAACCTACACATAGACATCAATAAAAGCATTAAATAGGCTCTTTTGAAAAAATAGGCGTATTTATACGTCTTTTGTAATGTAGGTTAAACTGTTTTCGGGAATTCAGGTTAGAATGTTTTGTGTGGGTGGAGTTGTTTTTTACAACTGGCCTATTTGGTGTATGTGGTAATTATCATATGTGGAGTCAGTAAAAATTAGTGGTGTGAATGTTGCACAAAAAATTAACATTTGTACATGGAAAATGATTGTAATAGATCCTAACAAACGATTTGTAGTGGAATTCTATGAACATTTTTCAGCCATGTATGCTACAATTTTGACCAGAATTCAGACTGCGCAAAAACAGAAATAGTTTTATGGCATCTGGAGCTTAAATCACAGTAATTTTTCAGATTATTTTTTAGGTTCACACAAAAACAGCCAAAAAACACAAAAAACAACAAAAACACACTTTACTAACCAAATTTT
>Ga0123356_10006037_pt1 | contig 12284 bp, 10 predicted proteins | sample TergutEmb28metaG_2_FD_92546 | JGI IMG/M metagenome (GOLD analysis project Ga0123356, IMG submission 92546) | Embiratermes neotenicus P3 segment gut microbial communities from Petit-Saut dam, French Guiana - Emb289 P3 | ecosystem: Host-associated > Arthropoda: Insects > Digestive system > Gut ... | reverse complement strand
GCGGCGGTCCGCGCGGCGGCGGATTTCTCCAGCACCCAGTAGCCACTTTCCTGGCGAAGCTGCTCCTTCGTCGCATTGTGTTTGCGTAGGAAGCCCGCCAGTGCCTGCTCGGGGGCGCTGGTGCGTGGGCCGCGCTCGGTCGTTCGGACGGCGGCAACCTGGGACGCGACCTCGGCGTCGAGCGCGATTCGGCGCGGACCGTGGAACGAACGGATTGACGAGGGTGACAACGCCACCAGCGCTTCCGCCATCAGGCGGGCGAGATCATCGGCCGCGCGGGCCTGCATCCGCGCCGGAATCTCCTCGCTGAAAAGTTCGAGAAAGAGTTCCGGCATGCGGCGTCCTTGCTGTGGTCCCTTACCCTGCGAGTGCGCGTCCGACGTACGCGGCGTGGTCGTTGGCGGAACTGGCGGGCAGGCCGCGGGCGATCTCCCGCGTAATAGCCATGATACGGTCCTGCCAGTCGCGGCGGGCCCGTTCTCGTTCGAAGCGCTCGCGCAGAGCGGTGACCACCGCCCATTGCAGGCTTTCCCCGGTCAATTCCACCAGTTCCGCTGCCAGGCTGCAGGCATCCTCACCTTCGATCCGAATTTCGGCTTGCATGGGCGTGTTCCTCGGGTGTCTGCGTTGTGGCCGGCCTTCTAGGCCAGGATTTGCGCCCTGGGAAGCCTCCGAATCGGGGTCGTGGACTGTCTCGGGCGGCGCCGGCCGAGGCAATGTCAGTCTGCGAGAAGTCGCGGCCGTTGAAGCGGACGAATTCGTCCGCCGCCATCGTGACATCATGGCCGAGGCCATCACGCGGCGTCAGCGCTGCAGGGTGGTGCGGCGTCGCTTAGAGAGCATGCGCGTCGTGCCGCAAACGTATGGCCTGCGGCGATCGGGAGGATCTGCATTGCGAATCGGCGGATGACATCGGTGACCGTACCGGCGGGGACCCGGTTTCGGACCTGATCCCCGCGCACGGCGATCGCACGCCGCGTACAAACGGGCGTTCAGCGCGCGGGTGAGGTAGCCATCACGTGCGCGAAACGCTCGGCGGCGATTGCATCCCCACTTTGGCGTGTGCGTTGAACACCCGTGCGTCGTCGATGAGCAGGTAGGGTGCTGCAACGTCGGGCCACGGGCTCGGCGTTGTCCCGGGTCATCCGGCCTCTCCCGCGACCCACGCCTCGCAACACCCCTTGGCCAGCGCGCGCACCCGCCCGATATAACTCGCCCGCTCGGCCACGCTGATCACGCCACGGGCATCCAGCAAATTGAATAGATGGCTGGCCTTGATGCATTGATCGTAGGCAGGCAGCGCGAGGTGTTCCGCCAGCAGCGCCACACATTCCCTCTCAGCGTCAGCGAAATGCCGCGTCAGCATGGCCGTGTCGGCGTGCTCGAAGTTGAACGCGCTGTATTCGCGTTCCGCGCGCAGGAACACGTCACCGTAACGCACACCGGCCCCGTTGAAGTCCAGATCGTAGACGTTCTCCTTGTCCTGCACGTACATCGCCAGGCGTTCCAGGCCATAGGTCATCTCGAAACTTGGAAGCGTCACCGGAATGCCGCCGACTTGCTGGAAATAGGTGAACTGGCCAACCTCCATGCCATCGCACCACACCTCCCACCCGAGACCCCAGGCGCCGAGCGTCGGGCTTTCCCAGTCGTCCTCGACGAAGCGGAAATCATGATGCAGCGGATCGAGGCCGAGTTCGCGATAGCTTGCCAGCAGCAGGTCCTGCGCATTGTCCGGGCTCGGCTTCATGATAACCTGGTACTGATAGTAGTGCTGCAGTCTGTTGGGATTCTCGCCGTAGCGACCGTCGGTGGGCCGGCGGCTCGGCTGCACATAGGCGGCACGCCACGCCTTCGGCCCGAGCGCGCGCAGCGTCGTGGCGGGATGGAACGTGCCGGCGCCCATTTCTACGTCATATGGCTGCAGCAGTACGCAACCCTGGCGACCCCAGAACTGCTGCAGACGGAGAATCAGGGATTGGAAGCTGTTGTCGGTCATCGGAGTGTCGATGTGTGGGTTGGTGCGATGCGCTCAGAGCAATTATCAGCGAACCGGCCAGACAGGGAAGCCGGCGCGATTGTATTTTACTAGTTGCTCGGAACGGATTTGACCAGAATCAGCCCGCAAGAAAATCTGACGCTCGCGGCAGACCTTGCCGCCACGACTGAACTGCTCTTGGCCGACATGACACGAAAGCCCGGCGGCAAGAAGATCAAGCGGCGTTGCTAAAATCTTCGTCGCGACGCGGTTCATGCCGCATCCGTGGCCGAACGCCTCGCCTCTTTGACGATCAGATCGTGCGAATGTGGATCCACGGCGCCACACGCTCCCATCAGTTTGGCACGCATGCCGCCGAGGTCGCGCCGCGAGGTGGGCAAAAACCACGGCGGTGGGGATGTAGGCGTGCCGGCCCGAGCCGTTTATGATGGCCCCGACATCAATCAGGAGACACTGGCGTGGCGAGCATTCCCAAGATCCTGCAGCCGCACATCAACACCGCCTTCCCCGATAACGTTTGCCTGGTGGCAAGCGTCCTGCCCAACGGCTTTGCTCAGGTGACGCCGCGTGGCAGCACCATGGTGTTCGACGACGAGCACATTGCGCTCTGGGAGCGTGGCAAGGGCAGCACCACCGGCAATCTGCATGATGGAAGCAAGATGACGGTCTATTTCCGCAAGCCACAGTTGCGCGCCGATGGCGTGCTGCCGGCCGGCGGCATCGCGCGGTTTTACGGTACCGCGAAGATTTACAAGTCAGGTCCTGAATACGACGAGGTGTGGCGGCGACTGGTGCAGCCGGAGAAGGACCGTGATCCGGAGAAGAATGGGTTCGCCGTGCTGATCAAGATCGAGCGGGCGGAGGACCTGAACGGCGCGCCGCTGAAGCTGGCGTAGGGATCATCTCCCGCTGCTGCGCCGTCCGATACCCCGGACTGCAACCTCGGGCGCGGTTGAGCCCTCACCCCGCTGCATCGCACCTCGAACCATCGCGTGCGTGGCACGGGAAAGGTTTACTACTGCTCACTGTGCCTGAGCGCTCGCCTCGCTGCGTGTCGCACCGGCGCGCGCAGCCAGTGCAGCTGCCATGAACGGATCGAGCTCGCCATCCAGCACCGCGTCCGGATTACCCTTCTCCACGCCGGTCCGCAGGTCCTTCACCAACTGATACGGTGCCAGCACGTAATTCCGGATCTGGTGCCCCCAGCCGATGTCCGTCTTGGCGTCTTCCTGCGCTGCCGCTGCCGCTTCGCGCTTCTGCAGTTCCGCCTCGTAAAGCCGCGCCTTCAGCATTCCCATCGCCGTCGCGCGATTGCGATGCTGACTGCGGTCGGTCTGGCAGGCCACCACGATCCCGGTCGGCATATGCGTGATGCGGATCGCGCTTTCCGTCTTGTTTACGTGCTGCCCGCCGGCGCCCGAGGCACGATAGGTATCAACCTTCAGGTCCACGTCGTTGATTTGGATGTCGATGGTGTCATCCACGACAGGATACACCCACACCGAGGCGAAACTCGTATGCCGACGTGCCGCTGAATCGAACGGGCTGATTCGCACCAGCCTGTGCACGCCCGCTTCCGTCTTCAGCCAGCCATACGCATTCGGTCCGCTCACCTTCATCGTCGCCGACTTGATCCCGGCTTGTTCGCCCTCGCTCTCCTCGAGCCACTCCACCTTGTAGCCGTGTTGCTCAGCCCAACGCGTGTACATGCGCTCCAGCATCTCGGCCCAATCCTGCGCCTCGGTGCCGCCTGTGCCGGCGTTGATCTCGATATAGGCGTCGTTCTGGTCCGCCTCGCCGGAGAGCAAACTCTCAATCTCGCGCTGTTTCGCGTTCTCCGCCAGCGCGCGCAGCTGGGCCAGCCCTTCCGCCGCCATCGCCTGGTCACCATCGGTCTCGGCCAGGCCGATCAGCTCCAGCGTGTCGGCGACCTCGGACTCCAGGTCCCGCACCGCGTCGATCTGTGTTGCCAGATGCGTCCGCTCGCGCATGAGCCGTTGCGCCGCACCAGCGTCATTCCACAGTAGTGGGTCCTCAGCGCGGTGGTTCAGTTCCGCAAGACGGTCCTGCGCGACATCCCAGTCAAAGATGCCTCCTCAGCAGCGCGACTGACTGCTCAAATTGTTCTTTCAGAGCATCGGACTCGGCCGACATCGATCAGGTCTCCAGAGAAGAGGGGCGGCTCAATAGAGCCCACCGAGCTTCGTGTCCACGCTGCCCCCGCCTGAACCCGAAGCGGATGCTGCGGTCGCGCCGGGGACCCCGCCGGCGACGCCCTCCGAACCGCCCCCATACCCCGACGCGCCCGGCACCTGATTGGGCTTGAATGCATTGGTCACCACGGCCGAGCCACTGTTCCACTGCGCCATTACCACGCCGGGAGGTTGCGTGAAGTTCAGCACCGGCCGGTGCTTCAGCGCGGCATGCATGAAGTCGTGCCAGATTGGCCCCGCCACGGCTGCGCCTGTCTGGTTGTCGCCGAGTGGTGTCGGATTGTCGTAGCCAACCCACACAACGGTGACCAGATCGGGTGTGAAACCCGCGAACCAAGCGTCTTTGAAATCCTGTGTCGTGCCGGTCTTGCCGGCAATCGGCCGGTTCAGATCCTTGGCGACCGGCACGCCGGTGCCGCGCTGGACCACGCCCTCCATCATGGTGATCAACTGAAAGTCGCTCTGCGGATCAGCGATCTGCTTGCGGGTATCCTGAAGATCCGGCGGTTGCGTCGTCTCGTCACAGTCGGTGCAGTCCAACCCGTTCGGCCGCCATACAACGTGGCCATCCTGGTCCTGCACGCTGTCGATCAGTGTTGGGATGACCTCTCGCCCGCCGGCGTCGATGGACGCGTAGGCCCCCGCCTCCTGCAGAACCGTTGTGTTTACCGCGCCCAGCGCCGCCGGCAGCACGCGCGGCATATCGTTGACTTCGTGGAACGCGATGGCCGTATTGGCAATTGCGCGCATGCCGATAGTGCGTGCAACGCGTAGCGTCACCAGGTTCAGCGATTGTTCCAGTGCCCTCTGGAGCGGCGTCGGGCCGCCGAAATTGTTCTCGTAATTGCCCGGTCGCCACAAGCCGTCCGGAGTATTGAGCACGATCGGTGCGTCGAGGAACTTCTGGCTCGGTGAAATCCCTCTCTCCAGGGCGGTGAGGTAGACGAACGGCTTGAAGCTGGACCCAGGTTGCCGCTGCGCCTGCGTCGCGCGGTTGAACTGGCTCTGCGAATAGCTCCAGCCGCCGACCATCGCCAGGACCCGGCCGGTCCTGGGGTCGAGCGACACCAGAGCGCCCTGCACGGCCGGGATCTGCCGCAGCGCGACCTCGGCCATCTTTGCGGAGGCCACGGGCTCGATCATCACCACATCGCCCGGGCGCACGACGTCTTCCATCGTGCGCGGCACCGGTCCCAGATTGCCATCCTTCATCGGCCGCGCCCAAGCGACATCCGAAAGCGGCAAAGTCCCGATGTGCTGCGCGCCGTCGTTCAGCCAGCCCAGCCGCGCGGCCGACCCGCTGACGCCCAGCACGACGCCCGGCCGCCAGCGCGGCAGCATCCCGACGGGCACTGCCACCTGCGCCAACGCGTTGGCCCAATCCTGCCGCGTAACCGTAATATGCGTTACCGGTCCGCGCCAGCCGCCCAGTCTGCGGTCATAGGCCATCAACCCGTTGTGCACCGCCGTTTCGGCCTCGGCCTGCAGCGTGGGATCCATGCTGATGCGCACCATCAGCCCGCCCTCTGTCGTCTCATCCTGCCCGAACTGCTGGATCAGCGTGCTGTGCACCGCTTCGGTAAACCAGTTGAAGCCGGGCACCGGCTTCGCTGCCTGGAACTTCGTTGGCATCACCGGCTCGGCCTGCGCCGCCGCCGCCTGCGCGCGGGTGATGGCGCCATCGTCCGCCATGCGGTCCAGCACCCAGTTCCGTCGCGACTTGGCCGCCTCCGGGTGTTTGAAGGGGTCGTAGTTATTCGGCGCTTTCGGCAGCGCCGCCAGCAGCGCGGCCTCCGGCAAGGTGATCTGGTCGAGGCCCTTGTTGAAATAACTCTGCGCCGCCGCGGCCACGCCAAATGCGCGCTGGCCGAGGTAAATTTCGTTCAGATAGAGCTCCAGCACCCGCTGCTTCGGCAGCGTCCGATCAATCCGCATCGCGAGCAGCGCCTCGCGGATCTTGCGCGAAATCGACACAGCGTCGCTGTCCAGCAGCATATTGCGCGCCACCTGCTGGGTGATGGTGGAGGCGCCGACCGGTCGCCGGCCGTTCCCCATGTGCATCAAGTCGAACATGCCGGCGCGTACGATCGCCTCCGGGTCGATACCTGGATTGTTCCAGTAATTACGATCCTCGGCCGCGACGAACGCGTCGCGCACCACCTGCGGAATGGCGCTGAACGGGACAAAGATCCGACGCTCCGCGGCCAACTCGTCAACCAGCTGGCCGTTGCTGGAAAAGATCCGGCTCATGACCGGCGGCTGGTAGCTTTTGAGGCCCTCCACGCTGGGCAGGTTCGAGTTGTAGTAGTGCCAGACCAAGTAGCCGCCGACCGTGCCCGTCGCGGCGCCCAGTACGACGACCGCCAGCACGCCGCCGACGATCGCGCGGCGGATCCGCGAAACGATGCCGCGCCGCCGCGGCGGCTTCGGCGGGCGTTCGCCCTCACGTCGGGAAGGACGTTGGGGGCCAGAGGATGGCGCCAGCGGGTCGCCGGCTGTCAGGGGACCGGTCATGATCGGGGCGATATGGGCCTTTTCCGGAGTCTCGGCCAGCGAAGAGATGGCTCGCCAGCCATCCAATCACGCTGAGCGTCCACGATAGCTGAGCCGGCTATAGCTGAGCCGGCTATAACTGAGCGTCCGCAATATGGGAACGCGCCGTGAAAAACACATCGACCGCCCGCTGCATCGCGACGGCAACCTGCTGTCGGTGCGACGCCCGGCGCAGCTCGGCCTCATCGTGCGGGTTGGACATGAAGCCCATTTCCACAAGTACGCTGGGGATGCTGGCCGATTTCAGCACGACGAAGCCGGCGTGGCGGTCCGGGTTCGGCAGCATGTGGACCTCACGGTCCAGCGCACTCACCACGTCGCGGGCAAAGCGGACCGAGCCGACCGTGGTCTCCCGACGGACCAGGCTTGCCAGGATGCGCGCCACCTCCGGGGACACGTGCCATTTCGGGGAGGCGAATCGGTCGGCACTGTTTTCGCGCTGTGCGAGCGCCGCGGTCTGCGCATCCGATGCCTTGTTGGATACCGTGTAGACGCTGGCGCCGCGAATGAGGTGGTCGGTCAGCGCGTCGGCGTGCATCGACACGAACAGGGACGCGCCGTGTTCGTGAGCGATTTCGACGCGCTCCTCGAGGGGAATGAACACGTCGCGCCAGCGCGTCAGGGCGACGCGGTAACGGCCGTCAGCCTGCAGCAGACGCTGCAGCTGCAGCGCAGCGTCCAAGGCAACGTGCTTTTCGTAGGTGCCGGAAATACCGATCGCGCCTGGGTCCTTGCCGCCATGGCCAGGATCCAGCATGACCAGTGGGGCGGGGTGCCCCGCGTGAGGTGGGGCGCGGCGGCGTGGCACGGCACGCCCAGCGTGCGGCATAGCGCCGGCCAGGGCTTCGTGCAGGCCGGACGGGAGCACGAATGTGCCGACGATCCCACTCCCGGACGCGAGGCGGCCGAGCAGAACACGACGCGTGATCGGGACGATGGCACGCATGCCAGCGTCTTAACATACGGGGTTCAAAAGTCCAGCTTACTTATTGATTGCAAGCGGTTCATAGCGACCTCAGCCTTACCCGCGACGGGGCGCCCGCTGCTCGAGCAGCCATCCGAGGCGTTGCTGCAACTCGTCCAGTTTGAAAGGCTTGGCGCAGACCGGCCAATCGGGCCGGTCGTCCGGCACCGCGGTGTCGCCGTAGCCAGACAGCAGCATGAACGGGACGCCGCGCGCGTCCAGGGCCTCGGCCACGGGAAACACCATCTCGCCAGCGAGGTTGATGTCGAGCACCGCCACGTCGAACTTTTCATTTTCCGCCGCGGCCAGCGCGCTGGCGACGTTGCGGCAGGGGCCGACAACGGTCCACAGCGCTTCCTCGAGGGTCGTCTGCATCAACGCGGCGATCGTCTCGTCGTCCTCGACAATCAGCACGCGGCGGCCGGTCAGCGGCGGCTCGGTCATCAATGCGTCTCCAAGGCTTGACCTCGATATACCGCGATCCGGGCGGCAGCGTAATTACTTATGACGGCTTACGAGAGAATGCTCACTTCCAAGAGAAGGCCGCGCTCGTCGTCGGTTGCACCAAAATGCTCGCGGCGCGACAAATCCGCCAGCCGATCAGCCCAACGGGAGCCATGCGGATGAGCGACGCCGTTCTGCGCAATGCCCATATCGACGCCGCCCTGGCCGAAGCAAAGGAGGCTTATGTGGCGCGCAACCCGAAGAGCCTTGCGCGCTATGTCGAGGCCATCGCGGTGATGCCGGGCGGCAACACGCGAACGGTGTTGTTCTACCCGCCGTTCCCGTTGGCGATGGCGCGCGCCGAAGGTTGCCGGCTGTGGGATACGGACGGCGCTGAATACGTCGATTTTCTCGGCGAATACACCGCTGGGTTGTATGGGCATTCGCACCCGATCATCCGCGCCGCGATCGATCGTGCCCTCGACGGCGGCATCAGCATGGGCGCGCACAACATGATTGAGGCGAAATTCGCCCGAGCAGTGTGCGACCGGTTCGGATTAGAGCGCGTGCGGTTCACCAACTCCGGCACCGAGGCAAACCTGCTGGCGCTCACGCTGGCCCGTGTGTTCACCAAGCGCCCGACGATTCTGGCGTTCGAGGGCGCCTACCACGGCGCGGTGTTCACCTTCGCCGGCGGTGGGTCGCCCGTGAATGCACCGTTCCCGTTTGTGCTGGCGCCATACAACGACGCGGAGCGGGCGCTCGCGCTGATCGACGAGAACCGTTCCTCCCTGGCGGCGGTGATCCTGGAGCCCATGGTCGGCAGTGGAGGCTGCATCCCCGCTGACTCTGCGTTCCTGCACGCCTTGCGTGATGCCTGCAGACGGGTCGGTGCGCTCTTCATCCTCGACGAAGTCATGACGTCGCGGCTGTCGCCCGGCGGGCTGCAGGCGGTCCACGGGGTGAAGCCCGATCTGACGACGTTCGGCAAGTATATCGGCGGCGGTATGTCGTTCGGCGCCTTCGGCGGTCGCGCCGACACATTGGACATGTTCGATCCGCGCCGGCCCGATGCGCTGCCGCACGCGGGAACGTTCAACAACAACGTGCTGACAATGTCGGCCGGCCTGACCGGTCTGACCGAGGTGTACACGCCGGACGCGGCGGTTGCGCTTAATGCACGTGGCGAGGCGCTACGGCAGCGGTTGAATGCGCTCTGCCGCGCGGTCGATGCGCCGCTGCAGTTTAGCGGCATCGGCTCGATGATCGCGGTGCACGCCATGCGCGGGCCGGTGCGTTCTCCGGCCGACGCTGCGAAGGGCGATGCGAAGCTGAAGGAGCTGTTCTTCTTCGACATGCTGGCACACGGCATCTGGCTGGCGCGCCGTGGCATGATGGCACTCTCGCTGCCAATCGGTGACACCGAGTGCGACAAGCTGGCCAACGCAGTGGAGGAGTTCTTGGTGTCACGAAGGTCGGTGCTGAATGACGCTGCTGGTTGATCCGGGACGAGCGCGCTTCATCCAACCGTCACCTTAGCGTAATAGGACTGCAACCCGGCGCCGCTAGGCCGCGACACCAGATCACACCGAGGAGAGACCATCCCATGCAACGCCGCACCTTGCTCACCGGCACGGCTGCGCTGGCCGCGACCGTTCCGCTGCCGTGGCTCGCTGCCCAGGCCCAGGGCACGAAGACAAAAATCACCTGGTGGCATGCGATGACCGGTGCGCTCGGAGACCAGGTTGAGCGTATCGTCACAACATTCAATGCCAGCCAATCGGAGGTCGAGGTCGAGGCGATCCAGAAGGGCACTTACCCGGAGGTAATGACCGAGACGATTGCCGCCTGGCGGGCTAACAAGGCCCCGCACATTGCACAGGTCTTCGACGTTGGCACTGGATCGATGCTGCAGGCTGGCCCGGCGACCAAAGAGGTCTGGCAATTGATCCAGGAGACGGGGGTTGCGCTGGATCCGGACGCGTACATCGAGTCAGTGCGCGGCTATTACAGCCTGCCGAGCGGCAAGCTGGCAGCAATGCCGTTCAACTCCTCGACGGCAGTCATGTGGTACAACAAGGACGCGTTCTCGGCTGCGGGGCTCGATCCGGAAAAGCCACCCGAGACCTGGGATGCACTCCGGGTTGCACTGCGCGAGATCAAAGCGAAACTCGACGCTGACGCCACTAAGCCGGCCGACCAGCGGGCGATGGGCGGCGTGACCATGCCGATGACCTCGGCCTGGTTCACCTGGGTGCAGTACGAGCAATACGCCGCGATCCACAACATTCCGTTTGCCACTGAAGACAACGGCTTCAATGGATTGGGTGCGGTGCTGAAGCTGGACAGCCCGCCGATGATCAAACAAACCGCCCGTTTCCTGGAGATGGCAAAGGAAGGCACTTTCAAGTACACCGGGCGCGATTCGACACCCTCGGCGGTGTTCTATTCGGGCCAAGCCGCGGTGTGCTTCGACTCGTCTGCCGGACGCGGCAACATCCTGCGCAGCGCCAAATTCAAGTGGGGTGAGGCGCTGCTGCCCTACGACCCGTCTGTGATCGCGAAGCCGATCAATTCCATTATCGGCGGCGCGGCGTTGTGGGCGATGACGGCAAAAGGCCGAACCGCCGCGGAATACAAGGCGGTTGCGACGTTCATGAAGTTCATCGGCACCCCGGAACAGGATATGCTGTGGGGCAAGAATACCGGATATATCCCGGTTACCCTGGCCGGTTACGAGCTGACGCGGAAGCAAGGCTACTATCAAAAGCCGGAAGGCGCGGGTGCCGACGTGCCGATCACGCAGCTCAATCGCGGCAAGGTGACCCCGTTGTCTCGCGGCGTTCGTCTGGGCAACCTGCCGGAGATCCGCGTCATCATCTACGAAGAACTGGAAAAGGCGTTCCAAGGCCAGCAGGATGCCAAGCAGGCGTTGAACAACGCCACCGAGCGGGGCAACAAGGTGTTGCGCGACTTTCAGAAGTCCGCGAACGGCTGATGGAGCGACGGACCATTTTCGGGCACCGATTGTTGCCGGTGCTCCTGGTCCTGCCGCAGCTGGCCGTCACCTTCTTCTTCTTTCTGTGGCCGGCGGCACAGGCCATCGAAATGAGCGTGACGCGTACCGATGCCTTCGGATTGCACACACGGTTCGTTGGCCTGGCGAACTTCGCGGATCTGTTTTCCGACCCGCAGTACCGTGATTCGATCTACCGTACCCTGATCTTCATAGCGGCAGTCACGGTCCTGTCGATGGCAGTAGCACTGTTCCTAGCGGTCTTCGCCGACCGGGAGATCCGGGGGCGCGGAATCTACCGCACGCTGCTGATCTGGCCTTACGCCGTGGCGCCGGCGGTGGCGGCGGTGCTGTGGATTCTGCTGCTGCACCCGCAGATCGGCCTGCTCGGCGTCTGGCTGAACCACCACGGCGTGAACTGGGACTACCATATCAACGGTGGCCAGGCGCTCCTAGTGATCATACTCGCCAGCGCATGGAAACAGGTGAGCTACAATTTTATTTTCTTCCTCGCTGGACTGCAATCGATCCCGCGCTCGATCATCGAGGCCGCCCGCATGGACGGTGCCAAGGGGTGGCGCCGCTTCCGCACCGTCGTGTTCCCACTGTTGGCGCCGACCACGTTCTTTCTGATCGTGGTCAACGTGGTGTACGCCGCGTTCGATACGTTCGGCACGATCCAGGCGCTGACGCAGGGTGGCCCCGGTTCGTCCACTGAAACGCTGGTGGTGAAGGTTTACCGCGACGGCATCGTGAACCTCGATATCGGATCATCATCTGCGCAGTCGGTGGTGCTGATGGTCGGAGTCATCCTGCTGACCGTGATCCAGTTCGGCTTTCTTGGCCGCCGCCAGCCGACATGAATCAGCGCACCGATTGGGTCACGCATCTTGTGCTCTGCCTCGGCGTGGCACTGTTTGCCTTGCCGTTGTGGCTGGTGTTCGCGGCGTCGACGCAGGACGCCGGGGCGATCACCCGTGGCGAGGTGTCGCTGTTGCCGCGATTGAGCGGATTCAGCGAATACGCGCATGCACTCTCAGGCGACGTGGCGCATATGCTGATGATCTCGCTTGGCATGGCGCTGGCAATAGCGGC
>Ga0123356_10006036_pt1 | contig 12285 bp, 6 predicted proteins | sample TergutEmb28metaG_2_FD_92546 | JGI IMG/M metagenome (GOLD analysis project Ga0123356, IMG submission 92546) | Embiratermes neotenicus P3 segment gut microbial communities from Petit-Saut dam, French Guiana - Emb289 P3 | ecosystem: Host-associated > Arthropoda: Insects > Digestive system > Gut ... | reverse complement strand
ACTAAGCCGTTTGTGACAAGAACTTCAGGTAATGTAGGCAGTAAATCGGGGTCGGTATTGGTGAAGAACGCTCTCTTAACGTTTGCCGCGAACGGAATGAATTCCGTGTGACCGCTGTTCGCGCCGCTGTTAAGTACGACTTGCACTGTGCCGTGAGTAAGTACTGTTTTATCATATCCGCCGTGGTGCTGGTCGTTGGGGGTGGGGCCGAGTAAATCGGTGTTAAAGTCAACCATAAACTTGGTCTGACCCTCTTCCCTTGTTCCAAGCTCTTCCCAGAAGCGAACCTGATACACTTTCCATGAGGTGGAGTATCCTCCGGGACGTCCGGGAGGAACTGTAAGGTGGTCGCCGTTTGTTTGAATCATAAACGTCCAGTCAGCCGGAGGTTCATCAAATTCAATATAGAAATATTCTAATTCCGCCGCTTCTCTGGCGGATTGAGTTCCGCTTCCGAATTCCCAGCCTTTTTGGAATTCATCCCAGTCCTGCTGATAGTTAGCGAAGTCAATTCCTGCTGACGGGAACATTTTGAAGCCTTCAGGGAGAGTGGGAGGTGCGCAGAAGCATTGTACATCTTCGCAGGTGTGATAGTAGTCGGGGTCTATATCGACTACGCTTATATTTGCTACTTTAAGCGGGCTTGAAGTATTACTGCCGCCTGTGAAGGTTAATGAATTAATAATCTTAATTTCGCCGCCGTTGCCGATACCTACGTTACTGCCTGTAGTCCAAGAAGTAATTGTATCAAAATCAACAGCACAGTTGCCGGACGCATCAACGTCAGCTATATGCCATCTGATGGTCATTGCGCCGGTGCCGTTGCCGGTGTTGATTTCAGCAAATACTCTGTACCATTGTCCGAGAGGCATAGCTGAACCCACCTGCGTTCCGGAGATTGCAGAGGTAATGTTGCCTCTGACTACGTTACCGGAACCGTTTCCGTGGTTAAAGGAGGTTCCGTAAATACGTGAAGCCGCTGAGCTTGTGCTTACGCCTGCAGCCCCAAGCTTACCGTGAAGAGTATCAGAGAACGAGAAGCCGTAATAACCGGTCATAGCTTCACTAATTTGATAATCAAAGGTTAAACCGTAAATACCTGTACCTTTAGTAATCGGCACATCCAAATCAATGGCTATACCACGGTCACTGTTAATTTGAGAAATTTCTAATATGCTTGAACCTGTATACGCGCCTACGCCTGCTACTATGCGGGCAAAACGGCGAATTGAAGGTGTTGCGTCAATTGTGAAACCGCTTCCGCCCGGATTCGGTAACACGTACCAACCGCTTGAATGTTTTGCCCATGCGGCTGATTCTTCAGGAAGTAAATCGCCTATAGTATAATCAGCGAAGTCTTCATTTACCCTAAACTCACTTGAGGGAGGGTCGCAGACAAGACAGCGCGGGAAGCAGTCTGCGCAGGAGGGGACTTCACATCTGCCCGCCGCATAGGGGTTATCTCCGCCGTCAAAGCAAGCTACACAGCCGCACTCATCGCAGTTAGCGGGTGTGATTGCGGCGAAAGTACATGCTGAACATTTAGTGCAGTCCTCGCCGGCTTTCCTTGTATGTGTCGCGGCTAAAGCCGGTGCGCCCGCCGCTACTGTACATTTTGTACATTTTGTGCAGTCGCCGGCTTGGCGCACGTGCGCCGCATCGGGAATCGCCGCTATTGTGCAGACGCTACATTTTGTGCAGTCGCCGCCTTGCGGGGTATGCGTTGCGCTTGCGATGGGCAATTTACATAAATCATCGCATATTGTGCAGTTATCTGATTTTTTTACAGTATGTACGCAAAGGCATATAGCGCATATACCGCACTTACCGGCAGTTGTAGGGAAGCAAAGTAAGCATCCGCAAACTTCACAGTCTGTAAGAATACCACAGACAGTACATCCGCAAAGTCCGCAGTCGCCTGTAGGCGGGAAGCAGATGTCACATCCGCACTCATCGCAGAAGAAGCAGAATTCGTCGTATTCAAATACTAATAGTTCTGTAATACAAAGACGTACATTGGACGTGTTCGTCGTGAAAGCGATTGAACTTATTACGTCTTCGCTATTATACCAAGTTAAATCATTAACATGACTTTCAGCGTTAATCCCTGCCACAAATGCGGCAAAAGTGGGTGTTGTAGCTACAGGAGTTACAGAATAAGTAATTTCTCCCGCATCTGTGTCAATCAAAGCATAAAGTGTAACCCAGCTATCCTCGGTATAGCTTGCAATACGTGTATCAGTGTTACCAAGACTTGTGCGACCTCTTTCAATCCTAAAGTCGCTTCTGGTAGCCGCATTAGCATAACTACCGGGGAAAGCGGTTTGATTAAATGGATACGGACTAAAAGTTGCTCTAACTTCATTGCTTGAACTTCCAATAGTGGCGTATGTCATGGATAGACCGTATAAACCGGTATCTTTTTCTATCGGCACTATGTCGATACCAAATTGTCTGCCTGCGGCATCACCTGTACCCATAATTTGTACCATTTTAGTAGCCGGAGCTCCTGCGGGAGCTTCACGAACCCAAACGCCGGAACCACTGCCGGTTGCGGCAACATACCAACCGGTATCGGCGTGGCGTGTGGGAGTACCGCGGCTTTGAGCAATTAGTTCTGTATTATTGGCAATTGTGTCGTATGGTGCTTTAGCAGTATCTACATGCAACCGCAGGGGGATACTGCCCGCTCTTGCCGCCGCCGAGCCTATAATAGGAAAGCCCGCCAGCATACTGACGAACATCGTCAGCGCCACTAAGTACGATAGAAATTTGCGTGTTTTCGTTTGCTTCATGTGTTTAAACTCCTCTTTTTAATATAGTTTTTTGGTGGTGCGTAGGGTTTTACGCGGATTTTACAATTAAACTAATCATAGCAGATATTACCAAAGAAGTCAAGTTTATTTGGACAGTTTATGTAAAATATATGCACAAATAACGACAAAGTTTTTTGTGGAAGTTTACCATAAGTAGGGGACGCAGTCCTCTGCGTCCCTGTTTGTTTAAAGCGCGGCAAGGCTTTCGAGAACCCGTAACCTTTCTGTGACCTCTCCCCTGCTCTTTCCCGTCGCGCCGAGATAAAATTTAATTTTCGGCTCTGTCCCCGACGGGCGCACAGCAAGCCAGCTTTGGTCGGGGAAAATCAGCTTCACAACGTCAGCTTTCGGCAACCCGCGCAAGCCGGTAAGATAATCCTCAACAATGGCGGCTTCGGCGTCAAAAGCGCGGAACTTCGCCATAATCGCGCTGATTTTCCTCATGCCGTCCCCGCCGCTCAGCGTCAGAGAAATGAGCTTTTCGTCCGCGTAGCCGTACTTTTCGTATAATTTGTCTAAAGCTTCATGCAGGGTCTGAGCTTTTAGTTTATAACTCAGCGCCATTTCGCTTATCAGCACAGCGGCGATTACTGCGTCCTTGTCCCGCACAAAATCCCCCGCGAGATAACCGTAGCTCTCCTCAAAACCAAAGAGGAACGAGTGTTCGCCGCTTTGCTCCCATTCGCCGATTTTCTCGCCGATATACTTAAATCCCGTCAGCGTTTCAATCAGCGTAACGTTGTTCTGACGGCAGATTTCTCTTGCAAGCTCGGTAGTTACGATGGTTTTTATAATCGCGGGGTTTTGAGGTAAGCTTCCGGAGGTGATTAGGTATTCGCATAATAGTGCGCCGATTTGATTCCCCGTAAGCGGCGCAAACTCGCCGGTTTTTGTGCGGGCTTGCACGCCGATTCTGTCGCAGTCGGGGTCGGTGGCGAGGATAATATCGAAGTTCTGCGTTTTCGCCTTTTCGAGCGCCAGCGCGAAGGTTTCGGGTTCTTCGGGGTTGGGATAAGGCACAGTCGGGAAGTCGCCGTCGGGCAGTTCCTGCTCTTCAACGACTTGCAAATTCGTGAAGCCGAGTTCGACAAGCACCCGCCGCACCGGGATATTTCCGCTACCGTGCAAAGGTGTGTAAAGTATAACGAGTTCCGAAGCGCGGCTGATGTCGCGGGTGACTAAGGCTTTGACTTTTTCGTAATAAGCGTCGTCCGCATCGTCTAAGTTTACGACATTTTCAAGCGACGCTCGCGGTATCTCAGATGAAAGATTATACTTATTTATATGCGCCGAAATAGCCTTCGCCGCCTCGTCGGTGATTTGCCCGCCGTCCACGCCGTAGACCTTGTAGCCGTTATATTCACGCGGGTTGTGCGAGGCTGTAATGCAGATTCCCGCGAACGCGTTTTTCTCCCGCACAGCGAAAGACAGCATGGGCGTCGGGCGGGTTTCGGAAAACATGAAAACTTTTATGCCGTTCGCGCACAGCGTTTCAGCGGCAAACTGCGCGAACTCCCGCGACATATTACGGGTATCATAGGCGATACAGACAGCTTCGCCGCTGTTTTCATTAATGTAATCCGCGAGCCCTTGTGTTGCTCTGCGGATTACATTTTCATTCATACAGCCGGCTTCTTCGCCGATTATGCCGCGTATTCCTCCCGTGCCGAATGAAAGTTGATTTCCTGTAATCATTAAAAATCTCAGTTCCCTCTCTTTATAATTTCAAGGCACATTCTGCCGTTGTGATAGGGGCATTTCCACAGGTCTACGATGGCTTTTTCTTTTATAGGCGTATTGTCCTGATTAAGCTCATTGAGCCATTCCGAACCCGGGCGTGAATCAATCATATTCACCTTGATATACTCCCAGATTCTTTCGGCTGTTTCGGTATATCCGGCGTTCAGAAAACCGAGAACCGCCTCTGCCTGAACCCACCAGACCTTGCGCGTGTCTACTTTCCCCGCTTCACATTCATTGAAAACCGAGCCGTCAGTATCTAATGCGACAGCGTGAATTTGCGCCGCAAGCTCTTTTGTAAATCCGAGCTTCGCAACACCGAGAATTTCTGTGCCTCTGTCAATCAGCCACGACGCCTCAATATCATGTCCGTATGAGCATAAATCTATAAGCGAATTGTACTCAAGGTCAAAGAAAACTTCAAGGCGTTTCTTTTCGGGGTTGTAAATTTTCTGCTCGAAAATTTCAAGCATCCATTTTAACTTTTCGGCGATTTCAGAGCTTTTATCCACGTGGTATAATTCCGAATAAGCCTCATAAACGTGCAGTAAAGTATTCATGGTGCGCTGTGCGATTATATTATTTTCGGAAAGCTGTTCGTTTTCAATCGGCTTGAACTCACGGTCAAAGGCTTCTAAGTACCCCGCCTCATCTCGGCATTTGGTTTCGATTACATCAACAAGCTCATATGCCAAAGCGAGCGCCTCTGAATCTCCCGACGCATCGTAATAAGACGCTAACGCGTAAACCGCAAACGCTTGATTATAGGTGTATTTCGTGGTGTCCTTTGGTTTTCCCGTGTAATCGACCGACCAGTAAATCCCGCCGTGTTCTGCGTCTGTGAACGCCTTTTTCAGAAACTCACAGGCGTGCTTGGCATAAGACAATTCCCCCGCATTTGAGAAGAACCACAGTATTCTGCTGTTCAAAATCCCGCCTTTGTCAGCTTTTTTATCAAGCTTTAAATTATAATCCATCTCCCCGTAAAACCCGCCGTACTCATCGTCGCGCAAATTTTTCCAGAAAGGGATTATAACGTCGGTCAGATGTTTTTTTATTTCATTTTTCATGCTGTTATACTTGGCTGTTATTGTCAAGATAGTCCAAAACATCGTCCACAGTCGTGAAGCAAAGCCCTGTATGCGTATCGGCAAGCCCGTAATAAATCGCGATTCTGCCCGTATCGGCGTCAACAAGGTTAGCACAGGGGAAGCAGACATTCGGCACATCGCCCCAACATTCATAATCCATCTGCGGGCTGATTAAGTATTCATTGCCGCGCTTGAGCACTTTCCACGGTTCGTCCTTGTCAAGCAGAGCCGCCGAGAAGCTGTAAACGAAGCCGTTGCAGCTTGTCAAAACGCCGTGATAGAATATAAGCCAGCCGCGGTCAGTTTCAATCGGAATAGGCCCTGCGCCGATTTTGGTGGATTCCCACGGTCTTGACGGCCCCATGACGTGGCGGTGCTTACCCCAGAAAGTTAAGTCGGGCGACTGTGAAATATAAATATCGCCGAAAGGTGTATGTCCGCTGTCAGACGGGCGGGACATCATCATATACAAGCCGTTAATTTTACGCGGGAACATAACGCCATTGCGATTAAAGGGCAAGTAGGCGTTTTCAAGCTGAGTAAATTCCTTAAAATCATAAGTATACGCCACGCCTATAGTCGGCTTATATTTATAAGAATTGCACCATGTTACATAGAATCTGTCTTCAATCCAGCAAACACGCGGGTCGTAGCCGTATTGAAACGGCGCCATTTCAGGAATGTCGGTCTTAAAAGCTATGCGCTCGGGGTTAATATCCCAGTTTAAGCCGTCTTTTGAGAAGCCGGCGTGGATATTCATATTGCGGGACTTATCGTCCGCACGGAAAACTCCCGCGTAGCCGTCCTCAAAAGGTACTACCGCGCTGTTAAAAATCGAGTTTGAGCAAGGTATATGATTTCTCTTGATTACGGGGTTTTGGCTGTAGCGCCAGATTACGTCGCTGCAACCTGCGGGTTTTGCCTCCCAAGGCATATTCGGGAGCGATTTTTCGCCGATGATTTTTGTTTTCATGTTTATAGATGTCCTTTCGTTTGGTTGCGGGCGGACGGGGTCGTCCGCCCCTACGTATATTGTTTCACTGTAACCCGAAAAAGTCAACAAGAAAATGGATGTAAAAGAAAAATTTGTGTACTTTACACATATTTTACATATACATATATAAATGTTGCACAAATTTTCCTGTAGTTTTAATTTATAGGCTAAGCACAATTGACATAGGGTTTGCTGTATGGTATAATTTTTTTATGAGTGTCGGAGGGCTGAAATGTTAAAATTGTTGTACGCGGCGGTTTTTTTGATGTTAGGTATTGCTTGTTTTTCGGGATGTAACGGGGACGGACAGTTGACAGTTGACAATGGACAGTTGACAGTCACCGAAGCGGATAGCCCTGTGCAAGTACCCGCGCCTGCAACGCCTGTAATCCCCGTAGACATCACGGTTGCGGCGGAAGATGCAGTGCTTTTCGGGAATCTGCGGTTTTCCGGCGAATACATAGACGGCTTTGACAAAAGCGAAGACTACTGCGAATTTTCCGTAGAAATACCGGCAGACGGCTTTTATGACCTTGCTTTCCTGACCGACGGTGTTTACGGCTACAAAGAAAATCACATATCTGTCGCCGGCGAAATAATCGGTGTCGTAGTCACACCTGACGGCAAACGCGGTGATTCAGTATTAGAGCGGGTGTATCTCACCGCCGGTGAGCATAAAATCGGATTCCATGCTTATTGGGGCTGGGTGCGGCTTGAATCCCTGCGAGTGACTAATTCGGAGCTTTTAGATTCTTCTATATTTAATGTTCCGGCGAAGCTCGTCAATCCTAACGCTTCCGACAGCGCCAAGCGTCTTATGAGCTATTTAACCGATTCTTACGGCAATGTGGTTTTATCGGGGCAGTACAGCGACGACGGACTCATGGCGGGAGAAGCCGGCGTGATTTTCATGGAAACCGGCAAGCGTCCTGCCGTTCTCGGCTTAGACCTCATGGACTATACCCCCTCCCGCGTGGAACTCGGCACTACGTCAAAAGCTGTTGAACACGCCATAACCGCCTACGGCGAACACGGCGCGGTTGTGACTTTCTGCTGGCACTGGAACGCCCCTGCGCCGTATATTACAGGTACATGGTACAGGGCTTTTTATACCGACCATACTAATATAAATCTCAAGAAAATCATTGACGGTGATGACCCCGAGGGTTATGAGCTGTTAATGCGCGATATAGACGAAATAGCTGTGCAGCTGAAACGGCTTCAGGACGCGGACGTGCCTATTCTATGGCGTCCCCTGCATGAAGCGGCGGGCGGCTGGTTCTGGTGGGGCGCGAGCGGCGCAGAGGCGAATATAACCTTGTGGCGGATATTATACGAGCGCCTGACCTTTGAACACGGCTTGAATAATCTTATTTGGCTCTGGAGCGGCGAGAAAGCCGACTGGTATCCGGGTGACGAATACGTTGACATCATCGGCGAGGACGTTTATGCCGCCGAACATTCGTATGCTTCACAGATTCAGCGGTTCCTGCAAGCCGTAGAATATACAACGCCGCCGAAAATGGTAGTTTTGGCTGAAAACGGCGTTCTGCCCGACCCCGACCTTATGCTCCGCGACGGTGCGATGTGGGGCTTTTTCGCGACGTGGGGCGGTGAATTTGTCAAGCCGAGCAATGCATGGCGATACTCAGAAAAATACACCGAGCTCGAAATGCTCAATAAAGTCTACAACCATGAAATAATAATAACTTTAGATAAACTTCCCGATTTAAAAACCTACCCAATAAAAGAAAATTAAAGGAGGGTTGAGCTTGAAAAAAAGAATACTGTCCGTTGTAATTATTTTCGCATTTCTTACACAAGGTGTAGGAGCATCTGCGGAAACCGGCTTAACCCGCGCGGAAATAGACGATATACTGTGGAGCTATACCATAGATGACTCCATTCTGTCTTTCGGGGAATATCGCGATGTATACCCGCAAAACAGACCCGACAGAGCCTACGATATAGACGCGGCTGACTTTTCGCGCTATCTCGAGGGTGAAGAAGAAGCCGTACCGGAAATTAAATCAGATTTTATGGGCATGACGGGTGACTCTGTGCTAACCTCCGAGAACTCGGTTATTGAATATGAAATTTACATAGAAGAAGCGGGGCTTTACGATATTTCCCTGCTCTATTATCCCGTTGAAGGCAAAAGCTCCGAAATACAGCGCAGTTTTTTTCTTAATAATAAACTACCCTACCGTGAATTGGCTCTTGTACAATTCACGAGAATATGGCAGAACACCGTCGCAAAAGATGTAACGGCTTCCGGTTATGTCGAGCTTGTATGGGCGCAGGATAATCAAGACAACGACTTAAAACCGAGAATGGTGGAATCGCCCGAATGGATGAATTCCTACCTCTTTGATATGGACGGCTACATAACGTCGCGCCTACCCATCTATTTTGAAAAAGGTGTTAATACTCTGTCAATCATTGCCCTGCGTGAGCCTGTGCTTCTGCGCGGGATTTCGCTTGACAACCCGCCTCCCCCCGTTACATACGCCGAGTATAAAGCCGCTTATGACGCTCTCGGCGCCAAGTCCGCTTCCGGCGTAAGCGTGGAATTACAGGGGCAGAACGCTATTCGTACATCTTCACAAATGCTTTATCCTGTTCAGGATACATCGTCGCCCGCACTGACTCCGAGCAGCCCGAAATTGCTGTTAAACAACACAATCGGGGGCAACTCGTGGCGTTTCGCGGGGCAGTGGATTGAATGGGATTTTACTGTGCCTGAAAGCGGATATTATAACATAGGCGTAAACGTCCGCCAAAACTTCAGGCGGCTCATACACCTCGCGAAGAATCAGCATTAACGGCGAAGTACCTTTTTTAGAAATGGAAGATTATAACTTTATATATTCGCAGAGCTGGCGGCACGAAACGCTCGTGGATTCCGGCAACGAAGCATATTTATTCTATTTGGAAGCCGGCAGGGTCAACACTATCCGCTTTGAAACCGTACTCGGAAGCTTCGCGGAAATCATCTCCGAAGTGCGCGAATCTGTATACGAGCTTAATTCAATATACCGCAAAATTATACGTCTCACCGGCGCAAAGCCCGATAAATACGCGGATTATCAAATTGAGCGTAGTCTGCCCGAGCTTAAAGGCGAGCTTATCGCAGTACGCAACAGGCTCAACTATGTTATAAATAAAATTGCCGCTTTAGAGGTAAAGGGCGGTGACAGAGAGCGCGTTTTAATAGCTATGCGCGACCTTTTAGACCAGCTGATTAAAAACCCTGAGCGTTTTTCACGGATTTTGGAAACTTATAAAGCCTCTGTGAGAGCCTGCGGAACATGGCTCAACGAGAGTATGCTTCAGCCCTTGCAGTTAGACGCGATTCAGATTACCGCACCCGATGTAGAATTTAAGCTTAAAAACAACACGATTTTCCATAAAATCTGGTTTGAAATTGTGCGTTTGTTCTACTCGTTTTTCATTGATTATAACCGCATAGGCAACGTTTCAGAAGACCACCTCGGCGAAACAATAACGCTGTGGGTAGGCTCAGGGCGCGACCAGGCGAATGTTATAAAATCGCTGATTGACGAGCGGTTCACGCGGGAAGAGGATATAAACGTCAATGTCATGCTTGTGGATATGAGTACGCTTCTACAGGCAACGCTTGCGGGTCAGGGGCCGGACGTAGCCATGCAGGTGGCAGGCGACTTGCCTATGAACTTCGGCTTGCGTAACGCCGTCGCTAACCTCAGTGAGTTTCCCGACCTTTATGAAATCAGACAGCGCTTTGACCCCAGCGCAATGGTGCCTTTTGAATTTAACGGCGCGACTTATGCCCTGCCGGAAAATCAGACCTTCCCCATGCTTTTCTACCGCAAAGATATTTTAGCGGAGCTTGAGCTTGAAATCCCCGAAACATGGGACGATGTAAAGGTGTCTATGGCTGTGCTGGCGCAGAATCAAATGGAATTCGGTATGCTGCCGAGTGAACTGCTGTTTGCTACACTGCTTTTCCAAAACGGCGGCAAGTACTACAACGAAGACGCTACCCGCTCGGCGCTTGACAGCGAGGAGGGCATAAACGCCTTTAAGATTTACACCGAGTTTTATACCGACTACAAGCTTGACCGCTCGACCAGCGTTGAGGAGCGCTTCCGTACAGGTGAAACTCCTATGATAATCGCAGATTATACGACTTATAACAACTTTCAGGTGTCCGCGCCGGACTTACGCGGCATGTGGGGCTTCGCGCCTATACCCGCTACAATCATGGAAAGCGGCGAACTCAACGGTGTGGCGGCGGCAGGGGTGAGCGCCTGTATAATAATGAACATGTCCAAGAACAAAGGCGCTTCGTGGGAATTTTTGAAATGGTGGACATCGGCTGAAATACAAACCATGTTCGGGCGGGAAATGGAGAGCCTTATGGGCTCGGCGGCACGTGTACCCACCGCTAATTTAGAAGCCTTTTCAATGCTTGCGTGGCCTGCGTCGGACTTCACGGCGTTACAAACGCAGTTCGCAAACATTCAGGGCATACCGCAGGTGCCCGGCGGGTATTTTACCTTCCGTAACGTAAATAACGCTTTCTATTCGGTGACTACGCCGTTTGAAGAACGCCCCGCAAGCCAAAGAATCGAGCGTTCGCCGCGCGAGGAGCTGACAGACAAGATTATATTAATCAATGATGAAATCCGTTATATGCGCTCTGTTTTCGGTTTACACCTTTATGGAGAATAACGGACAGAAAATAAAGCAGAAGGGAGCTTGTTACAGTGAATAAACGCAAAGACAACGAGTTTAAATTAACTTTTGTACAGTATATGAAGCAGAACAAGGCAAGCTACCTGTTGCTCGCGCCGTTCTTCACGCTGTTCTTTCTTTTTACTATTCTTCCGGTGTTGGCGTCCATGACGCTGAGCTTCACGTATTTTAACATGCTTGAGCTTCCGCAGTGGGTAGGCTGGGGGAACTATACCAAGCTTTTGCTTGAAGACGACCTGTTCATGCTCGCGCTGAAAAACACTATGATATTCGCCCTTGTGACCGGCCCTGTCAGTTATATTCTCTGTTTGCTGTTCGCGTGGATTATAAATGAGTTTAAGGGTAAAACAAGAGCCTTTTTAACATTGATTTTCTACGCACCGTCTATCAGCGGGCAGGCGTATCTAATCTGGAATATAATCCTCTCCGACGACCGCTACGGTTATCTGAACGGTATGCTTATGCGCTTCGGTTTTATACAGGAAGCCGTGCTTTGGATGAAGTGGGAGAAATATATACTGCCCGTGCTAATCGTCGTACAGTTATGGCTCAGCCTCGGAACCGGTTTCCTTGCATTTATCGCAGGGCTTCAGACAGTAGATAAATCCCTTTATGAAGCCGCCGCCTTGGACGGCGTAAAAAACCGCTGGCAGGAATTATGGTTCGTAACACTGCCGGCGATGAAGCCGCAGCTCATGTTCGGTGCAGTCATGCAAATAACGCAGTCTTTTGCCATTGCCGATATTTCATTGCAGCTTGCCGGAAACCCCTCGGTCAACTACGCCGGCTCGACCATAGTGACGCACTTGCTTGACTACGGAAGCGGCGTGCGATTTGACATGGGGTACGCCGCGGCAATAGCGACAATCTTGTTCATAATGATGGTAGGTACAAATAAGTTCGT
>Ga0123356_10006035_pt1 | contig 12287 bp, 13 predicted proteins | sample TergutEmb28metaG_2_FD_92546 | JGI IMG/M metagenome (GOLD analysis project Ga0123356, IMG submission 92546) | Embiratermes neotenicus P3 segment gut microbial communities from Petit-Saut dam, French Guiana - Emb289 P3 | ecosystem: Host-associated > Arthropoda: Insects > Digestive system > Gut ... | reverse complement strand
CCGCGCTGCTGCTCGCCGGCACCGCATTCCACTGCGTACTATTCAAGCTCGCCCCCCACGAGTTCATCGTGAATGACCCCGTAGCCACATTCACTGTCGCCAGAGGAATTATCTTCTCATTGGCCGGTACCGACGCACAGGCAGTCACTACACCTGTCATACGCAAACATTGTTCCGTCGTCTGCATCCCCATCGTCAACGTGTAACCCGTCGGATTATTCGTCGACACATTCGTCGTTAGCATCTTGCTCGACAAAGTGCCACCCGCCACATTCGCCGTACCCAAATCCGCATCCACACTCGACACGTAAAACACCAAAAGCGGTTCAATATCCGCACTCGCACCCAGAGACGAATCTACCGCCCCAGACTCATTCAAGTTCGGCGTCATTACCTCAGTCGAAATCACCAAAGACAGAACACTAACCACCAAAAACACCACCATCGCCATGACCAGATTTCTTGGCGCCCTGTCGATAATCCCTTTCTTACCGCCAATCCTCATATGCTTTTATTGTACCACTTTTCCAACAGCCATAACACATACCGCCTTGCGAACACCTTCGCCTTAATGCTAAAATAACCACAAGCTAAACGGGACTTTCTATGTACGATCAATCACCAGTTCTCACATCAAAAATGACCGCAACCCCGCCTCCCAAAAAGTCGAAAGGCTATCTATCCGTGATGTTGATTATCTTCATCGTCCTATTTTTCGCTTCCGCTATTGGTTTTGCTCTCTTCTTCCTCGACAACAGCGCTAAGAATGATGAAATCTCCCGCCTCAACGACAAAATCGTCGCCCTCGAAGCTGAAATAAAAAACGAAACCGATGACAAAGAAGACCCCGGCAACCCAACTACCCCCGTCACAAAACCCACCAACGCCGATGTCCTCCTCCTAGCTTACTGCGACGCCAAACCAGATATTTGCAACAGTCTAGATTACACCACCAGTATTTCAGATGTTAGCGAAGACAGCATCCATAATAGCAGCATCAAGCCATACCAAACCATCACAGTAGGCTTGCGACAAGGCATGAGTGGATCTGCCGCTTTTTTCTTTCGCGCTAGCCCGCAAGACGATTGGGTTTTCTTTTCAAGACGTCAAGACGCGCCAGCATGCATCTCATTTGAGTTCTGGGTACTTCACCAAGCCTTCGCTGATATGGAATGCTTAGCAGACGGACCCACGCTTACTGCCACACTAGTAAAGGATTATTGGGCCACACACTAATATCTAAACGTCGCACAATCACTTCTTCCCTGATATAATCTCCTTATGTATATCACGGAGCTTACCGACGACTTCCTCGAATCTCTCGAGATCGAAAAAGGCCGTAGCATCAAAACCACCGAAAATTACCGTCTCTACCTATCGCGCCTCACCGAATTTTCCGGCGCCGAACTCACCACCAAAGACCTCACCGAAGAATGGCTCCGCCGTTACCGCCTCTGGCTCAACCGTTACGAAAACGACAACGGCCGCCGTCTTACCGTCCGCACCCAATCCTACCACCTCATCGCCCTCCGCAATTTCCTCAAATACCTCTCCAAACGCAAAATCATCAGCCTCGACCCCAGCCTAGTCGAGCTCCCCAAAGTCATCAAACCCCAAGTCACCTTCCTCACCTACGACGAAGTTACCCGCATTCTCGACGCCACCGACGAGGACGACAAAAACGCCATCCGCGACCGCGCCATCATCGAGCTCCTCTTCTCCGCCGGCCTCCGCATCTCCGAACTTATCCAACTCAATCGCGACTCCATCAATCTCAAACGCCGCGAATTCATCGTCCGCGGCAAAGGCAGCAAAGACCGCCCCGTCTTTATCAGCGAATCCGCTGCCGCAAAACTGCAAGACTACCTCGACAGCCGCACGGACGCCCTCGACCCCCTATTCATCAACAATTCCCGCAACACCGGCGCTGCAAATAACACCGGCGATTACCGGCGTCTCACCCCCCGTTCCATCGAACGCATCCTCACCAAATACACCAAACTCGCTGGCATCACCAAACATGTCACCCCACACACGTTACGCCACTCTTTCGCCACCGACCTCCTCATGAATGGCGCCGATCTCCGCGCCGTCCAGGGCCTCTTAGGCCACGCCGACATCAGCACCACCCAAATCTACACCCACCTCACCGACCAGCACCTCCGCGACGTCCACGAGCGTTTCCATTCCGACACCAAATAGACGGACGCTGCAACTCCTAGAACAGCTAAATCCCGAGCCCAGCCCTCATCACATCCCCCCAGAAGAACACTATCACAAACCCAATAATCAGCAGCGGCCCCATCGCTAGCTTCATTTTCTCTGACTTCTTATGCTTCACTACCAAAGGAATCGCCACCAGGCATCCAACCAGATTTGACGCCAACAAACACAACAGGCTCAACAGCCAATCCGACAATGCTACCGCGCACACTAGCGCTAATATCCAGTCTCCTCCCCCGACCCATTTCTCTGCCGACACCTTATACAGTGCAAAATAAAGGCCCGGCAACAATACCAAGCTCAACGCTACCCCCCAGAAATTCAAGTCAACGAAAAAGCCGCCCATTCGTACGAACAGCACCATCATTATAGCACAAATCAAAGAAAAAATCAATGGGGTCATCGGCAACCTCTGCCACCTCAGATCATACACAAAACAAATCATCAGCCCCACCGACATCAGTAAGAATGCCGAGAAACCCAGCCAATTCCAAATTGATTCACTCGCCCCGCCCATCCTTTCCGGCCAAGCATAATACGAGACCACAAAGAACAGCCCCATCCCCAACTCAGACACAATCTCCTGCCACCCGATAAACGACCCGCACTTCCGGCACTTCCCTCTCTGCGCGAACCAACTCACCACTGGTATCAACTCGTACCACTTCAGTTCCTTGCCGCATTGCATGCATTTCGAACGCTTCGCTCCGCGCATCGTCTTGACTTTGAGGCGCCAAACCTGGCAACACCCATAGCTCCCCATCACAGCCCCTACCAAAAACAACGCAAAGACCGTCAGAATCTCATAATCCATATGTATATATCTTAACATACAAAACACCCCGAACAACAAAAGACTCCCCTTAGGGAGTCTTTCTATTATGCGTTTACGTTTAGCCTTCTTGGCAGTAGTAAATCATCGTGTTAGCGCCACCGTTACCCTCTAGTTTAACAATAGCTACAACTTGACGGCTGGAAGTACCAGTTCGGATTCCACCATCGCTACCGGTCTGACCATCAGTAGCACCACAACGAGCATTGCTCCAAATTGCGATGTTGTCCTGGGTTGCCTTGTTAGTTCCAGCAGCAGCAGTCTGCGAGCCGGTAACTGTAGCGTTTGCAGCCATCTCACCTTGGTAAGAGTAAGTCTGTCCATCTGTTAGAGTGATGTACGGGTTGAGGTCACACTTGTTAGTGGCATCAGCCTTTTGTGATGAACCCAAACATACAGTAGCAGACACAGAAGGTCGGCTCCCGCGGTTGTTACTTAGGAATTCTGTGTAAGCAGAGATGACCTTACCCACATCTTCTTTCCTAGCAGTGTCTCGCTGTGCACGTTGCACGGCCGGTAGAGTCAAGAGGACCATAAGAATGATGAGCGCCGCGATAGCCAGCACCAAGATCACCTCGATGAGCGTAAACCCTTTTTTCGTTGTCTTCATTTCTATTGTTTTCCTTTCTTATTGTTATTTCGATTATACAATATACTTATGCTTTATTTCAATACCTTTTGCGCTTTTCTCCTATACAATGTTCACTAGGTTATACATCGGCAACAGTACTGCCGCGATAATCCCACCAGCGCCAAGCGCCAGGAATACCATCAAAACAGGTTCAATCATTGTCGAAATCGTTCGCACCCTCTCATCTAGCTCATCTTCATACACCTGAGCCGCCTTCCCTAGCATCTCATCAATGCGGCCAGACTGCTCACCTACATATATCATCTGAGGTACAAGAGGCAAAATACTATCGCGATCCTTGAGCGATGCCGACAAGGCCGCTCCGCCTTTCACTTTTTCTGCCGCACCATCGATATCGCGTTGCACCACAGTATTGTTTACCGACTCTCCGGTAATTCTCAGCACATCTAGCATTGGCACACCCGTTTCGAGCAAGGTCTGCGAAGTCCTACAGAGACGCGCCATATACAGCCTGCGCGTCAATGCATTGAAAACCGGTACATTCAGCTTCACCTGATCCTTAAACTCAATCCCGCTGTCAGTCTTCATCCATTGCCAGAACAGATACCCGCCTGCGAGTAACGCAGCAGTCACTAGCCACCAGAACGACATAAAGAAGTCTACGATAGCCACCAAAATGCGTGTCGCTACAGGTAGTTGTTGCCCCATGTCTACATATAGCTGCTCAACCTGCGGAATCACCGTAAACACCATGAATAGCATCACGGCGCCCATCACTACAAGCACAATCACCGGATACGTCATTGCTCCCCTAATCTTGCTCATCGTAGCCGCATCTTTTTCTTGCTGCGCAGCAAGACGCACAAGAGACTTGTCAAGAGTACCCGAAAGCTCACCCGCACTAACTAGAGAACGGTACACATTGTCGAACACATCTGGATACTTGTTCAATGATTCCGAAAGCGACTTACCACCTTCCACCATACTGAGAACATCTTCTATCACCGCCTTCATCAACTTATTCGGCGTCTGGTCCGCTACAGTCCTCAACGAGTCCGCTAGAGGCAAACCCGATCCAATCAAGGTCGCAAACTGCCTCGTAAATACAATCTTATCTTTTAGCGCAATCTTATATATAAACTTGTCGGCCCCTCCGCCTTCTTCCCTGATATCAGTCGGTACAAACCCGCGATCCATCAAAAGCTTGCCGGCCAAACGCTCGCTCTCTGCTTGAATTGAGCCCTTGACGTTCTTCCCCGTCTTCGAATCTTTAGCTTTATAATTAAATCGTTTCATTTACCCTCCTATCCTTTCAACAACCTATCAAATTCTTCCAGGTTCACCGCATACTCGCGCGCATCATCCATCGACACAATCCCCTTCTGCACCAGCTTCACTAGAGTCCTGTCCATCGTTTGCATCCCTTTGTCTGCGCTCGTCTGAATCACGTTATCCAATTGGTGGCTCTTGCCATCGCGAATAATCGCTCGTACTGCCGGCGTCGCAACCAAGACTTCTGCCGCTACCACTCGCCCCCCGCCAATCGAGGGCACCAGCCTCTGGCTCAAAATCGCCATCAACATGTTCGCCAACTGCACCCTAATCTGCGGCTGTTGGTGGGACGGGAATACATCAATAATACGGTCTATTGATTGTGCAGCTGAGTTCGTGTGCAGAGTCGCCAACACCAAGTGCCCTGTTTCTGCAATCGTAATCGCCGCCTGAATCGTCTCAAGGTCGCGCATCTCTCCGATCAACACCACATCCGGGTCTTCACGCAGTGCACTTCTAAGAGCAGCCGAGAAACTAAATGTGTCATAGTGGACTTCCCTCTGTACCACCACTGATCGCTTCGAACGGTGTGTAAACTCAATCGGGTCTTCAATCGTAATAATATGCTCGCTGCGCTCAGTATTGATTTTGTCCACTAGCGCCGCCAATGTTGTAGACTTACCGGAACCTGTCGGACCAGTCACCAGCACCAATCCTCGTGGGAAATCCGCGAAGCTCGACACTACCGGTGGCAGTCCGAGGTCGGCAATCGACAACAAATCACTCGGAATCAAACGAAACGCCGCTGCTACATTGCCTCGCTCGTGAAATGCGTTCACACGGAATCGGGCAATATCACCGAAGGCAAACGAGAAGTCAAACTCTTTATCTTTGATCAGCATACTTTGCTGCTCTTCATCTAGAGCCGCGAACACCAGCTTCTCCACCGCTTTCGCGTCAAGCACCGGCAAACCAGAAATTGGCACTAAGGACCCATCCACACGCAGCATCGGCGGTACACCAACCTGCAAGTGCAAGTCCGACGCCTTACGCTTAATACACTCCTCTAGCAACAACTCAATCCTCAGATCAATACTCAACTGTTCTTGCGGACCCAAAGCCTGCTTTACTGCCTGTGGTGGTTGTGGTGGTTGGTATCCTTGATTCTCCATTGTTTTTCCTTTTACGCGATGTCGCTCGCTACCCTATTTACTTCTTCTAGTGTTGTCATTCCAGATAATGCCTTCAACATGCCGTCTTGGCGCGCACTAACCATACCTTTTAAGATAGCCATGCGCATAATTTCACCCGCCGTCGAGTGCGCCACAATCATCTTCTGAATGTCTTCATCTACAGTCATTGCTTCATAAATACCCATTCGTCCTGAATACCCTCCCGGCGCTTCTTGAGTCTCAACCCCCTTGTACAATTCATACGACCCTTGCTCAGCCAGCGGCAGATTTTCAAACCCGAGGTCCTTCCCCACCTTCTCCACTGTTTCCGAGCTCTTCGGCAACAGCATATCTACAATCGACCGAATTTCTTTTGTCTCAACTTCATTCGATTCGAATGTCTCTTTCTCATCTGATATGCGTCGCACAAGCCTCTGGCCAATCACCGTATTCAACGTCGAAGCCAAGAGGAATGGCTCAATTCCCATATCCAAGAGACGCGGCAAGATACCAGCAGCCGAGTTCGTGTGTAGCGTCGACAGCACCAAGTGTCCCGTCAATGCTGCCTGCACAGCCAAGTTGGCGGTCTCGCGGTCACGAATCTCTCCTACTAGAATCACATCTGGGTCCTGACGCAAAATCGAGCGCAACCCCGACGCAAACGTCAATCCCACATCGGCGTTTACCTGAATCTGGTTCACACCTCTCATCTTATACTCGACCGGGTCTTCCAATGTCACGATATTAATCGTTTCATTCATAATCTCCGTAATCAACGCGTACATCGTGGTCGACTTACCTGAACCCGTAGGTCCAGAGGTCAGAATCATGCCGTTCGGCTTCGCTGCTCCGGCTCGAATCGCCCTGAGAGACCTGCCCTTCACACCCATCTTCTCCAACGTCAACACGCCGCCAGACTTATCCAACAAACGAATCACGCACTGCTCGCCCCACACCACTGGCGAAATTGCGATACGCAAGTCGATATCTCGACCGCCTACATTCACAGCAAACTGACCGTCTTGCGGGATGCGGTGTTCATCAATCTTCAACGAAGACATAATCTTAATGCGCGAAATCAATGCCGGTTCAATCGCCTTCGACAGCTCCATCACCTTGCGCATCACACCGTCGATACGGCAACGAATCAACAAAGAATCTTCCAAAGGCTCAATGTGAATATCGGATGCTTTCGACTTCGCCGCATATTCCAAAATCGTCGACAACGCTTTCGAAATCGGCGAGTCTTCGGTAATCGTCTGCAACCCGGCTTTTTCTTGCGCTTCTGCCAACTCTGCTTTCGTCGACTTTTCGGCCTTCTGCACATCTGTAAAGTCTTCGCGATACTGGTTGAGTATCTTGTTGATGCCACCTTCGCTCGCCATGAACGCCCTGATTGGCATCTTCACTACCTGGCCCAGGTAGTCCATCGCCTGAACGTTCGTCGGATCCATCGTGGCCACCCACACTTTGCCATCCTGCTCGTTGATAACCACCGCCATCATGCGTTTCGCTACATCAATCGGCAGCTTCAACAGCATCTTCTGATCAATAGTCACATTATTCAAGTTCACATACGGCACATTGAAAACCATCGAAATGGCATGCGTAATCGTATCATCATCAGCAACCTCATTCTTCTTCAGAACACCAACTAGCGTGTTTCCCTCTTCGTCCGATTCTTTCTGAGCTTGCTTTACTGCGTCGCCATCAGCCAACCCAGCACTTACCAAAACCTCGGCCAACCTGCTCTCGGCATCTTTTGACCACATCATAATATCTAGTTACCACCCTCGCCGTTCCCTGTGCCTTCTCCGTCTTCTATGTCTACATTTTCATCACCCCCGCCATCTTCACCCTGACAGTTCAACGAACCGCCACCGCCACCGCCGATACAAATATCCACTGTTGGGTTAATCGCATTACTGTTGAATATTTCTACATCAGGCTCGACAATAACATCAGAAATTGGATCCATGTATTCTATTTGCGCTTCCCACGTAAATGGATCAGTGAAGACCATATGGCTCACATAGAACCCAGCCCCTATTACAATAGCCACTATTAATATCACAGCTGCAATATGAGTCTTCTTCATGGTGCTACCGCGCTCCTTTCTCCTTCAACTGCTTTCACAATCCTCATCTTCTTCTGTACAGTCACCGGAGTCACGAAGAATGAATCGGCTCTTACGGACATCTGCAACCTTCCCTCGGCCCCCCATTCCAAGTTCATGCTATCGAAAGTAAATGGCCTAATCGACCGCTCAAAATACCTTAATAATCCACTAATACCTTCTGTCGAGCCTGCAACCGTAAAGGTCGCGCCCACAGAGTTCACATCATACCTTGCACCTTGGCTTCCACCGACGTTGCTGCTCTCTCGCATAATATACGGTTCGTTCTTTGAGATAATGCTCGTCAAACTCACTCCGAGCGCAGTGACCGTCGAATCACCTTCCATCGGCAGTGAGTCCGGAATCACACGCAAAGCCGAGCAGGTTGCTTGCATTTCTTCAGACAACTTAGGGTCGTCACACTCTGCACCGCGCATCTTTGCTACCGACTCTAGCCTGTCGTCCTCCCTTAGGCCTTGGATGCCGGCTTCAACCTTCTCTATAGCCGCATAGTTCTTGTTGTATAAATCAATCGTTTCGCCTTGCGCACCTAGCACGGCCATATTAAACATGATTACCTTTACGAAATATATCATCGCTACAATAGCTACGCCCACCAAAACCCCAGCGCCTGCTACTATATAGAACATCTGCTTCTGTATATTCTTAATCTCTAGTCGTTTTCCGACTGCTACTTCGTTCGTTGCCATTTAATTATTCCCTCTATTAGCTGCGAGACATTGTTCGTCGTCAGGCTCGCAATCCCTCGCCTTCTCCTCGAACATGTCGCGAATCTGTGTATACGAAGCTGTCACGTTCTGCCTCTCCGGTCCAATCGCAACAATGTGGTCGCTCCCCTTCTCGAACAGCTTAGGATTCAGCTCAAACCTTGCGCTAAACCTCAACACCAGCACCCCAGTCGCCGCATTTCTACCGCTTGACCTATCGAACACCTGCAACGGGCTCGACAACGAGCACGTCGATCGTATCACTGTCCTAAATGTACTCGGGTCCCTGTGGTCTACTGGCCTATTGGCTCTCGTCGGCAACCTTTCTTCATATGCCCCACATGCGCTCTCGAAATAATAACCCTTATTATCTGTTTTGACATCGTCCGCAGACTTATAGTTCAATATCGAGTATCTCCTAATCCGCACTACATCAGCCGGCTCCACATCCTCCGACCCATCACCCTCTTCTGCATTTACTACCGGAACATCCTCGCTCTCATTTCCACTTCGCGGCTTCAGTAAGTCGTCGCACTCTGTCTTTGAATACCGCCCGTATATACTACCTATGTCGTCAGCTTTCTCTGTAATACAAATAGTCGGAATGATATTACCTTCTTTGTCGTAGTATCGCCCATGATCAAACGTCACACGCTTCACTGTTTCCTCGAATGCCTGCAACGCCTCGTAGTCGTTCCCTGTCGCTGATTCCGCCTGGCCTTCAATCGTAAACTGGCTTGAAGCAAACGCCACTGACATATTCGATAGCCTTACCTGGTACAAACCCGTCGGCAACATCACATCCAGCACGCTAAAAATCCTCGACGCCTGCTTTTTATCAGCAAAAATCGCTTCAATCCTATCTAGCTGATGCTGCAAAGTCAAAATAGTATCCACGGACTGATATCCGGATATCGAGTCGTATTTCTCTTTGATCTTCGCCTCATTGCCCCCCTGGATAATAGCTTGGCCACCGATGAAAGAAACCATCAAGAATACCACACCGCCTGCCGCCGCTACCACAAATATCGATATGAACATCATCAGTCGCTTCATGCTAATTGTATGCAACAACTGCCTCTTCACATCTGGTACTAGGTTAATTTCAAACATGCTCATACGTTGTTCTCCCTCTCAGCTAGGCCTAACACCACGGCGAACTCCATCGCTACCGGAGCCAGCGCCTGCTGCTGCTCTGGTGTAACTCTCACCAACTGCCAAGGGTTGCCCTGTTGGCTGACCACACCCGTCTTCGCTTCCACATATTCAGGCACGAACGGTATCATCCCGCCGAATCCAGAAATCGCTATTCCGCCGACCTTCACGTTCGGATATTTGTTCTCAAAGAACTTAATCGACTTCGTCAACTCGCCGGCAAAGCTCTCTAGCACTGGCGACAATGCTCGGAACACGTGTCCCTCTAGCTTGTCTTGCGCCAAACCGAATTTCAAGATGAACTGCCTCGCCTGGTCTTCATTCACATTCAACGTCCCGGCCACTGAGCGCGCCATCGCTTGCAAACCTCCAGGCACCGCACGTATCAACCTCACCCCGTTGTTATAGACAATTGCCACATCAGTCGAATTCTCACCCATATCTAAGAGGAGCCTCGCATCAGTCGCTCCCACTGGCATCAAAGATCGCGCCATACTAATCGAGTTCGGCTCAAGCGCCACCACATTTAGACCCAAATCTTCAATCTGTTCCATTATCTGTTCTGCGAAGTCCTTCGCTGTCGAGGCAAGCAACACCTCTACCTTCTCCGGATCATTCGGACTCGGACCCAAGGGCGCCCAGTCCATCTGAGCATCATCAACTGCCATCGGAATATACTGGTCCGCCTGATATCTGACTACTTTCGCCAGCTCATCCAGAGGTTGATTCGGCATGTCCACGATTGCGGCAAAACACTTCCCGCTCGGCATCCCCACTGCCACGTTCTTAGCCTTTATGCCTGCTTGATCAATTGCAAGCTTTATTGCTTCACCCAGCCTAGCCTTACCTACCTCTGAGCTATCTGCAGTCAAAGCTCTATCAATAGGAGAGTAAGCAAAGTGCTTCAGCGTCCAACCCGAACGGATATCGCCGTCGAGCTGCACTACTCGTAGGGCATTCGACCCTATATCTAGCGCGAAGAATTCGCCCACACCTTTTATGCTTTTCATACTATTTATTATAAATATGCTTAAGCCAAAATGCAACAGTTAAAACAGTTTTAGCCTACACATTGAACCGAAATTCCACCACATCGCCCTCCCTCATGACGTAATCTTTGCCTTCCGTCCGCAACAATCCTGCTTCCTTCACTGCTTTCTCACTACCAAGTCGCACCAAATCGTCATAATTCACAATACTCGCCGCGATAAACCCCCTCTGGAAATCAGTATGAATCACTCCCGCCGCCTCCGGCGCCGTCGCACCCTTATGAACCGTCCAGGCTCGCACCTCTTTTTCTCCCGCCGTCAAAAAGCTCTGCAACCCCAGAGTGTCATACGCCGCTTTTACCAGTTGGGCTAAGCCATCCTCCCCTACGCCGTAACTCTCCAGAAATTCTTTCTTCTCTTCCCCGCTCATCTCGCTCATCTCTTCTTCTAGCTTCGCATTCACAAACACCGCTCGCGCCGGTTCCACCAACCCTGCTAGCTCCTTGCGTTTTTCCGCGTCGCCCAACCCCGCCTCATCCATATTGAACATATAAATCACCGGCTTCGCAGTCATCAACTGCAACCCCTCTACGCTGTCGCTAACCGCTCGCCCCTCCCTTAGCTCCTCTAACACTCGCTTTGCTTCTTCGTACTTCGCAATCGCACCCTTATCGCCGGCTTTCGTGTCCTTCTGCAACTTTGGCAAATACTTCTCCAGCGTCTCCAGGTCCGCCAACTGCAATTCCGTATTCACCGTCTCAATATCATCCGCTGGACCGCTCCCTGTTCGAATCACATCCCCGTCCTCAAACGCTCGCACCACATGACAAATCGCGTCGCATTCCCGAATATTCGCCAAAAACTTATTACCCAACCCCTCCCCCTTGCTCGCCCCCGCAATCAGCCCTGCAATATCGACAAATTCGCAACTCGCCGGCACAATTTTCTGCGAATTATACATCTTTGCCAGCACCTCCAGCCGTTCATCCGGCACCGGCACAATCCCCACATTCGGCTCAATCGTCGCAAACGGATAATTCGCACTCAGCGCCCCCGCATTCGTCAAAGCATTAAAAAGCGTGGACTTCCCCACGTTCGCCAACCCCACGATTCCAATCTTCAAACTCATATCTGTTAGCATACCACTTTCTACCAAATTACTCAAATCACTATGCTTATGTATATAATGTATATATGAATCCCGATGG
>Ga0123356_10006034_pt1 | contig 12288 bp, 5 predicted proteins | sample TergutEmb28metaG_2_FD_92546 | JGI IMG/M metagenome (GOLD analysis project Ga0123356, IMG submission 92546) | Embiratermes neotenicus P3 segment gut microbial communities from Petit-Saut dam, French Guiana - Emb289 P3 | ecosystem: Host-associated > Arthropoda: Insects > Digestive system > Gut ... | reverse complement strand
CAGCCACTGCGAGCAGAAAAGCGTACTCATAGCCCCCATTTTGCGCGAAGAAGCCCTTGCTTCGATGTACGGTCACTACAGCAACCAGCATCACGCTGACGACGACGGCTGTACAGGAGTAGCGAATCCAACCGCAAGAAGCGCACCGCTGACCGTTTCGCCCAACGCCGCCATGAGCGCGTGTCGCCTGCCGGGAGGGAAGCCAAGCACGGTGAAGAACTGCCCCGTGGCATTAAGCCCTGGTCCCCCGAACCACCCCAACAGTTTTTGTGTGCCGTGCGCCGCCAGAGTGAGGCCCACGATCAATCGCAGAAGCAGCAGCCCTATATCCATAAGTGATCTCCTTAACCATCACTCGTCGATTAGACAACATATGTTGTTTAAGGATTCAGTTTTCTGATAAGCTTCAGCTGATGGGGATACCGCTTTCGGATTGCGAGGTGCGAGATCCGCGTCAGAAGCGAACGCGGCGGCTCTTGCAGGAGGCTCTGCGCAAACTGCTCGAGGAAAAGGTGTTTGAAGAGATTTTGGTGCAGGATGTTACAGACGCTGCCACCCTGAACCGGGCTACCTTTTATGATCATTACACCGACAAGTTTGCCCTGTTCGAGGCCATGGTGGCTGGCGACTTTCTGGAGCTGTTGAAGGAGCGCAACATTCGCTTCGACGGAACCTGTTCTACCCAGATTGAAGCGATCGTTTTAGCCGTCTGTGACTACTTGAAAAAAATGCATGTCAACAAAAAGCAGTGCGCCAGCCTGGGCTCCTTTGGCCCATTGCTGGACTCTGCTGTCACCAGGGCGATTCGAATCGTTCTGCTGGAGGGTCTGGCGGAACGTCCGACCGTGACCGGAGTACCGCGCCATGTGCTTGCTTCCACAGTGAGTTCGGCAATTTACGGAGCCACTCGCGAGTGGTTCTACAGCACAAAACGGCACAAAAATGAACTCGTGTCCTTTCTTGCCAGGGTCATCAAACCTATGTTGGAAGGAGGCGGGGCCAAGCAGCCGTCGATTCTTGCCGGTGCGCGGTCCTGCGGGTGAGCCCTGACTCATCCCAGTTTCCGGTGATTCTTAAGCAATTCACTCGCCAGGAGCCGGCAGTAGCCATCCTTAAATCGAAGTCGGCAGCCATTTCGAGGCGGCGTCACTTGGAGGCGAATCTTGTGCATCACGGGAACTGCCTCCGGCCACGAACAGAACGTGAGTCTGCACCGATGATCAATCCCGGCCGCAGCGCAGTTCCCTGATAGCCGATGAACGGATGCCGAGTCCTCTCCTTTTATTAGAAATCAGAAGTTTAATTTCAACGCTACCTGTCCGATGCGAGCTGGTGCTGCTTTCAGCACATGCCCGAAGGTTGCGTCGTTGATGTCGCCATCGACAGAGCCGTTCGGATAGAACTGGGCATGGTTAAACGCATTAAACCCCTCGAAGCGAAACTCCAGCGTTTTGGTTTCCGTGATTTTGGTCAGTTTGTGGAGGGCAAGGTCGAAATTGTTGATCCCCGGACCATAGAAAAACCGGCGCTTGGCATTCCCCCGCGTCCCTAACGCGTTTGGAGTGAAGAGCGCGGTGTTGAAGTAGGGCTTTCCATTGCGCGGATTGTGATTGATCTCGAGATCTCCGGGCGTGTACTGAGGCAGATCAATGCTGACGGAATTGACTCCGTTGTTTTGAGCGTAAACCAACGCGTTGTCGCCAAAGCTCTGGAACGTGACCGGCAGCCCGCTGGCAAAACGTGTGATGCCGGACAGAGCCCATCCATTAGTCCAGCGATTGGCTCGTCCGGAGAGTTTGGCCAACGGAAGTTCGTAGTTGTAGCTGGCGACGAAGTTGTGCTTGATATCGAACGCCGAAGGCGCATATTCCATTCTGTAGTTGTAGGGATCGACCTGCTCCTGAATACTGGAGGCCCAATCGAGAGACTTGCCATAGGTATAACTGGCCAACAGGGTCAGTGGCCCGGTTGTGCGTTTAAAAGTAAGTTGCAGCGCATTGTAGTTGGCCGTCCCCATATTTTTGTACTGAGCGTCGGTGCCGATCGTGTTCGGGAACGGCGCCCGCGTACCATTGATCACGGATCCGTCAGCTCTGGTAAATACATCGTTTTCCAGAAACGGTCCGCATGTGGGGGAACCTGGAGCCACGTCTTGCGGTTGGCTCAGGCTCAAGCACAGAGAAGGGATTCCCGGATTCGCCTCGACGACGGTCAGCAGATGCCGGCTCATCGATCCGATGTAACTCGCACTCACCAGCATGTCCGATCCGATCTGCCGATCGATGCTGAAGTTCAACGCCATGGTGTAGGCGGTCTTGTTCTGATACCAGGCGCTGCCCGCCCCGCTGATGGGTGTGTACCGCGCCCAATTCACGTTCGTGTCGGGCTTGGTCGCCGAGACGGTGTAAGGAGGCACATCGACGGGAAACTGCTGGACGTACTGCGTGCCGGTCAGCGCTCCAATGAATGGAGTCGCCATGACGGGCGGCTCGGGGCTCGTGTAGGTAAGCCCGTAGGGCGGGTTGCCCGTCGGGTAGGCAATGGTGAGCCCTTCGGGCGAAGTGAAGAATCTTCCGCCTCCCAAGTGCACACTGGTGTTCCCCGGGCCTCCGGTCAGCTTGCCCAGAAAGCCGTCAGACCAATTTGGCGAATAGGCGATCCCGAAGCGAGGTGAGAAATTGTCTTTCGGCGTCGGCGCGATCCCGGAAGGAATTGCCTGACCGTCGGGCAGATGATCCCCAGGCACGAGATAGCCAAGCGGGGCGCCGGGGAAGGTTTGTGACTGTACGCCAGGAATTAGAGCCGTGATTTGGTGATGCAGCTCGGACCAGGGAGTGACGTAGTCCCATCGCACGCCGAGGTTCAATGTGAGATTGCTCTTGATTCGCCAGCTGTCCTCCGCGAAAACGCCTCCATCGGCCGCACTCTCATGAAACGGCGGCGAAGACTGCTGCGAGTAGAAGTCCGGCAGGCCGAGCAAGAAGTCTGCATAGCCGTTTCCAGTGGACTGAGTACCGGTGCCAAAAAATGAATATGTTCCGTTTGCCACCAGGTCGGGAAGCTGCAGGACTCTGTACGCGATGTATTGGCCACCAAATTTGAGTGTGTGTTTGCCGCTTACTTTCGAAAAGTTGTCGCCGGCTTGATAGTTGTTGTTGACCTGATCCAGGAAGAAGGGATTGGCTCCAACCGTGAAGCTGTTGAAGTAGAGGGTCTCAACTCCGGCATATTTCGGGAACCCCTGTTGGATTCCTTGCGGACCGTTCGAAATCCCCTGGTCGGCCAGGCTGACCCCGACGCCGCCTTTTGGGATACCAAGCACATTGCTCAGCCGGGTATAGCTGATGTGCGCTTCATTCACCATGGTCGAGCCGATCGTCTTGGTGTCGCGCAACACCGCGACCTGGTCTGTTCCATTCGAAAGTGCGTCATACGGCCCATTCGGACCAGGAACAGTTGCCCCTCCGAAGCCGACCGGATAGGGGTTATCGAGGGTGTAGCCGTCGACGAAATAATAAGCGGAGACATTTCCGAATCGCGCGCTATTGAAGTCGACGCGCGCCGAACCCTTATCGTCACCGGTACGCATCTTCTCGGCGCCGGAAGAAAACTCGTTGCTGCCGACGTTCGGCAATGGAATGTAGGGCAGCATTTTCGCTGCCGGCTGATTTTGAAAAGCTTGCTGCGGAATGATCGCATTGGGAAACACACATTGCGTTTTCACGCTGCAACCCGCGGTGTAGAAGGGCTCGCCAATATTTACCGCATAGCCCAGACGACTCGAAAGCGTTTGAGCCAGAAAACTGCCGCTCACCTTTCCGGTGAATGTGCTGGTCGAATCGGAGAAATCGCCGGCACGGTTGAGCAGTGAAGGCACGCTCACGAGTCCGGTTTCAATGCCCTGCACTGTGCGCTGCCCCTGGTAGTCGACAAAGAAGAATGCCTTGTCCTTTTTGATCGGACCACCGAAGGTTCCGCCGAATTGGTTCTGCTGAAACGTAGGACGTGCGGGCGAAAAGAAGGCGTTCGCATCCAGGCCGGTGTTGCGAAGGAATTCAAATACCGATCCGTGGAATTGATCTCCGCCGGACTTCGTGATGACGTTTACCAGCCCTCCGTTAAAGCCGCCGTACTCGGCATCGGCATTGCTGCTGATGATGCGGAACTCGGCGATCGAGTCGAGGTTGGGAATGATGCCGGCCTGCTGGCCGATCGTCTCCTGCACGCTCGCTCCATTCAAGAAGAATTCATTTGCCGACTCACGTTGGCCATTGATCGAGAACTGCCCTGTATTTTCGTTGCCGGCGACGGGAACCGTGCCGAATCCGCCGCCCGAAGTGCTGTTGGCAGCGCCACTGGTCGTGATCGGGGAAACCCCGGCTTGAGTTGCAAGAAGATCCGTATAGCTGCGACCATTGAGCGGCATATCGACCACCTGTTTACTGGCAATCGTCTCGCCGATTTCCGTATCGGACATCTGAACCGTTACGACTGTATCGCTGACCTCCACAGACTGCTGGCTCTGCCCGATCTTCAGCACAGCGTCGATCTCGAGCACCGTGTTCACGTCGATTCCAATGCCGGTCTTCTTATGCGTCTGAAATCCGGGAGCGCTGACTTCGAGTTCATACTTTCCAACCGGAACTACGGGAAACGAGTATTGCCCCTGCTCGTTGGTCGTCGCGGTCTGTTTGGTTCCATTGTTTGCATTGGTGAGAGTGACAGCAGCGCCGGGGATGAAGGCACTGCTGGGATCGGTGACAACCCCTGTGATCCGACCGCCAACGTCGGCCCATGCCGGATTGAGCAGTATGGAAAGCGCAAGGACGGCCAGCGCAACCCAACGCACTACTCCCGCTGTTCTCGCTTGCGATTGCCGCGACGCTTTCAAGGTCATGAGCCGTGTCGAAGATTTGAGCCTCCGATTTCGACACGACTTCGTCGCTTCTGTGAGACTGCAGCTTTCTGCGCATCCGCTTGGCGCCTGCTGGAAATACTCCGACGCGTAACTGCGCATTTGGGGATCAATCCAGATCGAGGCCAGGGGCTGCCGCGGATGCCCGGTTGCGATCCAGACGCGGTAGAGGCCGGTGCGGGGCAAAGTGGAAACGAAATTGGTCGGCATGATTTCCTCCGGCTTGAGACACGTATCGTGTCGGCGCAGCCGGACGGACGCCGGCGCCGGGAGCAGTGTCTTCAAGGTTTTGGTTAGGAGGAGTGAGTCTGGCCGTTTACTTTTCGGCAGCAAATTCGCTCGCTCGCATTCACAGATCGAATGCTGTGAAGAGCGAGCAGAATCAGTCCACAACAGAACAGGCGGGACTTCCTAAACGCACATCACAGCACAGCCTTCGGACATTCCGGAGGCTCTTGTGCAGATTCGCTATTCATGGTCCTCATGAATTCGGAAATTCGGGCGGTCATTTCGGCCATCCGTACAATCATCGTATACCATACCCCCCTATGCATCAGTCAAATAAAAACGTCGTAAGCAAATCCAGGTTTGCGCTCCACCGGTGCAGCTTCCGGTATTCCTTCGCCGATGGATCGTTCCGATTCTCTTCGAGCCCCGGCATCGCCCCAACCAGGGAATGATGAGACAGACCCCACCACCGGCTGCCGAACAATGCTCGGCTTCCCGCTTTCTCGATCCCAGACGGCTGCTTTTCAAAATAGGTAACAATCAGACCAGTCCTACTATAGGAGGAGGCGCCTGTTTGTTGGCGTGATCTAGACTCAAACGGTATTTCGTTTCTCGAATGGAACACATCGGTAGCGGATTCCGATTCGTGAAATTGTGGCTTGAAGACTAGGGACACGCGAGGGCCCATGGAAAGAAGAGACTTCATCAAGAAGGCCGGTACTCTGGTTGCGGCGGGTCTGGTCCCCGCCAACATGATGGCTCACACTCCAGGCTCATCTTCTTTGCCGACGGGTTCTTTGCCGACGGGGGGCCGGCTCGTCCTTGCCATGAACCGAAACTGGCGCTTCAGCCGCAGTGCTGTCCCCGAGGCCCGGTCTAAAGATTTCGATGACTCGAAGTTTGATCGTGTCGTCGTCCCGCACACCAACCAGCGGGTGCCGTGGCACAGCTTCGACGAAAAGGACTATCAGTTCGTGTCTGTTTATCGGCGCCGCTTCCGCGTGCCCAGGGAAGCACACGGCCGACGGGTATTTGTCGACTTCGAAGGAGTAATGACCGCCTCTACGGTATGGATCAATGGCACGCGCCTCGGCGAATACAAGGGCGGATATACGCCCTTTTCTTTTGAGCTGACGCAGCATCTCGATTTCGATTCTGACAACGTCGTGGTGGTTGAAGTCGACTCCACGGAACGCGGGGACGTCCCCCCGTTTGGACATCAGGTCGACTATCTGACCTTCGGCGGGATCTATCGCGAAGTTGGGTTGCGGATTGTTCCTGCGACCTTCATCGAGAACATTTTCGCCAGAACCGAGGATGTCCTGACTTCGAACCCGACCGTTGAAGTGGACTGCTTCCTCGAGCACATGGACCCAACGCACGAATCGCTTACCCTGGAAGTCACGTTGAGCGACGGAGCACGAGTCGTGGCCACAGCCACACAACGCGTTCCCCCTGCCTCAGGCGCCGGGGATCCGGCGGTCCACACGGTGCGGCTCGAGAAGCTTGGAAGCGTCGAACTCTGGGACTTGTCGCATCCCAAACTGTATTCTGTGGACGTCCGGTTGTTGAGTGGAGGGTTGCTGGTAGACGAAGATTCGCGCAGGATTGGTTTCCGCGAAACCAGGTTTACCGACCATGGCTTTCTGATCAACGGCAACGTAGTCAAACTGCGAGGATTGGATCGGCACCAGACATTCCCCTGGGTCGGTCAGGCGATGCCTGAGCGTGTCCAGCGGCGCGACGCGCAAATACTGCGCAATGAACTGAAATGCAATATCGTGCGCACTTCGCACTACCCTCAATCGCGGCATTTCCTCGACGCCTGCGATGAACTCGGCCTCCTGGTGCTCGAAGAGATTCCCGGCTGGCAGCACATCGGAGATGCCGCGTGGAAGGACATTTCTATAGACAACGTACGCCGCATGATTCGCCGCGACTGCAATCACCCGGCGATTGTCCTTTGGGGGGTCCGCATCAACGAGTCCAAAGACGACCACGATTTCTATGTCCGTACCAACGCGGTGGCGCATCAGCTCGATCCCACGCGCGCCACTGGCGGGATTCGCTACCTCTACGAATCAGAATTGCTCGAAGATGTATTCACCATCAACGATTTTGGTTTTCCTCTGCGACCACCGAACCATCCGCTCTACCTGAACACGGAATTTGTCGGTCATACCTACCCGACGAAAACAGTTGACAACACCGAGCGGCTGGCTGAGCACACCCTGCGACACGCCCGGATTCACGACCAGTTGGCGTCGAATCCGCAATACGCGGGGGGCATCGGCTGGTGCGCGTTTGACTACAATACCCACTTCGATTTCGGATCCGGCGACCGCATTTGCTATCACGGCGTGGCGGACATATTTCGAGAGCCGAAAGCGGCGGCCGGCTTCTATAAATCGCAGTGTGACCCGCAGGAAGAGATTGTTCTCGAACCGGCGTTCCGGTGGGCGCGCGGCGATGAATCCATTGGATTCAGTAAAGGGGTGATCTGTTCCAACTGCGATCATCTCAAAATTTACATTGCAGACAAACTGATCACCGAGCTTGATCCTGAACGCAAGGAGTTTCCCAGCCTGCGCTACCCGCCGTTTATGCTCCAGACGCAGCCGTTTCGCGACGCTTGGGGAGATTTGCGGATTGAAGGCTTCGTCAATGGCAAGCAAGTGATCGTGAAGCGTTATTCGGGCAAAGGAATTGACCAACGGTTCATGGTGTTGCCTGACGACACCCGGCTCAAGGCGGATGGAGCCGATTCGACCCGCGTCGTGCTGCGCGTCACCGATGAATTTGGTGCCACTCGGTCCTTGGCCAATGATGCGATACAAATGACAGTCGAGGGCCCGGCGGAGATTATTGGCGATAACCCTTTTGCACTGACGGGCGGGACGGGAGCAGTTTGGTTGCGGACGAAAGAGCAGGCAGGAATAGTGCGCCTGACGGCAACCCACCCGTACTTGGGCAAAAAGCAAGTGCAGTTCGAGATCGCAGCCGTAGCAGACGAAGCCGTATAACTGGCGGAAGACTGACGGGTGAGGTCCTGTGGGCGGCGATTCGCGTCGAGCGAAAGAGCCCTCAATGTTCCAACCGTCCGATACCGTAAACCCCAGGGGAGAACTGGCGGTTCTCCCTGGTGCGACTCGAAGCAGGTTCTGCTTTCGCGAGTTCAAGATCAAATCCGTTCACCGGTAGCAGGAGCGTTCGATGGAGCCTGTGAGGACTCATGTTTTGGCATGGATGCTTTTGCTTTCTGCAAATGTTTTCGCTCAATCAGCGTCGTCTCTCCAACCCTTCACGATGGATCATCGCAAGGCGATGGTCGCGCGTTCGCCGGTGGACGTGTCCTTTCTGCTGGATGCCCCGGCGGGTAAGCATGGCTTCATTCACGCGCAGGCTGGGCACCTGGTGACGGGTGACAACCGGCGTATCCGGTTCTGGGGAGTAAACATTACCGACTGGAGCAAGGGCTCGACCATGATCCCCACCAAACCGGAGGCGCCGCTATGGGCCGCCACGTTGGCCCGCTTCGGGGTGAACATCGTGCGCTTTCAATTCCTGGACTTGCCTACGCCACGCGGCTTGATCGACAGCCGGTTCGATGACACGCGCCACCTCGATCCGGAAGCACTCGACCGGGAAGATTTCTTCATCGCTGAGCTGGAAAAGTGCGGAATTTACATTAACTTCAATCTCCTGGTCGGCCGACCTTTCAAAGCCGGAGACGGCGTCGAGGACTACCAGAAGATCCGCGAGGGTGCCAAAGGCATCAGCTTGTTCGACACCCGACTCATTGAATTGCAGAAAGAATATGCCAAGCAGCTTCTCACTCACCAGAACCCGTACACCAGGTTGGAATACGTGAATGATCCCGCTGTGGCGATGGTCGAGATCAACAACGAAAACGCGCTCTGGGTAGGCGCCGGCGGGCCGACGCCGTACTATAGCGGGGAACTCGCTGGTCTCTACAATGCCTGGCTCAGAAAAAATTTCACCGCAGAGGAGCTGAGGGAGCTTCGGGAAATCGCCGGAGTCACGGGTGACAACCCGGTTCCATTGCTCGAAAACAGAAAACAGATCGAAACTGCACCCAAAGTGAGGTTCTACGCGGAATCGAGATTTTTCCTGGATACCCAGCGTGGCTACTGGGAAAACATGCGGAATTATTTGCAAAAGGACCTCGGCGTGAAAGCGCTGGTCATGACCACGGCCGACCACGGCCACACAAGTAGCGGATATCCTCTTTTGCTTGCGACCTCTTCTTTCGAGACCAATGACGGACACACCTACTGGCAACACGCTTGGGAAGGAAAAGTCAAAGCGCCCATGGTGAATGATCCCTATAACTCGACGGTGGTTGAGTTGTCGCGTACGCCGGTTGCCGGCAAACCTTATACGGTGAGCGAGGTCAATAATCCCTTCCCCAACGACTGGGCGAGCGAGGGCATTCCCATACTGGCGGCCTATGGTGGCTTCCAGGATTGGGATGCCATCATCTGGTACACCTTCGAGCCCAAGGTCGCGGCAGACTGGAAACCATACGTTGGCGACGCATTCGACATTTCCCTCGATCCGGTAAAGATGCCGCAGCTTGCCGCCGGCGCGCTCATGTTTCTGCGTGCCGATGTCATGCCTGCGCGCGCGACCATCGAGCGCTCTTATACGCGCGACGAAGTGTTCGACAGTGTCCTGCTGCCTGCGGCCACCGACCGCTCTTACTTCACTCCCGGATTTCCCCTGGATCTTCCCCTGCAACACCAATCAAGGATTCGTTCTCTCGCAGGCGTCTTGACCGGGAAATTCCCAACCCCCAAACCCGCTGATCCGATCGTTTCAGACACCAACCAGCTGGCCTGGTACATATCATCGGCCAAGAACGGGCTGGTGACCGTCGATACGCCGCGTTCGCAGGCGCTGATCGGATTTGTGAGCGCACATGGGGAGTCGGTGCGCAATCTGTCGGCGAGTGTCGAGAATCGCTTCTGCTCGATCATGCTTGCTTCGCTCGAAAAGGCTCCCATCGCCAGTGCGACTCAATTGCTGCTGACGACTGGATCGCGGGTCGAGAACACCGGCATGCAGTGGAACTGGAACCGCAGCAATCTTGCCGATTGGGGAGGCCCGCCAACCCTGATCGAACCTGTGCGCGGCAGCATCATGCTCAGAAACCTGGATCGGGCGAAAGCTGTTTCGGCGCAGGCCCTGGACGGATCCGGCCAGCCGATGGCGAACCCGATCCGCGCGGAAAACAAGGCAGGCGGCTGGCAACTTCCACTGGATGCGGTGACCACGTGGTACGTGGTCACGGTCACACATTAAAATCACCGCTGGTTTTCTGGACAACAGAGGTTACCTGGCTAAAATGGTAGACCCACGGGCCCGGGAGCCACTTAATGTTTCGCGCGTTTGCCAGATGGATGCAGCTCGGCTTTTTGTGTTGTGCGGCCGCCTCCGCCTCAGAGGCGTTTCCACCCAACTACGTGGTGCGCACATGGCAGATGCAGGATGGCCTTCCTGAACAGACAGTCCAGGCGTTCGCTCAAACCCCGGATCGTTATCTTTGGATCGGCACCACCGGCGGACTCCTTCGTTTCGATGGTGAGCGACTGCTTCTCTATGACCGGGACAACACCCCTGCTTTTGCGGAGAACAACATCTTCAACCTGACAGTTGCACACGACGGCACGCTCTGGATCGCAACCGAAGGTGGCGGACTGATTCGGTATAAAGCTGGAGTGTTCCGGTCATTCTCCGCCAAAGATGGTTTGCTCAACGACTTTGTGCGGACCGTGTTCCAGGATTCAAAAGGAACGATCTGGGTCGGAACCGACAATGGACTGTTTCGCTTTGTCGGCGAGCACATCGAAAAGGTCGACAATACGGTCAACATTCCTGCTCTGGCGGTTCACGCCATCCAGGAGGACGGTCAGGGCCGTTTGTGGGTAGGAGGTTCGAAGTTGATCTGCCTTAGGCAGGATGCCGTCGAGGAATACCGGCTGCAGGGTGAAGGCAGCCAAAACCGTGTCAAATCTATTACCCAGACGAACGATGGGGCCATCTGGGTGGGAACGATAGGCGGCTTATACCGACTGCTTCCTGGTACCGATTCGTTCCGCAGGGTAAGGGAGACCAGCGGCACAGTCCGCTTTCTTCAGGAGACCTCCGACGGAACTCTCTGGATTGGCACAATCGGCCACGGGATCTACAAATATCGTGACGGTCGGTTCGATCAGGTCACAGCGCCGGACGACCTGCCCAGCAACACCGCTTTGAACCTTTATGAGGATGTTGAAAACAACATCTGGATCGGAACCCAGGCAGGAATGGTCCGGTTGAGCCAGACGCCTGTGCGCTCGGTCACTTTGCCAGACGCCGGCGACTACGACGCTGAAACGGTCTATCAAGACCGCAATGGCGACCTTTGGGTGGCAGCCACCAACTTGTTTCGGTTCCACGATGGCAGGGCAAGCCGGGTTACGTTTCCCGGCATCAGCGGAGTGCGGGTTCGCAATGTATTTCGCGACCATGAAGGTGATTTTTGGATCGGCACCGAGGGGAGGGGAGTGTTCCGGCAGAGCGGCACCAGGCTCGCCCACTACATGACCAAAGATGGACTGGTCAACAATTTCGTGCGCGCATTTCTCGAAGGGCAGGATGGCAGTATCTGGATTGCCACGGACGAGGGCGTCAGCCGCTGGCATTCCGGCCGATTCACCAATTACCAGGAGCGGGACGGGCTCTGCTACTTCAGTACCCGCACATTGTTTGAAGACCACGTTGGAGACATCTGGATTGGCACCGATCGTGGCGTGAGCCACCTGCATGCCGGCAAGTTCGTCGAAGACCCGACCACCGAGGGACTCAGGAATGAGAAGATCTGGGCGATCCGGGAGGATTCCGACGGGGGGCTCTGGTTCGGGACGCGCACCGGCGGCCTTTATCGGTGGAGGTATGGAAAACTCACCCAATTCACCACCGCGAATGGACTTGCCAGCAACAGCATTTACGAAATGCTGGAGGACTCGACGGGAATCTTCTGGCTCAGCAGTCCCAACGGCATCTCCGCCGTTCGCCGACAGGAGCTCGACCAAATCGCGCTCGATCCGACGCACCCGCTTCCCTTGTCCTTGTACGGCATT
>Ga0123356_10006033_pt1 | contig 12288 bp, 10 predicted proteins | sample TergutEmb28metaG_2_FD_92546 | JGI IMG/M metagenome (GOLD analysis project Ga0123356, IMG submission 92546) | Embiratermes neotenicus P3 segment gut microbial communities from Petit-Saut dam, French Guiana - Emb289 P3 | ecosystem: Host-associated > Arthropoda: Insects > Digestive system > Gut ... | reverse complement strand
GGAAACCCTCTTTTATGCCGAGCTTCTTGGGAAGTGGGGTGCCGGAGTATCCGGGCATATTCGTTCTCAGCGATTCAGCTCCACCGAGGACACAGGTTCACCGGGGACGTCTCATCGGCCCGCTTTGTATCCTTCCAGGCTTCAAGAACTCTTACTGCGCGGGCGCGTACCATCCGCGGCGCGAGCGCACGCGGAGATTCTTGCGGTCGTTGGCCAGGATTTCGATGGTGCGGAAGTGACCGTCGTGTTTGAAGTCCGCCGGCGCGTAGGAGATGGCGTACTGGCTGCGCAGCTCGTCCTGAATTTCGGCGAAGGCGTTGCTGACGTCGCGAATCTGGAAGGGATGAAAGGGGCGTCCGCCGGTGGCGTCAGCGATGCGGTCGAGAACTTTGTCGCCTTCTCCCCGGGTGCCGCTGACGTTGGTGCTGATGGTGTAGATAACGGCCTCGGCGCGCTGCGCCATTTCGATGGCTTCTTCGCGGGTGACGTGGCTCTGGTTGTCTTCTCCGTCGCTGAGCAGAATGATCGCGCGTCGAACCTGAATATTCTTGGGCGCCTTCAGGAGCTTGTCGCGGCAGGCGAAGTAGAGCGCGTCGTAGAGAGCGGTGCCGCCGCCCGGGCGCAGATCGTGGACGCCGCGCGCCAGCAGCTCCGTGTTGTCGGTGAAATCCTGAGTGACCTCCGGAGTGACGTCGAATCCGACCACGAAGGCGCTGTCATAGCGCGGGCGGACAGTCTGGTTGAGAAACTCGATGGCGGATTCCTGTTCGAACTTGAAGCGGTCGCGGACGGAGTTGCTGGCGTCGATCAACAGGCCGACCTGCAAGGGAAGATTGGTCTCGGAGGCAAAACTGCGAATCTGATCGGGGGGCTTGCTGTCGTCGAGAACCTGGAAGTCGTTCTGCTTGAGGTCGGTGATGCGGTGGCCGTGTTTGTCGGTGACGGTAAAGACTACGTTCACCTCGTTGGGACGCGCTACGAATCTGGTGACCGAGTCGTCGGCAGCGCCGGGATCCTGCGCGGCCGGAGTACTGGTTGCTGCCGCCTGAGCGGTAGACTGAGCTTGCGGCGCGGTTCGAGCCGCCGGCGGATTGGCGGCGGACGGATTGGAAGTGGATTGCGCGGAAGCCCACAGGGCTAATGACGCTAAGCCGGCAATTGAAAACAGCCGGGCGGCAAACAATAGTTTCGTCCCCAAGGTGACCATGATTTTCCCTATTATATCTGGCCAGCCTGCCCGGGGACCAAGCGCGTTTCAGGCCCTGTCCGGCGGAAGCGATTTTTCGATGCGGGCAAGCAAGGTTTTCAGTTCGGGCGGCAGCGGGCTCTTGAGCGCAAGCTTTTTCGCGGTGCGGGGATGAGCCAGTTCCAGTTCGGCCGAGTGCAGGAAGTTTCGCGATAGGGAGAGAGCGGGCGGGGTCGAGAGTTGTCCGCGAAGGCGCGTGGCACGGAGTTCGCGGGGAGCGCCGTAGAGCGTGTCGCCGACGACCGGGTGGCCGAGGGATGACATGTGGACGCGGATCTGGTGGGTGCGGCCAGTGTCGATTTTGATCTCGATCATCGTGAACTTGCCGTAGGCGGATTCGATTCGGCGGAGCAGGTGGTAATGCGAAATGGCCTCGCGGCCGCCGGCATGGCGCGTCGTCATGCGGGTGCGGCGCACGCGGTCGCGGCTGATACTGGCCGAGATGGTGCCGGAATCGCTCTTGAGCCATCCATGGACCAGGGCGAGGTATTTCTTTTTGACTTCGCGGCGGGAGAATTGCGCGGCGAGCTTGCGGTGGGAGTCGTCGTTTTTGGCGACGACGATGAGGCCACTGGTTTCTTTGTCGAGGCGGTGGACGATGCCGGGGCGGGTTTCGCCTCCGACCGATGACAGGGTTCGGAAATGATGCAGAAGGGCGTTGACCAGCGTGCCGCGATTGCGGTCGTCGTCGGTGGCGCCGGCGCCGGCGTGGACCATCATGCCGGCTGGTTTGCTGAGGACGGCAAGGTCGTCGTCTTCATAGAGGATGTCGAGCGGGATTTCTTCGGGGACGGCGCGGAGCGGAGGGCGGACGGCGGCGCCGAGGATGGTGATGCGCTCGTCGCCGCGGAGCCTGAAGGATGATTTGGCGGGCGAGTCGTTGACCGCAACCTTTTGTTCGGCGATGAGTTCCTGAATGCGGGCGCGGCTGACTTCGAGGCGGGAGGCCAGGAACAGGTCGAGGCGCTGGCCGGCATGATCGGGTTCGACCACGAGCAAGGACTGCAGTTTCTCGGGCACGCGTTGAGCAGGATCGGTCATTCGCGAAAGCAGGGAGCCGATGCGCTACCGGCACAGTGCACAGGTCCCTGGCGGGAAAAAACTCCGCCCGAGATCACAATTCCGATGACAGCCTGAGGAATCTTTATCGCGTTGCGCTGGCGGCGCGCGCCGGGACTTGTTTGGAGCCGGGACGAAGCCACCAGATCACGGCCCCGCCCAGAACAAATCCGATCGCGATCAGCTGCGTGCCGCTCATGAGGCCGCCGAAGACGGAGCCCCGGCCGGGATCATCACGCAGGAATTCGATGAAGAATCTGGCGACACCGTAGATGAACAGGAAAGCGCCGAAGACCTGGCCGTCGAACTTTCTGCGCTTCAGCAGCCACATCAGGAAGAAGAAATTTGCCAGCTGGACGGCGAATTCGAAAAGCTGCGTCGGCTCGAGCGGGACGTTCAGTGGCGTGCCCGTGATGGACTTGGCCAGCGGATTGTGGAAGGTCACTCCCCACCAGTGATGCGTTTCTTTGCCGTAGCAGCACCCGGCGGCAAAGCAGCCCAGGCGGCCGATGGCGTGTCCCAGGGCGAGGCCGGGAGCGAAGGCATCGCAGGTTCCCAGCGGCGGCATCTGATATTTGTGCACGTACCAGGCGGCGGCGATGAACGCGGCGATCAGGCCTCCGGAGAAGACTCCTCCGGCCTGCAGAGTGCTGATGCTGAAGATATCTCCGGGGTGACCCGAGTACGAACTCCAGTCATTGATAATGTAGAGCACCTTGGCGCCGACGATGCCGCAGAGGACAACCAGAATGCCGAGGTTCCAGGCTTTGTCGCCGTCGTAGCCGAGGCGTTCGGCGTTGCGAACGCTGATCCAGAGGCCGAGCAGGACACCGAGAGAGACGAGGAACCCGTAGGTGGGGAGGAAGAACCTTCCGATGTGAAATAGTTGGGGAAACACTGGATTATTAGATGCGGAGACCCGGGATTTTGATACGCGACCAGTCTAGCAGGAAAGCGTCGGTTGCTCCTGCGGTTCTGGAATGATGGGCGAGACCGTCGAGCGGGGCTCGACCGGACCAGAAACAAGCCGACCCACTGAGCCGTGTGACGGGGCCGAGAATGAACCCGTCGGTAGACGTTGGGCGCCCGCCGAGACCCTTTAGGCATCTCCGCATGGCGGAGCATCGCTCACCGGATCCTAGTTCGAGTCAAGCACCCGTTCATTCTGCATTGGTTCAAATATCGGTTACCCGCCATCACCAACCTGGCAGGCCGGCTTTCAATCTGGATGCTAGGGAAATAGTGCCGAGTTGGCAAGGGGAAGCGCGCAAATAGTTGGCAGATTGCTTGCAGCCAAAAGTAACCGAACCTCAAAGAAAAGTGGGGCGCAAGCGGAACTCGGTTGACCGATCGCCGGACCGGGCCAAGTACTTGATTCTGCTCGCGAGCTGTGAGTGGATACTCGGGAGCAAAATATTGGGCCACGGCAAACTCGCTTCTGGGTGTGGCGAGGCGCGGGAGAAGTCCTCCATCGGCACTGGTGGCACGGGTGCGGCCAGTGCCGGATTCGAGTACGCCGCATCGCATCGCGGGAACCAGATGGCTTCCTACTTCGCGCCTTCGGCCCAATACCTGGTGCGCGCCAGAACGGGAGCGTTCGGGGCATCTTTCAGGCGCACGCGAATCTGGTGCAGACCCGGGCTGGGGCTCTTCGGTGCGAAGCTGAGCAGATATCGGCTGTGCAGGTGATTGGTGAAATCGTTCATGCGCACTTCGAATTTCTTGCGCGTGGCAAACAGCTGGTATTCTCCGCCGGTCATCGCGGCCACCGTGCTGGCAACGTTCTTTCGCATGGCCTGGGCTGCCGTCTGACCCAGTTCAAGGAAGTTGATGCCTTCGTGCATTTCGTCCAGGTTCGTGCCCCGGCCGGTGTCGAGAATGTTGGAAAGTGAGGGAGAGAAGGCCAGCGCATACATGGTGGCGTTGGTGCGGGCGATGGCGGCGACGGCATCGAGGATCTTTTCCTTGCTGCCGTGGTCACGGGTTTCGCTGATCAGGAGCAGGACCCGCTGCCGCTGTTCGGGTTCCTTCTTGAGCAAATCAATCGAATAAAGGATGGCGTCGAGGATGGAGGCGCCGTTACCTCCCGCTTCGAGGTGGGCGAGATCGGCGTCGATCCGGCTTTCGTCGCTGCTGAAATTTCTGGCGAGGCGGACATGACCGTCGAACTCTACGATCGCGACCCGCGCCGTGCCCATCGCGAATACCGGCCCGAGCATGGTTCTAAGGCCCTGCATGCGGGGGAATTCGTAGTTCGCGCGGCCTCCGGTTTGAATGGCGAGAACGAGCGAGAGCGGCTGACCTTCGGGTGCTTGGTCGAGTTCGACGGTTTGTTCGACGCCGTTGTCCTCGACGAGAAAGTCTTTGGCCTCGAGGCCGTAGACGATTCCGCCTTGCTGATCTTTCACGAGTGTTGGAACCAGTACCAGGTTGGAGCGGGAGCGGAGAGTGGTTTCCTGAGCGCCGGCGAGCAGCGCGACCAGGATTACCGAAAGCGCAACGCGCGGCCGACTAGCCTGCCTTGCGCTTGTCTGTGAGGACCTCATCGAGCGCATTGGCTAATAGATGCGCGCGCTTCAGATAATCGGTTGTCCCGCCGTCGTGCCTTTTTTTGAGAATGTGATATTCGTCGGCGATGTTGAGAGCGGCCAGCACGGCGAGGCGAACGGTGTCGATGGTGTTGGTGGCTTCCGCCACCGCCCGTATTTTGGCGTCGACATATTCGGCGAGCTTGAGGATGTATTCGGGGTCGGACCCGCGCAGATTGTAGGCCTGATCGAAAATCTCGACACGCACGCTGGCGTTCTGGGCGTCCTTGACGACATGATCTTTGGTCGCTGTTGCCATGGGGTGGGGTCTCCTGCGAAGTGGCCGGCGGCGCCGGCTGCAGGCGCATCTAGCTCGCTTCGGCCAACGACTCGATCTGCGCCAACATTTTTTCGACGCGGCTGCGGATGTCTTCGCGCTCCTTTTTCAGTTGCACCGTTTCGCGGCGGAGTCGCACGAGTTCTTCTTCGCGGTCTTCCATTTGCTGCCGAAGACGCTGCACGTCGCGTTCGGCGGTTGCCTGGGCTTCGCGCGCGGCCTTGTACATCTCTATGGTGCGATAAATCTTCTGTTCGAGAGCCTGAAAATCGTCAGCCGGAACCTGCTCTGCTACTGGGTCAACCGCATTGGACGCCATAAGTACGCCACCCCAAAAAGAATTCTGAACTTGTTCGCAGTATACTCCAGATTTTTGTGGAGAAATCGCTCATCCTGCGTGGGATAGATGCAAATGGGCCAGAGAATGTTGGGTATAATGCCCGTGCCGGGAGGTCCGACCTTATGAAGCGACTGTCATTTTTCGCGGTTCTCGCCGCCTTACTGGCTTGTGGCCCGCTGCTCGCTGCCAAGACGCGGATGGTGAGGATCGTGGATCTGAAAAACGGCGCGGGCAAATCGGTGGGCAAGGTGGAGTTGCGCCCCGACGGGGAGGGAGTGGAGCTTGAGCTCCACTTGCATGATCTTCCGCCGGGAGAACACGCGATCCATTTTCACCAGAACCCGGCGTGTGCAGGCCCGGACTTCAAGTCGGCAGGCGGGCATTTCAACCCTGAGAGCAAGAAGCATGGGTTTGACAACCCGGAAGGACATCACGCCGGAGACCTGAGGAACTTCACCGTCGATGCGGCGGGGAGGGCCAAGGGGATCAAGTTGACCACGGGCGAGGTAACTCTCGGCGCGGGCAGCCATTCTCTGTTCAGCAACGGAGGCACGTCGATCGTCGTGCACGCCAAGCCGGACGACTACAAGACCGATCCCGCGGGCAACTCGGGGGACCGCATTGCTTGCGGTGTCATCTCGAAGTGAAGCGCCCGCTGCGCCTCGAAATCAGGGGGCCAGCTTCGCAAGCTTTTGGGCTGCCCGGTCGAGCGTCTCCGGTTTCTTGCAGAAGGCGAAGCGGACCTGATGCGCGCCGTCCCGCGGATCGTGGTAGAAGCTCGAGCCGGGTACACAAGCGATGCCGGCTTCCTGCACAAGATATTTCGCGAACGACACGTCGTCTTTATGGCGGAAGGATGAAATATCCGTCATCACGTAGTAGGCGCCGCGAGGACGGTAGCACTTGAAGCGGGCAGCCGACAGAGCGGGCATCAGGTGGTCGCGGCGCAGGCGGTATCCCTCCGCCAGTCTGGTGTAGTAATCATTCGGCAGACTGAGTGCTGCGACCCCGGCTTCCTGCAGCGGGGCGGGCGCTCCCACCGTCAGGAAGTCGTGCACCTTGCGGATTGCGTTCGTAATCTTCTCGGGCGCAACCGCCCATCCCACACGCCATCCGGTGACGCTGTAAGTTTTTGACATGCCGTTGATGGTGACGGTGCGGTCGTACATCCCGTCGAGTGCGGCCATGGAGATGTGTTTCCTGCCGTCGTAGAGGATGTGCTCGTAGATTTCGTCGGTGATGGCCAGAACGTCGAATTGGACGCACAGGTCGCGGATGAGTTCGAGCTCTTCCCGGATGAAAACCTTGCCGGTCGGGTTGTTGGGGGTGTTGAGGATGACGGCTTTGGTGTGTTGGTCGAAAGCGCGACGGAGTTCTTTTTCGTCGAAGGTCCATTCCGCGTCGTCGCTGGCCGGCGGGCGCAGTTTCACGAATCTGGGTTTCGCCCCGCTCAGGATCGAATCCGGACCGTAGTTTTCGTAGAAGGGCTCGAAGATGACGACCTCGTCGCCGGCGTTGCAGACGGCGAGCAGGGTGGAAATCATCGCTTCGGTCGATCCGCAGCAGACGGTGATGTTTTTTTCGGGATCGACGGGGATTCCCTGCCAGACTCCCATTTGACGCGCAATGGCATTGCGCAGATTTTTCGCTCCCCAGGTGATGGCGTATTGATTCACGTCGGCGGCGACGGCCTGCTGCGCGGCTTGCTTGATTTCGTCGGGGGCAGGGAAATCGGGGAATCCCTGCGCCAGATTGACGGCGCCATAAAGCATGGCCTGACGGGTCATCTCGCGGATGACGGATTCGGTGAAGTGGGAGACTTTGTCAGAGAGGAAATGCCTGGAGGGAGCCGGGCGTGCCTGGCGTGGACTCGCGCTGGGTCGGGATTTTTGCGTTCTTGCCGGTTGGGGCGGCCTGGTTGCCATAGGTGGCAGACTAGCACACGGGTGGTTCGAAAAAGGAGTTGGGGCGAACCTCGGGCTGGCGGCGGTCTGAGGGCGCGGGTTCGGAGCGACCGCCAGCGAAAGAACCTCCAAGCTCGATGCTAGGGTTTGAAGCCGGCGCTCTGCCACAGTTCGGCGGTGTGGTACATGGCGCCGTTGGTGATGACGTATTCGACCTGCCGGCTGTTGCGAATGTCTGCCAGCGGATCGGCGGTAAGAAGAATCAGGTCCGCGCGCTTGCCCTTCTCGACCGTGCCCAGTTCCCGGTCGAGGCCCATGACGCGGGCGGGAACGATCGTGGCTGCCTGAATGGCTTCCATGGGGGTAAATCCGGCTTCGACGTAGAGTTCGATTTCGCGGTGCAGGCTGTGGCCGGGGACGGCTTGATCTGTGCCTGCCACGATCGGAATTCCGGCGCGGTGGAGCGCACCGACAATCTCGATATCTTTCTGGAAGATCTTTTCGCTGGTCGCACTGTTTTCATTGGGTGGCTCTACGTCGGTGATCGGTTGGGCAAGCTCGGATGGGATCTTGTTTACGCCCGGCTCAAAGCTCGCTGGAGGTTTCGCGGTGGTTGCGGTGAACAATTCGAAAATCGCCATGGTGGGATCGACGACGGTGTGGTGATCTTTGAGGAAGGCCAGCGCCTTCTGCGCCTGCGGGGAATTCACGTCGACATTGGCGGCGGCGTCCCGGTGCTCGGCGCGCGTGGCATTGTCAGGCAGCGGGGCGTGCACGATGTCGGAGATGTAGGAAATGTGGTTGATCTGGTCCTGCCCGGCATCGATGGTCTGGAATGCGTTGAGGCCGATGGGAACGTGACCGGTGACGGTCATGCCGAGGCGGTGGGCTTCGTCGGCGACGGCCTTCAGGTTCTCGAGCTTGACGGAGCTATAGATCTTCATCTGCTGAAAGCCGGCGGCGTGATACTTGTCGGTCCAGGCGCGCGCCTGCTCGGGGGTGTCGACGCGGGTAACGCCGAGGGCCATGGGACCGGTGCCGTCGACGATGCCGGCGAGCAAAAGACGCGGCCCGAGGCCGTGGCCCTGGCGGATGGCGTCGCGGACTGCGGTGATGAACTCGAATTCGTTACCGCAATCGCGGACGGTAGTGACTCCGGCCGCCAGATAGATTGGGCCCCACTCGACTTGTTCGAAGTGGGCGTGCATATCCCAAAGGCCGGGAAGAATGAACTTTCCCTGTGCGTCGATGACCTTGGCATGCCTGGGGATCTTCACGTTTGATCGTGGACCTGCCAGGACGATGCGGCCTTGGTGGATCACTACGGCCGCGTCGGGAACCGGAGCTCGGCCGGTGCCGTCGATCAGCGTGGCGCCCACGAGGGCCAGCGTCCGATCGTGGCTGCCCGGGATACCTTTGGAAATCTCGGCAAGAGCGGCCATGCCATCGGCTCCGGCGCGGCCGACGAAGTCTCCGAGCGCGGGCTCGTAGCCGTCGCCGATGGCTTCGAAGTGATCGAACTCGGCATCGGTGGTCACGGCGGCCACCAGCTTGCGGCTGGAATCGAACCAGAGAGTTTCGCGTCCCCAGATCAGGCCCTCGACGGTGTAGCGGTCAAGTTTTTCGTATTTATCGCCGAGCTGAATCGTGTCCTGGCCGCGCGCTTCGACCTCCACCGACCCGCTCGGCAACGTTGCCAGGTGCGCGGGAGACCCGTGCGTGGCCCAATAGCGGACCATCAGCATCTGCATGGTGGTGGGCGCGTAGCCGGCAATCGTGAAGAACGGACCGGCGGGCGGTGTGAGATCGCTCTGCCTGTCGCGGCTGCGGAGATGGACTTGGCCGTTGTCGATGGTGACGGCTTCATCAATCGAAACCGGCCGCGCGGTGCGGCCTTTGATCTCGAAAAATTGGGGAGTCAGATCCGGGGCTGCACGGAATGTCGTCGTGAGCGGGACGGTGGCGCCGCGGTCGGTGAATTTGAAGTCGATCTTTGCGGCGAGGGAGTCCCCCTCGCGGCGGATTTCGTAGGTTTCTTCGCCGATGGGCTGCTCGAACTTGTGGAGCTTGAAATGGCCCTGCTCGATGATGCCGGAGTCAGAAGCCGCGGGTGATTGTGCCGACGCGAACGAACCCGCGAGCACAGCCATGGCGAAGACAAGAAACCGAGGCCGAAGCCTCGATTGCAGGTGGAAAGGTCGGATGATTTGAATGGACATGCGTCCGTGGATTTTGACGCTCCCCACGCCTAAAAGCGGGCAATTCTTGCTTCAACCCTCCGTGCCGCCAATCGGAGGTCTTACCAGAGGTCCACAAGCGTTTAACGTCTCCGTCCGTCCGGCGGCGACGTTTAACTTGGATACGACGGTCTGTTTCGGCTGCCTGGTTATCGCAGCTAATTCAGACTGGAAGGAAGCATAGCACAGAAAAGGTCGCTCATCTCCCCATGCTTGAAGGCACGAGCTCTACGCTCCGTCTGGCAACCATGGGCCGGCAACGCGACACGAGACCAGGGGTAACCTGGGGAAACGTGCGGGTTTCCCGGCATCGCAGACAGGAGGTCATTCGGTCTCCGGCGGGCGAGGCACACCTCGCACGGCTTGTGCGGGACGATATAATGGCTGGCCTCATCGTAAAAGTTCCATTTGCGTCAGTCCGTCGGCAGATCACACAAGGGTGACCCACCTTGGAAAAGCAGAAAGAGCCGGGCTGTATTTCGCGACGCGATTTCATCACCCGCACTGCCGCTGGCGGTGCCGGCCTGGTTGTGGCCCATGAGGTTCTAAATCTGAATCCTGCGGCCGCGGCTGCCAACAACACTGCCCCCGCCATGACGGGTGTTCCGTTCCAGGCAAAAGAACGGGTGAAGATGGGAATCATCGGAGTCGGCGGGCGAGGCACGAGTTTATTGCACGATCTGCTGGCGGTGGACAACGTTGAAGTGAGGGCCATTTGCGACCTGGTTCCGGAAAAAGTAGCGCGCGCGCAGAAGGCCGTCACCGACGCCAGCCAGGCCAAGCCCGCAGGCTTCACCCAGGGGGAATGGGATTTCAAGAACCTGAATCAGGTCGACCTCGACATCGTTTACATTGCGACTCCGTGGAACTGGCATGTTCCGATGGCAATCGACGCGATGAAAAACGGCAAGCATGCGGCGGTGGAAGTGCCGGCCGCCACGACGTTAGAGCAATGCTGGGACTTGGTGAATACCTCGGAAGCGACCCGCAGGCACTGCGTGATCCTTGAGAACTGCTGCTACGGCTCGTCCGAGATGATGGTGCTGGCCATGGTGCGGGACGGGTTCTTCGGTGAAATTACGCATGGGGAAGCGGCTTATCTCCATGACCTGCGGGGCATTTTGACTGCGGCCGAGGGAGAAGGCTTGTGGAGACGATTCCCGCATATCCAGCGCAACGGGAATCTCTATCCGACTCACGGACTGGGTCCGGTAGCTCACTATATGGAGATCAACCGCGGCGACCGGTTTGACTACCTGGTCTCGGTGAGTTCCGCCGAGGCTTCGCTCAGTGCGTATGTGAGGGCAAATTTTCCCGAGGGAGACCCCAAGCGCGCCGAGAAGTACGTCTGCGGCGATATGAATACGAGCATCATTAAAACGGTGAACGGGCGCTCCATCCTTCTGCAGCACGACGTGGTGAATCCGCGACCGTACAGCCGGCTCAACCTGATCTCAGGCACGAAGGGTGCGTTTGCCGATTACCCGCCGCGGGTTTTTCAGGATGGGCAAAAGGACGACAATTGGCAAAACATCGATGCCTTTCGCGAGAAGTACGAGCACCCGCTCTGGAAGTCCACCGGAGAACTCGCCCAAAAAGTGGGCGGCCATGGCGGAATGGATTTCGTGATGAACTACCGCCTCATGGATTGCCTGAAGCGCGGCCTGCCTCCCGATATTGATGTCTACGATGCCGCCGCCTGGAGCGCGCCGACCCCGCTCAGCGAGGCTTCGGTAGCCGCGAATGGAGCGCCGCAGAAATTCCCCGATTTTACCCGTGACCGCTGGAAAACTCGTTCGAACTCTACCCTGTTTGCGGGTTCATGAACTCGCCGTCATCGTAGGATCGGAGCCCCCATGGCCGAGACCGCGCAACTGGAAATATCGCAAAACGCAGAGGCGCAACCCGAAGCCCCAGTCGAGCGCAAGGGCAGCGCTCGCGTGGTCTCCCTCGACGTATTACGAGGGACGGTGATGGTGCTGATGTTGAATGAGGCAACCCATCTTCACGAGGTGGCCCGCTCGTTTCCCAATCGTTGGTTCTGGGGCGCGATCGCCTTCAACACCGACCACGTACCGTGGCAGGGCTGCTCGCTGCACGACCTGATTCAACCTGCATTTTCTTTTCTGGTGGGCGCCGCCCTGCCGTTTTCGATCGCCAGCCGACGGGCAAAAGGCCAGGACTTCATGCCAATGCTGGGGCACGCTGCCTGGCGGGCGCTGCTGCTGATAGCGCTGGGTATTTTTCTTCGCTCCCAGTGGTCGAATCAAACCTATTTCACGTTCGAGGATACTCTGACTCAGATCGGTTTGGGTTACCTGCCCCTGTTTCTGCTGGGCTTTACCCGAGTGCGAACCCAAATCATCGTGACCGTGCTGATCTTGATTTGCTTCTGGGGGGCGTTCGCGCTTTATCCGGCTCCCGGTCCGAACTTCGACTACGCCCGGGTCGGAGTTCCACCCGATTGGCAGCATAACTACACAGGCTTTTTATCTCATTGGAACAAGAACTCCAATCTGTCATGGGCATTCGATGTGTGGTTCTTGAATCTGTTTCCGCGCGAACATCCCTTTCTGTTCAACGAGGGAGGCTGGTCCACCCTCAGTTTTATTCCCACGCTGGCCACGATGATCCTTG
>Ga0123356_10006032_pt1 | contig 12290 bp, 9 predicted proteins | sample TergutEmb28metaG_2_FD_92546 | JGI IMG/M metagenome (GOLD analysis project Ga0123356, IMG submission 92546) | Embiratermes neotenicus P3 segment gut microbial communities from Petit-Saut dam, French Guiana - Emb289 P3 | ecosystem: Host-associated > Arthropoda: Insects > Digestive system > Gut ... | reverse complement strand
CTTTGTCCCCGGGGTTATTGATATGCCGGCGGTGACGGGCATCGCCTGGATTCTTGTTTGCTTCTATGGCATATCAACCATCCTGAGCCTGGTGGAGAACTACCTAATGGCCACCATCTCCGCCCGGATCTCCAAAAACCTGCGCTCGGACATCTCTCAAAAAATAAACCGTATGCCTTTAAGGTACTTTGACAAGACCAGCTACGGCGACGTCATCAGCCGCGTAACCAACGACGTAGACACTATCGGCATGACCCTCAACCAAAGCCTGGATAATTTGGTGCGCGCCGTAACGATGTTCTTCGGTTCAACGTTTATGATGTTCCGCACCAACTGGATTATGGCCGGGACGGCTATCGGGGCCGCCTTTATCGGCTTCGTCCTGATGTCCTTTATTATGTCCAAGTCCCAGAAATATTTTGTGGCCCAGCAGCGGGGGCTGGGGGCCATTAACGGACATATTGAGGAGATCTACTCCGGGCACAGCGTCGTTAAGGCCTACAACGCCGGGCGGGAGGCCAAGAAAACATTCGAAGGTATTAACACCTCGCTTTACGAGAGCGGCTGGAAGTCCCAATTCCTCTCGGGACTCATGATGCCTATTATGGTCTTTATCGGGAACCTCAGCTACGTGGCGGTCTGTGTCGTGGGGGCCGTGCTGGTTATGAACGGCACGATCACCTTCGGGGTTATTGTGGCCTTTATGATCTATATCCGCCTCTTCACCCAACCCATGTCTCAGCTGGCTCAATCTATGCAGTCCCTCCAACGCACGGCGGCAGCATCGGAGCGCGTCTTTGAGTTCCTTGAAGAAGATGAGCTCGCCGACGAGAGCGGGAAAACGGCCCGGCTGGAGAACATCCGGGGACGGGTGGAGTTTAAGAATGTCCACTTCGGTTACGATGCGGGCAAGACCGTTATCAACAACTTCTCCGCCCTTGTCGCCGCCGGACAAAAGATCGCCATTGTGGGACCTACGGGGGCAGGAAAGACAACCTTGGTCAACCTCCTTATGCGCTTTTATGAGATAGATAGCGGGGAGATCTGTTTGGACGGCGTGCCCACCAGCCAGGTTACCCGTGAGAACGTCCACGAACAGTTCTGCATGGTGCTCCAGGACACCTGGCTCTTCGAGGGAACTATTAAGGAAAACATCGTCTACAGCAAGCCCGGGGTTACCGACGAAGAGATCAAGGTTGCTTGTAAGGCCGTGGGAATTCATCACTTTATCCGCACCCTGCCCCATGGTTACGACACCGTCCTGAGTGATAAGGCCAGTTTGTCCGCGGGGCAAAAACAGCTCGTCACTATTGCCCGGGCTATGATTCAGAATGCCCCCCTACTTATCCTTGATGAGGCCACGAGTTCGGTTGACACCCGCACTGAGCGGATCGTCCAGGCGGCCATGGATAAGCTTACTTTGGGACGGACGTCGTTTGTCATCGCCCACCGGCTTTCCACCATCAAGAATGCCGACAAGATCCTGGTCATGAAAGAGGGCGACATTATTGAGAGCGGGGCCCACGCCGAGCTTCTCGCCAAAGGCGGCTTTTATGCCGAGCTTTATAACAGCCAGTTTGTGTCGGGATCTTAGGGAGCCCCCCGTGTTGCATTAAACTTGTGCGCGCCCTAACCGCTCCGTGGGGAGGTGGTTAGGGCTTAGCCGTGAGCCGGGCTAAGAAAGGGGCCTTCCTTTGTCTCCGCTACGCACGTAAAAGACACCCTACGGGATAACCGAATATCTCAAAGAGCCATTACTAAGGCCCAGGGAATGGTAGATGGTACTATCGAGTTCAAGCGCAAGAATCACGCCCAAAGCAAGAGAGGTTATTGAGGCATTGGATAGCTGGAGATATGGTTCCTGATTAGGTTAACTCGAGGGTCGCATTGCCAACACCCTACTTTCAATGTAGAATGACTGCCAGTTGTTTGTTATTAGGAGAAATCGGTTATGATAAAAGCTAATTTGCTTATTGGTATTACTCTTACAGTGTGTATGATGATCGGATCGGCATCATGTGGTTTTTTGGGTTCAAAGACACCAACCAGTTCTGCCCCTGACCCCGTAACCGTTACTGTTACAGCACCGCTTGCGTCAACCACAGAGCCAACAGTGCCGTCTCCCGCGGACTCAACTGCATCAGCCGCCCCAACATCAGCAACTGCCACAACTGCAACCGAGGCTATACCAGCTTCGTCAACCACGACATCGGCAACTGTTGCTACTACCTCGGAGCCTCCGACGACTTCTGCCTCGACAACAACAACTTCATCAACCACAACAACTACCTCAGTTACATCGACCTCTACTACTGCCACAACATCAACATCCCCTACGACTTCTGCCTCAACAACTACAGCAACAACGTCCGCCCCCACCTCAACGCAGTCTTCATCTAGTGCACAGGATTTCGAGTACGAAATAGTTGGTAATACAGTGAATATTACTGGCTACAAGGGCACTGGTGGCAATGTTATAATTCCCGGAACAATTGGTGGAAGAAATGTAACAAGTATCGGCGACTTTGCTTTCTCTGGTTGCACCAGCATAAATAGCATCGCCCTACCAGGTAGTGTGAATAACATTGGTTTTGCGGCTCTTGGCGGTTGCTCCAACTTAAGCAGCATTACAGTTGATGAGTCAAATAGTAGCTACATATCAACCAATGGAGTGTTATTTTCGAAAGATAGTAAAACTCTTGTTCAATATCCGGCAGGAAAAACAGGCACTTCTTATACCATACCAAATGGTGTTAATATCATAGACATCTATGCTTTCGCTGAATGTACCAGCCTAAACAGCATCACTATCCCAAGTAGTGTTAATATCATCGGTCACGGGGCTTTCGAATACTGCACCAGCTTGAGCAGTATCGCCATACCAAACAGTGTAACAGTCATTGCCAACTATGCTTTCGCATATTGCACCAGCCTAAACAGCATCGCCCTACCAGATAGTGTGAATAGCATTGGCCATGCGACTTTCGCCTATTGCACCAGCCTGACCAGCATTACAGTTGATGCGCATAATAGTAGCTTCGTGTCATCCAGTGGAGTGTTGTTTTCGTATGATGGTAAAACACTTGTTCAATATCCGGCAGGAAAAACAGGTACTTCTTATACCATTCCAAATGGTGTTAATATCATCGGCTATGCGTCTTTCGCCTCATGTACTAGTCTAAGTAGCGTCACAATACCAAGTAGCGTTCACAGCATTGATTACGGGGCTTTCGAATATTGCGCCAGCCTAACCAGCATTACATTCCAAGGTAGTACGACAAGCATCGGTTCCTCAGTTTTCTGGGGTTGTCCTAATAGCCTTATTGTCAGATGCTACATCGGTTCTACTGCTCAAGCGTACTGTATAACAAATGACATTAACTATCAATTAATAGTGTATACAGGGATTGTTTCCATGTTACCATCAGCTAGTGTCGTAACAACTGCAGGTCCCGTTTTTCCCACGACATCAGCTACACCATCTACTTCAATTCCTACTTTTCGACCCATATCACCAATTCCACTATTTCCATATTTTCCATAATTAAGAACGCGACACTTTCGCCACCATGAAGAGCATCGGTGCCAGATGCAATAACACTGCTCGGCACCAATGCTGGGTTTGGGCTGATATCTCAAGCCGCTTTAGTCATTCTCGGCCGTGAGAAATGGCACCCACTAATTAACTTTTTTTGCGAGTTTACGGCTCATAGCCATTGCGAACAGGCATCATCAGTTTAATATCAAGCGCTTACCAGTTGAGCCGTGAATCACACCCAAAGCAAGAGACACGACGGCGGCACTAGCTAACTGGTTATGTGGTTCCTGATTCGGTTAACTCGGGAGGCAGATAGAGCAATTGTTGTCGGGGCGAGGGCATTCCCACCCCGATCTTTGACACCGCCCTTGTTTAAGCTAAACTATTATATGGGATACCAGCTTGTTACGTAACCACAAGGGGCATCTTGGGTTATATGGCGCCGTCCTCGCCGCACGTGTGAACGTCGCCGGTTGGAAGCTTATAACTTTGGCCCCGACCGCTCAGCGCTACTATAGCGATATCAATGGTTGTTGTTTACGCGTCGCGCCGCTTTGTGTTTGTGTGAGCAGGTGAATATCAGAAAGGTGTGATTATTAAATGACGTCTAAAATTGCCCTCGTAGTGGACAGTGCGTGTGATCTCTCAGACGAGGTACTGCATAAATACAACATACACATGATCCCCCTGCGCATCGTTTATAAAGCCGCAGAATATCGCGACAGGGTGGATATTTCATCCGACGAGGTATATGCCAAACTGCCGGTTGAAATACCCAAGACCTCATTGCCTTCGCAAAAAGATGTGTCCGATGTCTACGAAAAGCTGGTGCGTGACGGCATAACCGACGTGGCTCATTTTTGCGTCTCATCCGGCCTATCGGGCACCTATGACGCCGTGCGTATCATGACCCAACAGTTCACGGACAAGCTGAACATCCGCTTTGTGGATACCCGCTCGCTCTCCTACCAGGAGGGCTTTATGGTGCTGGAGTGTGCCCGCAAGCTTGAGGACGGCATCGAATTAGATCAAGCAATCAAAGAAGTGCTCCACATGCGCGACCACAGTTTCGGCGCTTTCATCGTGCAGACCCTAGAATATCTGCGCAAAGGCGGACGCATCGGTTTGGTTGAAGGCGCGGTGGGCAAGATCTTGCAGATAAAGCCGATTATTTATGTCAACGATCAAGGTGTTTATCAGACCCTGGCCAAGGCCCGTGGCTACAAGCAAGCCGTCGAGCTAATGCTCAAGGCATTTGTTGAACGCTTTGGGCAAAAATTGGTCAGAATAACTGTGGTGCACGGCGCAGCCGAACAGGACGGCCAAAATCTGCTCAACAAAATCAGCGGGCTGCTGAATATAAAGGAGCACTCACTGAGACCGGTCAGCCCCGTATTAGGCGTTCATACCGGCCCCGGGCTTTTGGGCATAATCGCATACGAGGTTTAGCGGCAATTTAAGAAGTCTGTTAATCATTGCCTCTTGCCTTGCTTTGGACCCCTCTCCCGTGGCAAAACGATCCCTCTCCTGCCCGCATGACCTGCCTTTGCTACGGCTCTTTCCGTGACGTCCCCGGCCGGCGGCGGGTTGATAGTTAGGGCCAGAGGCATTATCATGTATATCATTAAGAAGAAACCAATCTCCCAAGAGGCAACGTAGCATGAACAAAATTACAAAGCTTTTAATGTTATTAACCGCGGCTCTCCTGCTTATTTCCGCTTGCGGATGCACCGGCGGGAACTCCGCTAAAACCTGGAAGGTTCCCCCCGAGATGCAAATAGACACCTCAAAAACCTATACCGCGGCATTTGATACCAGCTTCGGTCGTTTTGAAATCGAGTTGTTTGTGCGGGAGGCCCCGATCACCGTTAACAACTTTGTCTTCCTGGCTCGCCAGGGATACTACGATAACACCGTCTTCCACCGCATAACCAAAGATCATGTCATCCAGGGCGGCGGTCCGGGTTTGGGCTACCCGGGTTACAGCTTTGCCGATGAGCTTCAGGTAATACGTCCTTACGACCCGGGAATTGTGGCCATGGCTAACAGCGGGCCCAACACCAACGGCAGCCAGTTTTTCGTTTGCGCGGGTTACCGGGCATTAGGCCTTAACAGTACCCCAAATTACACCCAGTTCGGACGGGTTATCTCGGGCATGGATGTCGTTCTCCAGATAAACGCTGTGCCCACCGTTCTGGGCCAAAATGGCGAGAAGAGCCTCCCTATAAACCCTCCTAAAATAAATAAAGTCACTATTTTTGAGTTTTAGCCCCTCTCGCTCTCACGGTTATTTCACCCCTCTTTGAGGGTTGGTTCAGCTTGGCACGTCTGGCCAAGGTGGGTTAATCTTGGTTTTGCCCACCCCAAAATCCGGTGGTTTTCTCCCCACCCACTCCCTCTGTTGACACAGCCGTCGAATTGTGTCAAACTGATATTGTAAAATAGAAATTTATTACTGGAAATAACATTCACTTTTCAAAGCTAAAGAAATGGCAGAATGGTCTTTTATAACCAACCACGGTCTGGTACTGGCCGCCATCGCCCGACATCCGCGCTCAACGGCGCGGGAGCTTGGTGATGACGTAGGCATTACGGAGCGCACGGCGCACAAGATCATTATTGACCTTGAGGATGCCGGTTATATCACCAAGACCAAGATCGGTCGCAAAAACAAGTACACCATTCACCCCGATATGCCCTTAGCCGAAGAGGCCACCGATGCCGACGTGGGTGAGTTGCTGGTGATGCTTGGTTGGAAGCGCCGCCGTCGGCGCGTAACCACCCCAACCCCCTAAGTCGCCACCCCCGGGGCTTTCCCCGGCACCTTTCTCATCGTAGCATGCTTCCGCCAGCCCTTGTGACAGACCTGCCGCACTTCCCCCGAGGAATGGTTCGACGTGAGTTTCCTTTAAGTGTTATTATGAGAGCAGGTCTATTATGACGGAAAAGATTGAGTTCATTCCCCACGGCACAATTACGACACCCCCGGGCTTTACCGCCGGGGCAGCCTACGGCGGCCTCAATGAACACGCCAAGTTCCGGCTGGACGTAGGGCTTCTCTTTTCTCAGGTGCCTTGTGTTGCCGCAGGGGTATTCACCCAAAACCAGATAAAATCTGCCCCGGTCTTACTGTGCCAAGAGCGTCTCCTCTCTGCGTCCCCTATCCGCGCCGTCATTGCCAACAGCGGTTGTGCCAACGCCAGCACCGGGGCTAACGGCTTAGCCGCTGTCCGTGTTATGGCCGAGGTGGCAGCGGCAAAAACGGATGTCCCGGCCAGCGAGGTGCTAGTTGCCAGTACCGGCGTTATCGGACGTCGCTTATCCACCGAGCTTATCCGCCGGGCGGCGGATAATATGGAGCTTCGTCCGGATGGCGGACACCTCTTGGCACGCGCCATCATGACCACCGACACCAAACCCAAAGAGGCGGCCTGCCATGCCGGCGGCAGTGTTATCGGAGCCGTGGCCAAAGGGGCAGGCATGATCCACCCCAACATGGCCACGATGCTTTGTTTTATCACCACCGATGCCGTGGCCCAAGCCGACACCCTCGCCCGAGCCCTCCAGACAGCGGTTGAAAAGTCATTTAACATGATTTCTATCGACGGCGATACCAGCCCTAACGATACCGTATTGCTCCTGGCAAACGGGTTGTCGGGGTATGACCTTGCCCATGCGGACCAGGCCGCCGTCTTCCAAGAGGGGCTTGATGCCATCTGTATTCATCTGGCCAAAGCCATTGCCCGTGACGGCGAGGGAGCCACGCGGCTTATTGAGGTAACTGTCCGGGGGGCGGAAACCCTATCCCAGGCACGTGATGCCGCCCGCACTATTGCCAGCTCCAGTCTGGTAAAAACGGCGGTACATGGCGGCGATCCCAATTGGGGACGGATTATCGCCGCCGCCGGAAGGAGTCGGGCCAAGGTTGAGGAAAACAAAATTGCCTTGGCTATATGCGGCGTACCCGTAATGCTAGACGGTGCCCCTTTGGACTTCGACGCCGGCCGCCTTTCCGCCCTGCTACGCGGCAATGAAGTCGTTATCGAGCTCGATCTTAGGCTGGGGGATGCCGTCGCTACCGCCTGGGGCTGCGACCTCTCGGCCGAGTATGTGGCCATCAACGCCGATTACACAACCTAAGGCTATGAATAATACTTCCCGGCCCATAGTGGTAAAACTAGGCGGCAGCATCTTTGATGCCCACGATGCCACCCTGACCGACCTGGTACATCTGCAAAACGAAGGCTACAAAATTATCGTAGTACACGGCGGGGCCAAGATGGTTACCGCCTGGTGTGCCGCCCTGGGCATCGAAAGTCAATTCCATCAGGGCGAACGCATCACCGATCGGCGCTCTTTGGATGTTGTTACTGCGGTACTCTCCGGATTGGCCAACAAGGAAACGGTTGCAGCCCTATCCCGCGCCGGCGGACGGGCTGTCGGTATTTCCGGGGTGGACGGCAGGTTGCTCTCGGCCCAGATCAAAGACCCCGCCCTGGGTTATATTGGCGAGATTGAGGGGGTTAACCCCGAGGTCTTGACCGCCCTTCTCGCAGCCGGTTTTATGCCCATCGTTTCCCCCGTAAGCTATCGGGGCACAGCCGAGGAGGGCGCGCCCCTACTCCTAAACATCAACGGCGATACGGCGGCGGCAGAGATTGCCCGTGCCGCAGGGGCGGCCAGTCTTATTTATCTTACCGACGTTCCCGGCATACGCGGCGCAGACGGCGAGCTTATCACCCGCCTAGACCCCCACGGGGCTCAGGAATTGCTGGATACCGAGGTGGCCCTGGGGGGTATGATTCCTAAGCTTAAGTCCTGCTTGGTCGCCGTCGGGGCGGGGGTGGTGTGTCACATTGTGGACGGACGACGGCCCCGGGCCCTTACCGAGGCCATAACAGGCACCTCAACCGGCACGACAATCCACCCCGGGGAATAACCGGGGGTAACTATTCCAAACAATGCTTACCAACAGGGAGGGCCGCCATGGACTGGACAATGCTTGAGAAACAGTACTACATGCCCCTTTTCGATCGCCTGCCCGTGACCTTGGAGCGAGGGCAGGGAATGTATGTTTGGGACGACCAGGGCCGCCGCTATCTGGACTTCACGGCGGGCATCGCCGTCTTAAGCCTGGGACACTGCCACCCGGCCTTGGTAAAGGCCGTTACGGATCAAGTGGGAACCCTCGTCCATACCTCTAATATCTACTACACTACCCCCCAGCTCAAGCTGGCCGAACTGTTGGTTAAGAGTAGCGCCTTTAAAAAGGTTTTTTTCTGCAACAGCGGCGCCGAGGCTGCCGAGGCGGCCGTCAAGCTTGCCCGCCGCTACGGGCATTTACACCTGGGCGGGGCCTACGAGGTTATCACCGCCATCGGCTCTTTCCACGGACGCACCTTGGCCATGGTTGCGGCCTCGGGCCAAGAGAAATTCCAGAAGTCGTATCTGCCGTTACCCGCGGGTTTCGTTAATGTGCCCTATGACGATATTGAGGCTATAAAAGCCGCCACTACCTCCCGCACCTGCGCCGTCATGTTGGAGACCATCCAGGGTGAGGGCGGGGTCAACGTTCCCCACCCCGATTACCTGCAAAAGGTGAGGGCTTGGTGTGACGAAAAGGGAATCCTTTTTATTCTGGACGAAATACAGACGGGTATCGCCCGCACCGGCACCCTCTTTGCTTACGAACAATCCGGAGTGACGCCGGATATTATCGCCCTCGCCAAAGGGCTGGCCTCGGGAATCCCCATTGGGGCTATCTTGGCCACCGACCAGGCTTCGGTTTTCGCCCTGGGCGAACACGGCTCCACCTTTGGCGGCAATCCCCTAGCCTGCGCTGCCGGGTACGCTGTACTGGACTATATTATTGCCCATGACCTGTCCCGACATGCCCGAGAGATGGGGGAAGCCCTCACCTCCGGCCTGGAGGGACTTAAAGGGCAGTTTAGTTGTATTACCCAGGTGCGCGGACAAGCTCTATTGCTCGCCGTCGAATTCGACCGTGAGTGTGCCCGATCGGTTGTCGATGCCTGCTTAGAGAAAGGGTTATTGGTCAATAAAGTAAAGCCAAACGCCATCCGGCTTATGCCCCCGCTTATCCTCACCCCCGCCGACGTCGATATGGCTCTAAGCATCCTTGCCGAGGCCATTAAGCAGGTGACAAACCCATAGGGAAACTTATGATGCTCCGCACCCCCGCCCTCATCTGCGATGCCAGCCCAGACGGCACATCCCTCAACGCCGTAGATTTTGACTTGGCACCCCCGGAGGTATTGGACAGCGCCCGTCGCGTCGCAGAAAAAGAGTACCGTCGCAACGTGCGTAAAACCAACGAATTAGTCTCTCAAATGGTCACCCTTTACCTCTTGGCCGAGAATAAAGATGTGGCAATTATCTTCAACCCCGGTGGCTGGGGCTGGGCATCGGTTGCGGAAATGCCCCTTTGGGCAACCATCCTCAAAGGCATGCAAGAAGTGCTGGAAGAGGCCGGGTTGGATGTAATGATTACGAACTACCTTCGCACCAAGCACGGCCCTTTGGCCCTGCTCGGCGAGACGGGGGCTTTACTTAAGTTTAGCCGCGCCAAAGGACGGGAGCTTGCGGTGCGCATAGAGCACCTCTTATGCCACCGACCCCGGCTTAAGGTGATTATCGCCGGCGAGAGTAACGGCGCGGCTATGGCTGAGGATGCCATGCGTTGCCTATATCACCACCCGCGGGTCTTCTCAGTTCAAACCGGTACCCCGTTTTGGGCCCCGAGCAAACCCCATCCACGTAGCTTGATTATTAACCACAACGGCATAGAACCCGATACCTTTAGTTCCGGTAATGTCGGGCGCTGTATCGTAGCCAACGTTCAAGCCCTCTTTGGACGCTATAAAGGGAGTAGGGGGAACGTTCTGTTCTATATCGGCGCCCCGGGTCACGTGTATACTTGGGAGTATCCCGTGGTGCGCGAGAAGATAACCTTGTTTTTACAGCAAACAGTTGTCACCGAATCGTTTTCTAATGATAATATAATCCTAAAGGAGGATGCACTATGTCCGGTAAAGTAGTATTGGCCTATTCCGGGGGATTGGACACCTCGGCTGCCATCAGGTGGCTTAAGGAAAAATATGATCTGGATGTAATTACACTCACCGTAGATGTAGGTAATGAGAAGGATTTTCTCGCCGCCCGCGACAAGGCCCTCCAAGTGGGGGCTATCAAGGCCATCGTCCATGATGCCAAAGAGGAATTCGTGCAGGGCTATATCTTCCCGGCCCTCAAAGCCGGGGCGGTTTACGAAGGGCAATACCCTCTGGCAACAGCCCTTTCGCGACCCATTATGGCCCGCCTCCTGGCTGAGGTTGCCCTAAGCGAAGGGGCCGATGCCATTGCCCACGGTTGCACCGGCAAAGGTAACGACCAGGTGCGCTTTGAAGTTGGGGTAAATGCCCTAGCCCCCCATTTGAAAGTTATTGCCCCCGCCCGCGAGTGGGGCATGACCCGCGAAGAAACTATCCAGTATGCCCTCTCACGCGGCATCCCCGTCCCCGTTAAGAGCGGCAGTGCTTACTCAATTGATGAGAGCCTGTGGGGACGCAGTATTGAGTGCGGCATTCTGGAAGACCCCTGGGCTGAACCGCCGGATGACGTCTATGCCTGGACAACGGCCCCCGATAAGGCCCCCGATGCCCCCGCTTATATTGTCATCGGCTTTGAACATGGTCTGCCCGTGGCCCTTGACGGTGTCGCCATGCCCGGCCTCAAACTTATTGAAAAGGTACAAGAGATTGCAGGGGAACACGGCGTGGGGCGCATTGACCACGTTGAGAATCGTTTAGTGGGTATCAAATCACGGGAGATATACGAGGCCCCCGCGGCTGTGGTGCTGGTTATGGCCCACCAGGCACTGGAGGATCTTACCCTCTCTAAAGAGCAGGCCCGCTTCAAGACCAAGGTTGCCGCGGAGTACGCCGATCTTATCTATAACGGGTTGTGGTTTACGGCCCTACGGCAAGATCTGGCAGCCTACGTCGATAGCACCCAACGCTGTGTCAGCGGTGAGGTCCGCCTCAAGCTCTTTAAAGGTCAATGCACCGTTGTCGGTCGCCGCTCGCCTTGCTCCCTTTACAGTCACAGTCTGGCCACTTACGAACAAGGCGATCACTTCGACCAAAGCGCCGCACCCGGCTTCATCCAGATCTGGGGGCTACCCGTAAAGACTCAAGCCCAAGTGCAACGCACCTGTACGATAGGTGTCGATAAACCGGTAGGTGCATAATGAGCCACATCAGGAGCCGTTTTAGCAAAGAGGCCGCCGAGACCGTCGTGCGCTATACCTCTTCCTTGCCCTTTGATCGGCGGCTTTACCCTCAAGACATCGCCGGGAGTATTGCTCATGCCCATATGCTGGGTTCTCAGGGCATTATTCCGCCAACCGATGCCGCAGCTATATGCCAGGGATTGGAAACGGTGCGAGGCGAGCTTGAGGATGGTCGTTTTGAATATAAGGCCGAGCTTGAGGATATCCATATGGCCATAGAGGGGCGCCTGCTGGAGCTAATCGGCCCTGTGGCAGGCAAGCTGCATACGGCTCGTTCGCGTAACGACCAGATTGCCTTGGACCTCAGGCTCTACCTAAAAGGGGTCATCAAACAAACCCTAGCCTCAATCAGAACGCTGCAAAAGGCCTTGGTAACCCAAGCCATATCCCATCAGAAAACGGCTATGCCAGGCTATACCCACCTCCAATTGGCACAGCCGG
>Ga0123356_10006031_pt1 | contig 12290 bp, 7 predicted proteins | sample TergutEmb28metaG_2_FD_92546 | JGI IMG/M metagenome (GOLD analysis project Ga0123356, IMG submission 92546) | Embiratermes neotenicus P3 segment gut microbial communities from Petit-Saut dam, French Guiana - Emb289 P3 | ecosystem: Host-associated > Arthropoda: Insects > Digestive system > Gut ... | reverse complement strand
GCAAAGTTTTGCGAAAAGTTTTTGATCGCTATGCTCAGGCACTCCCCAAATTTCATCATGATACTTTGACATTTTTTCATCGTTTTCCGCCCAGGCACAGCGTATTTTTTCATTGTTCATGATGTAAGCGCCTCCATCTTGATCTTGAAATTCTCATCATACTTCGTCATCTGATTCCCCCAAAGGTTGGAGCCGTGTCCAACTTTTGGAGGTCACTTCACAGACCCCAATTGGAGCGCGATTTTTGAGCCGGACGTCCCCGGCGCTGGCTATGAGTCGATGGTCTTGCCCATCATAACCATCTCATTCCAACTTTCATATCCCCTTTTCAGATAAAATCCTTCTGTCTGCTCTTTCCGTAACGTAGATAAATAAATTTTGCCAATTCCTTTTATCTTTAGCCTGTTTTCAAGTTCATTTAATAAAGCCGTACCGATACCCTTTCCTTGATGAGACGGGATAATAAAATAGTCTTTGACAAAAAAATAAGTACAATTATAAAAAGTATCACTGTTCCCAATAATCATTCCGAGCATGTTGTTTTCGTTATCGAAACAAACCAGCCCGAATGAGCCGCGACAGTTTATCATTTCATCAAGTTTCTTTGCGGCTAGTGATAGAGTCCATTTATCATTCCATGGGGGACTATTGAAAGTCTCAATATATTTTTTGGCCAGTTCTTCAATATACATCTCGTTGATCTCTCTGTGCATTATCATTATCATACTCATAGTTTCCTCACCAAGGAAATAGGGGACAGTGAAGTGTAGAGTAGCCTGGACACCTCACGATGTCTAGGGACGTAGGTCGGATAAGCCGCAAAGCGGCGCCATCCGACAATTGTATCGGTCGATGTGAAGTAGGGCAATATGAAAAATGATAGTGACGCTTCGCGTCAGAGGGATACGATCGGCGGATGGCGGCCTTTGGCCTTATCCGCCCTACCCGGGCTACGCTTGCTGGCCAGAAGGTGCCAGCATCGCCAGCGCCACCATAGGCCACTGGGGGCCGAGTAATTGGCGGGCGTTCTCAAACGCTTCTGCGAACCGCCGGTTGCCGCCGCCCGCAACTGCCAGAAGCTCCTGATCCACCGTTTGCTGTGCGGCCTGGTTTTGAGGCAGTTTTATTTTATGTGTCTTGCCCTTGCACATCCCGCATAGCGCGGTTGCTCAATTCGCGCAGACTTATATTTTCTTCGTTTAGAGAGGCTCGCCACGTAGTGTAATCAAAAGGTTCTCGAAGAATGAGCGAGACAAACCGTTCGGCGTCAACCTTGCCAAGCCGCTCAAGCAGGGCGCTCATGCCTTCTGTTCTAACAACGGAATCAGTACGCACAGTTTAACCCTCCAGTTCATTCACAAAATCAATGCAAGGTGATCTCTATTATCGAAATTTTGGTAAAAGATGGTGACAAAATTGGCAGTAGGTCGGATAAGCCGCAAAGCGGCGCCATCCGACAATTGTATCGGTCGATACGCAGCATTGCAATATGTAATGTAGATAATATGGTGACGCTTCGCGTCAGAGGGATACGATCGGCGGATGGCGGCCTTTGGGCCTTATCCGCCCTACCCGGGGTACTTGGTACTCCGGGGTACTTGGTACCCATCCTACATGTGCATAACCCACGTTACACGGGTTATTTCCTTTGTAATTATTAATTTTGTCTTCGGTTAATAATAATCCTCTCTAGAGAGTTTAATGCCTGTAGGAAAAACTTCATCTTTATCAAAAAAAACCAAATGATCCATTCCATGAATATGTACAGCATACCCATACAAAACACCATTCTCTTCGCTTATCCCTAAAACTGCGCCCTTTTGACCTCTATATTCGAATGTTTTGGCATTGTTTTTTATTTGAACTTCCTGATAAAAATCAATTTTTCTAGATGTCATTTATGCGTTATCCTTCCGTCAAGAGAAACGTTCAAATGAGAACCACCTCTACTAGCCCAGCCTAATTGTGACTTGCCTGTATTTGATAGTTGAACATCCCACTCGAATGACTGTCCCTCAGTACGTGATGGGCCGGTTGTCCACTCATTACCAAACTTATCAATATATCCATCTCTTGTTCCCTTTGGCAACGGCGTACTTGGATGGTAACCTTTGGGTGGAACATAACGAATTTTTCCTTTACTTGGTAACCCGGCTGCCTTGATGCGAGCCTTCTTTGTCCAGGGTTTAGGTTTAATATTCTCTGCATCCCCCGAGCCTTTTTTTACCCTTCCATCAGGACTGTGCGCCAACCCCCACGGGTCAATCCATCCAAACACGTTGGGAGCAAACCGATACGGATTCTCCCCCCCAGCCAGCCCAATCGGGTCAGAACTGATGAAGCACCCAACCCCCGCATCGTAATAGCGATGCCGGTTGTAGTGCAACTGGCTTTCCGCATCAAAGTACTGGCCCTGCAACCTCAGCGGCTGGGTTACAAGCTGCGCCCCTACCCAATCAACCAGCCCAAACGCCGTATAGTGTGCCTCCCAGGCTATTATGCCATTTTCATCTGTCAGGCGCAAGGGCATCCCGTTTGGGTCATTCTGGTAAAAATACAGGGACTTCCCTCCGCCTTCGCCTTCTGCCTTTTGCACCTGCATCGCCAGCGGCACAAAGCTGCCAAGGTGGTAGCTGTAGAACTGTGCATGCAAAGTCTGGGGGGGTGAACCGTTGGGTTTCGCAGGCCCAGCCCAGCCTGCATCCGTCCCCTCGCCCGTTGCTTCCGGGGCCTGCTTCACTTCCCCCGCCACCGCGTCCCCGTCCCAGACGAACCATGTGATGTCTGCCGGGTTGTTGGGGCCGGTGGTTTTGGCTTTGCAGACCCGGCGCCCTAAGGCGTCGTAGCGGTATTCCCAGCGGCCTCCGCCCTCCCCCCCATTTGTCAGGCCCCGCAGCCTTCCAAACGCATCCCATTCCAGGGCGGTTTCCTGCCCCTGGGCGTCCCGCTTGCGGACCAGCTGCCCTGCTTTGTCCAGCAGCCAGTAGCTGCCGCCGGGTTGTTCCAGGGTGCGGCCTTCTTTGGTTTCCTGGCAGGTCTTGAAGCGGTCGCCGGTTTTGTCGTGGATGAACTGGCGGGCTTTGCAGGTGGGGTCGGTGTGATGGGTGATCTGCCCCAGCAGGTCGTAGCGGTATTGGTCGGTGCCTATGCGGCTGTCGTCCCGGCGGGTGAGGTTCCCGGCGGCGTCGTATTCGTAGTCGGTCTGGGTCTGCCGCTGCCCTTTCAGGGAGCTGGCCTGATGGGTGAGCTGCCCTGCCTTGTTGTATTGGTAATGCTGGGCCAGGTGCTGGTTCTGCTGCTGATGGGTGAGACGCCCGACCTGGTCGAAGGTGAAGCGTATCGGCTCATGCTCGCCGACCTGCACGCTCTCGGGCTGGCCCAGGGCGTTGTAGGTGTAGCGCTGGGTGTGGGCAATAGGGGACAGGCCGCCTTTTGCGGGCTGTCCCCTATTGCCCCGGTTTCCGCGCCCGCCCTTTCCGGGCTGTACTGTCTGGGTCTGCCCGGTCAGTTGCCCGGCGGGGTTGTAGCGGTAATCTATGCTGGCGGCGATGCCCTCCTGCTGCTGGCTTTCCTGCGTGAGCTGCCCGTCTTGGTTGTACTTGCGCTCGATTTTGCAGGACGGGTTCTTGGCCTGGGTGAGCTGCCCGCGCTTGTTGTACCGGTAGGTTTCGGCTTCGGCTTCGGATGCTTGTTTGCGGACGATGCGCCCGAGCTTGTCGCAGGTAATGGCGAGGGCCTGCCCGAGCGGGTCGGTCGTTTTGGTGAGGTGCCCGCCGGGGCCGTACTCGTATTGCCGGGGCTGCCCCCAGTAGTCGATCTCTTCGATGAGCCTGCCTAATGCGTCCCGCTTGAGCTGCCAGCGCTGCCCTTTTTGGTTGGTGACGCCGATGAGCTGTTCTTCGGTGTCGTAGTGGTATTCAACTTTTGAGCCGTCGGGGTCGGTGCGGCTTTGCAGGCTGCCCTGGCAGTAGTAGGTAAAGTGCGTTTCGCGTCTGGCTTCGTCAAGGTAGCGTGTCAGGTTGTCTTCGGGGTCGTAATCGCAGCGGATGCGCTTGCCGTCGGGCAGGGCGCTTTCGACCAGGCGGTTTTTGGGGTCGTAGCGGTAGTGGGTGGTGTCGCCGTTGGCGAGCTGCCTGGCAAGCAGGTTGCCTTGGGCGTCGTGTTGGAAGTGCGCGGTTTGCCCCATGGCGTCGGTCAGGCCGGCAAGGAAGCCGAGGGGGTCGTAGGCAAGCGTGGTGCGCTGTCCGGCAGGGTCAATTACTTGCAGCAGGTCGCCCTGCCTGTTGTATTGGTATTGCGTGGCTGCGCCGCTGGGCGTGGTCTGGCGGGTGAGGTTGCCGCGTTCGTCCCATTCCTGGGTCCATGTGCCGCCTTCAGGGTCGGTCATGCTGACGGGCTTATGGGCTTGGCTGAATGCGGCGCTGACGGCGCTGCCGTCGGGCAGCACGGTGCTGAGCAGGTTGCCGGCGTCGTCATAGGTGTACTCGGTGCGGCTCCCGCCGGGGTCAACGACTGCGGTGGTGCGGCCGACTTCGTCGTACTCGTAGGTTGTTTTGCCGTTGAGCGGGTCGATCTCGCAGATGGGCAGGCCACGGTCGTCGAGCGTGACCACCGACACGTTGCCGAGGGAGTCGGTGATGCGCCGCTCGTTGAGCGCGTCGATGTATTCGAACGTGTAGCTGTACAGGCCGCCGTCGCCCCAGGCGCGGGTGACGCGCCAGTCTTCGCCGCTTTTGTCGTACTCGTAATGGAACGACAGGCCGTTGCGGTCGGTGTGGCGCACCAGGTGCCGCTGGTCGTACCCGTAGCTGCGGGGCTGGCCCAGCGCGTCGGCTGCGGCTGCCAGGTCGCCGGCGGCGTCGTACTCGTAGCGGGCGAGGGTGTGGCGGGTGCTGGCCCCCGGCACGGTGAGCGAGATTTCCCGGATGCGCCCGTCCGTTACCGTGAAGCCGATGCGCCGTCCGGCGGACTCGTTGATGGCTGCCAGCACGCCGTCGCGCCGCTCGAAGTCGAGCCAGTTGCCGCACGGGTCGGCGATGCGCCCGAGCGGGCAGGTCAGCACGCCCTGGCGGGTGACGCGGGCCAGGGCTTTGGGGAAGCGGTAGGACAGGCCGGATTTTGTTTGGATGCGGTATTCGCTGCCGTGGTCGGTCAGCAGCGCCCCTTCGACCATTTCGGCCTCGCCCGCCGCTTCGCCCGGGGCAGCGGGCAGGCGGGCGAAGACCAGCGGCCCTTCGGTCGGGTGGTGCATGCACGCCATGCCGTCGGCGGGGTCGATGTCGAGGCGGGCGTCTGCCGGTGTTTCCCAGCCGCGCCCGCACAGCCCTTCATGGCGGCTGCCGGATGCGTATGAGCGGGCCCATTGGACCGGGATGCGCCCGGGCAGCGTGAAGTCTTCCTGCCGCACCGACACTTCGCCGGTGAGGATGTTCACCGGCTCGGCCCGCAGGATGTTGCATTTCAGGAAACAGCCGTCCATGTTCTTGAACAGCTTCTGCCGGAACGCCTTGAACTTGCCCATGAACTTCTGGAAGGCCCCTGTCTTGGCTGCCCTCTTGGCTATCTTGCCCAGCGCCTTGAACGCTGCCAGCATCCCCAGGACCATGAGCGAAATTGTCGGCGCCCCGCCGACGGTGACGCTGGACGGGATGGCGAGGTTGACGGTGGTAGGGAGCAGCGAGATTTTTAGCGGCTTGGGCTTCAGGCGCGGGATGCTCGGTATCCCCGCCATCTGGCAGCCGAGCGCGGGCAGCCCTGTGTAGGTGAATGGCTCGCCGTCGGCTGTCACCGTGCTGCTGCCCATGAGCAGGATGTCGTCAAAGTCGGGGAGTTTCGGGGCGAACGGGAAGCCGGACGGGATGTGCACGGTTATCCCGCTGGTACCGGCGTTTGTGCGCCTCATGCCGCAGACCCTGACGGTGGCGCCGATGACCGGTATCAGGTCGAACGGGTCGAAGACGACGGAGATGTGCAGCGTCGGCAAAGGTACCGGCAACGGTGACGTCGGGACGGCGTACAGGTGGACGTCGACCCCCAGCTGCGGGTCGCCGTGTTTGGATGCGGGCATCATGGCTGGTATCCCTCAGGCCCCATCACGCGCACCTATGGCTGACCCGGGGGTGCCAGCATCGCCAGCGCCGCCATAGGCCACTGGGGGCCGAGTAATTGGCGGGCGTTCTCAAACGCTTCTACGAACCGCCGGTTGCCGCCGCCCGCAGCTGCCAGAAGCTCCTGATCCACCGTTTGCTGTGCGGCCTGGAGCTGATTGGTATATTGCGTTTCGGCAACGTCGAACGATGCCAGGTCGCGCCTGTTTTCCAGTTTGGCTGCTTGACGCTCCAGCGCCTGGAAAGCATCGGACTCTCGCGCCTTTGCACGGTTACTGATCTTTTCCATGCGCTCGACGCACCGCGCATCAAGCATACGCAACAGATCGAGCGCGGCTATCGGCAGTGTGCTCATCAGGCGTAAATCGGGCTGCAAGTGCGAGCCGAGGGCTATCGCGTTCTGTCCGGCCTGAATCGCTGCATCGGTGTGACCGGCGCGTGACCGGCAGAACGCTTCCATACGCAGCCCCTCGACCGCCAGCACCGCGTTGGGCACGTCCTGCGCCAGGATGCCTGCCTGTTGGTAGGCGTCGGCAGCTTTGAGCAGGTCGCCGGCGGCAAAATGTATCCCCGCTTCGCCAAACCAGGTTTGCATTACCAACTGCCTGCCTGCGGGATGATCGGCCTCCACAGCCTTCTGCGCCATTTCGCGTGCGTGGTCGTTGGCTTGCAGCGCCTCGTCGAAACGCTTTTCTTTGAGAAACGCGCCGGAAAGCATGACCGCGACGGCGGCTTCCTGGTCGACCCATCCCTGCTGGCGCGCAAAGGCCGTCGCATCCGCAGCCTTGGCCTTGGCCTGGTCGGCAGGCGCACGCTCTACCAGTGTCATGAGAGCCATCAAGAGGCTGCTAAAGACCGCCGCCGGCCCCACCCCCTCTTGGGCGAAGGATTCTTGCGCCGTCTGGAAGGCGTCGATTTCGGGAGCATCGACGTACACCAGCGGATGCGCCGTCAGTTTGCCCAGACGCGGGTGCTCCACGGAATCCACCACGACCAGCCGCAGTTGCCCGGGCAGGTTGGCAGCCAGCGCACGCGCCAACCAGTCGCCGAAGGCATCGTATGCTTCGAGGCGCATCTGCGATGGCATGAGCACGGCGACGAGTAGCCCAATCGATTCCTGGTGGTGCGAACCGAATGAACGCATGCTTTCAACAAACCCGGCGACGGAGTGCGGAACGGTTGCGGGATCAAAAACCCAGTCCGGCGTGATGCCTTCCGCCCTCAAATCGTCATGGCTGGCCTGGTACCGACCGACCAGCATCTCCTTTAATGCCCGTGAGTATTGAATCGAATTCTCGAACGGCGTATCGAAGACGATGAACATGTCACCGGTGGTGAAGTCAGTCTGGTGCTTCTGTACCTCGAAAAAACCCTGAACGATACGGACGGCGTTGTCTTGCATCTGCCAGAGCAGCAGACGCTTGGATGCGTTGCCCGTGAACGCACTCCAGTGGTTGCACAGGTACAGAAGACGTCGCTCGACAGGGTTCAGTGCCATGATCGTTAGCTGTTAGTTGAGTTCAACTTTCTTACCGTTGATAAATACACCGGAGGTATCTAGCTTGATCGTCGATCCATTGGAACTGATCGTGATCTCCCCCGCAGTGACAGTGATACCCGACTCGTCACCGACGCCGATCCCGATGTCGGCCGCGGTAATCCCAATGCCCGCTCCGCCGTCACCACCGACACCAAGCCCGATGTCGGCTGCGGTAATCCCGATGCCCGCCCCGCTGCCACCACCGACACCAAGCCCGATGTCGGCTGCGGTAATCCCGATGCCCGCCCCGCCGTCACCGCCGACACCTAGCCCGATGTCGGCTGGGGTAATCCCAATGCCCGACGATTTGCCGACACCAAACGAAAGCTGCTCGTCCGACGTGTAGCTGCCCGCCCCGTTCGCATGGATGTCGATCGTTGCGCTGCTGGATTGCAGCGAGATTGCTTCAGTGGCTCCTATGCTCAACTCGCCGGTGATGTCGCTCGTGGATCCGCCTGTGATCGTTTCCATGTAGCCGCCTGCACCGATGGTGACTTCCTGCCCCTGACCGATCGTCTCGGTCAGCTTAGCCGTAACGTCCATAGTGCGGTCGTTGCCGATAGACGCGGTTTGGTTGCTGCCGACGGACATGGTTTGGTCATTACCGACGGACTCAGTCTGGTTGTTGCCGACGGACGTGGTTTGGTCGTTACCGACGGACGCGGTTTCGTTGTTGCCAACATTCTTGGTGCGGTCGTGATCGACCGAGTGGGTTTCGTCGTTTTTGACACTCGAATTCAGGTCGCGCTCGGCTTGCAGCCGCATCTCTTCCTGACCGATGGCACTCTCAAGAATTATGGCGTTGTAATTGTCAGCCCCCCCGCCAGGGGTAGAGCGGTTCATGAGGCCGGATTGAGTTTTACTCGCTGGCGCGCCCCACATCTGCATCTGCTGGGCATTGAACACACAGCCGGTGATCTGAGGCCGCTGCGGGTCTCCGTGCTCGTAACTGACGACAACCTCCTGCCCGACACGCGGAATGGATACTGCTCCGGTATCGGCACCCCCCCAGGGGGAAGCCACGCGTATCCAGCAGGAATCGCTGCCATCCCTTTTTCCATAGCGATCCCAGTGAAAATGTACCTTGATGCGCCCATATTCGTCGTCGTGAATCTCGGTACCTGGCGGGCCGACGACTACGGCTGTGTCCGGGCCGTGTGCACGGGGCATTTTGAATTTCTCACGCGGTGTACGGTACTGCCGGTCTGCGGGGATGGCTGTCACCTTGGCGTGAAAATAGGCTTCTTCTGATTGTGCGCCCTCTCCGCTTTCGTAGTCGTTGTTCTGGGCGCGATATTCGGCATTGGTAATAAGGTATTCGCGGTTTTGCTCTTCCACGGGATGTTTCTGGAGTTTGAAACTGCAACCGGGGACGACGCCACACACCGGGCCTTCGAGCACGATGGTGTCCTGGTTCACTTGCAGCCCCTGGAGCAGCGCCGCCGCGTATTCCTGCCCATGTCCCGGTTCGGTGTAAGCCCCAGGGTAGGCGAATATTTCATACTGGTCGAACAGGTGTCCGCGAGGGTCGTTGAATTCTGTTTTGAGATCCTTGGACGGTTGCTTGAAATCGTAGCTGGTCTGCACGAACTTGCCCGGCCCCGGCATGCGGCTGGCGTGCCAGACGTGGAAGTAGTCATCGGGGCGCTGAGCGTTCGACGGGTAATACGGGACGGTCTCGTAACCGGGAAACGGCTTATGAATGGTGAAATGGTCGCCAAGGATCAATATTTCGCCTTTCTCGGTGTGCTCAAACCAGAAATAAATGCCTTCGTGACCGAGCAGCCGCAGTAGGAACGCAAGGTCGGTTTCGCCGTACTGGACGACATACTCCCACGTCTTGTAGCTGTTTTTCAGACGCCATTCGTAGTTGATGGCGTTTTGCTGCAATATCTGGTCGGCAATGTCATGTACGGTCTGGTTCTGGAAAATTCTGAAATCGGCGCGGCATGAGGCATACCAGAGCTTGGGGGCCAGCGTCGCCTCGTAATACCAGTGCCGGCCCCGCATGCCACGGGCAGCAACTTTGACGATCTGCCCGGAAAAGTAGCGAGCCTGTCCAGACTGGGCAGAAGAAAGCTCGACCGCAGCCGTCTCGCCAAGCAACGACTGGCAGTCAATGTTTGCGTCTTCAGACTTCAGGCCAAGACAGAATTCGTATAGCTCACTCAGTGCCTCCTGCCCGTTCAGGCTTACCGCCCACCAAGTACTGCCCTGTGATGTATGTGCCGTTAAGTCACGATTCATGCTGGATTCCTTCAGAGAACGCCTGACTACATATTTGCATATGCCAGTATATAGTAGCCACAGCGCTGTATAGCATATCTTGTTGTTACTTTACTTTTTCATTTTTTTTCTTCCTGCCCTTCCCCCTTCGGCAGGCAGAAAGAAGGACAAAACCCATAACGAATCTCACCAGGTAAAAGCCTCAAAAAAGAATATGCTGTAGTAGCAGGCGCAGGGTGTGGTACGCTGACAGAAAGTCCCGTGGTATGTTCTATGGTTTTCAGGAGACGTTGAATTGAGAGGCCGTTGTATGCGAGTCGTTTCTTGTTTTGCGGTGGTGTTTGCGCTTGCAGCATGCAACACCTCCCTCACAAACAACAACAATCAGGAAAAAGAACCCGTTGGGGGCAGTCCTGCGCCCGAAACCAGGCCGCCGGAGAAGCCACTCACCGCAAAACAGAGCGATGTGGTCAATAACCTGCGGAAAGAGCCGCATTTGAGCGTGCAGATGCTCAACGATAACACCACGATTCTCGTGCAGATGCGTTCGGGCGATTCCTTTCAAAGTGACAGCGCTTCTCCGACAAAAATCTTGATGGACGTGCTCGATTATGTGGTCAGCGTGCTAAACAGCAGCAGCGACAAATATGAAATGCTGGTCGTGGGCCATACCGACAATGTTGGCTCGCAACAGGCCAATATGCAGATGTCGGAAAAACGGGCGTTGACCGTGACGAATTATCTGACTTCCAGGGGTTTTGACTGGCGGCACCTCAAATATGTAGGGAAAGGAGCTAGGGAACCGATTGCTGACAACAACTCCCAGGAAGGGCGCGACGTCAACCGCCGGGTTGACCTGCTGATTAGCCCGGTACACAGCAAACCCGTACCCAACCCGGAATGTTTGTTTCCCAACTGCCTGTGATTTGGACAAACACTCGTCCTATCATGAGCGAATAGCCTGACCACCTGGAAAGCCTTGACTATCCCAAGGGGTTTTGGCTACCGTCGGAGCAGTTAATTGAAGAAACAATGAACAGCGTGCAAGGACTCGACTCGATTACCCCGATAAATGCCCTGCCTGCCGGCACACAGCTTAATGAGTATGTCATACGCTCAGTGGTTGGCGAGGGCGGGTTCGGAATCGTATATCTGGCTAACGATACGCTGCTCGAACGGGAAGTCGCTATCAAGGAATACTTGCCAGCCAATTTTGCGATGCGTACCAATGGCTTGCATGTCAGCGCCAGAATCTCTGACAAGCAGGAACTGTTTGAGAAAGGGTTGCAGCGATTCGTCAAGGAAGCCCACATCCTGGCGAGGTTCCAACACCCTGCGCTGGTTTCGGTGATGCGCTTTTTCAGCGCAAACGGTACCGCTTATATGGTCATGCCCTATTATCGCGGCAAGACACTGCGCGACATGATACGCAGCGGGTATCGGGTAAAAGACACTAAAACCCTGATGTCCATTCTGTTGCCGATACTGGCGGGGCTAATGCAGATTCACTCCGTGGAGTGTTACCACCTTGATGTTTCCGCAGACAATATTCTCATCCTCGAAAACGATACCCCGGTCTTGCTGGATTTTGGCTCCGCACGGCACGAACAGATAACCGATATACAGTCCGCCACGATCATCCTCAAACCCGGCTTTGCGCCGATCGAACAATACAGCGGCGATAGTGGGCTAAAGCTTGGGCCGTGGACAGACATATATGCGGCTTCAGCGGTTGCCTATCAACTCGTGACCGGGAGCCTGCCGATCATTTCCGTTGCCCGCATCGTGCAGGATTCTCTCAAGCCATTGGCTAGTTTTGCCACGCCGGAATTGCCCGCCGAGGTGCTGGACATCATAGACATGGGCCTGCGTGTTAATCCGCAAGATCGCCCCAAAACCATCAAGGCATTCATCACTGCATTGCGAGGCGCGGCGAAAAAGACCCTGCTCCTCGAAGACGGAGCCGATGGTGCTGGCATCCCCCTTGCAATGCTGGGGTCACCGGTCGCGCGGCCGTCCGGAGGCGAATCGGCAGTGCTGGCGATGGGAAAAAACTTTGCCAGACAGACCGCAACAACACTGCACCTTTTCACGCAGGCCGTGCTGAAACGGCTGAATGCTGCCGCCAATGCCGTTTCGAGTGCAGCGAAATGGCTGGGCAGCAGGTTGGTGAGGGTGCTTGGCACGACGAAGGGATGGCCGGATGCCTCCGCCAATGCCGTTTCAAGTGCAGCAAAATGGCTGGGCAGCAGGTTGGTGAGGGTGCTTGGCACGACGAAGGGATGGCCGGATGCCTCCGCCAATGCCGTTTCAAGTGCAGCAAAATGGCTGGGCAACAGGCTGGCGAGTGAGTTTCGTACAACCAAGAGATGGCTGAATGCCTCCGTCAATGCCGTTTCAAATGGGGCAAAGTGGCT
>Ga0123356_10006030_pt1 | contig 12290 bp, 10 predicted proteins | sample TergutEmb28metaG_2_FD_92546 | JGI IMG/M metagenome (GOLD analysis project Ga0123356, IMG submission 92546) | Embiratermes neotenicus P3 segment gut microbial communities from Petit-Saut dam, French Guiana - Emb289 P3 | ecosystem: Host-associated > Arthropoda: Insects > Digestive system > Gut ... | reverse complement strand
CCCCTCACACCACCGAACACCCCCCAAAAACACCTCAAAAACGCGGTTTTGGGGGGGCGGCAAAAAAAAATGCGAAAAAACTAAAAAAAGACTTGAAATATGTGTCAAGCTAGTGTAAAATCAATAATGAGGGGGGCGACAAGGCCAAAATAACCCCCATACGGGTTCGCGAACCGGTTGGGGCCGGGCGGGTCGGTAAAAACAGGAAATTAGTTACCTAAACCATATTTTTAACACTTTTTAAAAGGAGGTCTTACCATGATGCTCAAACTTAAGAATAAGGGATTCACCCTTATCGAGCTGATGGTCGTTATTGTTATTATCGGTGTGTTGGCCACGTTGGCTATTCCGAGGTTCACGGAAGCGTCGGCGCGGGCGAAGGTGGCGGAGGCGCCGAGGGTGCTGGCGTCGTATGAGTCGGCGTTTTTGGCTTCGGCTGCTGAGTTGGCGGTAAACCAAATAACACTTGATCATTTAATTTTCACGGTACCTCAAAGTAAGTGGTTTCACTATACGGCTGCGACGGGTACGCACAACTGTATAGGGGTTGCGAGTGCGAAAATCGGATCTTTTGAATCTGGGGATCGTTTAGTGACTACGTATAGTGCTAGTCTCAACGCTAGTGCAGGTGGCTTCACTCGTACATCTAACAATACTACTGCTAGAACAAAATTTGTTCCCAATTTTACATCAGATTTGTAAGTTGAATGGGAAATATTAAATTATTAACGAAAGGCGGGCCCAGACCGGGGCCCGTTTTTTATTGTGCTGAACCTCCCCTGATTTAGTGGACGCCCATCAAACCACTTCAGGTTCGTTGGGGTGGGACAGCTACCCAAGTTCACATAACGCCGAAAAGTCCAAGCGAGTATTGCAAATAACGGAATAGCGCATGGTTGGTGGGTGTCGCGTCATTTGTTACCGTGGTTGCGAAAAGAAACAGGCCGACGAATGTGCTTACGGCAAGCATTACGTATACGATTTTCAGGCGAACTTTATTCAGATAATCGCACATTTGGTCGTTGCACCAATAATAGGCGCAAAATAGGGACACAAAGATAATAAAGATCGCGAAATCCATCATATACCTTCCTGAATGTCCGATAAGCCATGAATTGAGAAGTATTAAAACCGCCGCAACAATCAAACACGCTGATTGTATAGGGAATGCTTTAGGTTTGTTCCTGGCTGTGATATTCTTGAAAAAGTAAAACAAGCACAGTACTATCGGAAAATTTATCATTCCGCAGCCTCTGTCATGAAATCTTACAATGTGGCCGATAAATTTACTGTCCTGCGGCATGCTTGTGACATAAGGAAAGGAGATAGAGTAATTATTTATGGAAAATAAGTAGGATACGGAGCAGATAAATGTATTAATGGTTTTTTCTATGGGGCTTAAAATATTTTTGAACGCGAGTGGGTTAAAATTGGACATATTGTAATTTGCCCCAAAATCGGTAATTGAGCCGAAGCGGATGTAATTATAGAAGCACAGCGGGATTGCAATCATTATATAGGGCGCCAAAATAAACATTGCCAGTTTAAATGATCGGTATTTCCACAGGACGACGGGGACGAGTATAGATACAAAGACCAAGTTAGGGCGGCAGCCTACGGCCAGCGCGAAGCATAGGCAGGCTAAGGAGACTTGTACCAAGTTCGGCTGTTCGCGTTCGACTGATTTGAACAGCAGCAGCATTCCAGCCATAACAAACATAAAACCGCCTGCCGCGACTATAGAATAGAATTGCGTGAATCTAAGGGGGCTAAACAGCCCGCTTGCAAAGAATAGGGTAAAGAAGGAGAGTAGGTAAAATATAAATGACGCGTTCGGCATATACTTCATAACGCAATGCCTCCACAGCATCGCCATCAAAATTATGGAAATGGCTATGAATATGAATATTCCCGCATGATTTGAGAGGTAGTTTCCGGTTATCATCTTATACGGGACATAGAGGATTACTGCTGGAACAACGCCGAAATAAGAGTAAAATTTTCCTTTGTACCATGCCCAGTCATATGCCCAGTCAACACCAAGTTCGTAGTCTTTACTGTCGTACAGACGGAAGGTGCAATAAGGGTTTTCCACATCGAGTAATTTTTCGGGATTTCCCCATTCCAAGTGCACTCTTCCCTGCATTAGCGCGTCAACCAGATATTTGTTATACTGGTGGTATGGCGGGTGTTCCTGAAAGAACTTTGTAGTTGTAAAGGTGCAGATAAACGAGAAAATGATCAGCAATATAGCCGAGAACGTGTAGATGAGTCGTTGTTTTTTGTTTGCTGAATCAAATTTATATTCAAAAAGGAGATACGCGATTTTGGCGCGGAGATTTTTGTTAAAGAATAGGATGATTGCAAAAAATACGCATGAAAAAGCAAAAAGTCGAAGTCCGCTGAAATAAAGCGGTATCTGCTCGTTAATTGTTATTTTAGAAATAGTGCCTGACATGAAAAATTGAAGTTCAGAAGCTTTCCCACTGGATTGAATCGAGAGCTGGTTTGTATTGGGCAAGCCATTAAGAAGAAATCTGCTAATACGCCTTGTAGCTACTTCATCTATAACTACTACGTCTACTTGCATAAAATCAGCGGTACCAAAAACAGGTTCAACAAATATTGATGTAACCCTCCGGTTAAGGTTTTTGAAAGCTATTCCGGCCATAACCTTTGTACTATCGTACTTGTCCTCATATATCATTTCCGCCAGAGTACCGTCGGAAGTCAAAATAATTGACGAGTCCTGGGGGGAGACCTTCAGGGTGTGAAGTTCTTCGCCAGCGTAAAATTTCAGGTAGTAGGGGTAGTTGAAATAAGTGGCCTCTAACGCGAGCGCTATGAGCGCGGCGATGCAGAAGGCTTGTATAAACATGTTGTGGCGGAATATATTTAAATTAGACTTTTTAAAGAAGAGGGTAATAACCCCGTATATGGCGAAAAACGCCATTACGGTCGCCGAGAGTATGTTGAAGTTTCGTATCAGCAGTGTAATTATCGCGTTATCCAAGTCTATTTCCTTCCTTAATTATAAAAAATAATAAAATGTCAGGCGGTTTGTACGTTTTTTTTGATTTATTTTCACAAATTCGAATTGATAAATATTGATTTTGTGGCGGAATGATGTTATACTTAATACTATGGTAAAATCAACGAACTATAAGCTTTCTCTGGTAGTCCCGTGCTACAACGAGGCTCAGACGATAGAGGCCTGCATCGACCGGATCCTTGGTTTCGCCCACGGGCGGGACTTTTCCGTAGAGATTGTTGTTGTGGATGACGCTTCGACGGATGGCGGTTGGCCCATATTGCAGAAAATCGCCGAAAAGCACCCTGAAATTAAGGTTTTCAAGCACGAAAAGAACCGCGGTAAGGGCGCCGCGCTGCGGACGGGGTTTGTTTATGCTACGGGCGATTTTGTGGGAATTCAGGATGCGGATACGGAGTACAATCCGGAGGATTACCTTCTGATGCTGGAGCCGGTGCTTGATGGCCGGGCCGACGTTGTGTACGGGTCGCGTTACTTGCGTCCCGAGACGCGTTCTGTGCTCTACTTTTGGCATACGCAGATGAACAAGTTCCTCACGGCGGTGTCGAACGCGTTTACCGACTTGGACATCACCGACATGGAGACCTGTTACAAGCTTTTCCGTCGGGAGGTTATCCAGGAGATTGCCCCGCTTTTGAAGGAGGAACGCTTTGGTTTCGAGCCGGAGATCACCGCGCGGGTGGCGGAGGCGAAGTGCCGTGTTTACGAGTGCGCGATATCTTACAACCCCCGTACCTACGAAGAGGGCAAAAAGATTGGCTGGGTCGACGGTCTCCGTGCGCTTTACTGTGTCTTTCACTATAGTGCGCACAATGCGCCGCTTCCGGTAATGGTGCTGATATATTTGTTTATAGGGGCGGCTTCATTGGTTGTGAACAATGTTTGCTTTGTGGTCGCGACGCAATTAGGTATGTCGCTGAATCCGGCAATAATCACGGCGTTGATCACGGCCGCGTCATTCAACTATATACTATGTATAACTATACTTTTCAGGCACAAAGCGCGCTGGAGCGCCGGCGCGGAGATTTTCTGGTATGCGCTTTCCGTGGCCTTTATGGGTATCTTGGACTACGTCGTTACGCATGCGCTTATTAGATTGATTCCCTTCTTCAACGCACACTGGAGTGGGGCAAAGCTCATAGCTTCCGGCATTGGCTTTGTGTGCAATTTTGCGTTGCGTAAATGGTTGGTGTTCCCCAGTAAAAGGAAAAAATAACTTGCGCAACTGCAGAACCATAAAGGAGTTTACGCTTTGAACGTTGAAGAGATCTGTCCGGTGTGCGCTTCCGGCATGCATTGGATTAAGAGGGGAGTGTACGCGATATGCAGGGCCTGCAGGTATATGCACGCAAGTGTTTCGTCCGGCGCCGGGGCGGAAGTGGTGTCGCTTGAGGCGGTAAGGGAGAAAAGTTTCAGGTTTGTCTGCCGGGCTATCCGAAAAAATTCTCCGGAGGCCAAAACGGTCTTGGATGTAGGCTGTTCCTCCGGGTTTTTCCTTAAAATCGCGAAGGATGAGGGCCTGACGGCAACTGGCTTGGAGCCTGACGCGGGTCTGGCAGGCGGCGCGACGGCGCAGGGCTATGAGGTTATAAACGGCTTCTTCCCTGGCGCAGGGGGGCTTGCCGGTAAAGAATACGACGCCATAACCTTCAATGACTCTTTAGAGCACATTCCCGAGTTGCTTGAAGTGTTGCGGGGCATAAAAAATCATTTAAAAAATCCCGGGCTCGTGGTGGTAAGCGTGCCGGACAGCGACGGGATGGTCTTTAGGGCGGCCTCTTTACTGTATAGGTTAGGCGTTAGGGCCCCGTTCGATCGTATGTGGCAAAAGGGTTTTGCCTCCCCGCATGTGCATTATTTTAACAGGAGGAACTTGCGGAAGCTCTTTGAAGATAGTGGCTTTATAATGCTCAATTCGACATCTATGCCGTTTTATGCGGTTAAAGGCCTGTGGAAGCGTATCTCGTGCAAGTCTTCGTTTATTGTTTCAGCCGTTGCATGGTTAGGGATGGTTGCTCTGTACCCGCTCTTCATGCTGAAAAAAGACGCTCTCACGGTATCCTTCACGACTGCCGGCGCCGGATTGTCGGTTCCGGTTAAGTAACAAAAAATAAAAATGTTAGGAATACCGCAGGAAAAATATTATTTTGGGAAAAAGGGAGAAAAACAGCTTTGGCGCATCCGATAATTGCGTTCCTGACAGAAATTTTCAACATAACCTCCGCAACGGTGATGGCATTTTTCGCTATTTGCGGGGTACTTGTGCTTGCCTGCCGGGCGTCGCGTCTCAATATTTATCGCGGCAGGATGTTTATGCAGGCGTTTTGCGTCGCCGCGCTTGTCGCGTTGGCTGCTGAGGCTACGTTTTTTAACTTTCAGCCCTACCTGAAGTTTTTCGTCGGGCCGGAATTTCGCGTTGTAGACGTTGATCCGAACAACCCCAATATTCTCCTAACCTCCGACGGAACTCCAGCGGAAATAAACTTTGAGGCCAACAATGATGTTGTGACTGCGGTTAAAATGACCTTTAAAGATTTAAACAGAGAAGTGACATCGGTATTCGTCGAGCCGGATTTCGGTAATCATTGGATCATGGGAATGTTTGTTCAATGGTCGGACGAGGAGAGTACCCGCGGATTCACGAAAACGCTCTACAGCGGTCTGTCGCATGAAAATCATACGGCAATCCAGCCAAACGGTAAGGTTTCGGAGCTCATGGTCGTGCTGTACAGTACCGGCAGCGGCAACTCAAAGATCGGAGTTAAGCAGGTAGCGGTAAACAAACGGGTGCCATTCTACTTCAGCGGGCTCCGGCTTTTTGTTGTTTCTCTTTTAGCCTTCGCGGCGTTTTGTTTTTTTAATAAGACACTTCGTTCAAAAGCGTCTTATTACCTGTTCGAGTATAAGTTTGACCCAGCCAACAAAATGCAAAACCGTACTTACGCATATTCGGTTGCCATGCTGATTCTTTTTGCCGGGATATGCGCCTATTCTAACCCTCCAACGATTTGGAGTGTGGATTCGCCGAGTTTTACTTACAACAAATATTTGGTAGATGCGCTTATCAGCGGGAAGGTACACTTGGATTTTGAAAATCATCCGACGGGGTATGGACAGCAGGAAAAGATGCTTGAATGGGAACGTCCGTACGACCCTGCTTGGCGGGATAAGAATGGTTATAGCTGGGCAGCCAAAGACTTTTTATATGACGCGAGTTTTTATAAGGGGAAATATACCGTTTATTTCGGCGTTGTTCCGGCTGTAATCCTTTATGTTCCGTACAAACTCATTACCGGGAATTATCTGCCATACCATGCCGGAACATTCTTATTTGCCGCTGTAACCATTCTCCTGTTGGCGATGCTTTGGCGGTATTGTGTTAAGATGTATATGCCTGACATGAAATTTGCGCATTATTTGCTTTCATTTTTTGCGCTGTTTTTTGGTAGCGCGTTATTTTTCCTTTTGAGATTTCCGGCTCTTCACACTACGGTTCAAATGGCAGGAATTATGTTTTCTGTTGCCGGAATATTATTATTGCTTAAGTCAATCAAAAATGAAAAAATTAGTCATTTGCCACTTTTTTTTGCGTGTTTGTGTCTCGCATTGGTTGTCGGTTGTAGGCCAAGTATGATTTTCGTTTCGCTGCTCGTTCCGGTAGTCTTGTGGAAATATAAGTCATGGAAATTACTTTCGTTTGTCGTGATTCCTTATATAATGGTTGCAATTCCTTTATGCGTTTACAATTATCTCCGCTACGATTCTATTTTTGAGTTTGGGCAAAAATATTGTTTGACCTGGGTCAATGTTGGTGCGTACAACTTATTAAATCCAATTGGGAAAATTATCAGGTTGTTTGCCGGTTTCATGAATTATCTCTTTTGTCCGAACGTATATTCGCATATTTTTCCATTTGTTGACCTGGCGAAGCAGCAGGATGTTCCGAGTATTATAGTGCGGCTGGGCACAGTTCAACTGAGTGCCGCTGGCGGCGGAATGATTAATTTTCCGATAGTATTTTGTCTACTTTACCTCTTCAAGAATATTTTCAATAAAGATAAACCGCAAACATTCCGCTTTATGTTGTCATTTTTGGTTATTGCGTCTATGATATTACTTACCGTATCGTCATTTGGGTTCTATGGGAGATATATGGCGGACGCGGCGTTTCTCATTATACTCCCATCCTTGTTTTGCGCTTACTATTGGTGTAACTGTCAAAAAAGCGAACGGTCTTATAAAACGCGTATGAAAACCGTTTACGTTTTGCTTGCTGTAAGCATACTTGTGGGTTTATTTCTCTATGTGAATGGTGATAACCATAGCGGAAAAGATCCGGCGTTATACCGTTACCTTGAATATTCTCTTGGGATTTTCAGAGCTGTTTAAAGGTGTATTAATTTATATAAGATGCTAAGAATGCTTGAACCGTTAACAGAAAGGCTAAAATTTTGTATAAAGCGCTGATGAACAACATTTGCATTGTTGGCGGTTGTGGCCACGTTGGCATTCCACTGGGGCTTGCCTTGGCTAGCCGGGGTTTTGATGTGGCGCTGATAGACACCAACGCTTCCGCGGTAGAAAAAGTCAACAGCGGTATTTTGCCGTTTAAGGAGGAAGGCGCTGAAGAAATCCTAAAGGCTCATCTGGGTAAAACGCTGATTGCCACAACAGATATGCAGGTTGTAGGAAAGCAGGATGTGGTTATATTTGTTACCGGTACGCCGGTGGATGAGCATCATAATCCCAAAATCAACGATGTTTTGAACGTCATTTCTGCTTACCTCCATTTGATGCGAAAAGAACAGTTGGTAATTTTACGTAGCACCATATTCCCAGGTACTACAGAGGTGATTGCCAACCTTTTAGAGAAGCATTTTGGCGTTGCGAACCTTGCGTACTGTCCCGAACGTATTGTGCAGGGCAAAGGTATAGACGAGATTTTTACCCTCCCGCAGATAATTGCTTCGATCACCGAGGACGCTTTTTGCGAAGCGTCGGCCATTTTTTCGAAAGTCAGCCCCAAGGTTATCAGGTTGCAGCCGAAAGAGGCGGAATTGGCCAAGCTCATTACAAATACTTGGCGTTACTTAGAATTCGCTGCAGCCAATGCTTTTTATATGATGGTCGAGAATGATGGACTGGATTTTTACACGATTTTTAACGCTATGAAAGATGACTATCCTCGCGCAAAACATTTTCCGGGGGCAGGGCTTGCTGCAGGTCCTTGTTTATTTAAGGATACCATGCAGCTTTCGGTCTTTTACCGAAACCAATTTTTTCTTGGACAGTCTGCCATGTTGGTGAACGAGGGGTTGCCGAATTTTTTGGTTGATCAGTTGGAAAAGAAAATGGGGCCTCTTAAAGGCAAGCGTATCGCGATACTTGGTATGACGTTTAAGGCTAATAATGACGATACAAGAGAGAGCTTGTCTTTTAAAATAAAAAAATTACTTGAATTTGAAATGGCGGAAGTACTCGTCAATGATCCGTACCTTACAACGGACAGCTTGGATTATGTCTTGGAAAGGGCTGAGGGGGTTATCATTGGGACTCCGCATGACGAGTATAAAGGCTTGAAAATAAAAGTGCCGTTTGTGGATTGCTGGGGAATTTATCCCACGCAGGCTGGCGCTAGTGACTGTGCAGACAAATAACTATTTAGAAATTTAATATTGTAGAGCGGAGGTTAGAAGATGAAAGCTTTGGTTACAGGTTCTTCCGGTTTTATCAGCGGCTATCTTGTGGACGAACTCCTTCAAAATGGTCATGAGGTTGTGGGGATAGACAACTATTCCAAATACGGTCGTGTAGAGAAGTCTTACGATAGTCATCCGGGTTATCGGTTCGTTGAGGGTGACTGCAAAAATGTTGACCTTTTGAAAGAGCTCCTTTCGGATTGTGACACCATTTTTGCCTCGGCCGCGATGATTGGCGGGATATCTTACTTTCATACTCAGGCGTATGAACTGCTCGCCGAGAATGATCGCATCCTCGCGGCGACGTTTGATGCTGCGATTTGGGCATATCAGCATAAAAAACTGAACAAAATAAACGTACTAAGTTCAAGTATGGTGTACGAAAGCTCCACTATTTTTCCGAGCAAGGAGAGCGATGTCCGCAAATGTCCGCCCCCCCTCAGTACCTACGGCTTTCAAAAGTTAGCCAGTGAATACTACTGTCAGGGTGCCCACGAGCAGTATGGCTTGCCCTTTACGATCATTCGCCCCTTTAACTGCGTAGGGACGGGGGAGAAACGCGCGCTTTGCGATAAAGAAATCCTCTCCGGCAATGTAAAATTAGCCATGAGCCACGTAGTGCCCGATTTGGCCCAAAAAGTCATTAAGGGTCAGAACCCACTGCACATTTTGGGGAACGGTAACCAGATACGCCACTACACGTATGCCGGCGACCTTGCACGGGGAATTAGGGTATGTATGGAGCATCCGGCGGCGGTCAACGAAGACTTCAACATATCAACGCCGGAATCAACCACCGTCCTGCAATTGGCTGAGGCTATCTGGAAAAAGATCAACGGCGATGTACCATTTAACTATGTCTCGGATGAACCGTTCAAATACGATGTCCAAAAGCGGGTGCCGTCAGTTGAAAAGGCTAAGGACTTGTTAGGTTTTACTGCTGATACTGATTTGGATACTATACTTGATGAGGTAATACCGTGGATATCGGAACAGATCAAGCTGGGGGGTATATGAGTTCCGCCGATATGGATCTGAAAAGCTTATACGCTCAGCGTTTTAGAGATGTGTATGCTTATAAGAAACAAAAAATATGGATTGTGCTGTGTCGACATTTCTTTCAGAAATTTATTCCGCGAGAATGCGTTGTTATGGACATAGCCGCCGGAAATTGTGAATTCATTAACGCTATCGAAGCAAAAGAAAAAATAGCGATTGACGCAAATCCGGGTATTCGTGATTTTGCTAAAGATGGCGTTAATATTATAAATGATTCGTTTTTTCATTTGGACAAACATACTGATAAAAAATGTGATATCATATTCGCGTCGAATATCTTTGAACATCTTAACAGTAAGGAAGATGTTATCACCGCGATAAAGATATGTTATCAATATTTGGTGCCGGGCGGCAAACTTTTGATTCTGCAGCCCAATATTAGATATACGGGAGGCGCTTATTGGGATTTTATTGATCATAAAATTCCCTTAACGGAGAAAGCGCTGGCGGAGGCCGGTGAATTGTGCGGATTTACGATAAAGAAAATTATTCCGCGCTTTCTGCCATATACCACCAAATCATCAATCCCGCAAAGTCCGGCTTTGGTTTCACTTTATTTGAAAATGCCTTTTGCGTGGTATTTCTTTGGTAAGCAGTCATTTTTAGTCATGGAGAAATAAAATGACCGATCTCAATATTGTCATACCGGTGTACAACGAAGCGGAAAACATTAAAACTGCTATAGAACGGATAAATGAGATCATTAGCATTCCGCACACCATCAGTATAGTTTATGATATGGACGAAGACACTACAGTCCCGGTGGCTGCTGAATTGCGCAAATCAATGCCAAACATCATACTGGTGAAAAACAAGTACGGGCGCGGGGTTCTGAATGCCATAAAAACAGGATTGGAAGGATCTGACAGTAAGTATACCGTTGTAACAATGGCGGATTTGTCGGATCCGCCCGCCGTAATAAACGATATGTACTGTATCGCCGAGAAGAAAAATGCGGACATCGTCTGCGCGTCCCGCTACATGAAAGGTGGTAAACAAATCGGCGGCCCCCCATTAAAATGGTTAATGTCCCGAACGGCAGGGGTGACCCTGCGCTATTTCGCCGGACTACCAACTCATGACGCAACGAACAGCTTTAAACTGTATCGGACGACATTTCTAAAAGCGCAAAAAATAGAAAGTTGCGGTGGCTTTGAACTGGGCATAGAACTGGTCGCAAAAGCGTACGTCCAGGGTTTCAAAATTTGCGAGACCCCGACCACGTGGACAGACAGGGTAGCAGGAAAATCTAATTTTAAACTGCGAGCCTGGTTGCCTCACTACCTGAAATGGTATTTTTATTCGTTCAAACGATATGGTGTACTATTGGATTCTTTCGTGAAAAGTATCATTTGCGCCGGATGTCCTAAGAGGCGGAGGCCATTAACATAAACTTTCTGTTTAATGGGACATCACTTGAGTTTAAGCATCGTATAAAATCTTTGAAGTCTTCCGGTAGTTGCCTCTGGTCCATAAAAGCACTCTCTCAGGTATGTTATTGTTTGCAGGCGTTCTTTAAGCGGCGCGTTGCTCCAGTATTCGATGTTCTGTTCGTCGAGGGCATCGTTTGTGGCCATTACGACGTGTGTTCTGTCCATTTTTGTGAAGGACGTTTCGCTCGTGTTCATGCCGTCGCGCTCCCTGTTTTTGTATTTACGGGGATGCGCTGTTTGTTGGGGCGCATCCCCGTAGACTTGCCGTTTCCTTTACAGCGTGTATCCCGACGGTATGCGCAGTCCTTTGGGCACGCAGATGATTCCGTCGCGGATTGTGATTCCGTCCTGTTCGGCGTTTTGGAGGTTTTGTTCGTTTGTGAGGACTACGTCGTCGCCGATGCTGACGTCTTTATCTATGATGGCGTTGCGGATGCGGCAGTTTTGGCCTATGCCGAGCGGGGCGTCGTCTGAGGTTTCGGAGTCGTAGTAGTCTGCGCCCATCAGGATGGTCCGTGACAGTTTTGAGTCGTTGCCTATTACCGAGCGTACGCCTATTATGCTTTCCGAGATTGCCGCGTTGCCGATGATTGACCCTTCGCAGATGATGGAGGAGTCGATCATCCCACCGCTGAATTTGGCGGCGGGCAGGAAGCGTGCGCGGGTGAAGATCGGTTTGTCCTGGTCGTAGAAGTTGAACGGCGGGTTTTTGGCCGTTAGCGCCATGTGTGTGTCGAAGAATGCCTTGATGGTTCCGATGTCTTCCCAGTAGCCGTTGAACGGGTAGGCGTAGACGTTGCAGTTGCTGATGGCCGCGGGTATGATCTGTTTGCCGAAGTCGTCGTGTTCGTATTTATTGAGAATGTCTATCAGCACGTCTTTTTTGAACAGGTAGATGCCCATGGACCCTACGTGGGTTTTGGTTTCTTCGCGTTTTTTTGCCGGTTGGCGGATTTCCGCCGGGATTTCGAAGTCTTTGATGACGTTTTCGTCTTTCGGTTTTTCGACGAAGTCGAGCACCTTGTAGTTGGAGTCCATTTTGAGGAT
>Ga0123356_10006029_pt1 | contig 12291 bp, 7 predicted proteins | sample TergutEmb28metaG_2_FD_92546 | JGI IMG/M metagenome (GOLD analysis project Ga0123356, IMG submission 92546) | Embiratermes neotenicus P3 segment gut microbial communities from Petit-Saut dam, French Guiana - Emb289 P3 | ecosystem: Host-associated > Arthropoda: Insects > Digestive system > Gut ... | reverse complement strand
TGTTTATGTAGATATTGATATTGAAACTTTTAACCCTTCTTTTGAAAATATTAAAAAAGCTATTACCCTTAGTACGAAAGTTATTATTTGCCAAAATACATTCGGATTAAGTTCTGATATTGAAGAAATTACATCATTTGCCAAAGCGCAAAATATTTTTACGATAGAAGACTGCACACACGGCTTCGGAGGTTATTACAACCAAAAACCTAATGGCTCCTATTGCGATGCCGCTTTTTACTCTACTCAATGGAACAAGCCTTTCTCCACCGGAATTGGAGGCTTTGCACTGATTAACAATTTAAAACTACTTGAACCCATTCAAAAAGTAAATCAAGATTTAATTACACCTTCACTACAACAGCGTGTTTTTTTGCAACTTCTTTATTTTGTCAGAGAAAAATTGTTGAATAAGCATATTTATTGGCATTTGGTTAAATTTTATCGCTTTTTAAGTAGAAATAATTTGGTTTTAGGGTCTTCTTCGGGAGGAGAGATATCTTCTGTGGTTATGCCGCCTAATTATTTTATGAAACTATCTGAAACTCAGATGAAAAAAGGGATACAAAATATTCAATCTATTACCGTTGGCTTAAGTCAACGGCAAAGAAACGCTCAAATTTATACTGAGTATTTGAAAAATTGTAATAAAAATCATGTTTCGGTATCTTTATTTGAAAATCATTCATTCTTAAAATATCCATTGTTGGTAGAAAATCGAGATGAAATTTTTCGTTTAGCTGAAAAAGACAACATTGCATTGGGAGAGTGGTTTAACAGCCCTATTCATCCTGTTCAAAAAGATTTTGAGCAGTGGCAGTTACATCCGGAGTTGTATCCTAATGCGGTTTTTGCTGCCAAACATGTCATTAATTTGCCGACGGATGTCAAAAATACGGATGGTGTTTTGCGTTTTTTACAGAAAATAGACCCATGTATTGTAATTATTGTAATGAACACGAGAAATTTCAAATAAAATTCTCGATTTTTTTTTCCAACTGGATAAAATTATCGAGAGTTTTTTGTATTTTCGCGCAAAATTATCGAGATGTATAAAAGAACATCCTACATTGCAAAAATTGAAAAAGCGCTTCAAGCAGTTCCTATTGTAGTTTTAATTGGAGCCAGGCAGGTTGGAAAAACTTCAATCATGCAATCCATTGATTTTCAAAAAAAAGTAGTGTCTTTAAATGGACAGGATGTTGAAACTGCTGCGCTTTTTGATAAACCGTCCACCATAGAAAATTACTTAAAAGTATATTTAAACGAAGAGTTAGACGGTTCCCTGTTAATTGATGAGTTTCAATATATTGATGGAATTTCTACCTTGCTAAAATTGTTAACAGATAAAAATAATCAATTAAAAATTCTTTGTTCAGGCAGTTCAAGTTTAGATATTTTGCAAAAAGTGGAAGAATCGTTAGCGGGACGTGCGCGCATTATTGAAGTTTTATCGCTCTCATTTGAAGAATATTTGCAGTTTTCCGACCCAAATTTACACCAACTGTATCTATCTTTAAACGAAAACACTGCTTCTTCTGCTTTAACTGCGCCCATTGAACAACTGTTTGCCGAATTTTTGATTTTTGGCGGATTGCCTAGAGCCGCTTTAGTAAAATCGTATCCGGAAAAAATAGAAATATTAAACGATATTTATCAAACTTATTTGTTGAAAGATATTCGCAACTATATTGCAAATGAGCAAGTTGTAGGTTTTAATAAATTGATTCAATTGTTGGCGTTACAAATAGGAAATTTGCTGAATATAAACAAATTGAGCAGAGAGAGCGGGCTCACTTACAAAACGTGTGAAAACTTCCTGTTTTTATTAGAACAAATGTATATTATTAAGATGATTTCTCCATTTCAGGGAAACCAAAGAAAAGCAATTACGAAAATGCAAAAACTCTATTTTTGCGATACCGGATTGCGAAATCGTTTGGCTAACAATTTTAATTCCATTTCATTACGAAATGATAATGGCGCCATTTTTGAAAATGCTGTTTTTTTGGAACTATGGAAACATAAAAGCAATAGCACACAAATTCAGTTCTTTCGCACAACAGATGGAACAGAAGTTGATTTTATTTACAATAACCTATTCTCACTGAAAGCCATTGAGTGTAAGTATAAAATCTTTCAGAAACCGGTACGGCTCTTAGCATTGGAAAATTTTTGTGCAGAAAACAACATTCAGGAAAAATACGTTATCAATCAAAATTTGAACTCAAAAGTTACAGAAACTCATTTTCTGCAAGGTTTTTTGGTTGAAAAATTAAAAGAAAAACTACATTGAAAGTGACAACTCGCCCATTCCGTTATTTCGTGTCCTACTTTTCCAAACTGCGCCGCTACTGCAAGCAGCAATTGGGGATCAGCAATACGGTGTTGTTATTGAGTTTTTTTACCGGTGTATTTGGGGCTACCGCAGCCATCATCATCAAGAATTTACTGCATTTTACGGCTTCTTTTTTGTCGAACGCGTTTCCCGATGCCGAACACAATTACCTCTACCTGGCTTTTCCTTTGCTGGGCATTATTATTACTATTCTTTTTGTAACACGTGTGGTGAAAGATGATTTGAGCCACGGCGTAAGTAAAGTGCTGAGTGCGATAAGTAAAGATAACGGCAAACTGAAATCGCACAACATGTATTCTTCCATGGTGGCGAGCTCTATCACGGTGGGTTTCGGCGGATCGGTCGGCCTGGAGGCGCCCATGGTGCTTACCGGTTCGGCAATCGGGTCTAATTTGGCGCAATACTTCAAGATGAGCCCTAAAAATACTGTTTTGCTGTTGGCTTGCGGGTGCACCGCCGCCTTTGCTGCCGTTTTTAAGGCGCCTATCGCCGCACTCGTTTTTGCGATAGAGCTGTTAATGATAGATTTTACGGCAGCTACCGTGTTGCCGCTCATGATTTCGGCGGCTACGGGCATTGTGCTTTCCATCCTTTTTATGGGACATGGCGTGCTGTTTACGACCGTTACCGCAGACGCATTTAATGTTAAAAATGTACCTTATTATCTGATACTTGGTATTTTTACAGCATTCATTTCCCTCTATTTTTTAAGAACATTGAGAACCATTGAAAAATGGTTTTCAAAAATAAAGCGCAAATATTTAAAAGGAATTTTAGGCGGACTGTTGCTCGGAGGGTTAATATTCTTTTTCCCAATGTTTTACGGAGAAGGTTATATTTATATTAATGAAATTCTATCTTCCAATGCGCCGGAATTAATTTTCAAAGGCTCGCCGCTTTCTCATTTCACTCACATACCTTTATTGTTTTTAGGATTAATTTTGGCGATTATCTTATTGAAAGTGATTGCCACCTCCATTACTACCGCATCGGGCGGAGTGGGCGGAACGTTTGCGCCGGCATTATTTATCGGCGGCTTTTGCGGTTTTTTTGTTTCGCATTGTTTAAACGTGTTTTTTGGACTGCAACTTCCTTATTTTCATTTTATTTTAGCCGGCATGGCAGGCATTATGTCCGGCGTGATGCTGACCCCGCTTACGGCAATTTTTCTGACGGCCGAATTATCTATCGGTTACTCATTACTCATTCCGTTAATGATAACATCTTCAATATCTTACCTCATTGTTTCTCCGATTGAAAAATATTCATTATATGGAAAACAATTGGCTGAAAAAGGAGAACTGAAAACCCACAACAAAGACTTTTTTGCCATGAGAAAAGTGGATTGGCATACTTTAATGGATCACGATATTGCTACCATTTCCATTCACAGTACTTTAAGAGAATATACGCATCTCATTGCCAAATCTGTCCGCAATCTTTTTGTAGTGGTTGACGACCAACGAAAATTTGTCGGATTATTGGTGATGGATTACCATCGAGAAACTATTTTCGACCAAAGTAAATACGACACACTTTTTGTGGAAGACTTAATGATTGAGCCTGAAGAGTTTGTGTATGAGACCGATTCTACAAAAACGGTGCTTGCAAAATTTGAACGTACCGGCAACTTTAACTTGCCAATTATTAAAGCAGACAGAACTTATGTTGGATTTCTTTCCCGCGCAAAAGTTTTAACGGCTTATCGAGATTTTATAGCGGAGGAATCGAATTAAGAAAAATAATATTAGTTTTCCGAGATAATGAAAAAAAAACTATTTTTGCCGCCCCAAATGAGGGACGTACTTTGACTTATTGTACTTTTGCCGGTGTAGCTCAGTTGGCCAGAGCAGCTGATTTGTAATCAGCTGGTCGGCGGTTCGAATCCGTCTACCGGCTCAACATACACATAATGGGAGGATTCCAGAGTGGCTAAATGGGGCAGACTGTAAATCTGTTGGCGACGCCTTCGGAGGTTCGAATCCTTCTCCTCCCACAAATAAATTTAAAATTTAAGGTTTAAAATTCAAAACCATTAAATTTTAAATTTTAAATTTTAAATTATTATCGCGGAAGTAGCTCATTTGGTAGAGCGAAAGCCTTCCAAGCTTTAGGTGGCGGGTTCGAGCCCCGTCTTCCGCTCACAAAAAAACCGTTCATTTTGATTAGGATGAACGGTTTTTTTATTGGATTTTAAACTTCTCTCAGTTCTTAATTGCCGCAATTTCCGTAACCGCCTTTATCGCCGCATCAATATCCGCTTCCGTATTGAAAGGCCCCAGACTAAAACGCACGGTGCCATGAATAGGCAGTGTGCCAAGATGTTCATGTACTTTCGGCGCACATTGCAAACCGGTGCGGCAAGCAATTTCGTAATCCACATCCAGCATCATGCCTACATCAGCGGCTTCAAAACCGTTGATATTAAAGGGCAACACCGGATTCCTATTCTCCAGAGAATGGGCGCAATAGGTGGTTACGCCTTTCACGGTTTGGATGCCCTGGCGGAGTTTTTCCCACAATTGCATCTCACGATCGTGAAGGTTTTCAATGCCTTGTTCCAATACCCAGGAAACACCGGCGTATAATCCGGCAACCCCCACTAAGTTAAGGGTTCCGTATTCCAAACGGTAAGGATATTCCTCCAAATGTTTCGGGTAGGCAGAGCGAACGCCGGTGCCGGCATAGCGCGTGTGCTTAATGTGCACGCCTTCACGCACATAAGCGCCGCCAATGCCGGTGGGTCCCATTAAGCATTTATGTCCCGTAAAAATATATACGTCAATGTTATCGGCTTGCATATCTACCTTCGTTGCACCTGCGCCTTGACTGCCGTCCACCACAAAAACAAGTCCGTGTTCTTTGCAAATCTTCCCAATTTCGTGCAAGGGTTGAATGGTGCCTAACACGTTGGAACAATGCGTACAAACCACAAATTTCGTATTCGGACGAATGGCTTTGCGAAAATCTTCGGGATCTACATAGCCGGCTTGGTCAAACGGCAAATAAGTAACATCTTGCAGTTTCCCTTCTTCTTGCAAACAATACAAAGGGCGCAACACCGAATTATGCTCCAACATGGTGGTAATGACGTGCGCCTCAGGTTCCGCCAAACCTTGAATGATTAAATTCAACGAATCGCTGGCGTTGTAGCTGAATGTGAGGCGATGAAAGTCGAGACCTCCGTTAAAAAGTTCGGTCATCAGTTTGCGCGTTTTTTGCACAATCTCTTCGGTTAGAATCGCTGCATCAAAGCCTGTTCTTCCCGGATTAACGCCATGTTTTTTGTAAAACCCGCTCATAAATTCATACATGGAATCGGGCTTCGGAAAAGTTGTTGCCGAATTATCTAAATAAATCATAATGCAATATTTTATTGGTTACCAAATATCTGCACGCTTTTCGGGCGCTAACCACATGGGGTCGCCCTCTTTTATGTTAAATGCTTCTATAAATGTTTCGCTGTGCGGAAGTATGCCGTTTACACGCCATTTGCCAAGCGAGTGCGGATCTTCCTTCGTTCTGCGCGCCATCTCTTCCTCGCGGATATTGCCTGCCCAAACGTTGGCGTATGCAATGAAAAAGCGTTGCTCAGGAGTAAATCCATCCATTACACCGTTTATTCTTCCCTCTTGTTTTGCTTTTTGAAGGGCTTCGTAAGAGATGTTTACACCGCCGTTATCCGCAATGTTTTCGCCCAAAGTATAAACGCCGTTGGCAAACGTTCCGGGAAGCACTTCAATTAGGTTGTAATGATCTACCAGGATTTTGGAACGTCCATCAAAATTTTTGGCATCTTCGTCTGTCCACCAGTTACTTAAATTTCCGGTTTTATCGTAATTTCTTCCTTGATCGTCAAATCCGTGGGTCATTTCGTGTCCGATTACTACGCCAATGGCGCCATAATTCACCGCATCATCTGCCTTCATATCAAAAAACGGAGGTTGCAAAATACCGGCGGGAAAACAAATTTCGTTGGTCGTCGGATTGTAATAAGCGTTTACGGTTTGCGGAGTCATGAGCCAAATCATGGGGTCAACCGGCTTTCCGATTTTACTCAACTGGTATTCGCTTTCAAAACGGCTGGCACGTTGCACGTTAGCATAATAGCTGAGCGCAGGATCAATTTCCAATGTGGAATAGTCTCTCCATATATCAGGATAGCCAATTTTGATAATCATGCTGTTCAGTTTATCAATCGCTTTTTCTTTCGTTTCGTCCGACATCCATGTTAGGTTATTGATTCTGTCTGCCATAGCCAATTGGAGGTTGTCCACCAAATGCAACATACGTTCTTTTGCTTCTGCCGGAAAATATTTTTCCACATACATTTGTCCCACCGCTTCGCCGAGCGATCCATCTACTATACCTACAACACGTTTCCAGCGCGGTCTGTTTTCTTCTTTTCCGGATAACACTTTTCCATAAAAGTTAAAATCTTCATTGACAAAATCTTCACTTAAAAAAGAAGCAGCATGATCAATTATATTCCATGCCAAATAAGCTTTGATGGTTTCCAGATTTGTATTGTAAAGAATGTTGTTTAATCCTTCTAAATAGGCAATCTGTCCCACATTTACATTTTCCAAATTTTCTAATTGTAAAGGTGTCAGAAAATTTTTAACAGAAAAATTTGGAAGCAAGGCTTGAAATTCGGCTAAGGTTTTCGGATTATAAGTTTTATAAGGATCGCGAAGGTCTTCTTTTGTCATGAAGATTTTAGCCATTTCGGTTTCCAATTTCAGCACTTCTTGCGCCAATTGTTTTTCTTTGCCCGGCATGTCCACCATATCTGCGTATCCGGCAAGCGCAAGCATTTTCTCTATTAATTCAAGATATGCTTCTCGAATGGGCTGAGTAGCAGATTCTAAATAATAATCTCTGTCTCCGATGCCCAATCCGGTTTGCCATATCCATGCCACATTCATGCTGCTATTGGCAGGATCGGCTTCTCCGAAAATGCCAAAAAACGGATAACTGCCGGTTAACTGCATATCTGCCATCATGGCAGGAATTTGGTCTTTGGAGGTCATCTTAGCAATAGCTTGTAATTCCGCTTGAAGAGGTTCGGATCCTTGTTTTTCAATAGTTTCCGTATCCATTCCCAAATTATAAAGATCTCCTATTTTTTGTTTTACAGAATTTTTCTCATGCTTTTTTTCTGCAATAGAGGTAATTAATTCTTTCAATTGCTCTTTGTTGTCTTCGGCTAATTTGTCGAAGCTGCCGTAGCGGGCATACTCTCCGGTTAGCGGATGGCTATCCATCCAGCCGCCGCAAGCATAGCGGTAAAAGTCCACCCCAGGACTCATGGTAGTGTCTAAATTGGCAAAATCAATGCCTGAAGTTAATTCTGTTTTTTTCATAGAACAAGAAAATGTGGTGAAAATGAGCGCACCGAACGCTAAAATAAAATAGTTTTTCATTATGGTAATTGTTTTTGTATTAATTCGTTACACGGTACATGGTGTGCTTTTGTAAACAAAGGGCGAATATAGTAAAATTGGGTTAAGGAAAGGCTTGTGCCATTCAAAGTTTTGTATGGATACGCATAAAACGTTAAAAATCCCACGAATCTAACCCAATATAAAAAAAATATGGATATTTGCCGCTTACTAATAAATTATTACCGATGTTAAGAACTTGTACTTGCGGAGAATTAACAATTAATAATGTAAATCAACAAGTTACCCTTTGTGGTTGGATACAGAAAAACCGAAAGTTGGGCGGGATGTTATTCATTGATTTGCGCGACCGATATGGGATTACTCAATTGGTTTTTAATAGCGAATTGAATGCCGAATTGTGCAAAACAGCCGAGCATTTTGGGAGAGAGTGGGTCATTCAAGCCCAAGGCGTGGTGGCGGAACGTTACAGCAAAAACAAAAATATTCCGACCGGAGATATTGAGATTTTGGTTGATGAGGTGGCTGTTTTGAATAAATCGGAAGTACCGCCTTTTACCATTGAAGATGAATCGGATGGCGGAGATGAACTGCGCATGAAATATCGCTATTTGGATTTGCGGCGCAATCCGGTAAAAAACAACCTCATTTTTCGCCACAATCTTGGGATTGAAGTGCGGAACTATTTGAATAACATTGGCTTTTTGGAAATAGAGACCCCCGTTTTGATTAAATCCACGCCGGAAGGTGCGCGCGATTTTATCGTGCCTTCGCGCATGAACACGGGAGAGTTTTACGCACTGCCGCAATCGCCGCAAACGTTTAAGCAGCTGTTGATGATCTCGGGCTACGACCGCTATTTTCAAATTGTGCGCTGCTTTAGAGATGAGGACTTGCGCGCCGACCGTCAGCCCGAATTTACGCAAATTGACTGTGAAATGTCGTTCGTAGAGCAAGACGATATTTTGCAAACGTTTGAAGGGTTAATTAAGCACATCTTTAATAAAGTTAAGCACATTGAAATAGGCACCATTCCGCGCATGACTTTTGAAGAGGCGATGCGTTTTTATGGCAGCGACAAACCGGATATTCGTTTCGATATGCCATTTGTGGAATTAAACGATAAATTGAAACACCGCGAGTTTTCCGTTTTTAACAATGCGGAATTGGTAGTGGGCATTGTGGCAAAAGGTTGCGCCCAATACACACGCAAACAGTTGGATGCGCTGACCGATTTTGTGAAACGTCCTCAAATTGGCGCCGGCGGTTTGGTGTATCTACTTTGCCAGCCTGATGGCACATTTAAGTCTTCAATAGACAAATTTTACAATTCGGAAGATCTAACCTCAGTAGCAGCAAAATGTAATGCTGAAGCCGGAGACCTCATCCTGATCATGTCGGGAGAGGTAGAAAAAGTGCGCAAACAACTCTGTGAATTGCGTTTGGAAATGGGCAAGCAACTCGGATTGCGCAAAGCCGGCGAGTACAAACCGTTGTGGGTTGTAGATTTTCCGTTGTTGGAATGGGATGAGGAAACCCAACGCTATTATGCTAAACACCACCCGTTTACCTCGCCGAAACCGGAACATATTGCTTTGTTGGATACCGATCCGGGTGCCGTACACGCCAACGCCTACGACCTGGTGATTAACGGAACGGAGATTGGCGGCGGCTCTATCCGTATCTATAACAAAGAGTTGCAGCAAAAAATGTTCTCTGTGCTGGGATTTACACAGGAAGAAGCGCAGCATCAATTCGGATTTCTGTTAAACGCATTTCAATATGGTTGCCCGCCGCATGGCGGAATAGCCTTTGGGTTTGATAGGATGTGCTCGATTTTGTGCGACTCTGAATCTATTCGAGATTTTATTGCTTTCCCGAAAAACAACTCCGGGCGGGATACGATGCTGGATGCACCGTCAACAGTGGCGCAGGCGCAATTGAATGAACTTGGAATTAAAAATTAATCATTAAAAATATATTATGAACAACCAACCCGACCAAACCGCCTTCAGCGTCATTCAATTTGCTTGGAAATGGCGTAAATTGTTATTGATTATCACGCTTTTATCAGGGATATTGGCGTTTGCTGTTACATTGTTTATTAAACCGATGTACAGGTCAACAGCAATCGTTTTTGCACCGATGTATAACTCTTTAATGGTGGAAAACTTTGATATGAAAAATGATATAAAGAGATATGGAGAAGAGCATGAAACCGAGCAACTGCTTCAAATTCTAAATTCAAGAGACTTGAAAGATACGCTTGTTCGTCAATTTAATTTGATTGAACATTACGGTATTGATATGTCGCGAAAACTTTGGAAAAGTGAACTTTATAAAGCATTGGATAATAATATTCACATAAAAAGAACGCAGTATGGAGGTATTTCTATTTCTGTTGACGATATTGACCCGCAAAAGGCCGCGCTGATTGCCAATACCATGGTAGATAAGTTGGATGCTTTTAAAAATAAGATAGATAGAGAACGTTCAATAGCTGCTGCCGAACTGCTGCGAAGTCAAATGATGGAGGTTAATGCAAAAATGATTATTGTGAACGATTCTATTCAAAAGCTTGCCAATGAAGGCATTTTTATTTACGACTTACAAGTGGAACGTGTGATACAACAATATGCAGCTGCTTTAGGACAAGGTAATATAGCTGGAGCGCAACGTATTCAAAAAGAGATTGAAAAACTTACCAAGTGGGGTCCCGTGAGTGTGGTTTTGCGGGAAGAATTGATTTACCTCATTCGCCGCGAAACACAGTTAAAATCTTTGCTTTGGAATGCAGAAATGAATGCAAACGGAGTAATGCCCACTAAATTTGTGGTGGAAAAAGCAGTTCCTATTGAAAAAAAGGTATATCCTAAAAAATCAATTATTGCCCTTCTTTCGGCAATAGGTGCATTTATGGCAACATTTTTTGTACTATTAATCGTAGAAAAAATCAAAACAGACATTTCTGTGCACAAAAAAGAAGAATAATGATGAAAAATCTTCAAAAATGGATCGGGATATCGTGTGGATTGCTTTTTATATTGGCTAATTGTGTGGCTACATACTACGGACAAGATATTGTTCCGCTACTAAGCGTCGCATTCATTGGTTTGTATCTATTGTTTTTTAAATTAGACCTGTTAATATATTTTCTAGCTTTCCTCACGCCTTTGTCTATGCCTTTTGAAGATGAAAAAATAAATATGGGGTTGTCTATTCCGAGCGAAATCATTATGGTGATGATTACTGCGCTATTTTTTATACGCATTTTTTTAGATTGGAAAATGGACAAGAAAGTGCTCTTGCATCCCGTTACCATTGCCATATTAATTTATTTGGGATGGATCTTAATTACCTCTGTTTCCAGCGAAATACCATTGGTTTCGTTTAAGTTTTTTCTTTCCAAGATTTGGTTTATAGTGCCATGCTATTTTATGTTATTTTGGTTAGCCAAAAAAGATCTATCCAAATGGGTTACTTTCATGAATTGCTACATGGCAGGTTTAGCGATTGTGATCTGCATTGCGACCGTTAAGCTGGCGCTTGCCGGATTTCCGGAAAGAGGCGCCCACTGGATTATGCATCCGTATTACAACGACCATACGGCCTATGGCGCCGCTATTGCACTGTTAATTCCTGTGCAAATAGGATTTCTCTTTTTGCCCAACAGACCCGGCTATACCAAACTGATCTCTCTTATATTTTTATGCCTGCTTTTCGTTGGACTTTATTTCTCAATGTGCAGAGCCGCCTGGTTAAGTTTGATAATAGTAATAGGCGTATTCGTTATTTTAAAACTCAGAATTAGAATGAGTTGGGTAATTATGGGCATCGGGTTGCTTGCCTTTATTTTCTTCAGTTTTTCAGATGAAATTTTATATCGGATGCAGCGCAACTCGCAAGATTCCTCTAACGATATTTCGGAACACATTCGCTCTATCAGTAATATATCTACCGATGCGTCTAATGTAGAGCGCCTCAACCGTTGGCGAGCCGCTTTTGGTATGATTGAGGAGCGCCCGTGGATGGGATGGGGGCCCGGAACATACCAATTCCTGTACGCTTCCTACCAAAAGCCGGAGTATAGAACTATTATCACCACCAATTTCGGCGACGGCGGGAATGCCCACAGCGAATTTATCGGGCCTACTGCCGAAACCGGTTTCATCGGCTTGGCCACCGTATTGGCAGTAATGATTGCTGTGCTTTACACCGGAATCAGAACTTATCTTTCCGCACAACGAAAGGAGTTGAAAATTCTCTCTCTTGCAGCTACGTTAGCCCTCATTTCTTATTACGTGCACGGATTGATGAACAACTTTTTGGATACCGATAAACTTTCTCTGCCTTTTTGGGCGGCGGTGGCAGTTATTGTGATAGGGGATGTTTGGAATAAGGAAGAACGCAGACTCTACTAAATAAAATCTGCGTTCATCCTTTTAATCCGCGTCATCCGCGTGCAAAACTACCGCACAATAACCAATCGCTTAACCACTGTTATGTTCATTTCCGAATACATCTTCA
>Ga0123356_10006028_pt1 | contig 12291 bp, 12 predicted proteins | sample TergutEmb28metaG_2_FD_92546 | JGI IMG/M metagenome (GOLD analysis project Ga0123356, IMG submission 92546) | Embiratermes neotenicus P3 segment gut microbial communities from Petit-Saut dam, French Guiana - Emb289 P3 | ecosystem: Host-associated > Arthropoda: Insects > Digestive system > Gut ... | reverse complement strand
GCGGCTGGTCACCGTCACGGGCCGGTGCAGCCTCGGCGACCACGTGACCGGCACGGTCCGGCTTGCGCCCGCGGGCGGCACTCCATGATCGCGAAGACTAACCGGGATCAGCGCGCGGGAAAGTCTTCGCTATCTCGCTTCCAGCTCGCTGGGACCAGCCGATGATGCCGGATCCGCGCCTTTCCGGGGCGGCGGCGATCGCCGGGATCGGGGCGACCGAGTTCTCCAAGGACTCCGGCCGCAGCGAGCTGCGGCTCGCCGTCGAGGCCTGCCGGGCCGCGCTCGACGACGCGGGCCTCGCCCCGGCCGACGTCGACGGCATGGTCACGTTCAGCATGGACTCCAACGCCGAGGTCGCGGTCGCGCGCGAGCTCGGCGCCGGTGAGCTGACCTTCTTCGGCCTCGTCGGCTACGGGGGCGGCGCCGCGTGCGGGACGGTGCAGCATGCGGCCATGGCTGTCGCGACCGGCGCGGCGAGCGTCGTGCTCTGCTACCGGGCGCTGAACGAGCGCTCCGGCCGCCGGTTCGGCCAGGTCGCCACCGGCGCAGTCCAGGGCGCGACCACGTCGGCCATCGACAGCGGATGGCACTACCCCATGGGGCTCGCCACGCCCGCGGCCACGGTGGCGATGGCAGCCCGGCGCTACATGCACGAGTTCGGGGCAACCAGCGCGGACTTCGGCGCGGTCGCCGTGGCCGATCGCAAGCACGCGGCCACCAACCCGGCGGCCTGGTTCTACCAGCGGCCGATCACCCTCGCCGATCACCAGGAGTCGCGGTGGATCTGTGAGCCGCTGCGGCTGCTGGACTGCTGCCAGGAGACGGACGGCGCGGTTGCCGTGCTGGTGACCAGCCCCGAGCGAGCCCGTTCCCTTAAGAATTCACCAGCAGTGATCCGTGCCGCGGCCCAGGGAAGCGGGCCGAATCAGTTCACGATGACGAGTTACTACGACCGCGACATCGCGGGCCTGCCGGAGATGGGTGTCGTCGCGCGGCAGCTGTGGGGGCAGGCCCGGCTCGGGCCTGCCGACGTGCGCGCGGCTGTGCTGTACGACCACTTCACTCCCTACGTGCTGATGCAGCTCGAGGAGCTTGGTTTCTGCGCGCGCGGAGAGGCACGGCATTTCGTTGCCGACGGCGCTATCGAGCTGAGCGGCGCGTTGCCGCTGAATCCGCATGGCGGCCAGCTCGGCGAGGGCTACCTGCACGGCATGAACGGCATTGCCGAGGCGGTGCGGCAGGTGCGCGGCACCGCAGTCAACCAGGTGCCGGGGGACGGCCCGGTGCTCGTCACCGCCGGCACCGGCGTGCCGACGAGCGGCCTCATTCTCGGCCCGGATTCATGAAGTAAAAGTGAATAACTGAGATCGAGTTATCGTCCTGTCCTGCCAGACCGGATGCCGGGCAAAACCGTTATGGCGTGTGCGCGGTCAGCGGCCGCATAATTGCGGCGTGGATCAGCACCTGCTGCAGGGCTGGCACGCGGACCCGTTTGGTCGGTACGAGCAGCGCTATTTCTCTGCCGGCCGCCCGACGAAGCTCGTGCGAGACGGCCGAACCGAGGCCTATGACGAGCCCCCGGCACGGGAATCGCCGAATGGCGCCGGCGGCGCGGCGAGCGTTCCCGCGGATGACGACGGCGGGGCTGATGCCGGGTTCTCGGAGAGCGCCACCTGGCGCCAGGTGGCGCGGGTCAGTCTCGATGGGGCCCTCGGCAACCCGACGGCGCCGTACCGCGGTGCCTCGGCCCGCAGTCGGCGGACCGGCCTCGTGAACACCGTGGTAGCGCTGGTAGCCGTGCTGGCTGTTGTCGCGTTCGTCCTGATCGAGGGCGGGTTCAGCCCGAAGCACCGGCCGACGTCGCACGGGGGGTCTGCCGCCCAGGGCGTCCTCGCCGCCTTCGTGACGAAGTCAGCCGAGCAGACACTCGCCAGGAAGACCGCTGACGTGTCGCTGACGGCCACGGCCGATATCGGCAGCAGCCAGGTCTCCCTGCGAGGCAACGGACAGGTAGACCTCGCGGCGAACACCTCAGATTTCACCCTCAGCGCGAGCTACTCCGGCGCCACGTTCGCGGAGAGCGAGGTCATCACCGCCAGGGCCGTTTACATCGAGCTCACAACGAACGGGCAGAGCCTGGCTCACTATCTCGGCGGAAAGCACTGGGTGGAGATCCCGGTCGGCACGTCGGCCGCGCGCAACAGCACTCCGCAGGGCAGCCCGTCCTGGTCGCTGCAGCTGCTGGAGCAGAAGGGCGCGACCGTTACGCCAATCGCACCGCGAACCGTCGGGCAACTGACCTGCAAGGGCTACGAGGTGACCCCGTCACGCCAGGCGATGATTGCTGCCGCGCAGCGGGAGTGGGCCGAGCAGGGATTGTCCCGTTCTGAGATGGCCGCAGCGAGGCAGGTACTGGAAAACTCCACCCCGCCGACGATCACCGTCTGGATGGACCCCACCCGAAAGCTCACGTGCCAGCTGGATATCGCGATGCAAATGGGCACCGGCACTTCGGCCGGGTCAGGGAGCGCACCCGCGACAGAAAGTATCCAGCTGATGCTGACTTTCACGCACTACGGTGTGCCGGTGGACATTACACCTCCGCCTGCATCTGACACGTTCTCCGCTCATTCGGAAGGTACGTCCCAGCTGGGCTGATCCTGCTGCTGAAGAGCTACCGGGAATTGCTCTCGGAATTGCGTCAGCGATACTGCCGTCATGGATCCGCCCAAGCTACAGGGATGGCACGCGGACCCTTTTGGCTTGCACGAGCACCGCTACTTTTCAGCTGGCAGCCCGACCAAGCTCGTGCGGGACGGCAAGCTCGAAGCCTATGACGAGCCGCCGGCCGAGGACTGGGTGCCCAGCCTCGCGGTCGCGGTCGGCGATTCGCTGACTGGTACTGGCCCGGACGGGGTGGGCTTTTCGGCGAGCCCGGCGCCCGGCCTGAGTCTTCCCGCGCCAGGGCACATCGGCCGCCGGTACGCGGTCGTGGCGCTGATTGCCGCCGCGGTCCTGTGTGCCGTCTTGGTGATCGGAACTCATGTCGCCGCGCGCGCCCCGGCGAGTGCGACTCAGACCGTACCGCCGCTCCTCGATGCCGGCTCGGGGGATCTAGGGGCGTTCGTGGCTAGGTCTGGGGAGCGGACGCTCGCCGAGCACACCGCCGACATCACCGTCACCGGCGTTCTCGAAGTCGGCCGCACGGTGATGATCCTGTCCGGAAGGGGCCAGGACAACCTTGCCGCGAACACCTATGCCATCACCGTCAGTGGGAGCATGGCTGGCGCGGCGGTGGCCGAGCAGGAGATAGCGACGAGCCGGGACTTGTACCTGCAGCTGACCACCGGGCACGGCGTGGCTGCGCACACCGGGAGCCGTCACTGGTACGAGTTTCCGCTTGGCTCGTCGCTGACGCACAGCACAGCGCCGGCCGCGACCCTGTGCCAGAACGCGTGCGCCGGGGTAGCGAATCCCGGCTGGCTGCTGCGGGTGCTGGAGCAGCCAGGCGCCCGGGTGACTGCGATGGGGACGCAGGACACTCGGGGACCGAACTGCACCGAATACTTCGTCACCCCGAGCAAGCAAGCAATCCGGACGGCCGCGCAGGAAGAGGCAGCCGAGCTCGGGTTTTACGGGCCTCAGGCGGCGCCTCTGCAGCAAGAGCTCGAGAAGCTCACTCCGACGACCCTGACAGTATGGCTCGACCCAGGGCGTCAGCTCGCCTGTCAGCTGGAAGCCACCATGCCGGTCGGCATGGTGGGCCCTGCGGGTCCCCGGAGTGCGCCCGCTGCCATGGCCGCGCAGATGCTCGTGACGTTCACGAAGTACGGCAGGGCAGCAGTGATCAAGCCTCCGGCGAGCTTTGACACGGTCGCTTTCTCGTCAGTCGCGTCGACGGCCCAGGCTGCGCGTGCTCCAGGGTTCGTGCGCCCGCGGCGCTAGGACGCTACGGGCTGACAGCGATGCGGGTGTGAGCGGCGAGCAGCAGCGCGAGGTCGTCGTCTGGATCAGGCTCGGCGCCAGGTGTGCCCACATAGGCGCACAGTAGGCCGACGCGGTACTGGCGCGCCAGCTCGTTCCAGAGGGCCTCGGCTTCCATCGCGGCAGCGAACCCGCCGGTCTGCCACAGCAGCGACACCATCTCGCCGCAGACGCGCACCGGCCGCTGACCGCCGTGTCCGGCCCGCTGGATCACCGGGCTCATCGTCCGCCAGAACGCGCCGGGGTCCGGCCAGCCGCGCGGCAGAACCTGACCCACGGCGGCCCGAGCGTCCACGAACACATAGCCGCCCCCCGCCCGGGCGACCAGGGGGTCGAATCCGGCTTCAGCGATCCGCTCGTCGATCTGCCGCGCGTGCGCAGGTGTCACCACGGCGACGCCCGCGCCGCCGTGCCGGATGACGCCCAGCAAGTACTCGGCGGTGGCGTCGGCCATGGTCTCGTCGGTCCGGCAGAACGTGACGACGTGCTCGTCCGGTATCCGACCGGGCACGGCAGATCCTCTCGCAGTCGGCGGTCCCTCGCGCCGCGCGTACTGCCCAGCCCAGAACGGGTTATGCATGTCGCCGGGCTTGGCATTAAGAAGCCAGCCGGCCCAACTCCGCGGGTGCCCTACCGGCGCCGGGATGCCGGGCTGAGCGGCGGCGTTCCGCGGCCGGTGTTCCACATGTTGTCGGCGACGTTGATTGTCACTCCGGGCGGAACGATCTGGTCGATTCGATCAAGCAGATCGACGGGCAGCTCGATGCCGTCTGCGGCGAGGTAGCTGTCGAGGTGTTCGGTGGTGCGCGGGCCGATGATCGCGGAGGTGACCGCGGGATGGCGGGTGGCAAAGGCGGTGGCCAGCTGGACGAGGGTCAGGCCGGACTCATCGGCGAGCCTGCCGAGCGCGTCGGCGGCGTCGAACTTGGCGGCGTTGGCCGGGCTGGCCGGGTCATACGCCACGGCGAAGCGCTGGGCGCGGGCGGTGGAACCCGGACCGCTGATCTGCTGGCCCTTGCGGTACCTGCCCGACAGCCAGCCCCCGGCCAGCGGGCTGTAGGCCAGGACGCCGATGCCGTGGCGCAGGCAGGTCGGCAGCACGTCGTACTCGATGGCGCGGGTGAGCATCGAGTACGGGGGCTGCTCGGTGCGGAACCGCTCGTGGCCCCGGCGGTCGGCGGCCCACTGGGCCTCGACGATCTGCGAGGCGGGCACCTTCGACGCGCCGAAGTACCGGATCTTCCCGGCATGGACGAGGTCGGACAGCGCGCTGAGTGTCTCGTCGATGTCGGTGACCCGGTCCGGGACACCCACCTGGTAGACGTCGATCCAGTCGGTCTGAAGCCGCCGCAGCGAGCCCTCGACCGCCTGGGTGATCCACCGCCGCGACGCGCCGAGATGGTTGGGGTCGTCGTCGCCGAACGGGACACCGAACTTCACGGCGACCACGACGCTGCCGCGGCGCCCGTCCGCCAGCGCCTTGCCCAGGATCTCCTCCGACTCGCCGGCGGAGTAGCCGTCGGCCGTATCGATGAAGTTGATCCCCGCGTCGAGCGCCTTGCGGACGATGCGGACACAGTCGTCGTGATCGGGGTTACCGAACGCGCCGAACATCATCGCGCCCAGGCACAGCTGGCTGACAGAGATACCGGTGCGCCCCAGCGGCCTGTACTCCATGAAAACTCCGTCCTTCCGGGTCATAAGCCTGCCGAGGCGGCTGCGATAGCATCGGGTGCATCGGCAGGCGGATAGCCTGTCCGTTTTTACGCTAACAGCAACCGGATAACCTGTCCACTTAACTTCGTTCCCCCGTGGATGACTATGCCCGCGACCAAGCCCCGGTCACTGACCAGAACAAGGCGAACCGACGCCGAGCGCAACCGCGACAAGATCATCACTGTCGCGCGTACCGCCTTCGCCGATCCGGAGGCCGAGGTGTCGATGGCTGAGATCTCGCGGCGCGCCGGTGTCGGCATGGCGACCCTCTACCGCAACTTTCCTGGCCGGCGTGAGCTCCTCGAGGCGCTATACGGCGAGGAGATCGACGCCATCTGCACGGCTGCCGAGACCCCGGGCGGGCAGACACCAGGCGCGAGCCTCGTCTCCTGGCTGCGCCAGCTCTTCGTCTTCTTCGCGGCGAAGCGCCACATCGCCGCGGAGTTGCTCAAGCACACCGACAGCGGCAACCCGGTGTTCGGCGGCGGCCGCGCCCGGGTGATGGCCGCCGGCCAGCCGCTGCTCGCCGCGGCGCAGCAGTCAGGGGAGATTCGCCGCGATCTCACGATCGAGCAGGTCCTCGACCTGATCCATGCCATCGCGACGATCCAGGGCGACCCCAGGTACATCAAGCCCATCCTGCAGAGCACGCTCGACGGTCTCGGTCCTCGTCCAAGCTGAATCCGGTACAGGGGCACTCAGGCGGCGCGACCGCCAGCGTGGCGGGGCCCGGTGCGCCTCAGGCCGCGCCCTGGCGTGGCGGGCGGCTGTGCAGCCGGGCGCGTATCCGGCTGATCGTGCCCGGCAGGAAGGATCCAAGGACGGCGCACGCGGCGCTGATTAGCGCGACATTGCCGCCACGGCCGTCGCCGAGCTGCTGGCCGCCCCACGCACCGAGCCCGGCGCACACGAGGGCCGAGCCGATGATCCACAGGACCAGGTACTGCCGGTGCACGTCGCCCATCCTGGCATCCGGGCCGGCCGGTGCCGGCTCGGGGACGCGTACTCTGGCCGGGTGACCCCCGACGGCACTGCTCCCGTGCGCAGCCTGCTCGACCGTTTCCCGGTGTTCGACGGACACAACGACCTCGCCTGGGCACTGCGCGAGCGAGGCGGTCCCGACCCGGTCTCGACAGACCTCCGTCAGCCGGTGCCGATGCTGCACACCGATCTGCCCAGGCTGCGCCGCGGCGGTGTCGGCGCCCAGTTCTGGTCGGTCTACGTCCCGGCGCAGCTGCAGGGAGAGGCGGCGGTTGCCACGACGCTGGAGCAGATCGACCTGGTGCACCGGCTGGCGGCGACGCATCCGGACGCGCTCGAGCTGGCCGGGACAGCGGCGGACGTGGAGCGGATCATGGCTGCCGGCCGGGTTGCGTCACTGCTCGGAGCCGAGGGCGGCCACTCGATTGCCTGCTCCCTCGGGGTGCTGCGGGCCCTGTACGAGCTCGGCGTGCGGTACCTGACGCTGACGCACAACCTGAACGTGCCATGGGCGGACTCGGCGACGGACCAGCCAGCCGCAGGCGGGCTGACTGCGTTCGGCCGGGAGGTGGTCAGGGAGATGCAGCGGCTCGGCATGCTGGTCGACCTGTCACACGTCGCGGCCGCCACCATGAGCGACGCGCTGGATGTTGCGGAGGCTCCGGTGATCTTCAGTCACTCCTCCGCCCGAGCTATCTGCGATCACCCGCGCAACGTGCCGGACGACATCCTGGCCAGGCTCGCCGCGGTCGGGGGTCTGTGCATGATCACCTTCGTGCCGTCGTTCGTCGCGCAGCGCTGCCGGGACTGGGAGCGCGGGCTGGCCGAGGAGATGGACCGGCAGGGCCTCGACTACCGGGACCTGGCAGCTCGCAAGAAGATCACTGGCACCTGGCTTGACCGGTATCCGCGGCCGCGCGCCACCCTCGCCGACGTAGTAGCCCACGCCGAGCACGTCCGCGAGGTCGCGGGCGTCGATCATATCGGCCTCGGCGGCGACTACGACGGGACCGACGAGCTGCCAGACGGCCTGCAGGACGTCTCCTGCTACCCGGCCCTGGTCGGCGCCTTGCTCGACCGCGGCTGGTCAGAGAAGGACTGCGGCAAGCTCACCAGCGGAAACGTACTGCGAGTCCTGCGCGAGGCCGAGGATGCCGCCGCCGCCATTGGTGCGAGCCGGGGCCCGTCGGCGGCGCGGATCACCGAGCTGGACGGCTAGGACCACTTCGTGTGCGGCTTCCGCTGCTCGACTCCGTCGATGAAGACCTCTACCTTCTCGTCGTAGAACGCGGCAAGGCCGGCGACCTTCTGGCTCTCCGGGAGCGGCGTCCGGTAGATCCAGACCACGTCCTCGTGCAGCGCGGTACCGGTGTCGACCGACCAGTAGGCAGCCGTACCCTTGTAGGGGCAGTGGGTGCTCGTGCTGGAGGGCCGCAGCAGGTCGGTCCTGACGTCGCTGAGCGGCAGGTAGTACCGGGGTGGCAGCCCGGTCTCGAACAGGATGCGGGGGCTGCGTGAGTCGGCGACCGTGACGCCGTCGATCTCGACTCGCACGTGCCGCGAGCTCGCGAGGATGTCCACTCGGGTGTGCGGGTCACGCGCGTGGGTGTAGACCGGCTCGTCCTCCTCCAGCCACTCGCTCATGGCCGCCCACTCGAACCGCACAGCATCGTGCAGCTGCCGGGCCGGGCTGGCCGGATACTTGCGGGCAGCATGGTCAGCTGCGGTGCCACCGGGCACCTGGACCGTGAACAGCTCGGCCTCCCCGAGGCGAGCGTCTGACGCGCTGCCTGCGGGGATGAGCTTGGCGACGACGTCGCCGGCCGGAATGTAGTAAGTCGGGTAGTACGGCACCTCCCAGACGAGCAGCGGCGCTGTGGTGTCTGCCACCAGCTCGCCACCCAGAAGGATGCGGACTCGCTTGCGGCTGTGCTCAACCCTGATGTCGTGCGGCGTGGTCACGGTCATGGGTGGCCTCCAGGTGGACGTCCTGTCTAGCGATAGCGCGCCGCCGCGGCCGCGTGTTCCCGATCTCCGGCTGCCTGCTTCGGTGCTGGCCCAGGTAGCGTCTTGACCATGAGGCTGGGAGTGCTGGACGTCGGCTCAAACACCGTGCACCTCCTGGTGGTGGACGCGCACCAGGGCGGCCGCCCGCTCCCGGCGTTCTCGCACAAAGCCGATCTGCGGCTGGGCGAGCATATCGACGCTAGCAACCGGCTCACCGATGACTGCTGCCAGCGGCTGGTGGACTTCATCTCCGAGGCACTCCGGATCGCCGAGGACAAGGGCGTGCGCAAGATCCTGGGTTTCGCGACCTCCGCCGTCCGGGACGCCACCAACGGCGACGAGCTGCTGGCGCGGATCGAAGCTGAGACAAACGTTCGTATCCAGGTGCTGCCGGGTGTCGACGAGGCGCGCCTGACCTTCCTGGCTGCCCGGCGGTGGTTCGGCTGGTCGTCGGGCCGCCTGCTGATGGTGGACATCGGCGGCGGCTCGCTGGAGTTTGCTGCCGGGGTGGACGAGGAGCCCGAATACGCGGTCTCCCTGCCCCTGGGGGCCGGCCGGCTGACCAGGGACCGGCTTCCCGGCGACCCGCCCTCTGCCGAGAATGTTCGTGCGCTGCGCAAGTACGTCCGGGCCGAGATCGCCGCAGCTGCGGGGATGCTGCTCCGGCACGGCCAGCCGAACCGCGCGGTCGCGACCTCGAAGACCTTCCGCCAGCTAGCCCGGATCGCGGGTGCTGCCCCTTCCAGCGAGGGCTTCTACGCCCGGAGGGTGCTCAAGCCCGCCGACGTGACGGCGCTCGCTGAGCGGCTGCCGAAGCTGACCGTGGCCGAACGGCGAGGGCTGCCAGGGGCGTCGCTGGGTCGCGCACATCAGCTCGCCGCCGGCGCAATCGTGGCTGACGCCGCGATGGACCTGCTCAGCCTGCCGGAGCTGGACATCTGCCCCTGGGCGCTCCGGGAGGGCGTCATCCTGCGCCAGCTGGACGTCCTGCCCGAATAGCACCGAGGACTGCGAATCAGCCGAGCGGAGCAGTGCTCCTGTGCCGGTTCTGCGGCCGGCCTATTCCGTGATCGGCTTGAGGTCGGCGGCGGTGTCGTCTACCTCCCGGTGCGCGGGGCCCGGCCGGCCAGCCGGGGACTGACGTCCTGGGTCGGCGACTTGCGGCCCGGCTGGCACGCCAAGGTCACCAGCCCGGTCCGGGGAGGCGTGGGGGCTGGCGGGCGGACCCTGGGCGGGCGACCGAGTTGGCCCGACGGGAAGGACTGTCGGGCCCGGCGCGGCGACGCCGCTGGGCGAGGAGGGGACTGACGGCTGATTGCCGGGGCCACCAGGACCGCTCGGCGGGCCGGCCTGCAGCGCGCTAGCAGGGCTAGCCTGGGCCAGCACCTGGTGCTGGCCGTTGCCCGGCGCGGCTCCGTGCGACGACCCCTGCCGGGCAGTGCCCGGCGCGGCGCCCGGACCCGGAAAGGCCGGGCGCTGGGCGGTCGAGAGCGACGGGTGGTCGGGCTGGCCGTTGCCGCCCGCGTGCCTGCCCCCATCAGCCGAGCCGCCGGCGCGGCCGTTGCCAGGCCGGGTACCGGGCTGGCCCTCAGGACTGACTGCTCCCGCCACGATTCGCGCGACCTCGTCCTCCAGCGAACCCCGGTCGGACTCGCCGGCGACCAGCGACGTGACGACATCGCGTATCTCGGTGAGCCGCCGGAGGGTCTCGGTGTGGCGCGACATCAGCAGGTTCAGCCGCCGCTCCGCACCGTCATGGATGGCGGTCGCGCGCGCGGTTGCCTCGTCGAGCTGCTGCTTGGCCTGGCTCTTTGCGGTGGCGAGGGCGGTGTCCGCCTGCCTGGTGGCCTCGGACATGACCTGCTGTGCCTCTGCCGACGCGTTCTTCCTGGCGCTGTCGGCTTCTGCCTTGGCGGTTGCCACGGTCGTCTCGGCCTGCTCCTGGGCGGCGCTCAGCATCCGCTCGGCGCGCTCCTGCGCCTCTGCCCGGTTGCGGTCGACCTCTGCCCGGGCGTCCGAGCGCAGTTTCGTGGTGTCAGCCTGTGCCTCGGCGCGCAGCCTGGCGATCTCCTCCTCCGCCTTGATGCGCTGTGACTTAGCCTCGTCGTCTGCCAGCTTGAGGATCTGGCCGATGCGCTCGCTGATCTCCTGGTGCGGTGGCCTGCCCGAGGAGCGCGCGGCGGATAGCTCCAGCTTCAGCCGCTCACTCTCGTCGAGGGCCTGCGAGAGCCGGTCTTCCAGGTCACGCCGGCTGTCGACCAGGCCGCGCATCTCCAGCCGCAGCTGGGCCACTGCCTCGTCAACTTGCATCCGGCTGTAGCCGCGCCGTTCCAGGGCAAACTGGCCTTCGTGGCCGGGCTCAGCGGGGAAGGGGCTGTGCTCGCTCATCTGTCACCCATCACGTCAATAGCCACAGCCACCAGCGCCGGCGGCGTGAGCGGCCACGAGGACTGCGGGAAGTCACCCCGGCCTGCCGAGTCCACGGGAGCGGCCGATGCGTGCAACCTGCTGAGATGTCGGCAAGACTCTGTCCCTAAGTAACACCAGCCGCAACCGAAACGCTGTTTTCTGGTCATTTATCTGCTTTGCCGTGCGAATCTGGAGGGTCACGCTCGTGTCCGCACAACGTCTGGTCGGCTCGCTCGGTGCCGATGTCCCCGCCGTCCATCCGGAGGCGTGGGTCGCGCCGGGTGCCGTCGTGGTCGGCAGGGTAACGCTCGGCCGCGCCTCCTCCGTCTGGTATGGGTCGGTGCTGCGCGCGGACGAGGAAGAGATTGTCGTGGGCGCCGAGTGCAATATCCAGGACCTGTGCTGCCTGCATGTCGATCCGGGTGAGCCCGCGGTGCTCGAAGACCGGGTCAGCCTCGGTCACCATGCGACGGTCCACGGCGCCTATGTGGAAACAGGCGAACTTGTCGGCATCGGGGCAATCGTGCTCGGCCGCGCGAGAGTCGGTGCTGGCACGCTCATCGCGGCCGGGACCGTTGTCCTGCCCGGTACCCGGCTGCCAGCCGGGGTGCTGGTTGCGGGCGTGCCGTGCCGGGTCGTCCGGGAGCTCACCGACGCTGACCGGGAGTCGTTCGCGCAGACCGCGGTCAACTACGCACGCCGAGCCGGGCGCCATCGCGCGGCGACGTGGGCCAGCCAGGGCAACCTGGGCCAGCCCGGGAGCTAGGGAGCTCGCGCCCCATGAGGGTGATCCCGGAAATGACCCTGATGAGTCATGCGCGTCCGCCCGTGGGGCTACTAGCCTTTCGTGTTACGGGGGCGTTACAAGTTCGGGCCGTGAACCAGCTCGGCACCGGGAGGTGCGCACGTGCGAGACGACGTTGACCTCCGGTTCCACGACGTGGTGGCGCTCGAGGAGATCGAGCTCTACGCCGAGGTGCTGAGCGCCGTCGCCGCGTCCGACGGCCCGCTGACGACCGAGGAAATCGACGAGGTGCTCGGCCTGCGCGAGCGGGCCAGAGCCGACGTGAGCTTATCGGTCGCCGAGGTCAGGCCTGATGGCCGTCCGCGCGGCCGGAGAACATTACGTCGGTCGCGGAGTGCGCGAAGCCGAGCGACTCATACAGCCTGATCGCGCCGACGTTGGTCTCGTCG
>Ga0123356_10006027_pt1 | contig 12292 bp, 11 predicted proteins | sample TergutEmb28metaG_2_FD_92546 | JGI IMG/M metagenome (GOLD analysis project Ga0123356, IMG submission 92546) | Embiratermes neotenicus P3 segment gut microbial communities from Petit-Saut dam, French Guiana - Emb289 P3 | ecosystem: Host-associated > Arthropoda: Insects > Digestive system > Gut ... | reverse complement strand
CGGCAATTTAGTTAAATCTTCCCTAAGAAGCATTATTTTTAACGATCCTTACGAACGCCAAAAACTTAACAATTTTTCGCACCCTGTTATCCTAAAAGAAATATCCGCCCTTGCAAGAAAAAACAGCGGTGTTTCGTTTGTGGAAATTCCTCTCTTAATGGAATCGGGCGCGAAGTGGCTGTTTGATAAAACTATACTTGTTTTAGCAAGTGATTCTTTGCGTGCCGAACGCGTGGCTTTAAGGGACTCAATTTCCCTTGCAGATGCTTACGCCATTATCCAAGCCCAACACTGCGAAGAAGAAATTGAAGCAGATGCCATAATCCAAAATTCCTCTTGCGTTACCGCCTTAAGGCAAGAAATTAAAACCGCGCTTGCCCTGCTTGAAATTGAACCGCAAATTAAGTGATTTCAAAATGCCTTGAAATTTCTGCCTATTTAGTTTAAAATATATTTGTGAAAGCGTACGAACTTACAGCTGAAAAAATTTCCTTTGGGTTACACCTCATAGATGTGGGCGATTTGCACCGCAAAGAGGACTCATGGAATTCAACCTCTAAAACGGTTACGGATTTGCATTGGGTGGAACGGACGGTAACATTTTTTAAAAACCTTGTGCCAGACGGGTTCAGAGATTTTGACGCGGTTTATATTGAGGAACTAAAATCCGTGGCGGATATAGTTTTAGCTTCCGAAACATTTGCGCTTTCAGGCATTAAATCCGTTATCATAAATTCAGGCGGATATAAAGGTAAATCGGTTGAAGAAAAAAAGGAAATTGAAAAAGCCCTTTTAAGTTTTCAAGATACTTACCTATTATTCTTAGACGCGGATTTTTTAACACCCACTTCAAAGAAAAAGTTTACGGCTATTGATTGCAACCGCTTAGAGGCTTACGAAATTAAAAGGTTTCTCACTAAGTCGCACCCCTCTCTTAATATAGATACTATAGCCCTTGATACTCTTATTGAATATGCGGGAAAGGATACGGCAACAATATTAAATGAAATTAAGAAACTTGAGGATTATGCCGGCGGTGCAAAAATCACCCTTGACGATATTAAGAACCTTGTGCCTGAAAATTTGGATAACAAGGTTTACGAATTTACAGATGCGCTTGCAAACGGAAACAAAAAACTTGCGCAGGAAATTTTGGATAGGTTCACCCTTAAGGGGGTGCAGAGTGCGGAACTGCTTTCCCGCCTTACCTCTCATTACCGAAGAATCCTGCACGCTTCACTGTCTAATGCTTCCAACTATGATCTTTCGGTTTTCCTTGGTGTGAAGGAATTTGCGGTTGTTAAAGCGCGCGAAACAGGCGCAAAGTACACAAAGGCACGCCTAAAAGCCTCAATGGACGCATTAACCGAAGCTGAATTTCAATTTAAATCAGGCTTAATGACGGAAGACACGGCATTCAAACTTGCGGTGGCAAAATTATTTATTTAAGGAACAATACAGCATATGGTTACAAAACTATCAGACTTAATGCAAAAGCTAAGAAAAATCCCTGCGCCGTTGTTTGTGCTACTTCTTCTTGGAAGCTATTTGCTTGCAAATATTTACACCGCGCAGGTGGATTTTAGAGATACTTTTGCCGTTGTGTTTAAAGAGGCATTTGAAAACAGCGGAATAAGCCAAGATTCCGTTAACCTAAACACACTGTTTGCAATTTACTTTTTGTTCATAGGCTTATTTTATGTTTTGCTTACCGAACTTGCGCTAAAGCTGATATTTTCCTCATTCTCTTCCTCAAGAATGCTAAAAAGAGATTCCGCCCCCCTCTTCAAAACAACCGCGCGCTTTTTCATTATCCTTGCAAACGCTATCGCTGGCTTGGTTTCGCTTTTATATTTTCAATACCCAATGCTTGAAGCGTACGGCACAGGCGCATTTTACACTGCGGTTTTCGTGCTTTCCCTAACGCTTGCCTATTTCGTTATTGCTAAAACCTCAGTTGAACCAAGATATAAAGGCACAATGTTTACTAAACTCTTTGCCCTCTACTTCGGCATTGTGGGCATTTTCACAGGAATAAGCCTTGCGGTTGACGCGGTAGGCGGTACACCGCTTTCCGTTCTTATGCCCACTCTCATAAAATTTATTGTGCTTATAGTTCTTGCTTTAGCCGAATATCTGCTTATTGCAAAAAAGCTGTTAAAAGAAGAAAAGGGCGCAATCCCCCCGCCAAACTTTCCCCCCATTCACCCCTTCGGTTCACCCGATTTCCCCAAAGAGGAACGCGATGAGATATTTAAGGGGTTTGGGTTTTAACAGCGCACAACGCACAACGCACAGCGCACAATGGTGGATTCTAAATCTCATTAAGATAAACTCTTAATAAAATAATTCCATAATTCATATTTTATATTTTATATTTTATATTTCTATTCTTTCCCGTTCTTCAAAATCACATTCCCAATCTGTTTGTACAACGATATAACCAAAAAATCAAAAAGCGCAAGTGCCACCACAAAAACCGCATTAAAAGCAAGATATACTTGCGCCTCATTTAAATTTTCAAGCCTTAGCCCTGCCAAATTTGGCAACAGCAGAACTTTCGCAAGGTTATATAGAAAGAAGAAAACAAGTGAACCGTACACGGCAATTACCGCATACACAATTATCCTCTTAACCTTTTTTTCATAAAACAGCACCGCCACAACCGTGTACGATCCCGAAACAAGTGCAAACGGTAGCACATAAAGCCCCGTATAAATAAGCGCGATTCCCGACACGGCAATCACAGCAAAAACCGCCTCTTTATAGTATTTTTGTAGCAGTGGCAACAAAATACCCACCATTGCAAGCACAGTAAACGAAACAGACGCCCACCTAACATAAAAAGCAAGCGTAACAAAGATTAAAGATATTGATGCGCCTATGCCGGCGAGGGCGATTCTTCGTGAATACATTTTGACTTAAGACTTAAAGATTTTTAATTCAGAATTCAGAATTAAGAATTCAGAATTGTGGATTAATTGATAATTGAAAACAAGCATTAACTATGTTAAGGGCTTAGATGCAAGTCAGGCATTGCCTATGTTAAGGGCTTAGATGCAAGTCAGGCATTGCCTATGTTAAGGGCTTAGAAGCAAGTCAGGCGCGAAGGGCAAGCAATTTACAAAGGACTTTACTAATCGTAAACGACTGCGGAAATTGCGTAGCCCGACAAAGCATCACGATGCTTATAAGCCGTTAACAAAAGCCGTTAACAACAATTGCAAAGGCAATCAAGGCATACAAGCGCGCCACATATTTCGCAACAGCCACAACGGGGACGGTGCATACCTGCATTGTTATAATTCTGGTAACTTCTGCCCTGCTGAGGTTCGCCGTAAAACCCTCTGCCACCGCTTTGGCTTTTTAGCTTTAAATCAAGTTTGCCGTACGATTCGCGGTACCTTTCGTTCATGGGTTCTTTTTCAAGGGCTAAACGAAGCTGTTCCATGGCTTCGTTATACCACATTTTTTTGTAAAAAATGATTGCTTGCAGGTAATGCCATTCGCCTGTTCTAATATGGATTCTATTTAACCCGTCTTGCGCGTCCTCAAATCTGCCCTCTTTAATCATAGCTTCAATGCCACTGAAGTCAGAATTATAATCCACGATATAAGCGCGGTTTTTCAAAATCCCGTCCGCTTCGCGGTACGCTTCGTCTATTTTATCAAGCATTTCGCAGGCTTTTGTGCCTTCTTCGCCAAGTGTAAACCGTTTATCCTCATATTCGCACCGTTTAGCGCGGTACGCGGAAAAAAGTTCTTCTTGTGTAGCGTTTTCGCTTATTCCAAGTATTTGAAAAGGATTTTTATTCATTGTGTTCCCCTGTATGCCCTTGCCTAAAGCAGGCGGTTTGCCGTGATTGCCCCAAATTGTTCAAAACTGAATCAGTTTTAAACCTAAGCCCCAAGTACACCACATTAGATAATGCACCCTCGTTAATAGTTATATCCATATTATCATAGCACGAACGGATTATATTTATAGCAGAATTTAAATTAAATTCGGCTACTTCTTTAATTTTTTCACGAAGCACCGAAGTCAGTTCCTCACCGTTTGGGTTTAAGGGGTTAAACTTTTTATCTTTGTAATCCTTTTCCAAATCGTCATATGCGTCTATAATATAAATCCATTTGCCAAGGTTATAGCAAAGTTCACTAAAATTTTCATTTGTTTCATTAACTGCTACGCGCCCCACTTCCATAAGCGTGGACGCAAACGGGTGCGAAAGTTTATCAAGAGAAGTTTCCTTGTTCTTCTCAAGTTCACGCAAATCCTGATAAAGAATTTTAACTTTTTTTTCAAATTCGGGCAGGCGTTTTCTTGCACGGCGAAGTTTGAAAAATAAAAACGCGCGGATAAATTTATAAATAAAACTGCCCTTATCAAGAATATCGTCCTCAGCCTTATAGTAGCCAAGAATTACATTTATATCGGCAATCTTATTTAAAATTTCATTGTTTTGAACTATTGGAAATTTCCTGCCGATTGCTTTAGTAACGCAACGCCCCTTTTTAATTTCAGGTTCGCGCTTATCCATATTGTGCGCGACTAAGGCAAGAAAGGTAATATCGTAATTAACAGTAAGCCGTGTAAGTTGCGAATGGCAACTGCCGAGTGCCTTGCAAAGCCCGCAATAATATGCGCGGTAATCCGCGAAATCTTTAATCAGCATATTTTGCTTATCAATAACTACATATCCAAACATTTTAAAAGCAATTTTATTAAATTAGTTTTCCACCAAGCCCACTCTTTTCTTAACTTTTCTTAAAGTTTTTTCCGCAAGGAAAGAGGCTTTATCCGCACCGCTTTTTGCGGTTTCTTTGAGGTAATCCTTGTTCTTCATTAAACGATCGTATTCAGCACGGATCGGCTTTAACTTTTCAACCACCGCTTCGCCTGCGTCATTTTTAAATTTTCCGTAGCCAAGAGTTCTGTACCTTTCAACCAAACTCTCAATGCTTTCGCCACTCATTACCGAAAAAATTGTGAGAAGGTTTGAAATCCCCGCTTTGTCCTCACGGTACTCAACAAACGCTTCGGAATCGGTTACCGCCCTTTTGAATTTACGCATAATGCTATCCGCGTCCTCAATTACGGAAACAGTCGCATTTTCGTTAGTGTCGGATTTACTCATTTTCGCATACGGATCTTGCAGGCTGTTAATCTTTGCGCCGTGCTTGCTTAGGTAAATATCAGGCACTGTAAAAGTTTCACCGTAAAGGTTATTGAACCTTATGGCAATATCTCTTGTGATTTCTATATGTTGCTTTTGATCTGCACCCACAGGCACGAGGCTTGCCTGATACAGCAGGATATCAGACGCCTGCAACACAGGATAATTTAATAATCCCATATTAATATTATCCTCATGCTTTTGGGATTTATCTTTAAACTGTGCCATGCGTTGCATCTCGCCCACATATGTATAGCAGTTTAAAATCCATTGAAGTTCTGCGTGTTGGCGAACATGGGATTGGAAATATAGCACGCATTTTTCGGGGCTTAAACCGCACGCAAGGTACTGCGCAAAAAAGGACATTGCGCGTTGGCGGTATTCAGCGGGGTTCTGCCGTACGGTAAGCGCGTGCAAATCCGCAATGCCGTAAATGCAATTATATTCGTCCTGCATTGCTTTCCAATTCGCCATTGCGCCTATATAGTTGCCTATGGTTAGCACGCCTGTGGGCTGAATTCCGCTATAAATAATTTTCTTATTTTCCATATGTTTTCTTGTTTAATTTTGCCTTGCTTCGTGGCAATTTCATATGTGAACCGTTACGCTTTCCGCTTTAATAAATCAAAAATTGTTTCTTTGATTAGCGTTTTTGGTATCACGATATTGTGAAGTTTTGGAAGGGTGAACAGCCCTGAAATTTCTTCGGGAATGTCCTCACCTGTGTATGACGCAAATTTTTTAATTGCCCTTTCCGCATCGCTTTCGGATTTTCCCGTTAGGCATTTTAGCACATCTTCGGGGAATTTAAAGGGGCTTGCTGTTGCCACGATAACCGTCTTTGTATTGTCGTCCGTGTCTGCCACATAGTTGTAATAAGACGCAACGGCTACGCCTGTGTGAGGATCTAAAACATATCCGAACATATCAAAAAAGTTATCTATTGCTTCGGCGGTTTCGTCTTCCCCTGCGCAGTAGGCTTCAAATTCTTCTGCCCCTTGCCTTAGCAATTCGCGTTCAATTTGGTACTCACCGTAAACCAAAAGATCGTTCATAAAACTTTTCACAAGTTCCGCTTCGCGCCCAAGAAGTTCAAACAAAAGCCTTTCAAGGTTACTGCTTATGAGTATATCCATAGAGGGGGACATGGTTTTAAAAAACTTGCGGTTGGCGTCATAATGCCCTGTGTTAAAGAACTCTGTAAGCACATTGTTTTCATTGCTTGCCACAATAAATTTATTTACAGGTAGCCCCATTTTCTTGGCGTAATATCCTGCAAGCACATTGCCGAAATTCCCTGTGGGGACTACGAAGTTAATCTTATCGCCCATATGAATTTCTTCAGAAGCAACCAAATCCGCATATGAAGAGAAGTAATAAGAAATCTGCGGTGCAAGCCTTCCGAAGTTTATGGAATTTGCTGAACTTAGCTGATACCCCATTTTTCCAAATTCCTTAACTGTGCCTTTATCGTTAAAAATTTGCTTAACCGCCGTTTGCGCATCGTCAAAATTTCCCTCAATGGCAATCACATGAACATTGCTTCCCCCTGCGGTTTGCATTTGCAATTTTTGCATTTCGGATACGCCGTCACTCGGGTAAACCACAATTATTTCCGTGCCTTCCACATTCTTAAATCCCTCAAGGGACGCCTTGCCTGTGTCCCCGCTTGTGGCAACCAAGATAAGAGTTTTTCCGCTTTCGTTTAGGCTTCTTTTGCTTTCGGTTAACATATACGGAAGTATGCAAAGCGCAACATCTTTAAACGCAAGCGTGGGGCCGTGAAAAAGTTCCATTACATATGTTTCATCGTCAATTTTAACCGTGGGGACGGGTTCGCCGTTAAATTTTTCATATGCGCTTTCGCACATTTTCAGCACTGTTTCCTGCGAAAAATCTGTAAAGAATTTTGATAGAATCAATGAAGCCCTTTCATGGAAATCCATATCCGCCATGCTTTCAATTTCTTTTACCGAAACCACGGGGAATTCGCACGGCACAAATAAACCGCCGTCCTCAGCAATGCCCTTAACAACCGCCTCTTGCGCGCTAACCTTTCCACCACCGCCTCTTGTGCTAATAAATTTCATAAAACCTCTTTTGCCGTTCGGCTAAAAACTAAATCAATTTAATTATATCAAATTACTAATAATTACACAAGCCGAAAATTAAACAAAACCGCGCGTGGCGCACGCATCTTGCCATTTTTCAAAACAGACATAATATGCTTATCAAATCAATAAAATTGTGGTATAATATGAGTAGTGTTGAGGAGGTTTAAGATTATGAGAGATATTTCGCAATGTAATAATATTAATCTTCAGTTACACAAACAAAAAGATTTTTCCGCAAACGACAACAATGTTTTCATTGGCGATAACATTGTTGTTATGGAAGACGAAAGCTTTGTTAGCGCATACTTGGGCAAAGTTTCACTAATCTATATTGACCCCCCTTACAACACAAATAATACTTTCTCTTATAACGACAAAAAGAAAACTCAAGAGTGGCTAAGATTTATTGAAAGCAGGCTGAGAGCTTGTGTGAAATTTTTGGCTGACGACGGAGTAATTTTTGTGAGCATTGACGATAGCGAATATGCAAGGTTAAAGGTACTTTGCGACGATATATTCGGTGATAATTTTATAGGCACTTTTATTACAAATCAAGCCAAGAGGAGCAACGCAAAACTAATAAACACAGTTCACGAATATGTTTTGTGTTATGCAAAAAATATTAAGAAGGTGAAACCGTTTGAAATCTTGAGAACAGAGATTCCCGAAGATGCTAACATGATAGCCGATATTGAAAAAGCTGTTAAATCCGTTTTTTCAAAAGAAGGCATAAAGCCTGCCGAAAAAGTTTTGCAGGAAAAAATCGTAGCGTATTGCAAGGAAAGAAATATCACTTGGCTTAAAAATTACCATAATGTTTCCGAAGACGGCAAAGTATATTATGCCAAAGATTTGTCAACACCCTCTCTTCCCCGCAAGGTTGATATCCCTAAGATAAATTTGCACTTAGAACCATTACCCACAAGAGGTTGGACGAGCGATAAAAAGTTGATTGAGTTGCACGAGGCAGGAAGGCTTGCGTATCGCAACGGCAGACCTTATCAGATTCAATATTTGTGCGAGAGCAAGGATAGCGCACCGTCGGTGCTAAACTTCTATTCAAGATTCGGCACAAGAGATTTGAAAAGCCTTGGGCTTGACGGAATTTTTGATACCCCCAAACCCGTGGACATGATTAAGTATTTTATTAAATTAACCTGTAAAGAAAACTCGATCGTTATGGACTTTTTTGCAGGGTGCGGAACAACGGCACAAGCGGTATACGAAATCAACAAAGAGCAAGGAACAAACATGAATTTCGTTTTAATCCAAACCGAGGAAATTGTTAACGAATCTACTGAGGTGTACAAAAGTTGCATAAAGTTTGGGGTGCAACCTAATATAGCGAGTATATTGCAAAAAAGGCTAAGCGAATATATTAGCCAAAGAAATTCTCAACAAAAATTTAATCTAATCGAGCTTGCATAAAGCATCGCCAACAAAGGATATATACTAATGACACAATTTTCAAGAGAGCAGTTTGAAACATTTTTGGCTATGGTAGATTTATCTGCCTATCGGGAACGGTTCATAAAGATTAAAAGCGTAGAGATGGATTTGCACAAAAGCATACATGCGCTGGAAACAATCTACAAGGAATACTGGGATAACGGCAATAATCGGATTGCACCTCTTATGTTTGACGAATACTATGATATATATTTATCTTCATGCCGTAACGAAATTGAGAAATTCAAAGTTGAAAAGGGATTCGGAAGCGATTGTGAATGCTTCAACAGAGGGCTAAAGGCAAGAATATACCGCACTTGGACTGCTATTTTGACGCAAATTCAAGCAGGGTTGGTGGCGAAAGAAGTTTTTGCAAATGACAAGATAGAAATGTCTGCCGAGCTTGATTACAAAAAGGTCGACATCTTAATTATAAAACAAAACGGCGAAAGAATAGAAATTCAGGTAAAGAAAGATACTAACCGTAGCGAAATGCGCAGAATGATTGGGCATGGAACTGAAACCGAAATCGCAGGTGAAAAATACTAAAATACCCCGTGCCAAGCGATAGCGATTTTAAAAATCCAAAATATGTTATAGGCAAAAAGAAAGGGCAAGATAAGGACTGGGTTTCAGACTTTACTGAAGAAGGCATTTTAAAAAGGTTGCCTAATGGTTTTGTAATTTTTAGAAATAAGTTTTTTGAGGGTATCTTATAGCAAAAAGCCCCACGGTTAACGCGGTGGCTTTTATCATTAGTCTGCTAATTGTCTGCCCTCAAACTTTACAGGGCTTTACTTAATGTACTTCTTAATAAAAGCGGGAAGAAATTCAAAATCGCAAGAAACGGTGAGAATAAATGTTACTTCGGTTTTGGTTGCGATTTGTTCAAGCCTTTTGTAAAAGGCTTCCATATCATTAATATCTTTTGAAACCATGCGGGCGGCACCGTCTATGTACATAAAACGAATGTCATAGTTAGCTTCAGTCATTCCTTGAATGAAACCGATAAGCCCGTCCTCGCTGTAAATGTTGCTGTCCTTAGTGTTTGTGAAACGGATTTGGTATTTTAGCTGGTGAACATACCTTGAAGTATCGGTAATAAACACGATATCGCCAAGATGCTCGGTTATACCTGCATTAGCCCTATCAATGATTATCTTTGTTTTGCCTGTACCTTTTGAACCGTAAATTATTTGTATCATTAACACCTCTGAAAAGTTTAGTTATTGTTTCTTTAAAAGAACACTAAAGCCCTTGGTTATATTTTACCACTGTTTCTTTTGCATTTCAAGAGGCAATTTTATTAAATCGCAGAAAAAGCACATTTGGCTTTTTCCACGATTTTTTAAGAGGATAAATGCGCCCTCTTTTCCTTAGTTATTTCTTTTTACTTTTCTTAAGTGCGTTAATTCTTTCGCCGTCTATCGCTTCAAGGATTTTTAGGATTTCGTTATCGCCTATTGAGGTGTTGCGCCCTGCTTCATATTCCTTGGTAATTTCTGCGTGGGCTTTCACGATAAGCGGATCATTTTTTGCTATCGCATTTTCACAATTCAGCCTAAAGTATCCGTTTACCCAGTACGCAAGCCCTGCCAAACCGCTGTGCGCGTCCACTGCCACAAGCGGGGGGCGGTTTAGTAGCTTTGCCGTGTCAAAGATATTGTAAATCTCTTCGTCTTTAAGCAAACCGTCTGCGTGTATGCCTGCGCGCGTAACATTAAAGTTTCTTCCCACGAACGGCGTCCTCGGGGGTATCGGGCAATTAAGTTCATTTTCAAAGTATTCCGCTATTTCGGTTATCACGGAAAGGTTCATGCCGTCTGTTTTCCCGCGCAAGGAACAATATTCAATAACCATGGCTTCAAGGGGGCAATTCCCAGTCCTTTCGCCGATACCCATTAAAGCGCAGTTCACCGAACTTGCACCGTAAAGCCATGCGGTGGCAGAATTCGTTACCACTTTATAGAAATCGTTATGCCCGTGCCATTCAAGAAGTTCGCTTGGGAAATCCGCATAATGGTGAAGCCCATAAATAATTCCGCCCACGCTTCTTGGCATTGCGACACCCGGATAATTAAGCCCGTAACCCATGGTATCGCACGCGCGGATTTTAATCGGAATTTTGGCTTCAAGCATTAGTTCCCTAAGCGCATCTGCAAACGGAACAACGAATCCGTAAAAATCCGCCCTTGTGATATCTTCAAAATGGCAACGCGGACGCACGCCTTCACTTAAAGCCTGCTTCACAACTGCAAGGTATTTATCCATTGCTTGCTTGCGCGTAAGCTTCATCTTGTTAAATATATGATAATCCGAACAGCTTACAAGTATGCCTGTTTCGCGGATTCCCATTTCTTTCACCAGCTTAAAATCCTTTTCGCTTGCCCTAATCCAGCTTGTGATTTCGGGAAATTCAAGCCCCAACTCTTGGCACTTCCTAACCGCCTCTTTATCCTTTTCCGAATATATAAAAAATTCGCTTTGGCGGATTTTGCCTTTTTTACCGCCAAGTTTTGAAAGAAGTTTAAAAAGTTCCACAATTTGGGTAACGGTGAAAGGGGCTTGAGATTGTTGCCCGTCTCTAAAAGTGGTATCCGTAATCCAAATTTCCTTGGGGGTAAACATGGGGACATTAAGGAAGTTAAACACGGTTTTCGGCACTTCCTTATATTCAAATAAATCCCTGAAAAGCTGTGGCTTTTTCACATCTTGCAGGCTTGGCGTGTAGTTATGCGTTTCAAGAAGGTTGCGTTGGTTATTATAAAATACTTTATCTTTCATGGTATTCTTTTCCTTATTATTTCGTGTTTAATTTTCTGCTTTTTCAAGTTTTGCATTTTTGTCTGCAAGTGCCAAGGCTTCTATCATTTCAAAAATATCACCGTCCACAAAATCAGGCAGAGAGTGAACCGTTAGCCCGATTCGGTGATCGGACACACGGCACTGCGGATAATTATATGTGCGGATTCTTTCCGAACGATCACCCATTCCCACTTGGCTTTTCCTTGCCTCGGCATATTCCTTATCAACTTGAGATTGATAAAAATCATAAAGGCGCGACTTCAAAACTTTCATAGCCTTATCGCGGTTTTTGATTTGCGATCTTTCGTCTTGGCAGGCGACTACAATGCCTGTGGGGATATGCGTAATGCGGATTGCGCTTTCGGTTTTGTTCACATGTTGCCCCCCTGCGCCACCGCTTCGGTAAGTGTCAATTTTTAAATCCTTTTCATTTATTTCAACATCCACATCTTCCGCTTCGGGAAGTACGGCAACTGTAACGGTGGAAGTATGCACCCTGCCTTGCGATTCCGTTTCGGGAACGCGTTGCACTCTATGCACCCCCATTTCATATTTGAGTTTGGAATACGCACCCTTTCCGCTAATCATAAACACGGCTTCTTTCACACCGCCGAGTTCGGTTTCGTTTATCTCAATATCCTCAATCCGCCACTTAAGCCTTTCAGCAAACCTGTGATACATTTTGGTGAGAACCGCCACGAAAAGGGACGCCTCTTCACCCCCCGCCGCGGGGCGGATTTCAATGAT
>Ga0123356_10006026_pt1 | contig 12293 bp, 8 predicted proteins | sample TergutEmb28metaG_2_FD_92546 | JGI IMG/M metagenome (GOLD analysis project Ga0123356, IMG submission 92546) | Embiratermes neotenicus P3 segment gut microbial communities from Petit-Saut dam, French Guiana - Emb289 P3 | ecosystem: Host-associated > Arthropoda: Insects > Digestive system > Gut ... | reverse complement strand
GAAGCTGCGCTGCAATGGCTGGAAGCTGCGCTGCAAAGGCTAGAAGCTGCGCCCCAATCCCCTGTTGCGGCTTCGCTTTGGGCTATTTCGTTTGTATGATGTACCGGGATGTGATCGATGCCGCCCGCATGAATATCAAAGTTTTCACCCAAATACTTTATGCTCATTGCCGAACATTCGATATGCCATCCGGGATAGCCGCGGCCCCAGGGGCTGTCCCAAACAAGCGCCTGGTTTTCAAACTTGCTCTTTGTAAACCAAAGCACAAAGTCGCCAGGGTTGCGCTTATTTGCGTCCTGAGCTATACGCGCTCCGGCCTTTAGTTCGTCCAGTTTCAGCATGGCAAGCTCGCCGTATGAAGGAAAACGGGATATATCAAAGTAAAGATTTCCGCCTGCAAAATAGGTAAAACCGTTTTTTTCTATGCGTTCGATAAGGGCAATCATATCGGCAATGTGTTCTGTTGCTTTGCAAATCACATTTGGGCGTGTAATGTTCATTCTGTCCGTATCGTTAAAAAATGCTTTTGTATAAAAATCCGCTATTTCAAGAACGCTTTTTCCCCGTTCTTCGGCGCTTTTTACCATTTTATCGTCACCGCCGTCGGCATCATCGGAAAGGTGCCCCACGTCTGTAATGTTCATTACATGTTTCACTTCGTAGCCGGCGCGGCGCAGAGAACGGACTAATATATCGTGAAGCACATAGGCGCGCAAATTCCCAATGTGAGCGTAGTTGTAAACTGTAGGCCCGCAGCCGTAAAAGCCGGCTTTACCCTCTTGCAGAGGCTTAAAAGGCTGAAGGCTGCGTCCCAATGTGTTGTAAAAAGTAAATGCCATGTTGGTTAGGATAAAGAATAACGGGAAAAATTTCAAGATAAGGAATAAGGTAAATGGAGTTGTCCGCTAAACGCACGAACGAAAAGTCATCTGCGGCAGCGGGAGGCTGAGCAAAAAGCGGTAACAGGTACTCCTGCGCATACCAATCTCTCGAATTTGTGGCGCACCTCATAAGTAAAATTCCCTATACGTTACACTAAAGCGCTACGCATCTGCGCGCAATATATATGTATGAAATCTTTTTGTTTCCTTGAACATGCCTCACGGCTCAAGACATTCAAAAATTTTTCTGGAAAAAACTATGCGGAGGCGCAAGAATGGGAAAAAACAAAAGTAAGGCAAAAGAAGCCGTCACGGAAAACGAGGAGGAAAGCGAGGCAGAAAGCAGTAAAGATTCGCCTTACATCCAATGGCACCCTGCTTTTATTGAAGCGTTGCAATTGGAACTAAAAGACTACAAGGATGTTCTGGAATTGTACCCGGAAGTCCAATTGACTACGGGACCTTTAAAGATAGACTGTGTTGTAGTTAAGAAAACCAGCGGCGTAAAAATAAAGAAGAACATTGCGGCGATATTCAGGACTTGGAATCTTATTGAATATAAGAGCCCAAGCGGGGATTATGTCTCAATCGAAAATTTTTATAAAGTTTACGGGTACGCCTGTTTCTATGCGTATCTGAATAAGGCACCCATAACAGACCTAACAATCACGTTCATAGAAAGCCGTTATCCGAGAAAGCTGGTTTCCCATCTAAAAAACACACGCGAGTTTACAGTTGCAGAAACAAGCGCTGGGATTTATACTGTAAGCGGAGATATAATCCCGATACAGATAATCGACAGCCGAAAACTGTCGGCAGATGACAATTTGTGGCTAAGGAGCCTGAGCGACCAGCTTGACAGTTCGGAGGTAATGCGGATAGGCGGTATATTAGCCAGACAGGCAAAAACAGTAAATATCAACGCATACCGGGATGCGGTAGTAAGAGCAAACGACAAAGTCATACAGGAGGCATTAGAAATGACAGGAGTTCCAAAAAGTTACGTAGAAGTATTTGAAAAGATAGGCTGGACGGCAAAATGGGAAGCAAAAGGCGAAGCCAGAGCCGAAAAACGAGCAAATAAAAAATGGCAAACTGTGGTTGCTAAAAAAGATGCTGAGATAGCGCTGTTGCGGGAACAACTGAAAATGAAATAATGTTTGGGGCTTCCGAGCATGTGGATTTGTTACTAATGTTTCAATAACAGGTAATGAATGAACAGGTAAAAAGGTAAGAGGTAAAAGGTAAAAGGTAAAAGGTAAGAGAATTGTTGTTCGCAATCCACTTTCTTACCTATTACCTAATCCCTAATACCTGTCCCTGATCTCTGTTATTCGCTACTCGCTCTCTCTTACCTATTACCTGATCCCTGATACCTAAAAAGGTCCTTCCCAACTGCTGCCGTCGTATGTATACGTCCCTGCAGCTTTTGACTGGCTGTCGTAGTAATCGGAGAAATTTCCCCGAATTTGCGCATTACTGTCTATATCGCAATTAGCGGCAATGGTTATACTGCTTAGGCTGCTGCAGTAAAGGAAAGCATTGCTGCCGATGCTTTTCGCCAATGGGAAGTCCGCTTTGTTTAGGCTGCTGCAGTTATAGAAAACATAGCCACCGATGCTCTCCGCCAATGGGAAGTCCGCTTCGGTTAGGCTGCTGCAGTTTTGGAAGGCATAGTCGCCGATGCTTTCCGCCAACGGGAAACTCACATCTGTTAGGCTGCTGCAGTAATAGAAGGCACCTGTGCCGATGCTTTCCGCCAACGGGAAGTTCGCTTCGGTCAGATTGCCGCAATCAGCGAAAGCATAGCTGCCAATACTTGCTACCAATGGGAAATCTACTTCGATCAGACCGTTACATCTATTGAAGGCATTCCAGCCGATGCTTTCGGCTAATGGGATGTTCACTTCGGTCAGATTGCCGCAATCAGCGAAAGCATAGCTGCCGATGCTTTCCGCCAATGAGAAATCTGCCTTGGTTAGACTACAGTTCCAGAAAGCTTGAGCGTCAACGCTTTTCGCCAATGGGAAGTTAGCTTCGATTAGGCCGCTATCACGGAAGGCATTCGTACCGATGCTTACTGCCAACGGAAAATTTACTTCGATTAGGCTGCTACAGCCTTCGAAGGCACCGCTGCCGATGTATGCTACATACGCTCCGCTGACTGTTTTAAGATTATCAAAACTATTGAAAGTTGAAATGGAAGTACCCCCATTGAATGTTCCGCTTGCTATGCTTTTCGCTGCGGCAGGTAATGTAATGGATACAATTTTATCCTTGCCTGTTGAAAGAGAAGAATCAGGATTAAATACGGTTCCATTCATTTCGCATAACGACAGATCCAGCGTGATAAATTTATCCGCATCTTCGATAGCGTCAAGCAGTTGCTGCCAGCCGCTGGCTCCGCCTGCCGTACTGTTCAAATCAATATTCACCAAAAAATATACGGCATTTTCCTCGCTTTCACCGCCTTCCGCTTCTGACAGATAAGCAGCAGCTTCTTCCAAACTATCAACCGGCGTCTGCCCGGGAGGGATGATAGCCAATTTGCCTCCGGCTAAACCATTAGCAGCCTTCCAGCCGTCAACCTCTGCTACGTCAAACGTTACCGTGTATGCCCCAGCCGCCGTTGGGAGCGAAGTTGACCCGTTGTAATAGACAGTCACCGCCCCGCCCGATTTGCCAGACTTTGGCGCAACGGTTACCGCAATAATGTTATCCGCCGCCTGTGTCAGGTTGCTCACGGTAAAATCCCCCGCAACAGGCGTTTTTTGGCCAGACGACCCCGTTGTGACGTTGATGTTGCAGCCAGCCGTCAATAATACTGTTATTGCCGCAAAGGCAATAACGCAAAACCTAAAACTTGTTTTCATAAAAACACTCCTTTTTTTGTGTGATTTATCTTTAATATTAAGAGGAAAAATAAATTAGGTTACAAAGAGGCTGCCTCTCAAAAATGACCGGGGTTTGAGGCAGGCTTGGGTGTACCCTTAGGCGTAAAAAACAAGGAAAAAGGGTAGTCAGTACCGGCAAGCGCAAGGGTAGAGAGTTGTTTAATGTATTTTCAAACTCAAAAAAGGGCGGTTTTAGAACATTTTTACCGGGATTTACCTGGATTGACCGGGGGGGGGGGTAACATTAATTTTGTTCATTTTTTGCAGAATTTTGTCTTGTTTTGAACAATTTGCCTTCAACATTTTAAAATAATACAAAAATACTGCTGAGGTTGTCAATATATGCGAACATTAGTAAATTTTTCGCCAGCCCTCTTTCCGTGATTCATTGCATCCATCGTTATGAAAATAAAGTCATCTGCGGCAGCGCACAGACATAACGGCGGCGCACGGCGTGATACCACAAAACGCCAGGCCAGAGCCTGCGTAAATAAAGGCCACGACCGTCTAGCCGCCGGTGTGGCTGTGCGCTGCCGCAGATGAGATTGCGTTCATATCGTTCAGCGTGAATGGAGTTGCCCGGCAACCAACCGGGTTACCGAGCAAGCCCAACCCACATGCCGCTGTTCTTTTAACCAAGATAATCCGATAACCTGCGGTAATTTTGATTAACTATGTGTTTCTGTTCTATAGCAGCTTCATCGCCCAATTCATCTATTAATGTTTCAAGGCTGGAAAGGCTCTCGTTTAGGCTGGTATGGAAGCCCCGTGAAGCCCTAAACCAGTAATTACCCGCGCCATCGGTAAAAAGCCCCAGGAACCCCAGGTCTTTTGCATTTTTTTTACATACAACGGGCTTTGCAAGGTTGTCTATGTGGCTAAGCATAGCAGAAAGATTTTCCATTGAGTTAAAATTCTCTTTTCGCGGCCATGTGCGGGAAAAAACGCTGTCTGCATCTAAAATTGGCGCAAGCGAAAGGATTAGTTCCAGCTTTTCTCCTGCCAGCAAATTATATTGATTATTAATAATAATTATTCCTTTTAAACCTTTATAAACTGTTTCGGAAGGAATGCAATCGCTTATTTTTGCCAGCTTTTCCCATGGAAGCAAAGCCCATTTTTTACCTTTGACTGTTTTTATTTCGAAGACTTCGCCTGCAATCTTTATATTATTGGTAAAGTCTCTTGCTTTTTTGTATTTTTCCTGCTTTGCTTCGCCTGTTTTTCCGTAGTTGGCGAAAAGCCCTGGCCTGATTCTTTCCAGTACCGCTCTTGAAAGAGGGGAAACCGACATTGCATACATCCGCGAAGTCCGTACGATTTCACCAGCCACAATGAAGGGCGGATCCATGCGGAACATTACGGATCCAGGGTGAATAATGATTTTATCTGCGGTTAAACTGCTGTATGAGCCGATTTTTCCCCGCCCTTCGCGGGCGCAGACAAACTGTATCATTCCGCGCCCTATGCAGCACAGATAGTCGTCTATTTCGCCTCCGGCAAGCGGCTGTGTTCTTGCATGAACAGGAATCTTCATGGAAGCGAGGATTTCCTCCAGCTGAGCGGTTACATTCACTATTTCTGCCATAGCGCGTTCGTCCAGATAATTTTTTTCGCAGAATCTTATCTTGTTGGTTGAGTCATCGTATGATTTAAAAAGTTTAAGGTAGGAAACAAAATCGCCGTTATCATCGCGGAAACGGTGATGCGCCTGGCGCGCATCGGTTTCTTCGCCTGGCGGCAGAATGTAAGGGCTTTGGGTGGAAAGAAACGCAGCGGCAATGATTGTTTCGCGTATCACATCGGGATAATGCAGAATTGCTTCCACAATAATTCGTGATTGACGGGGGGCAAGCGGGAATTCTGTCATTAATTTGCCGGTATTTGACAGGCTGCAGTCCTTTTCCAGCGCATCCAGCAGGTATAATGTCTCTATTCCGCCGATTAATGCCGCTTTTTCCGGGGAGGCAATAAAATCAAAATCTTCAAAATTGGTGATGCCAAGCTCTGCCATGCGCAGGATTACTTCCGATAAGTCTGTGCGGAAAATTTCTTCTGTGGTAAATAGCGAACGGTTTTCAAAATCGCTGCGCGCATAAAGACGGTAACATGTTCCTTCCCGCGTACGCCCTGCCCGCCCTTTGCGCTGATTTGCCGATGCTTTGGATATTGGCGCTTCTATTAAACTGGAAGTGAACGTGCGCGGGTTGTACCAGTTAAGTTTTGAGAGCCCTGAATCTATTACCGCAGTAATTCCGTCTATTGTTACCGATGTTTCGGCGATATTTGTTGATATAACAACCTTTGTTTTGCCTTTTGGGGTATCTTCAAAAACTCTTTCCTGTTCTTCTTTAGCGAGCCTGCCATACAACGGAATAAGGTGAAGATTTTTTCCGGCGGAACTGAATGTAAGGCGGTTAATGCATTCTTTAATCATTTTTTCGCCGGGAAGAAAGATCAATATGTCGCCTTCGCGCTTTTCACTTATAAAGCGTGTAGTAATTGTTTCAATTTTAGTTAAAATTATGTCTTCTGAACTAAAATTTTGATTGTGGCTATCATTTTTATCTTTATTTCTTGAAGCATTTCTTGCAGTCCTGTAAAGTCTTTTTTCATCTGCGCCGCTGTTCACGCCGCCATCGCCGCTCCACCCGGCGCTTTTTGGGGCGTCATATATCAATGTAACCGGAAAACGCTGCGCATCTATCTTTACAATGGGGCATTCGCCGAAGTATTCGGAAAAAACTTCGGCATTAATCGTTGCGGAAGATATAATTACTTTAAAATCGCGGCGGCTTTCCATTACCCTCTTGAGTAATCCGAGTATAAAATCGATATTTAAGCTTCGTTCATGGGCTTCGTCCACTACAAGCAGGCTGTATTTGGAAAGCCATGGATCAAGTTTCATCTCCTGTAATAAGATGCCGTCGGTCATAATTTTTATTTTTGTTTCGTGGTTGGTTCGATCTTCAAACCGCATTTTGTAACCGATAATGCCAGGAATGGCTGTGCCAAGCTGCCGGGCAATGAATTCACTTACTGATACCGCCGCGATGCGCCTGGGTTGTGTTACTCCGATGATTCCATGCTGAGAATATCCGGCTTCGTGAAGTATTACCGGAAGCTGTGTGGTTTTACCGGAACCTGTTGGGCTCTCCACAACGACTGCTTGATTATTCTGGAGCGCTGACAAAATAATTTTATGATTCTTGTAGACAGGAAGGTCAAGATAGTTCATAATAATAATCATAACAGCTTGACTGTTTTATTCCAAGTTGTTATTGTTTATCTGTTCATATAAAAAAAAATTTGTATGATCAGATAAGTGAAAGAGAGACTATGGAGGTAGTTAATGGCTAAACAAAAAAATGTTTATTTCTTCGGCGAAGGCAAGGCCGAAGGCGATGCAAAAATGAAAGAATTGCTGGGAGGCAAGGGAGCTAACCTTGCAGAGATGACCAACCTTGGGATTCCGGTTCCTCCCGGTTTTACGATTTCTACTGCTGTTTGCTCAGCTTATTATGAAAACAAAGAAAAATACCCTGCAGGCATTAAAGAAGAAGTAGAAGCTGGTTTAAAAAAACTTGAATCTGTAATGAAAAAGAAACTTGGAGATCCCAGCGATCCTTTGCTTGTTTCGGTGCGTTCGGGCGCGGCTGTGTCCATGCCAGGCATGATGGATACGATTCTTAATCTTGGAATGAGCGATAAAGCAGTAAAAGGGCTTGCCGCAAAAACCGGCAATCCTCGTTTTGCATGGGACGCATACCGGCGTTTTATTCAAATGTACGGCGATGTAGTCATGGGTGTTGCTCATGAACACTTTGAAGAAGCGCTTTCGGCAATTAAAAAAAGTAAAAATGTTGAGCTTGATACGGCTCTTGCTACTTCCGATCTTGAAAAACTGGTTACCGATTATAAACAAATTGTTAAAAAACATTCAGGCAAAGATTTTCCCCAAGCGCCGCTTGATCAGCTTTGGGGCGCCATTAATGCAGTTTTTGGTTCATGGATGAACGAAAGGGCAATTAAATACCGGCAGTTAAACGACATCCGCAACCTGATAGGCACTGCGGTAAATGTTCAATCGATGGTATTTGGTAATTTTGGCGATGATTCCGGTACTGGCGTATGTTTCAGCCGCGATCCTTCGACAGGGGTTAATGAATTCTACGGCGAATATTTAATGAATGCGCAGGGAGAAGACGTTGTTGCCGGCATAAGGACGCCGGAAAGAATTTCCGCCCTGGAAAAAGAAAACCCCGTTATTTATAAACAGCTTATTGGCATAAAAAACAGGCTTGAAAAACATTTTAAAGATATGCAAGATCTTGAATTTACCGTACAGCAGGGGAAACTCTACCTTTTGCAGACTCGCAACGGCAAACGTGCCGGAACTGCGGCTGTAAAATGCGCGGTAGATATGGTAGCAGAGGGTTTAATCGACAAAAATACCGCTATTAGGCGCGTAACGCCGGCTCATCTTGATCAGCTTCTTCATCCCATGATTGACCCTCAGACTCAAAAACAGGCAAAAGCGCTTACCAAAGGGCTTAATGCTTCTCCGGGCGCTGCTTCGGGCAGAATTGTGTTTTCTGCAAAAGATGCCGAAAACTGGAACCAAAAAGGCGAAAAAGTGCTTTTAGTGCGCAAAGAAACCAGCCCGGAAGATATTGGCGGAATGGTGGTATCGCAAGGCATACTCACTTCTACCGGCGGCATGACCAGCCATGCGGCAGTTGTTGCCCGCGGAATGGGAACGCCGTGCGTTGCAGGCGCGAAAGGCGTTTCTGTTCACAGCGGCACTGGCACTGTCAGCATTGGCAGCAAAACTTTCAAAGAAGGCGACTGGATCACTATCGACGGTTCTTCGGGAGAAGTTTATGAAGGGCAACTGCTTTTGGTAGCGCCTTCAATTTCCAAAGATGTGACTACGTTCCTTGGCTGGTGTGATGAAGTGCGCAATAAGTCTGTCCGGGGCAATGTAAAAGGTTTTGAAATAAGAACAAATGCAGACCAGCCGGAAGATGTAAAACGCGCATTTGATTTCGGCGCTCAGGGCGTGGGTCTTTGCCGTACAGAGCATATGTTCTTTGAAAAAGAGAAACTTGTTCATTTTAGGGCAATGATTGTAGCCAATACGGAAGAAGAGCGGAAAGAGCAATTGAAAAAGATTCTGCCGTTGCAGCAAAAAGATTTCTTCGGCATATTTAAGGCAATGGAAGGCCGCCCTGTTACAATCCGGCTTTTGGACCCGCCGCTTCATGAATTTGTGCCTCATAAGAGGGAAGAAATTAATGAGCTTGCGGATCATCTTGGCGTGGATCGCGAAAAGCTTTTGGCAAAGGTTGATTCGCTTATCGAAAGCAACCCCATGCTTGGGCACCGCGGCTGCCGTTTGGCAATAACATTCCCAGAAATATACGATATGCAGGTAGAAGCAATAGCTCTTGCTGCAGTGGAATGTGTAAAGCAAAAAATTCCCGTGAATCCTGAAATAATGATTCCAATTGTTGTTACTGCAAGGGAACTTGAATTCCTGCGCCCAAATGCTCAAAAAGTAATAGATAAAGTTTTAAAAGAGGCAAATGTAAAGATTTCTTTCAAGATTGGCACAATGATTGAGGTTCCGCGCGCAGCTCTTCGTTCGGCTCGCGTCGCTCAATTTGCAGATTTCTACAGTTTTGGAACCAACGATCTTACGCAAATGGCTTTTGCTTTTAGCCGCGATGATGTTGCTTCTTTCCTGCCTGTTTATTTGCAGCAAGGGATACTTGATGTAGATCCTTTTAAAACAATTGACGAACAGGGAATAGGCGGATTGATGGAGTTGGCAATTAATGAAGGACGAAAAGTTAAGGCAGATCTTAAAATAGGGATCTGCGGAGAACACGGTGGTGATCCTACTTCTATTGACTTTTGTTATAGAGTAGGGTTAAACTATGTATCATGTTCACCATTCCGGGTACCGTTAGCGCGTCTTGCTGGCGCGCAAGCGGTTATAAATAATTCCGGAAAGAACATAAAGGGAGGGGAGTCAGCAAAGACTGGTAAACCTGCCACTGCCAGGGTGAAAGGCAGTAACAATTCTGCAAGGAAGGGGGAGAGAAAAATGGCAGTAACATCTGCAAAGCCCGCCGCAAAGAAACCAGCGGCAAAGAAACCCGCCGCAAAGAAACCAGCGGCAAAGAAACCCGCCGCAGCAAAGAAACCTGCGGCTAAAAAACCAGCAGCAGCAAAGAAACCTGCGGCAAAAAAGCCGGTTGCAAAAAAAACTGTAGCTAAAAAACCAGTAGCGGCAAAAAAACCCGCAGCGGCAAAAAAGCCAGCTGCAAAAAAACCTGCGGCAAAGAAGCCCGCAGCCAAGAAACCAGCATTATAAGATAAAAGGTTTTTTGGTAATAACAAAATATTTTTCAAAAAAAACCTAATCCTGGACAGCATAGCTTCCGGTGATTAGGTTTTTTTTTGAAGCTTGCGCCTTTGGTGTCAACTAATGGTGCAGACGGTCAAGTTCGTCGCTCGCAACTATAACAAAAAGAATGATCTTATAATAATCATAATAGGTCTAAATTCGAGTTTATGAAGTCAACAAATTGAATGGGATGTCAGGTAACCTCAACATATCAGAATGTAAGAAGGGCTGTAACATTTGGCTGATTATACTCTAACAGTAATGCCGGAAGAGGCAGGTCATATTTCTCGCTAAATGGTATACCAATGAATCAAGGAAATACTGTTCATTTGGCGGTTAAGCGTCAGTAAATACTGCAACAACAATACTGTGAATGGGAATGACCAGTTCGTTGCCTTGAGGAAGTTTTCATAGTTGGGCAGCTGGGGAAAATAGGCTTTATAGGCGCTTCCGGCAAGCCGTACAAATGCTTTAAGGTCAAATATATGGAAATTATAATGTAACGCATAATATTAAGCGTCATCACTTCGTTCAGGCTGAGTTGGCGTTGCGGGTCCCGCTTAGGCTTCCACTCTTCCAGCATTTTCCGCCCGCCTACAGTGCTTGTTAATGTTATTGATGAGATCATCAATAATGCAATATAATGTTGTTAACATTATTTCGTTCATAACGCTCGCCCTCCCAATCGGTTTTTAGTCGTTTATCAACTATATATGGTGGCGAGCGTTTTTTCTGCCCTCTTTTGCTAAAACTCGAAATTCGGCCTATTTAAAATATTGGATAATATACTGATCATACTTTGGAGAATAAGTATGGAATTTAATAATAGTTGGTTTGCTTGTCCATTCTATGTCAAAATATCTTTCTATATCACTGGAAGGATTATAGTCCGATTTCGTTGCACCAGGTATTTCATTTATGGTATTATTTCGGATATGTCTACCAAATGCTTTTATTGCCCGAGGCTCGAAATTTAAACAAACATTAAATTCCAATTCTTCAATTGGTTTATTGATAATTCTAACAAGAGATATGCTTGTAATCTCTTTGTCTTTATTAAGGACAGTCAATTCCTTTGGAAGGCGTATGGAAAAAGATATATCAAAACATTCGCCATATGCTATCGATTTTTCAAAGTTAATCTTGAAAATATGTTGCAATCTTTTCTCACTCATATCATGCGTACATTCAACTACAAGTCGCTTTTTTGTATAATTATCAATGGCTAATATTTGAACCATATTAAATTCTACTGGAAAATCTGTTGCTTCAGAGTATACCAGAAAACTACTAGCTGTTTTTTTGTATTTTTACCGCATAATCTGCGAAAAGAATAATAATCTTCATATCCAAAATCAAGCATATCTTGCCTAAAAACCATGTTGTATTCATGAGAATGATCACATTCAATTTCTTTATTTAATATTCGTGTGCTTAGTATTGGGCCCATTCTGGGTGATAAGGTACTTAATACATCTTTAATATCATTCATGATAATTCCCTCCCTTTACTATGTAGCTTCGAACCTAAGATTATATACCAAGATATGCCAGCAGTCAACTAAAATATTAAGAAATATTAAGAGAAAATGTTTTATTACATAGTGAGTCTGTTTAGTTTTGAGGCAATTCGCTGAACGCTGAACAATAATAATTATACAAAAATAGAAACAAAAAGATTGGTAAAAAAAGGTAAAGGGTGTATAATAAAACGAAAGATGTTAGCGGCAGAGCGGCGGCATAACACGGCTGCCCGTTTAATGGCAATTATACTCGCATTCATGCAGGTAGGCGCAATGCGCCCCGCCATGGCTTTCGGCCAGGGGCCCGCGGCATCGGGGCTTGGCGCGCCGCCCGCGGCGAGCGCGAGCGCAATGATAAAGGCGTCCGAAGGCGGCGCTGTGCGGCTCGGCTCGGCGGAGGTGGAGATTCCCGCCGGGGCGCTTGCGGAGGACACGGAGATACGCATAACGCGGCTGCGCGAGGTTGAAGAGACGGGGGAAGAGATAAACAACGCGACCGCGGGCGGCGGCGGCTACCGTTTCGAGCCCGCGGGGGCGAAGTTCGCGATACCGGCTACAGTGCGGATAGGGCACAGGGGCGG
>Ga0123356_10006025_pt1 | contig 12295 bp, 15 predicted proteins | sample TergutEmb28metaG_2_FD_92546 | JGI IMG/M metagenome (GOLD analysis project Ga0123356, IMG submission 92546) | Embiratermes neotenicus P3 segment gut microbial communities from Petit-Saut dam, French Guiana - Emb289 P3 | ecosystem: Host-associated > Arthropoda: Insects > Digestive system > Gut ... | reverse complement strand
CGAATGGCGAACAAGATAAACACAAAGCGATTTTAGGAAAAGGCGAAAAAGTTACTTTATTGCTTTTTGAAATTATTGAAAATTAACTTCGCCTAATAAGCATTAGCAAAGTTTCGGGGCAATAGAACCACATGGGTGGTATTTATATTAGACGAGGTCGCAAATGAAAAAATATATCATTATAAACGGTACAATGGGGGCAGGAAAAACAACGATAGGCAGACGAATAGCTGAACTGCTTGGACAAACAGCGTTTATTGACGGTGATTTTGTTATTGAGTTACATCCGCACGTAGACGAAAAGCATACTAAGCCCATGCAAAGAGATAATATATTACATATATCAAAGAATTATTATAATTTCGATATGTGTGATTCGGTTGTTTTAAGCTGGATTATGGGAGAAGTGGGAACAGATATAATTGCTTCAGAAGTATCTAAATTGAATTTCCAAGTGTATCATTTCATTTTAACTTGCAACAAAGACATTTTAACCGAAAGATGGCGCAACGATAATGTTGCCGACTGGCGAACAGATGAAAACTTAGATATGGCTATAAATATATTAAATGAGTTTAATGAGCGCACAGATTGTATATTTATCGACACGAGCGAGTTATCTATTGATGCGGCAGCAAAAGAAATTATCGAGAGAGTGCGTGCCAATAAGCATTAGCAGAATTTCACAGCAATAGAGCCGCAGGGGTGGTGTTTATATAATATGCAGGAGTTAAGATATGTTTCTGAATAATAAAATTATCGAAATATTAAAACAAGAAAACTGTGATATAGTCGGTTTTGCTGATTTACATTGTATTTCATATGAAGCACGACAGGGCTTTGACTATGGTATTATAATGGCATTATCTTATACCAAAGAAGCTATGCAAGATAATAAAAACGGATTACCGCAAAAATATTATAGCGAATTAGAAATAATAAACAAGCGGCTTCCCGAACTTGCCGTATTAACCGCAGATTTCTTTGTAAGCAATGGGTATAAAGCATTACCTAAAACACAATCAATGATTGTGTTGGATAAAGATTGGCGTTCAATTTTACCGCATAAAACGGTAGCGACACTTGCGGGCATTGGGTGGATTGGTAAATGTGCGAACTTGGTAACAAATGAAATAGGGTCGGCTTTACGTTTCATTGTGGTATTAACAAACGCTCCGCTTGATTGCGGAGAGCCGATTTCAAAATCGCTTTGCCCGCCAAATTGCAATGTTTGTACTGATGTATGCCCCGGTAAAGCTCCGCTTGGAGGTTTGTGGGAGGCGAACATTGACAGAGATGATTTTTTTAATGCCAACGCTTGTTCTGATGTATACTGTAAAGGGTGAATGTCCAATTCACCACTAATACAGTAGCGCGGGCGGTTCATCCACAGCAGTTTGAAGCGGTGCGAGTGCAGTCGGGAGGCGATATTTCTTAAAAAAGCTTTACATTAGGACGGGATAGCTAAAAAGTTATCTCGTCTTCTGTTATATATAAAATCTACACGATATTTTAGTCGTCCGGTAAATCCATCGGCTTCGCAATTTCTTCCGCCGCATATTCGTCCGATAAATCAAGCAGAATCCGTTCTAATGATTCAATCGAAAGTTTGCGATAAAAATGTGCCATATCTTCCGGTGAAATCAACCGCTTACCGACGTATGCAGCATAGCCCTCAGCATCACACTCGCTCGTTGTTGACGGCAGCGATTCTTCCATAAAAGCAGTTGCACTATTTATATAAGGAGATACTTTGAACTCCACATCTTCAAGAATGAATTGTTGTACTCTATCAATAAAAACATTAAAATTATCACCGGAAATTAAATCCGATAAAATCTTCGACTGTGGGTATTCCGCTTTGTTCTTCCTTATCTCGCGCAATTTGTCAACTGCCGATTCAGAAAATCCGATATAATCGCATACAGCACGCTTTTTTATTTCGATGGTATGTTTTATGGATAGATACCTGTAGTCAGCGTTTGCCCACCACGCAATTTTTCCGCATAGAGCCATATCCGCCTCGGACTGCGAGTTGTACTTGCCTTGCCATGAGCCGTTCCAGAGCGGAGCGAAGTCTGTGTCCTTGGATTTTGTCGCCATTTTGACTAACTCATCGTCAGCAAGGCATGATGTGCCTTTAGCGACTTTGCCCCTCGCCGCCTTTGACTCTTTTTTCGGCGGCTTAATGAACGTGTCGTGAATCCACGCAAGAGAGCCTGTGTCATCTGCAATTTCGACACAGTTTGAGTATTGCATTCCCGTCATCGTGAAGTAACGCTTTTCCGAGTAAATCTCCACACCATTTGCCGAGTTTCGCCTCCCGCCTTTCGGGAGAGTTCCCTTGAGGAATATATGCAAGCCAGTTCTGCTCGGCGAGAGTTCCGTGTATGTAGACGTTCCGACTCTGTCAAGGATTGCTTTTGCAATCGCATTCGGATTGCCGTGTTCGTCAAAGCACTTGTCTAAGTCAATCCCGACAATCCCCGACTCAAGCGTGAATATAAACCCGACTCCGAGAAAGCCGTACTTCTGCATCGCCTCGACTGCCTCATCGAAGGTAGCCCACGTTTCGGGATTATTTGGCATTGCTTTCCCACCTGTTTTGGCATTATACGGCACTTTGCAGTCCCTGCCTTTGACTTTTTCGAGCCGCCAACAGACCCAGTTCGGCAGGGCTGTGAGTTCTTTCGGGAAGTTGAAATTCATATGGCTTGTCCTCGCTTTCGATATGGTATTTATATCGTATGAGGAAGAACATGGGGTTTATGACTGTTTACGGAAAATTTTTTTGAAAAAGTTATGAATTCTATTGTGTTTTGAGCATTGGTATGTTATAATTTGATTAAGAACACAGATAAAATATCTGAGCAAGGGAGCGTACTTATTTATGACACAGCACGAACAAGTAAAAGAACTGCTTGAAAACCACAGGGGCAGAAATAACCCAATAACCTCCGATGAAATCAAAGCACATATAGGGATTAGCGACATCAATGGAAACCTTCACACTCGCAAGTTAATAACAGAAACAATTGAAATGTACAACTTGCCTGTTGGTTCAACAACAAAAAAACCCAAAGGATATTATTGGATGGAAACCAACGAAGAGTTGAACGACTGTGTCGCAGACCTTGATGGTCGCATCGCTGGGATGGAGCAAAGAAAGCAAATGATAATCAAAAATTACAAGGAGAGCAAGCAATGAAGTTTACACTCTCAAACGAAAAAATCAAAAGCTACAACGGCGGCAGTAGCACGAATTTTCCGAAATATACATCACAGCTCATAAACTGGGCAAATCAAAATGCCCAAGGCACTCGGGCAAGAGTGGTTGGGCAGATGTCAGACTTGTTTCCCGAATATACAGCACAATCCGAAACTGTGTCTATGGACGAATGGAACACTTGGTACTCGGAGCGTCATCCAGATGCCATAGAAAACGCAACCGACAAGATTTCAGAACAAATAGAAAATCTAAAAACTGCGATAAAACTGATAGACCGCAACATGATTAGGGATTGGGTTGAGGATTTGGTAATCACCAAGACATATAACGGTCTTTATGTTCAAGAGGTTATTCTGTCCGCAATAGCAGAACGTAAACAAGCAACTTTCAGATTAGCTACACCTTCCGAAGAATCGAAAGGTATAGATGGTTTTGTCGGTGATACGGCTTATTCTGTCAAGGCTGACACGTATAAAACCATGAATAGGTTGTCGGAGCAGATTGATTATAAAATGGTATATTACACCAAAACAAAGACAGGGTTGAAAATCGAAGTTGAGGAATAATTAGTCGTTTATTCCCGCTGAAATTAAAAACTTATTTTTACAAGTGTAATCGTAACTTGTATCTACATCAACATACTGTGTTCGTACAAGGTGATTATTTATAAAAGTTTTGTTGTCAAGGTATAAGTAGCACAGCAGAGAGTTGTCGCTACTATGCTTTAGCTTATCGTATTTCATAAACACCTTACGTTTTGCAGTCTTTTGTTGTAAGAACTCCACCGCCTCGGTTTCAAAATCGGGGCGTGTTTTTATACCAATAAGACGAGCAACAACTCCGTTGCTCAATAAAACTGTTTCGGGAGTCAACACATTCAACACCGAAAACAATTCTTGGCATTCTGTTTGTTCAGATGATATTTTAGAACCAAACTGCAACTTCTTCACGTCAATTTTACTGTCCATGTTATGGGGGTCTTTAAAGATATACGGTAACGAAGAGAAGTTATCATCCGCTTGATAAGAGTGGTCGGTTTCGTAGACGTTAGTATTCATAAGCGTGGATTCACCTATTTTTGAACGTATAATCGGAATAAAATCGCTGTTGATTTCATATCCGATTGAGTTTCTGTCAAGGTTTATTGCGGCACGAGTAGTTGTCCCGCTCCCTAGAAATGGGTCAAAGACTGTTTCGCCCGTAAAAGAGAACATCTTTATAAGCCGTTTTGGTAGTTCTTCAGGGAACATGGCAATATGCTCCATTTGTTTCACACCATTAAAATTCCAGTGCGATGAAAAATATTGTCCCCACTCTTCTTTCGTCATGACGGATGTATCTTTTTGCTGTGCTGAGGGCTTTGGGGCATTGCCGAGTTTCTTGAACAACAAGATAAACTCATAATCCATTTTAAGTATGCCGTTACGAGGGTGTGGATAGCTCCCCATAATAGCACCGCCGCCCGTTGTGTTCATGGTAGTAGCCTTTTGCCAAATTACTGCTCCCATATAATCCATGCCGAGCGTTTCACAAAAACGAATAATCTCAGTTCGAATAGGGATAACTTTGTATCGTCCATAATATACCGAACGTGCAAACTGGTCACCGATGTTAATACATAGGCGGCAACCGTCTGAAAGCACACGATGGCACTCCTGCCATACTAAGTTTAAGTTGTTAATGTATTTTTCGTAGTTACTGTTGAAACCTATTTGAGAATCAGAACCATAATCTTTGAGTTGCCAGTAAGGTGGCGAGGTTATGATTAGCTGTACGGATTTATCGGGTATCAGGCTCAACTTACGGCTATCGCCGTTAATGATTTTATGCGTAGTCATCGATTCACCTGTTTTTCAATTTTTATTACTGCTTGTAGTAAAATTTTTATCGCTACCTTAAATTATACCATAAAATAAGCTAAAAATCAAGCTTTTTCTTAAAAATTTATGCCATTGCATTATTCATGAAAAAACAACCACCCGACTTTTTCAATCGTGGCGGCTGTTTATAAATTCGAGCTTTTGCCATTTTTCTTGCATTGGTTATTTGCAATCCATGCCACTTGTTATTCTCGCAATTTCTGGAAATATTTCGTGCTGTATGTTTTTAGCCGCTTGCAGTCTGCCTTTGAATGAGCTGCTCGTTTCACCGCTTTTTAATGATTCTTTGAAGTCTATAACTATTTTTTCTCGCAAAGAATTCGGAACACAAAGTATGTTTTCAGCCGAAACTACACTGCCTGTAATCAATTTATTTTGCTTAGAACCAAAATATTTGATTTTACTGTATTTTGGTTTATGACCATATCGCCGTAGTGTAATATCAACTTCATTTTTAAGTCTTTTGACATCAAAGGGTTTCTCGGATGAAAATGTCATATCATCAACATAGAGAGAAAAAATACATCCGAATTTTTTAGCTACTTCATTTATGTCGAAAAACATATTTTCGTAAGCATAGTATGCAATCATTTGACTCGTCGGTGACCCAGTTGGAACGGTGAATTTGTATGTCGTTATGTCGGTGAGTATTTGGGCAATATCGGATTTAGTTTTCAACTTGTCTCTGAAAAATCTATATACATACTCTCTTTGACAACTGTCATAAAAACTTTTAATGTCAATTGTCAATGCGTATTTCGAGTTAATGTGAAATCTTCCATTGTCGATGTAGCTTTTCCCTTTCTCGCCCGAAATTAACCACACAGGACGAAAGACAGGTGCAAGTAGTTTTAGAATGCGTTTTTGAATTTGTTTTAACTGTTTATCGGGGGATGTAATATTACGGGTCTTACCATCCTTTTCGATTGAAAAAAAGTTATAATTTAGCATCTCGTGGACATTGTTAAGAGTAGATTTGTCTATTAACAGTAGCTTTTCTAATTTTGATTTACTTCCGCACTTGTAAAACGCACATTGACTGATGTCATATTTTTTCATGTTGATTCACCAAGTCTTTCGACATACCATTAATTAACTTTAGCATTAGATTTCTAATGAATTCTTGCCCTTTGTTACGGTGTTCCTCCGCTTGCTCAGATAGCAATATTAAAGAGGATACTTTGATTCCCAGAACTTCAGAATATTTCCCGAGAAGTTCAAGAGAGGGTTTCTTTTTGTCGTTTTCAATCTCTGAGAGATAGCTATTTGAAATACCAAGTAATTGTCGCATTTCGTTTGCATTATACCCGTATATTGAACGCAATCTTTTCAAAGTACCGCCAATCATTATCGACCGCTCCCTTTCCAGTTATTTATATATAAGGCTTACCGCCGTATAATCAAAATTAAATAGATTTCCCACTCTACCCATTCATGTTAAAGGCTACCGTCAAGAAAAAAATTCTTAATAACTTGGACTGCACCAAGTATCGCCGCAAGAATTTCGATTGCCTTAAACAAAACTTTGAAAACACGCTTTTTAAGTCGGCGTGATTTGGCTTTTCGAGATTTGCGTGATTTGCCTTTTTGAGTGCTCGACACTTCTGTCAGAGAATCGTGTGCCATTGAATGGGGGTCGTTTTCAACGTGCGACAAAATTTTCTTCATCTTGAAGACCTCCTTTCCGAGAGCTTTTGGTTCTTGCCGCTCTCCTCCCGTGGAAAGATAGGTTTCGTTAAAAACATCTACTTAATTTCTTGGTAACGCACGCTATCCCGTGCGTGCGTTGTGCGGGTTCATTGCGTTCGGCTCGTGCATTGCCATGCCGTCAGCGTGCCCCGCCAGTCAGAACATGATATTTTGCGTTGTTCCACGAGTACATATGTATATGCCATGCACTCCAATTTATGGGAGTTGACCTCGATTGATACAACAATCGTTATCGCATTTACTATTTTAGCATAAAATATTCGCTTTGTCAATATGTGTTTTCGCCATTTGCGAAAAACGGCATTTTCCACAAGTGGCAACTCGTAGCGGCGAAGAAATATGTATATGTTGCACAAATCCGCCTCTAAACGAGGCGGATTTCACAAATTCAAGCGTTTTATTTCGCCTTGCATTGTTCGTAAGAAAAGCTAAACTTCCGTGAAGTACGCTACCATCGCATTATTCCGTCCCAACCGTGAAAGGTCTTTACACAGAATTATTGAAATTCTGCCTTGCTCAACGTCATCAATCATACGCTTGAAATTCGGTCTCTCAAAAGTTGTCCCCGATATTCCGTCATCAGACCGAATTTTTTAATGGAACAAAGGGAAAACGGGTAACAAAGCAATCGGTTATGGAATCACCGTTCTGTATGGGCGGTGATTTCTGATTTATAAAAAAATGAAAATATTTTTCAAAAAACCATTGACAAACTGAAAACGGTATGATATTATATACATATGACAAAATCACATATGTGCCAAAGGGAGTGATGCAGTGCTAACCAACATAGCCGATAAAGTAGAGACCGAATTCTCCGATTACTATACGCATTTCAAGGAATTTCAACATAACTCTGACTACGAGAAATATTGGCAAAAGTGTATGGCGGCGGTTAGGGACACGGAACTGCTCTCGCATATCGTGTTCTGTAACGATTTATTCGGAATCCCGCCAGTCAAGACATTTCTGATGTGCTTTAAAGATGATTTTATCGCTATGACGGGAGACCCCCAAGCGGTACTTGATATATTCGTCAAGAAAAGCATAGGGGCTTTTTGGGGTATGGTGTTCAAGTTTGCTCTTGGGTATAAGGAGCAGAAGAGTGTTTCTATTTCTATGAATGAGTATTTTATGGTGAGGACGGCAAGCGTTTATGACTGCAAGCCAAATTCGACTAAGGGGGGAAATCGAGATGATATGTAAACATTGCAACCACATTGATAGCGATTGGTGGTATACCTATCCCGGTGATGATGAACGCGAGAACATCGAATGGTCGTGTTTGGAATGCAATAAAATAAACATAACTTACGTTAAACAACTATCTCGTAGCGATTTTCATGGAAAATCTGGAGTAACATCATATCACCCTGAAACAGACAGCGATGGTAAGTGGGGATATATCGACACAAACGGAAACGAGATAATTCCGCATATTTACAACGATGCTCGTGATTTTCATAAGGGTCTTGCCTCGGTACAAAAAAATGACAAGTGGGGTGTAATTGACAAAAGAGGAAATGAAGTAATAGCTTTTGCGTATGATTATATCAGCGAATTTATGGATGGTGTTGCCTATTTCATAAAAAACGATAAATATGGTGTTGTTGACAATAAAGGGGAAGAAGTATCCCCACCCGTTTATCGGTATGCTTGGTTTGATGATGACAAAAATTTGGTTATGTATAGCGAAGGTGAAGGAGCGTTGATTTTTGACAGGAAAAGCAGACAGATTTCCGAATCTATAAAACCCAATTATGGTAGCGGTTGGGCTAATGTTATTTTTAACGAGCCGCACAAGATTTACAAGTGGCTTGAAAATCTTGATTGTAAAGAATGTTTAGAGTTCGGTGAATATATTTGCGTGGAAAATAAAGACGGAAAACAAGGGCTTTTTAATAAATCGGGAAAAGAAATACTGCCGCTCATTTACGAACGCATATGGGTATGTAACGAAAAGGTGATTGAAGTAACAAAAAACGGGAAACAGGGACTCCTTGATATTGGCGGCAAAGAAATCATTCCGTTTATTTATAATGTTCTGTATGGAATAAGCGATGGAATGATTCGGGTAATGAAATGTGGTAAATATGGGTTCATTGACGAAATAACATACCAAGAGTTATTACCACCCGTTTACGAAGTTGCCGAGGATTTTCACGAAGGGCTTGCCGCTGTAGCCAAAGAATGGTGTGAATTTTCTCAAGAAGGCAGCAAGTGGGGGTTCATCGACAAACAAGGAAATGAAGTGATTCCGCTAATCTATGATGAAGTGAGCGAATTCAAAGACGGATTTGCTTATGTCGAAAAAGATGGTAAGATGGGAATTATAGACAAAACAGGAAAAGAAATAGTTTCGTTTGAGTATACTCGAATATACGATTACGATGAGCATGGATTTGCCTGTGTATATGATGATAACGGATACAATTTAATTGATAAAACGGGGAAATTAGTTATATCTACTTGTTATGAAATATGGAAGTTTCATGAGGGGTTTGCTTGGGTTCGTTTGCAGGAATACGGCAATTACAGTTTTGTAGATATGACTGGTGAGAATGTAATGCCACCGATATATGATGATTTCGGGCATTTTAGCGAGGGACTCGCACGAGTGAAAATAAACGAGAGTTTACAGGAGGGTTAAAAATGGCAATTTTCAAACGTGGAATGGGTGAAAAACTCAGTAGGATAATTAAGTGATGACGAGGACGATAATACATGATAGGTGCGTTTTTCTATATTAACGGCGATTTTCTCGTACACAAAATTCCTGTAGAAAAAGGCGAAAAACGTGGTGGAAAACTTGATAACCCATACTCACACGAGAAGTTGTATGAAAATAATTATACTGGCGGTGATTATATTGACATACCAAGAGGTCGTGTGGTTTGGGATATAGAAACGGGGAAAGCGATAATCTATATCGACACTTGCATTGAAGAGGTTGATGGTGCGGTTACGGAATTGGCAAAACTATTCGGGTTAGATAATTATGTCATTGAGCATGATGAACATTATGTCTGTCCGAAGTGTATAAAAAATATTTGGGAGGATTAAAAAGTGATTATCAATCAAGACACAGTAGAAAGAATCTACGAAAACGCAAAAGCGGCGAAAAGCATTTATGAGGGGTTAAACCTTGACAATAATTTTAACAAGTGCTTTCATTTACGCCCGACAGGTAGCGGAATAACAATTGTTTCCACGTTACCGTATGCACCAATGAGGGGCAAGAGTGTATCGAAAGAAAAACTTGAGGAAACTTTATTGCTGTTAAACAAAGATTTTAGACGTATTTGTTGCGAAGATACAGATAAGGCTTTTGAGGTTTTGGAAAAACTGGATTATAAAAAACGCACTCCCCCTAAATCTGACTTGGAAGAAAACATTCAAGCTGAGTTTATTAAGGGTTTATTATCCGAGCAATCAGATTACGATGGTGTGACATTTATTACTTCAGAACTTGTTTTAGCAGACGAGAGTAATAGATTTGATGTAGTTGGTTTCAAAAATGGAATTCTATATATTTTTGAACTCAAGAAGGGCAGAACTTTTTCGGCACTGCCACAAGTTTCGGGATATGTAAAATTCGTAAAAGAAAACAAAGACATTTTTAAGAGGATTTTAAGTGTCTACCCCAATTATTCAGTAAATGATTTTTCAGATGTTAAAGGAATTGCGGTTATGGAATATGCCGCAAACGTGACACCAAAACTTAGAGAAGATGCAGTAAAGAATGATGTGGGGTTCTCTGCATTCAAACAACGACATCGCACCGTTCAAAAACATCCTTAATGATATGTATGCGAAGGACATCTCGGTGAAAATCCGCTCGGCATTATACGCAAAAGCGAGGCGGGGCGAGTATCTCGGAGCGTGTGACCCTTACGGGTTTCTGCGTGACCCGAAAGACAAACACCACCTCATTATCAACACAGAACTCGCACCGAATGTCGAGCGTATGTATGACTTAATAATCGCAGGACTTGGTATGTACAAAATCGCAAAAATCTTCAACGAAGAAGAACTGCTCAGTCCTTCCGACTATACCCGACACCGAAATCACAACCCCGATGATGGCGAATTTGTACCCAAGTGCAAGTGGACAATGAAAATGATTCGCTGTATTGTTGAAAACGAAATGTATATCGGGAATATGGTGCAATGCCGCAAGCGTTCGCAGTCATACCGCACACAAAAAGTCGTGTTAAATCCAAAGGAAGATTGGGTGATTGTGAATGATACACACGAGGAAATTGTGTCGAGGGAAAAGTTCGACAAGGTGCAGAAAATCATTGCAGGGCGAACTCACATAATTCAAAAACACGGTGAACCGCATATGTTCTCGGGACTGTTTTTCTGCGAATGCGGTTGGCGAATGGCACATCACGTTCGCAGTATTTCAAAGGGCGATTATTATTCTTGCGGAAGATACCGTGTAAATGTCAAGGACTGCACTTCACACCATGTCAATTATTGCGACATTTATAGTTTGGTGTTGGATGATATTCGGCTGAACGCAGAGCTTATTCATTCCGATGAAGAGGTGGCGATTAGGCGAATAAAAACCGCCAAGTCTGGCGGCGAAATAAAGCGGTTATCGGCGGCACGAAAAGAATTGACGGAGGCAAAGCGGCGGTATTCCGAATCAGATAATCGAATAAAACGGGCTTACGAGGACAACGTATCGGGCAAACTCCCCGACAAGCTGTTCACCAAATTTATTCGTGAGTACGAAGAAGAGGACATCAAATTAGCGACTTCGATTGAGGCTTTGCAAAAAGAAATCCACGAACTTGAATCCGCAGACGTTGACGTTTCGGCTTTTGTAGACTTGATTAAGCCGCTTGTCGGAATAAGTGAATTGAGTCGTGAACTGCTGTTGAATCTCATTAACAGAATTGAAGTCAGCGAACCCGCAGGGACAAAAGGCAAGAATAGAGAACAGAAAATTACAATTTTCTACAAGTTTGTTGGGGCATTATAAGCGGTTGTTCCATTAAAATATACTTACGTCGACATATTCGCCGATTACGTCAAAGCCCGACTCGCTTGCATACTTTTCGAGAATCGCCCTTTGATTACCTATGCTGTTGCTTTCGGTATCGCCCCCGTCATCCTTGCTCAAGCGAAGATATATGGCGGCGTTGTTTTTTTGTTGCTGTCTTAACATTTTTCACTCCAATCCCAGCAACGAATTTCCCTTTATAATCGCCCTTTCATTATACCATGAAAGGGCGAAAAAATCAAGTCAATTTTTGCTGAAAAACCGAATATTTTATAGTTAATAATTTCCGCTTTCTATATCCCTTCGAATTCCTGCCTTTATAATATCCAGTATTGATTGTTTCCCCACATAGTTATAGACAACTTCATATGTGATATTTCCCAACTTCATGTACTTTACGTCCGAATCGGACTTCTCAACTTCTTGTATGTTCTGTGTGTTTATGATACTTTCCATTGTGTT
>Ga0123356_10006024_pt1 | contig 12296 bp, 9 predicted proteins | sample TergutEmb28metaG_2_FD_92546 | JGI IMG/M metagenome (GOLD analysis project Ga0123356, IMG submission 92546) | Embiratermes neotenicus P3 segment gut microbial communities from Petit-Saut dam, French Guiana - Emb289 P3 | ecosystem: Host-associated > Arthropoda: Insects > Digestive system > Gut ... | reverse complement strand
GGTCCCCGGGTGCGACGTAGAGCCGGTTTCTCGTCGATCCCGGGGCAAGGTAGTTCACGGTTGCCCAGACGCCGTCGTGCATGCCACCACTATCGGCCCGCCCGGCTCGTGACGCTAGCTGTGCTCCGGCCCTAATACGGTCCGCTAACGCCCAGACGCGCGCTGCTTGCCTCCCGGCGTACCGGTGCCGTCCGCGTCACCCGCGTCGTGCTTCCCGTCCGGGCTCTTCGCGCCGTTGGTTGTGGTCGCGCCGTGGGCACCGTTGGCACCGTTCCCAGCGCTCGCGCTAGGCGCCGTTCGGCCGTTCGTACGCCCGTTGCCTGCCGGGGTGCCGCTCGCGCCGTTGGCTGCGGCTGCTGAGGTCCCGTTTGCGCCGTTCGCTGAGGCACCGCTCACGCCGTTGGCTCGCGCCGCTGTCGTGCTGCTCGCGCCGTTGGCCGCGGTCGCCGGGGCGCCGTTCGCGCCGTTGGCCACGGTCGCGGTGTCCTCACCGGCGGCTGCCGCCACGGTGCTCTCGGCGGTTGCTGCCGTCGTGACGGGCTGACGCTTGCCGCGCAGCAGCGACGCGAGGCCGGCCAGCACCGACAGCGCGGCGGAGACGCTGAACACGACGATCAGGCCGCTGTGGAACGGGTCGAGCAGCAGCGACGGGAAGAACGTGCGGCCGGTCAGCTCCGCCTGGCTGGCGGCGGGCAGCTGCGCGAGCACGCCGCTCGGGGCGAGCAGATGCTGGATAGGGTTCACGCCGAGCACGGAAGCGAACAGCGACGATACCGGCGGTAGCGTGGAGATCTGGTGCGCGACATGACCCGGCACGCCGAGTCTCGTCAGGCCGTTAGAGAGCGACGTCGGCAGCGTGCTGGACAGGCCAGCGATCATCAGCGTGAAGACAACACCGATGGAGATCGCGGTGCCCGAGTTCTGGAACGTCGAGCGCATGCCGGACGCCGAGCCGCGATCTTCGGGGGGGACCGAGCCCATGATCGAGGACGAGTTCGGCGAGGCGAACATCCCGCTACCCACCCCGTTCAGCGCGATGATCAGGGCGAACGCCCAGTAGGGGAAGTTCACCGGTAGCAGCATCAGCGCGATGAAGCTCGCGGCGAACACCGCCATGCCAGAGGTCGCGATGCCGCGTGAGCCGAACTTGTCCGACAAGATCCCCGACGTGGGTCCGGACACGAGGAACCCGGCTGTCATCGGGAGCATGAAGATGCCCGCCCACAATGGCGTCTGGTCGTAGCTGTAGCCGTGCAGCGGCAGCCAGATGCCCTGCAGCCAGATGATCAGCATGAACTGGATGCCGCCGCGCGCGATCGAAACCAGCAGGCCGGCGACGTTCCCGGCGGTGAACTCCCTGATCTTGAACAGCGACAGCCGGAACATTGGTTCGGCCACCCTGGTCTCGATGATCACGAAGATGATCAGCATCACCAGGCCGCCGATGATCTCGCCGAGCACGACCGGGGACTCCCAGCCCATTGAGTTGCCGTTGTAGGGCTGGATGCCATAGGTGACGCCGACGAGGACGGACCCGAGGCCGAGGGCGAACGTCGCGTTGCCCCACCAGTCAATCTTCGCGCGGCGCCGCACCCCGTTGTCGCGCAGCTTCAGGTAGGCCCAGAGGGTGCCGAACACGCCCACCGGCAGGTTGATCCAGAAGACCGCCCGCCAGTCCCAAGCAGAAAGCAGACCGCCGGCGACGAGGCCGATGAACATGCCAGCCAGCGCCGCGATCTGGTTGGTGCCGAGCGCGAACCCGCGCCGCTCGGCCGGGAACGCGTCAGTGAGGATCGCCGCCGAGTTCGCCATCAGCATCGAGCCGCCGATGGCCTGCAGGAACCGCCACCCGATCAGCCACATCGCGCCGTGCGGGCCCTGGAACGGGTCGAAGGACAGCAGGATCGAGGCGAAGGTGAAGACCACGAACCCGGCGTTGTACATCTTCACCCGGCCGAACATGTCGCCGAGCTTGCCGAGGTTCACCACCAGGACCGCCTGCACGAGCCGGTAGCCCATGATCATCCACAGCAGGTAGCTGATGTTCCCCGCCGACAGCGGGTCCAGGTTGATGCCGCGGAAGATCGCCGGCAGCGCGATGATCACGACCGACCCGTCGAGCGAGGCCATGAAGATGGCCGCCGTCGTGTTGGCCAGCGCGATCCACGCGTACCTGTCCGGCTTCGGTGCCGTCCGAGCGGGCTCCGTCACCCGTATGCCTCCCATCAGATCTTTTCCGCCAGCCGCTCGAGGAGCGGCGCGGCCGTCATGAGCAGGGTCAGCTCGGCGTCGGTGAACCCGTCCCGCAGGGCGGCCGCGATCTGCTCGGTCCGCTTGCCGCGCTTGTCGTGCACCACTTGGCGTCCGGCCTCGGTGACAGACAGCACGATCCGCCTGCCGTCCTCCGCATCCCTGCTGCGCTCGATCAGCCCGCGCTCGAGCAGCGCCGCGACCGTCACGCCCATCGACTGCGGGCTGATCCGGTCGACCCTGGCGAGCTCGCTCGACGAAGCGGGCCCGAACCGCTCAAGGCGGCCAAGGGCCGAGGACTCGGCGAGCGTGAGCTCGCCCTCCGGCTGCGTCTGCTTAAGCTTGCGGTACAGCAGCCCTGTCGCTACTCGGAGGGCGCTCGCGACTTCACTGGCATTCGGAACAGACCCGGCTGACTCCATATGCTCAACTATAACTGATAAGTCTGCCTTACTAATTTCCAGGGGTGCCCGGACGTGTCTCGTCGGCGCCGCTGGCGCTCACCGCCAGGCACGCGGCCGCTGCGGCGCTTACGCCTGGGGCGGCACGGCCGGTCTGATCATCAATCTCCAGTATTGGCCGAGGTGGTGTCGGCGCTGGCGCTCGGGGGCTGAGGCTGAGCGAGCAGTTGAGCGGGCAGGACCGAAGAGGCCGCCGGCACCTCAAGACCCACGATTTTCCCGTCTTTGCAGTCAACAACGACAGTCAGATCACCACTCCTGACTGGCAGATCGCAGACCACAGTGTCCCGCCCTGGCGTGAGTGGTTCGCCCGTCAAGTAGATATAGGCGGCATCGACCTTGGGGATGTACTCGACCCTCACTTGCGGAAAAGTGACGATGTAATAGGTGTCTTTGGCGATGGAGCCGTCCGCGGTTCTGCCGGCGTATGGCGCGCCGGTCCCATCCCGGTTGGCTGCGCCCCTTTCGATGTTCATCAGGTCGTGCTGTCGGGTATCGGGCAGGCGCGACCTAGCCTGTGACCGGGTTGCCCGGGCTGCGCGCAACGTCCCCGCTGAACCCCTGTCGTCGTGGAGTCATGACTACGACCGGCCGCTATTCGCTGCATGTGCAACTCCCTCTGTGACCCGGGCAGACTTTGTCTCCAGCGGATTGAGGCTAAGAAGGGCGCTGGGAGCGGTGCTATCCGCTTTGCGCCGGGATATCCACTGGCCGCACACCGGTTCGGTGACCCTACGGCGCCTCGTCGGCCCTGGGCTAGTCGAAAGCCGCCATAGTCGGCGTGGGTCCGCTACGCCGCGTCTACACCTGGTTACAAATGATCGCTATAGTGCGATATGGCCGTCTTCCACGAGCTTAAGGACACAGGAAAGGCAGAGGCATGCTCATGGGGGATCCCGGAACCGGCGGCAGCCGGAACCGTCCCGCGCCAGGAATGCGCGGCGCCAGTACGGCAAAAGGGCCGATGGCGCATCCCGTTCTGGACAGCCGTGACTTCGAGCAGGCACGGCTTCAGCTAGAAAGGATGTACAGCGCGTTCGAGCTGCTACCAGTCGGCAGCCAGACCAAGTTCCACGCCCGCGCGACCGCAGCGCCCATTGGCAAGGTCCGGCTGGTCGACTTGGCGCTGGGCAGTGGGGTCAGGGTGCTGCCTGCACCGATGACGCACTACTACGCGATTCACATCCTGCTTGACGGCGCGGCGGATGTGCGCTCGGACGCGGACTCCGCCACGGCGGTACACGACAGCATGGGACTGGTGCTGACTCCGGACGCGACGATCGACATGCGCCTGTCAGCCGACTGCCGAGCGCTCACGGTGGCAGTGGGACGGTCCGAGCTCGACGAAGCCTTCCACGCGATGTGGGCAGACCTGCCCCGTCCCGGCGAGTTCGCGCTCGGACTGGACCTGCGGCACAGCCAGGTCGCCAGCTGGACGCAGCTGGTCCGCTGGGCAGCTGCCGACCTGGCCCACCGCGACAACCTCACCGCCCACCCGCTGCTGGCGGGGCACATCGACGACCTCATCCTGAACGGCTTTATCGCCATCGCCTGCCGACGGCTGAGCCCGGCCGACTCGCGCGAGTGGCCGATGGCCCCGGTAGCGCTGCGGCGAGCCCGCGACTACATCGAATCGCGCGCCGCCGAGCCCATAACCGTGGCCGACGTCGCCCGGGTGACCGGCATCAGCGTCCGCACCCTCCAGCACGGGTTCCGGAAGCACTACGGGGTAACCCCGACCGGATATCTCCGGGAGGTGCGACTGCACCGAGCCCATCGCGAACTGCGGTTCGCCGAGCCAAACGGGGGAGTGACGGTAACCGACACGGCCCTTCGTTGGGGCTTCGGGCACTTGCCCCGATTCGCCGCGGCTTACCAGCAAAAGTTCGGCCAACTGCCATCAGAGACGCTGCGCCAAGCCCTCCGCGCCCGCTCGCTCTAGAGCCTGCTAGCGCCCGGCAAGGGTCCGCCTGGTTGGTCTCGGACGGCTCCCGTTGCATGCTGCGGACGGATCCGCTGACGCGACGTGCTCAGCCAAGCCTGATACGCCGGCTTTCTAGGCCCCGGGAGTGCCGACCGTGCGCGTACCCTCGGTGCCCGCGGTGTACCGGCAGAACAGGAAGCTGTCCTCGGCCAGCACGGTGGCCAGGGCCATCTGGGCTGCGGGGAGCGCAGGGCCCGCGATTATCCGACTGGCGCCGGGGCCCGCCAGGGTCGGGCTGACGGTCAGGCTGAGCTCGTCCAGCAGGCCGTCGGCGGCCAGATAGCCGAGCAGGTGGGGGCCGCCCTCGCAGATAACCCGGCCGAGCCCGCGCTTGGCAAGTACGCTCATGGCCTGCGCCAGGTCGACGTCCGTCTCGCCGGCCACGATCACGTCGGCGGCCTTGGCGAGTTCGGCGCGCTTAGCCTCCGGCGACGTCTCACAGGTGATCACAATGGTGCGCGCGCCCGGCTGGGCTCCGGTGAACAGGGGAGCGGCGGGGTCCAGGTCGAGCGACCGGGTGACCAGCGCGATCGGCGCCGCGGCCGGCCGCCCTTCGCGCAGCCGCGCGAGGGCGGGACGGAGCCGGGCCGGCTTGTACTCCTCGGTGCGCGCGGTGCCCGCCCCGGCGAGGACCACGTCGGCGAGCACGCGCAGGATCCCGAAGATTCGCATGTCGCCGGTGGACGACAGCCCCGTCGAGCGACCGTCAACATACGCGGCGCCATCGGTGCTGGTGACGAAGTTGGCCCGCAACCAGGTCTCGCGCGGGTAGGCGTAGACCTCGGCGATCCCGAAGTCGTCCAGCTCCTCGCCCGCCGCAGGAAAGATCATCCGCACAACCGCCCATCCTAGCCCCCGCCCACCCGCCGCAGTGATAACAGCAAGAAGCGCAGCGAGCCGGAACCAGCAGGAGGATGCTCCGTACCCGAGCGTGGGCAATCTTCCGCTGTCCCTGCAGCGAGCGGTGAGGCTAGTGAAACAGTAAGAAGCGGACCGAGGGACGCTGCGTACGCCGCGAGGTCAGGTGCGGGAGCGGAGGACTACGATCGCGCGGCTGGCCACTTCGACCTTTGTCCGCGGCAGGAGGCCGATCGCGTCCTGGGGCTCGCCGCGCGGGTCCACGGTGTCGATCACGATCTCCCAGTCGGTGCCAAGCTTGGCCTCCGGGATGGTGAACGTGATCGGCTCGGCGCCGGCGTTGAACAGCATCAGGAACTTCCTGTCGGTCACCCGGTCGCCGCGCGGGTCGGGCTCGGTGATCGCGGCCCCGTTCAGGAAAACGGCGACGGACTTGGCGTACGACGCGCGCCAGTCAGCCTCGGTCATCTCGTCCCCGGCAGGTGTCAGCCACGAGATGTCAGCCGCCCTGCTACCAGCCAGCCGGAAAGAACCCTGGAAGAACTTGCGGCGGCGGAACACCGGGTGCCGCCGCCGTAGTCTGGTCACCTTCTGGGTGAACGCCAGCAGGTCCCGTTCGGCGGCCGCCCGTGACCAGTCCATCCAGGAGATGTCGGTGTCCTGACAGTAGGCGTTGTTGTTACCCGCCTGCGTGCGGCCGAGCTCATCGCCCGCGCACATCATCGGGACGCCCTGGGACAGGAACAGGGTCACCAGGAAGTTCCGCTGCTGCCTGGCACGCAGCTCGGTCACCTCCGGATCCTCGGCTGGGCCCTCCACGCCACAGTTCCAGGACCGGTTGTCGTCGGTGCCGTCCCGGTTCTCCTCGCCGTTGGCCTCGTTGTGCTTGGCGTTGTAGCTGACCAGGTCGGCCAGGGTGAACCCGTCGTGGCAGGTGACGAAGTTGATAGACGCCACCGGGCGGCGCCCGGAGGTCTCGTACAGATCGGAGGAGCCGGTCAGCCGGGAGGCGAACTCGGGCAGCGTGGCCGGCTCACCACGCCAGAAGTCGCGGACTGTATCGCGGAACTTGCCGTTCCACTCCGTCCACAACGGCGGGAAGTTGCCGACCTGGTAGCCGCCCTCGCCGACATCCCACGGCTCGGCGATCAGCTTGACCTGGGAGACCACCGGGTCCTGCTGGACCAGGTCGAAGAACGTCGACAGCCGGTCGACGTCGTGCAGTTCCCGCGCCAGGGCAGAGGCGAGGTCGAAGCGGAACCCGTCGACGTGCATCTCCAGGATCCAGTACCGCAAGGAGTCCATGATCAGCTGCAGCGAATGCGGGTGCCGCACGTTGAGGGAGTTGCCGCAGCCGGTGTAGTCGATGTACCGCGTGGGGTTGGCGTCGTCGAGCCGGTAGTAGGCGCTGTTGTCGATGCCGCGGAAGCAGAGCGTCGGGCCGCGCCCGTCGCCCTCGGCGGTGTGGTTGTAGACGACGTCGAGGATGACCTCGATGCCAGCGGTGTGCAGCGCCTTCACCATCGTCTTGAACTCGCCGACTTGCTCGCCGCGCTGGCCGGCCGAGCAGTACCGGTTGTGCGGCGCGAGGAAGCCGATCGTGTTGTAGCCCCAGTAGTTCGTCAGCCCACGAGCCGCCAGGAACTGCTCGGCGATGAACTGGTGCACCGGCAGTAGCTCAACCGCGGTGACGCCGAGCCGCTTAAGGTGCTCGATCACCGCCGGGTGCGCGATCCCGGCGTAGGTGCCGCGCTGGTGCAGCGGGACATCCGGGTGGCGCAACGTCAACCCGCGCACGTGCGCCTCGTAGATGACGGTCTCGTGGTACGGGATGCGCGGCGGCCGGTCGCTGCCCCAGTCGAAGAACGGGTTGATGACCACGTTCTTCGGCATGAAGGACGCGCTGTCGGTGCTGTTGGCCCGCCGCGGATCCGCCCACTGGTAGTCAAACAGCGCCTCGTCCCACGTCACGTCGCCCTCGACAGCCTTCCCGTAGGGGTCGAGAAGCAGCTTCGACGGCGCGCACCGCAGGCCCCGCCTGGGGTCATAGCGGCCATGCACCCGGTAGCCGTAACGCTGACCGGGACTGATCGCGGGGATGTAGCCGTGCCAGACGAACCCGTCGACCTCGGTCAGCGGGACCCGCGTCTCCCTCGTCTCGGAGCCCGCGTCGTCGAAGAGGCACAACTCAACGCCCTCGGCGACTTCGGAGAACACCGCGAAGTTGGTGCCCCATCCGTCCCACGTCGCACCGAGGGGGTACGCGGCCCCTGGCCAGATATGCACATCCCTCCAAAGCCATCCGTCGCAACGTCGACTTCCCCGGATGTCGCGAGTTAATAACTGGGCAGTCACCACGGTCGGTTCGGCAGAACTAGGCTCCGGCCACAAACCGCTCGGCGCGGTCTGGGGCGAGCCCGAGGCCAAGACTACCTTCGTATCTCCTCAGAACCACGTCTGCCACCTCGGGCGCGGCGCCAAGAACACCGGAGACCGCGTCCGCTCCGGCCGCGAGCGCTCGGGTGCGGATCTTGTCGGCGAAGTAGCCGGGGGCCAGCAGGTAGCTGGCGACCACGACGGGGCCGCACGACCCGCCCGGCGATCGGCGCAGCGCCGCGGCGGCCTGCTCTGGCCCCGGGCCACCCCCGGACGCGTAGCCGGGGAGTACCGCGCGCCACAACCCGTCGCGCTGCCACTGCGCCGCGAGTCGGGCGATCGTCGCGTTGGCCGCGGGGTCGGAGGATCCGGCGGCGGCGAGCACGACGCTGGTCCGGGCGCGGCTCGCGTCGTCAAGCGCGACATCCGCCTCAGCCAGCCGCCGCTCCAGTGCGGTGAGCAGCAGCCTGTCTGGGCCGAGGGTGCCCGCCACGGTGATATCGCCCAGTGTGATATCCGCCACGTCCCCGCTGGCGGCAGCTGAGCTGGCCCGGGCTGCGGCGAGTTGCGCCGGGATGTCCGTCTTGCTGTGATACGCGGGGGTCAGCAGCAGCGGGACGACGGCACACGGCGACCCCACGGCGCTCAGCACCTGGGGGAGCGAGGGAGCGCAGTGCTCGAGGAACGCCGCGCGCACGTCAAGCCCGGAGAACCCGCGGAAGGCTGCTCGTGACCGGACGACGGTCAGCAGCTCGTGTACGGTAGCCGCCGCGCGCGGGTCACGGGACCCATGCGCAGCGGCGACAAGGGAGATCATCAGAGCTCAGACGTGGATACCGCATTCGGTCTTGCCGGTGCCCGCCCAGCGCCCGGAGCGCGGGTCACCGCCCGCCTCCACGCGCATCGTGCAGGTCCGGCAGCCGATCGACGGGTACCCGTCGTACACCAGCGGGTTGACCAGCACGCCGTTGGCCGCGATGTACTCGTCCACCTGCTCGGACGTCCAAGACACGATGGGATTGACCTTGACCATCTGGCGCTTTTCGTCGAACTCGACGACCTTCGTGTTCCGCCGGGACGCGGTCTCTTCACGGCGTACGCCGGTGATCCACGCGTCGTAGGAGGACAGCGCCTTCTCCAGCGGCTCGACCTTGCGCAGGTAGCAGCACAGGTCGGGGTTGCGCCCGTAGAGCCGCGGCCCGAGGTCGGCGTCCTGCTCGGCGACGGTCCGCGACGGCGTGACATTCACCAGGTTGACCGGGTACACGGCCGCAACCGCGTCGCGGGTGCCGATCGTCTCGGGGAAGTGGTAGCCCGTGTCGAGGAACACAACGTCAATGCCGGGCCGGACCGCCGAGGCAAGGTGGATGATCACCGCGTCGGTCATCGACGAGGTGACGCAGATCCGGTTGCCGAAGGTCTCGGTCGCCCACCGGATCACGTCCTCGGCGGAAGCGTCCTTGAGCTGCTCGGCTGCCTGTTCTGCGAGGCTGCGCATCTGCTGTGGATCCTCCGCGTGTCGGTCGTCGTCTGCGCCAGGCCCGAAGGGAAACGCCAGACCGCCCATACTAGAGCCTCGAACGGTCATAGAACGGCTCCCATGCCGGCAAATCGTAGCTGAAAACTCCTGGTGCAGGAGCGGCAGTGCCATTCTCCGTCCGCCGCGCCTTGCGGTTCCAGATCTTCTTCCCCGCAATACGGGCAGTAGAACGGTACTGCCCGTCCTGATGAATACATACCCGAAGTACCCGTTGGGGATGTCATGACAGCTCCTCGTCCGACGCGCGCAGGGTCCACTGCGCGAACGTCTCGCCGGCCGCACGCGCGGCATCGTAGCGGCGCAGCACCCGCTCCACGTAGTCGGGCAGCTCCTCCGCGGTGGCCTTGAGGCCCCGGACCTTGCGCCCGAACCCGGAACCGGCGGCGTCCCCGCCGGTCATGGTGCCGCCCAGGTGGATCTGGAACCCTTCGACCTGGTTGCCCGCCGCGTCCGTGATCAGGGACCCCTTCAGGCCGATGTCGGCGACCTGGATGCGGGCGCAGGAGTTCGGGCAGCCGTTGACGTTGATCGTGACCGGCGAGTCGAAGTCCGGCAGCCGCCGCTCCAGCTCGTCGATCAGCGACGAGGCGCGGGCCTTGGTCTCGACAATGGCGAGCTTGCAGAACTCGATGCCGGTGCAGGCCATCGTGTGCCGGCGGAAGACGCTTGGCCGCGCCGGAAGCCCGAGCGCGTCGAGCTCCCCGACCAAGTCCTCCACCGCGTCGGCCGGCACGTCGATGATGACCAGTTTCTGCTCGGCGGTGGTCCGCACCCGGCCGCTGCCGTACTGGTCGGCGAGCGCGGCGATCTCGCGGAGCATGCCGCCGTCGACCCGGCCGACGCGCGGCGCGAATCCGACGTAGAACAGCCCGTCCTTCTGCTGATGCACCCCGACGTGGTCCCGCCCCGCGCTGTCCACGTGGACCGGGGCCGGTCCGTCGGGCAGCGCGTACCCGAGGTACTCCTGCTCCAGCACCTCGCGGAACTTCGCCACGCCCCAGTCGGCGATCAGGAACTTGATCCGCGCCCGGTGCCGCAGCCGCCGGTAGCCGTAGTCACGGAAAACAGAGGCGACCCCGGCCCACACCTCCGGCACCTGGTCGGGCTTCACGAACGTCCCGAGCCGCTTGGCGATCATCGGGTTCGTCGAAAGCCCGCCGCCGACCCACAGGTCATAGCCGAGCTCGCCGGTCTCCGGGTGCCTGACGGCGGCGAAGGCCACGTCGTTGATCTCGTGGTGCGTGCACTGCGCGGAGCAGCCGCTGATCGAAGTCTTGAACTTCCGCGGCAGGTTTGAGAACGCCGGGTCGCCGATGTACTGCTCGGTGACCGCCGCGATCTCCGGCGTCGCGTCGATCAGCTCGCCAGCGTCCAGGCCCGCCAGCGGGCAGCCCATGATGACCCGCGGGGTGTCACCGCACGCCTCCGTGGTGTCGAGGCCGACGGCCTCCAGCGCCTCCCAGATGGCCGGCACGGCCTCGATCTCAATCCAGTGCAGCTGGATGTTCTGCCGGTCGGTCACGTCCGCGGTGCCGCGGGCGTACTTGACCGAGATGTCGGAGATGACCCGCAGCTGCTCTGACGACAGCTGCCCGCCGTCGATCCGCACCCGGAGCATGAAGTACCGGTCGTCAAGCTCTTCGGGCTCAAGCACGGCGGTCTTGCCGCCGTCGATCCCCGGGCGGCGCTGCGTGTACAGGCCGTACCAGCGGAACCGGCCGCGCAGGTCGGCTGGATCGATCGAGTCGAACCCGTGCTTGGCGTAGATGTCGATGATCCGCTGCCGGACGTTGAGCCCGTCGTCGTTCTTCTTGCTCTCTTCGTTCTTGTTCAGCGGCTCTTTGTAGCCGAGCGCCCACTGCCCCTCGCCGCGCTTGCGGCGGGCCGGTGGCTTGTTGGCAGGGGCTTGCCTCGCCGGAGTTTCCCGCGCGGGAATCTCCGTGGTGCTGGCTTCTCTCGCAGTGGCTGGCGTCGCCGGGGTCCTGGTCGCAGTTGCTCCGTTCAGGGGAGACATGCGGCGGTTCCTCACTAACGTTGTCGTGGCTTGTCTGCGGGCACACGCCGGCAGAGGAGGCCGTTGAGGCAGCGGGAGTGAGAAAGCCGCCCGGCGATCCGCGGCGCGCGCCCAGTGGTCACTCCGCGTCACAGGGATTTCGTAACGACGGGATAAAACGTCGGGCGGCGATCAGCGTCCAGGACGACAAATGGCGCTACGGACGCGCAGCAGATCGACGTGGCGTCGCACGACGAGCATCGGGTCCGTAACAATCACCTTTGCAGGGTGACACATTTTGAGGCGGTCTGTCCAGCCGGGACCGGTCACGCTGAGGCCAACCTCACACTGGCCCGGCGTATTCCGTACTTAGCGATTTACCGATGTAACAATTTGCCGGCCGAGGCCAGCCCGGCTCGCGGCTAGCCCTGGCGCACCCAGCTCATCGCCGGCTCGGCGGGAACCTCGCTCGCCTCGGGCGCGGGGAGGTGCTGGCAGTCGCACCAGGTGCCCCCGGGGCAGTCCTGGTGGTGCCGCCGACGGCACGCGACGCAGATCACATCTTCTATTCTGCCGCATCCTTGTTTCGCGCAGGGTCGTCTTACCGCCTGGCCCGCCTGGGTATGGACGCCGTAGAGCGATATGTTCAATGCATCCCCGCCACGCGAGGTGCGGTCGGAACCGCCGTTGTTCAAGGACCGCGCCGAAGCTGGACTGCTGCTTGGCGAGAAGGTGCGGGACGTCCTCGGGCGGGTGACTTCCGATGATTCCGAACGGTCCCGTGGCTTCCCGATCCCCGCACAGCCGGACGGTCCCCAGCCAGCACACGGGCCG
>Ga0123356_10006023_pt1 | contig 12296 bp, 9 predicted proteins | sample TergutEmb28metaG_2_FD_92546 | JGI IMG/M metagenome (GOLD analysis project Ga0123356, IMG submission 92546) | Embiratermes neotenicus P3 segment gut microbial communities from Petit-Saut dam, French Guiana - Emb289 P3 | ecosystem: Host-associated > Arthropoda: Insects > Digestive system > Gut ... | reverse complement strand
GGCGCCTACGTGGCTGAGAGCAGCTACTTCGAACCGCACTTGGCAACGCTCCTATTGGGGCGGGCACTATCGGCGGCTCAAGGCCATCAAGGAGAAGTACCACCCACAGGGGCTGTTCTACGTGCATCACGGCGTCGGGACCGAAGGCTGGAGCGCCGACGGCTTCGGGCAGACCGGATGACACTGCCGCGCGTGCGGCGCGACCCTCACCCGTTACGTCCGCCGCTCATTTCCAGTGTTGAGCGACGCTGCCCCGCGAAATCGCGGTCCGCGCGCAGCAGGCGCGGCTCGAGGTCGATGTGCCCGATCACCGGAATGGGCGTCGCAGTGCCCTCGACCTCGAGCTCGTTGAAGCGCCGCACCTGCGGCATTACCGAGTGCTCGAGGCTCCCGATGAAGTCGTTGAAGCCCTTCACTGCCTTACCGAGCGCGCCGCCGCACCCCTGGATGTGCTCGGCCATGGCCGTCATGCGGCGATAGAGCTCGCGCCCGAGATCATGAACATGCTGGGCGTTCTCGGCGACCTTCTCCTGGCGCCAGCCGAAGGCCACGGCCTTGGCGAGCGCGATGAGCGTCGCCGGGGTCGCGATGATCACGCGCTGCGCGGCGGCATCCTCGAACAGCGACGGGTCGCGCTCGACCGCCGCGGCGTAGAAGTTGTCGCCCGGGATGAACATGACCACGAAGTCCGGGGTGACGGTGAGTCCGTCCCAGTAACTCTTGGCGGCGAGCTTTTTCATGTGCTCGCGGGTCTGTGCGGCGTGGAGCACGAGGTGCTGCTCGCGCTCGAGATCCGCGGTCGCCTCGATGGCATCGAGGTAACCAGAGGTCGAGGTCTTGGCATCGATGACGAGATAACGGGCGCCGGGAAGACGGATCACGACATCCGGGCGGAGCTTGCCGTCGTAGCGGTCGAAGGTTTCTTCGCTGGAGAAGTCGCAGTAGGGGTTGAGTCCTGAGAGCTCGAGCACGTTGTGCAGCGTGTGCTCGCCCCAGCGGCCGCGGGTCTTGGGCGAGGCGCGCAGCGCCTGCACCAGCCTCGAGGTCTCGGCGCGCACGGCGTTCTGGGTTTCGGCCACTGCCTTGAGCTCGCCGGAGAGGGCGCCGTAGGCCTGCGAGCGATTGCGCTCGAGCTGCTGCGTCTCGTCGCGGAGATTTCTGAGCGCCTCCGTGAGAGGGGAGACGAGTTCGGCGACCGCGGTCTGTCGCGCCGCAAGCCCGGCGTCGGCGCCGACCTTGTGTTTCTCGAACACCTCGTTCGCAAGGTCGAGGAATGCGCCCTGGTTGGCGCGCAGCGCGTCGGCGGTCAGCTTCTTGAGCTCCTCGTCGATGCCGCCGCGCAGGTCTTTTAGCGCGGCAGCCTCCTTTTCGTGCGCACGCGCCTGTTCCTCGAGACGGGCCTGCGCCTGCGCGTGGTTCGCTGTGACTTGACTCAGTTCGGCCCCCAGACACTCGATGCGCGTTTCGAGGGCGGGGACACGCGTGGCCTCGGATTCGAGCTTTGCCCGCTCGAGCAGCGCCGACTCGTGCTTCGAACGCCACCCCTCGAGCTCGCGACGCAGCCCCTGCAGAGCATGGCGGGCATGGAACGCACTGAGCAGCGCACCGACCAGGAGAGCCAGAATTCCGGTCATCCAAACCATACGTGCAGGCTCCCTAAACCACCGCGAACGCGGCCAGGTGCACGACACGGCCGCCCGTGACCAGGGCGCCTCCGGCGATGCCCTCGCCGGTGAGCCGGAGATCTTCGCCTTCACCAAGCGCTTTGAAGCGTTCGGCGTGTGTGGCCGAGACGAGATCGAGGAAGGCTCGGGCGCCTCTCCCCACGGGCGCGTCCGGCGGCTCGCCTTCGGTGCGGTCGATCGCATCCAGGGCGTAGGCGCGAATGAGCTTCTCGAGGTATCGCGCGAACGCGGGCGCCGAATCGAAGAACTCGAGGCCGACTACCTTGCCGCCGATTGCGACCACGGCCCCTGTTTGCGCAGGCGACGCATGGAAGGCGCGGACGTAGGTGTCGAGCTGCCCGGCGCGGTCGACGTAGATGTCGGACATCGCGAGTGTCTCGGACTCGACGCGAAGCTCGTCGGCCTTCGCCGCGACGTCCGCCCACACCTGGGACTGGTTCGCCCGGCGCTCGCCGCGGGTGCGGAGCGCATCGGAGACGCTCTGGGCTTTCCGGGCACGCGCCGCGGCGAAGAGGGTGCGCCTGGCGGCCTGGAACTCGGAGCTCCGGTACGCCCACCGTCCCTGCTCCACGCACGACACGGGGATGATGAGCCGCTTGCCGCCCGCGACCAGGATGGAGAGATTGAGCACGCGATTCTGCTTCGCACCGATGAGCTCGTCGCCGTCGACGAGCAGCACCGCCTCGTTGGAGTTGTTCTCGAAGGCGAGTGCGGGGACGCTGCCGCCCGAGGATACTTCAGTCACGCGCACGAGACGACCGTCCAGGGCTTCATCCAGGAGAACATATCGGGGCGCCGAGTTCCCGTACCCGATGAGCGGGAAGAGCGTGAGGTTCAGATAAGTTTGTGATTGGCCGAGCTTCAGCGCGGCGAGCGACTGGCCGATTTCATCAGCCGGTCCCATTCTTTCAGCGGCTTGTCCCATTGGCTTGCCCCCAAGTCTCGATGGGCGCCAGTATGGGAGGGTGGGTGGCTCAGGGCGTGAGCCTGCTGCAGCGAAACCAGGGTGCTATCGAAGTCATTGCGGCGGTGTGACAGAAAACCTCCATATCCCTGCCGAGGATGTAGAGATTTTCAGTCAAACCGCCAAGGGGCTTCATCAACAGCCTCAGCGTTTCGCAAGAAATGAGCGCCCACACCCGCTATTCATGGCGATGAAGACCTTGATCGTAGCGGTGCGCGGCTTGCTTCAGCGACTCGACCACCCGCTTGCGCAGGGCCGCCGGCGCGAGCACTTCCACCTCCGGCCCGAATCTCAGGATCTCCATCACGAGCTCGCGGTCGTCGGCGTAGGGGATCTCGAGGACGTAGCTGCCGTCCTTCTCCACGCGGCTGCGCTGCTCGGGATGCCAGCGCTGCGCGGAGACCCAGCGGGCGGCCCTCAGGGTGAATTTGAGGTTTGCCCATTCCACTTTCGCGCCGCCGAAGATGCCGTAGCCGCTGCCCAGGTATTCGTCGAGCTCGGCCTTCGGGATTTCCTGCGCCTTGGTGTCTTTCAGGGAGGCGTTCTGAATCGCGTCGACGGCGAAGCTGCGGAGGTCCTTACGCAGGTGGCAATAGGCATCCAGGTACCAGTTGTCGCGGTAGTGCACGAGTCGCTGCGGAGAGACGTCACGTTCGGTGATGCGGTCCTCGTTACGGTTGTAGTGACGAATGAAGAGCCGCGAACGCCTCAGCAGTGCCGCGGCGATCACGCTGAACCAGGCAGCGTTACCTTCCCGGCGCTCGGGCTCGAAGATGCGGATGCGCTGCTCGACTTCCTTCCATGAGTGATCGCCGCTGCCGAGGATGGCGCGCAGGCGCTCGACCAGGGCGGGGACCTGGTCACCCAGGAGGCCCGGCTGAAGGTTCCCGAGGAGCTGCAGGGTGGTGAGGAGGGCGTAGATTTCGGTGGCGTTGAACCACAGGCCCGGGAGCTCGTAACGCGGGCCGGAGCGAGGTTTGCCGAAACGATAGCCGTTCGCTGCCCGGTCAAATTCGATCGGCGCGTTGAGGCGGTCGCGCATGTAGAGGAGATCGCGCTTCAGTGTCGCGCGCGATACGCCGAGCGCCTCCTGGAAGCGCGCGAACGATACGACCTTACTGTCTTTCAGCAGCTGGTCGATCTTGTAGAACCGCTCTGTTCTATCCAATGGTGTTCAACTGCGCGATGGCCCCTTCGCAGATTCCGGCTGGCGATCTAATAATGCTACCGGCAAAGGTCTCGCAGGCGGCAGTGGGCGCGCTATCGGTGCGGGCTAGCGCCGGCAGCCCCGTAAAAGATACGCTTAAGCTACAACGAATCATTCCGGAGTCACAGGGCCCCGACTTCCACGTGGAGGGCGAGAAGCTCTCGTTCAAAGTTCCCAGCATCGGCGGCACACATCAACGATCTCCCTTTGCCAATGCCGGGTCCGGATTGGGACACCAATCCGGACCCTCGCCAACCTTGCTGGTCGCCGTGCGGCGCTGTGCGTGCGGCTTTGGGCTACCAAGGGAATCCATGTCGTCGTTTCCTGCTAGCGGTTCAGAGCGGCGGCGACCGTGATAAGCAATGGATCGCGATTCCTCGCGTTGTAGATCGCGGACAAAGCGGGCTGGTTGACCTTGGCCACCGCATTCCTGACTGCTTTGTGAACGCACGCAGCGTGTCTGCTCAGACCCCGCAGGTCACGAATGTCAGCATCAAAGGACCCGCACACATCGTGAGCCGCCGCATAGATGCGGCGGTACAGTGCAGCCGCACCCGCAGGGCTCGAGAGGTTGAGATCGGCGAATTTCACCGCCGCATGCGGTACCTCATCGTTGTTATCGGCGATGCATACTGCGGCGCATCCGAAGGCAAGCGAGCCGAGGATCGTGGCGATGACCAGACGTCGCACGTTGGTGGAGACAATGGGTGTCTTCATGATGATTTCTTGAGTGTTGGTGCTGATAGGGGAGCCGCTCATTTTCAATCTCCTCATGCAGAGTTCGTGGGGGATCGTGCGCATTCGACGCTGCAAATATGGTCCACGAGCACGTCGTGTTTGTATCGCGCGAAGTAGCTACCGGGGAACGGCACCTGCTGCGGGGCCTCATCGAAAATGATTAGACCAGTGGCGCGCACCCGAAGGGATTGTGTCCTGGCCGTCAGCAGAAGAGCTCGCGGGTCGGCAGCTAGATCCTGCCGCTCACCGATGGCGCGTGACGATCTTCGGGTCGCGGGCCACCAGGTCCCCCTCAGGCGGTGATCGGCCAGCGCATGTCCGAAAAGCCTGCGGAAACAGTAAGAGCCGGCGTCGACATCGAGACGCATCGCGCCTCGTCGATGGCCAGGACTACCGCCGCTCTTGCTCCTTCATGTCCCGGTAGAACCCCCGGCGGGTACTCACGGTGTGCGTCACCCCTCCGGGCGAAGCTCGCCGGCGAGCTCGACTACGACATCCGCAGGAAGACCCGCCCGGCGCGCCGCCTCCCTGATCGCATCGCCGCTCTCGGCCTCATACAAGCAGTAAGTCTTGCGTTTGTCGGCCGACAGGAACGACTGTAGCCAGCGGACTCCCACCTGGTTGTTGATCTGCACGATGGCTTTCAGATCCGCTGCCGAGGCATTCAAGGATTCCGCAAAGTTTCGCTCAATCATGAACAGTGCCATGGTCGCCTCCGCTTGATTTTGTGGTGATTGGCGTCGATTCTCCCGGCAGTAGCCCGTGCCGCATCGCGTATGCGGCCGCCTCGGTGCGGTTTGCACAATGTGTCTTGCTGAGGATGCTGCGAACATGTGTCGCCACGGTGTTGAGGCTGATCGACAACACGAGCGACACGTCCTTGTTCGTTCGACCCATGGCAAGCAGACCCAGCACCTCAGCTTCGCGAGCCGTGAGATCGTCCGGAAAGGTCGCATCTGCATCGCGGACCTGCAGCACGCTGCCGATGTCCTCCAGCAATTGAGTCATCCCGATCCGGCGCGCCAGATGTTCCGCCTCGCGCAACTGCTGCAGACCCAAGGTGCGCTGCGTCTCGCCCGGTCTCGACAGCAGAAAGGCCCCGTGCCGGAAGAGGCTCCTGGCGAGCCACGGCCAGGCGCGCATGCTGCGATTGAGCGCGATGGCGCGCTCGAAGTGCTCGCCGGCTCGCTCAGCCCAACCAGCGGTGCACGCCAGACCGGCCAGATACAGGTCCGCGGCGCCGAAGCAAACCGCAGTGGGATGATTGGCCGTCTGCCCTGCGTAACCACCCAACAGCTGGTAAAGTTCGGCGGCGCGTCCGGCGTCGCGCAAAGCGTTACAGGTTTCCGCACAGAACACCAGGCAGGTTACATACATGTCGTCGCGACACACGCGGGCGAATTTCTGGTGTGAGATCTCGGCGAAGATTCGGCGTGCCTCATCGAGCATGCCGAGCTCGGCGCACAGCAGCATCAGGCCGGGTTGCCAGACGCGTCTGCCCCCCGTCGCCGCAACCTGTTCGACCTGCCGCTTCAGCGCAGGCAGGCGACCGAGCTCGCGGTTCAAGGCGAACATCTGCGCACCGTGCACCCCGTCCGCGTCACCCCGTCGCGTCCTGGTGCCGATCTCCAGCAGTTTCTCGATGCGCGCTTCGAGATCCGTCCATTCGCCGCGCAGCAGGGACAACGTAACGCGATAGGCACCTGACTGATATTGATGCAAGCCGTAGCGGGCTGCTCCGAGGCTACCGTACCGCTCCAGCAGCTCTTCCAGCTCATCGAGACGGCCATGCTCGAGATAGTTCAGAGCTTGCCAGTGATAAGCCTCGGCAAGCAGATCGGCGCTGGAAGTCGCGTGTGCCACCGCGATATATTCCGCACCGAGCTCTAGCCGCCGCGACAAGCTTGCCGGACTGCCGCGCATGGCCATCATGGTAAGTTGATAGCAGTCGCAGCGCGTCACACTGTCTGCGCAGCGGCCAGCCAGCTGCAACGCCTCCTCCACCAGTTGGCCAAGGCCGGCGCTGTCTGTCAGGGTTCGATAGGCGAATGCCTGGGTCGCCAATGCCTTGGCGCGAGCACTCGACTCTGTCCGTGGCAACAGCTCCAGGGCGTGATTGAGCATGGGGATGAGGTGCTGCTGCGCGATGTGTGACGAAGACATCGCGAGATGCATCAGAGCGTCCACGAGCAACTCGGCGCCGCCGTGCGTATGCACGCACTGCACGGCGTCCAGCAGAACCTCGATGGAGCGTTCGACCTGACCGAGTTGCTTCAGAGCCGAACCCTTGAGAATCCGTGCCCGGCCGAGACGTTCGTCCTGCGTCAGCCCACTACGTTCCAGTGTCTCGATGGCGCGATCGTAATGCAGCAGCGCGTCCTCATACGCGCCGATTCGTGCGGCATTGTCTGCGGCGCGCAGGGCGAACAGCACCGCGTTGTCGCGGCCTCCGAGCGCGGAAGCTGCGTGGTAGTGGTGTGCGATGCGGTCAAGGACCGGTTCCAGGCGTGCGGAATGAACGCTCACCAGTGCATCGGCGGCTCGGGCGTGGATTCGCAGCCTGTCGAGGGTGGTCAGCTCCTCGTAGATCGTCTCGCGTATCAGGGCGTGCGTGAACTGATAATTGCCGGCAACATTGCTGCTGGCATCGACGATGCCCGCTTGCATCGCAGGCTCAAGACCGGTGAGCACCTCCGCTACACTCTGCTCGGCCGCAGCAGCCAGTTCTCCAGCGGTGAACTGCCGTCCATAGACGGCAGCGATGGCGAGCAGATCGTTGCAGCGCGCCGACAGACGCATGAGACGGCGCGCAATCGTCTCACGCACGCCAGCGGGGATTTTCGTCGGCAATGCAGTGATCGTGTAGCCGGCACTCTCGTCCAGCAGGACTTTGATCAATTCGGTAGCGAACAGTGGATTGCCGTCGGTGCGTTGATAGATTTCGCCGATCACACAGGCAGGTAGCGCGCTGCCGCACATGCATTCCGCAAGCTTGCCGATCGCGTCCTGAGAGAGCCCCGGCAGATGAATTCGCTCGACATCGGAATCGCGGCTCAAACCGCCGAGCATGGTCAGCAAAGGCGCGTCCTTCTGCAGTTCCCCGCATCGAAAGGTGCCCACGAGCAGCAGCCGACTTCGAGTCAGTTCCTGGCTTATGAACTCGAGAAGGGATAACGACGGGGGATCCGCCCAGTGCAGATTGTCGAAGACCAATGTGAGGGGCACCTGTTGTGCCGCCCTGAGCAGAAACTGGCCGATAGCGTCAAAGGTGCGAAAGCGCGCGGGGTTCGCATCCCCAATGGCGGCCGGCATCCCGTGAGTTCCCTGGGAACTCTCCAGCAGGTCAGGTAAGAGAGCCGCGATGTCGTTCGCGGCGCTGCCCATGATGAGGCGTACCTCATCGAGTGATGAGGCCGCTACGTAGGCGCGCAGGATCTGTATCCATGGCCAGTAAGGCGGGCTGCCGGGTTCCTCCCGGCAGCGTCCCCAGAGCACGAGTGCGCCCTGATCTTCTGCTATGTCGGCGAGCGCCTCGGCGCACCGGGTCTTGCCGATACCGGGTTCGCCGGATACCAGTATGAGCTGCCGTCGTCCCAAGAGCGCACGGCTAAAGGCTGCCCGAAATGCTTCGAGCTCCCGCGCCCGGCCGACGATGGTTCGACGCGCGTTGCCACCTTCGTCTGGGATGGATGTCGCGCTCACGATCTCAAGGTCATACCTGTGGCCTCTGCCCCGGGAGTCACCAGAAATGATGACCCGTCGGCTGCGATCTCAGCGCCTGCTGACGATCGGGTCTGGCCGCGATTGCCAATGCAAGGGACCTCGCGACCGAAAGTAACCGTATATATCGGCGGGACCACCGACGCGCACTCGGGTCGATGCCCACCGCGCGTGGGGCATTACCCTACCGCGTCGTAGAGCTCACTCCCGAGGGTCAGCGGACACGGGCTGGCCTCTGGCGCACTGCGCACTGCCGACTCCGAGCTGTACGGCCGACGACCTTGTCGGCGTTGCGGCATACCGCGTAGGTGGGGCGCTGCTGCACGTTGGCTCAGCTGCCCCCTCATCAATTCTGGTGATGGTCTCCGCCTGACTCCGCCGGTACCGTGCAGGCCGTTTCTGCAGGGCATGCGTTGCGTGAGTGGTGCGGACTTCGGCGCGCTGGGCGTGCATTGGAACAGAGCAGCCTGTTAAGAGACCTCGGAATCAACTTGAGCAGTATTGGGGAGAGATGCTATGCGAAACCTATTCAACGCAGGGACGGTGCGGCGTCCGACGACGCGGAACAAGCCTGCCGGCACCGGCAAAGGACTCATGACGATGACTGCAGCACTGGCGCTGTTGATGCCCGCGTTCGCTGTCCGGGCCGGCGACAGCCAGCCTCCCGGATCCCAACCAGGCGAAGTCAGGCTGTTGGCTTCCGGGCTGATGGGAACGATCGGCAGCACCATCGGACCCGATGGTGCGCTATACGTTGCGGAAGGCGCCGTGGGCAGGATCACGCGCATCGATCTCTCCACCGGAAAGGCAACCACGTTCGCCGCGGGGTTGCCTGCTGCAGTGCCAGGCGTCGGTCTCGGCGGCCCGATGGACGTCGCCTTTGTCGGGAGCACGGCCTACGTACTGGTGGCTGTTGTCGACAGTGCTGTGGGTGGTCACCAGAAAGACGGCATTTACCGCGTTGATGACAAATACAACTCCACGCTCCTGGTGGACCTCGGCACGTGGTCGTTCAACCATCCGCCTGACCCGATCGTGCCTTTCAACTACTTTTTGCCCGATGGCGTACAGTTCGCATTGCAACCCATCGACAACGGCTTTCTCGTCTCTGATGGGCACCTCAATCGCGTACTGCACGTGTCCAAGGACGGTACGGAAATTACTGTGCTGAAGCAGTTCAACGATGTCGTTCCCACGGGCCTCGCGAAATCGGGCGACACGGTGTTTCTAGCGGAGCTCGGCCCGGTCCCGGAGACGCCAGACACGGGCAAGGTCGTCTCCTTCGGTTTGTCCGCTACCCATCCGCTCGCGCCGGCTCATGAGGTGGCGAGCGGGGTCAGCATGATTGTCGGTACGGCGTTCGGTGCCCACGGCAGGCTCTACGCCCTGTCGCAGGGAATCGCACCAGCCGGGATTCAACCCGGGCAGCCGGCGTCGCCTGATACCGGGAGACTGCTGCGGGTGAACTACGACGGCACCTTCACCATCCTTGCCGACAAACTCGACCAACCGACATCACTGAATTTTGTCGGCAACACGGCCTACATCGTCACCCTCACCGGCGAGGTGTGGGAGGTCACAGACGTCGGGGAACTCGCCGATGTCGACCAGACGTGCAGTGGGTGTGATCATCACGACCAGCCGAGCGGGGCGCATTGACGCCCGCTGATCAGGTCACTGTCCGGTGCGGGGCCGTGCGCGTGCAACGCGACGGCCCCGAATCTGAGTCTGGACAATGCTGCTAGTAGATCTCGGGCACCAGCATGTCCTGGGGAACCGGCTGCCGGTGGTAGTCCTTGTGGTGCTCGCGCTCGGGCAGGGAGATGGCGTCCTTGTGCTGCTCCGTATAGGGGAACTGCTGCAGCAGATAGTCGATGCAGTTGAGGCGGGCGCGCTTCTTGTCGACCGCCTGGACCACCCACCAGCGCGCTTCCGGGATATGCGAGCGCTGCAACATAACCTCCTTCGCCTTGGTGTAGTCCTCCCAGCGCCGGCGTGACTCGAGATCCATCGGACTCAGCTTCCATTGCTTGAGCGGATCGTGTATGCGCGCCAGGAACCGCAGGTGCTGCTCGTCGTCGGTGATCGAGAACCAGTACTTGAGGAGCCGGATGCCCGAGCGCACCAGCATGCGCTCGAATTCGGGCACGGAGCGGAAGAACTCGTCGTATTCCTCGTTTGTGCAGAAGCCCATCACGCGCTCGACGCCGGCGCGGTTGTACCAGCTGCGGTCGAACAGCACGATCTCTCCGGCCGCCGGCAAGTGCGGGACGTAGCGCTGGAAGTACCACTGCGTGCGCTCGCGGTCGTGCGGCGCCGGCAGCGCAACGATGCGGCAGACGCGCGGGTTGAGCCTCTGCGAGATGCGCTTGATGACACCGCCCTTGCCGGCTGCATCGCGCCCTTCGAACAGAATGACGATCTTCTGCCGCGTGGCTACCGCCCAGTCCTGGAGCTTGACAAGCTCGGCCTGCAGCCGCAACAGCTCCCGGAAGTAGTAGCGGCGATATTCCTTCGACGTCTCGTCATCGGCAGCAGGGCGATCGCCCGGGAGCGGATAGCGGTCCTCGATCTCCAGCTCCAGCTCTTCGTCGAAACCGTCAGCCAGATCGCTGCTGATGCGCCGCATGAGTGCTTCTTTATCGAGCGGTGAGGGGTCGGCCATGACGAGCCTCCGCGACCGGAAATATAAAGATGCTCCTGCGTCAATGTGTCAGATTTATTTCACGTGCGTCCGAGTGGCCACGGTCAGGCTCCTTCAGTCACGGCCGTTGACCACGCACTATGGTACGTTTGCTCAGGCGGTGAAGAGCCAGTCGGAGTCGCATGCGAGCCGCACAGATCCGCCCAGCAACGCCGCTCACGCGCCGTCTTGGAAGCCCTCGCTGACGCGCCGGTAGCCGGTGGGCTCACTTCGAGGACCGCTGCCGAGCGGCTGGCCCAGTACGGCCTCAACGATCCCGCACCGAAGCAGCGACGATCGACGCTGCTCGAGTTCCTGCGCCTCTTCTTCAATCCGCTCGTGGTGGTGCTGCTCATCGCGGCGACCGCAGCGGCCCTGCTGGGTCAGGTGACGGACGCGGTCATCATCAGCGCGATCGTCATCGTGAGCAACGTGCTCGACTTTGGCCAGACCCGCCGCTCGCAGCAAGCCGTCGAGCAGCTGCAGGCGCAGGTCACTCCCCAGGCCACGGCGCTGCGGGACGGGCAGTGGGTGGACATCCCTCGCGCCCAGGTCGTCCCTGGCGATGTCGTGCGTTTGTCGGCCGGCGACATGGTTCCAGCGGACGCGCGACTGCTGGAGTCACGTGACCTGTACGTCCAGCAGGCGGCGCTGACGGGAGAGTCGCTGCCGGCGGAGAAGCAGGTCGGCGGCGACGAAGTATCTGTGCGCCCCGACGCGCAGAACATGGTGTTTCTCGGCACCTCGATAGTGAGCGGCACGGCGCGGGCGCTCGTGGTCGCCACGGGCAGCGCGACGGCGTTCGGGGACATTGCGGCACGGCTTGCGGCACCCCCCGAGCCCACCGCGTTCGAGCGCGGACTGAAGGACTTCAGTCTGTTTCTCACGCGCACGGTACTCGTCCTGGTGCTTTTCCTGGTCGTGGTCGGAGTACTGAGACATCGCGATCCCTTTCAGTCGTTGCTGTTCGCCGTGGCGCTGGCCGTCGGGCTGACCCCCGAGTTCCTGCCGATGATCGTCTCCGTCACGCTCGCCAACGGTGCCCGCGCGATGGCGCGCAAGAAGGTGATCGTCAAGCACCTCGCGGCCATCCAGAACTTTGGCAGCATTGATGTGCTCTGCAGCGACAAGACGGGCACCATCACCAGCGGCAGGATGTCGCTCGATCGGTGCGTCGACCCCTGGGGGGAACCTTCCACGCGGGTGCTGACGCTGGCAAGGCTCAACAGCGCGAACCAGACTGGCATCCGCAGCCCGCTCGACGATGCGATCCTCGCTACGCCACAAACGGACGGGGAG
>Ga0123356_10006022_pt1 | contig 12297 bp, 10 predicted proteins | sample TergutEmb28metaG_2_FD_92546 | JGI IMG/M metagenome (GOLD analysis project Ga0123356, IMG submission 92546) | Embiratermes neotenicus P3 segment gut microbial communities from Petit-Saut dam, French Guiana - Emb289 P3 | ecosystem: Host-associated > Arthropoda: Insects > Digestive system > Gut ... | reverse complement strand
GCGGCGGAGATAACCTCGTCCTTCTCATCAACAAGAATCCCCGACCATATCAGCAGGGCGCCCTCTGTTATCATCGTACAGATTTGGCCTAAGAGGGGGGACGATTCCGTCGACAGCATATTCATTATAACCACGTCGAACTTCGGGGTCGTGCCGACATCGATATCGTCAAGCGTCCCTATCAAAAATTCGATGCTGCCGCCTTGGCGCGGGGGGTTGTCTCTCAGGTTCTCTTCCAGATTCTCCCGGCAGTCCTCATCAATCTCTACGCCTAATGATGACTTGGCGCCGGCATAATCAGCGACAAAACACAATATCCCGGACCCGGTACCGATATCAAGGGCTCTCTTGCCGGTAATGCCGCCCTTTCGGCCGATCAGCATCTTTGCCGCCAACCGCGTGGTTTCGTGGTGGCCTGTGCCGAAGGCCATCTTCGGCTCGATCTTGATCCACGCCTTCCGTCCGTCGGCAGGCGGTTCCAACCAGGTGGGGGAGACCCAGACGCCCTCCGCGATTTGGGCCGGTTCCATGGACTCACGCCACTTCGCGTTCCAGTCCTGCTTGTCGTCAACAAACTCAATTACCGCGTCGTCAACGGATAGCATCTCCGCCAATGATACTGCCGCGTTATCGGCACTCTCCTTGCCGGCAAAGTAAAAGATTAACCTTACGCGTTGCCCGGCAGGCTCTTCAACGCATCCGCCGGCGTCATAGCTGTACCCGATGGCGTCGGCGATTTCGTGCTGATCCTCGGTTATCGTGCAAGTCAGGCAATACATATCATATCCAGTGCGGTATCAATACCGCGTTACGTTAAGCATTTTTATGCCGGCAGTTGCCGGTTACCGTCATGTTACCGTCGTCGGCCTCTCGCCGCCGCGGCTCTTGCGCCCGCCTTTGCCATAGTTTTTGCCACGCACGGGGTTTTGGTGACGGTTTTATACAGATAAGTGTCCTTCTGTATTTTAAATGACAGGCTGCCCGGAACCATGTACTCGCAGGCCTGGGTCTTTTGCCGCGCGGTGTTCATTTGGTATTTCCACCATTCGACCGTGCCGCATCCTCCCGCCATCGCCACGATCCACCCGAGCACCATCAGCGTAAGCAGCGATGGGTCTACATCTATCAGCCCCCGAACCGCACCTGTCGCATACGTGGCGTATGCCGCTATCGACATTATTACGGCGAAGATGCCGGAGAGCATACCCCTGTACTTCCAGGCCTTGCCCCCGTCTACCGGCAGTTTGCCGACAATACGCCCCGTCTGGCCGTTCATCATGAACTGATAGTTCTCTTTCCGGTACTTGGTGTTGAGAACCCACACCGGCAGGAGGCTGTAGCTTACCTTGCCGTTTTTCGTATCGACTGCGGAGCTCGTCTGCGTTACCGTGGCATAGCCCTTTACCGACTTCTTGAACTCCTTTTCGAGCGACGCCTTGATCCTCTGCTGGGCGCGCGGCTTGCTCTTGTCGGCGCTTACGTCGTACTTTTCGGCCGCGTAGCCCGCCAGAAAAGCCTTGTTGAACTCCTTCATCTCCTTGTAGTTGAAGGGCTCTATGGCGTCCATATAGGCGTCGTCCATCTTTTCGGAGGCGTCCACCGGCACTTTTTCGAAGCCGAGGGTGCCGTCGCGCACCACCGAGTAGTGGCTGGTCTCTACATAATTATAGTCTCCGCGCTTCCACACCCTTACTTTCGTCGCCTTAAAGTTTACGTGCCCGTGGGCGTTCGCGTCGAAGAGCCAGAATGGCACGTAGATGCCCTGCGTCTCCTCTATGTGGTTGTTTCGTACGAAGCAGTCCGGCAGGAGGCGCTTGCCCTTGCAGAACTTGTCGATTGCCTCCACGGCGTCCTTTTTTTGGAGTTTGAACGGGATGACGTACTCGGGCTTCAGGTCGCCGCTGAGCCGCTTGACGACGATCTGCGCGTTGCCGCAGCACGGGCATACCGCGGCTATGGTGTTTTCGTTGCCGAAGAGCTCCGCGCCGCACGAGGGGCAGCTGCCGGCGGCGAGGTCGTCCATGTCGGCCCCGCCCCAGGTCTCGCCACTTTCCTGCGTGCCCCAGTTGAAGTCGTCCGTCGTCGCCGCGGCGTTGATCTCTTTCTGGTACTCCTCAAGCGCCGCGATCTCGAACTCGGTGTCGCAGAAAGGGCACTTCATCACCTGAGCGGCGCTGTCGAACTTTACCGTCCCGCTGCAATTCGGGCACTTGTATCCGTCTATTTGCATGGCTGCCTGCGTGTCGTTAAATGTTATGTTGATGTTGATAATACAATCACGATAATGAAATAAGCGGGCGGCCGAGGGCGGCCGCCCCTACGTTAATCTCTCGGTTTGCCGCGGTCGGCGCAGAACTTGCCGGTGTTTCCGGCGCGGCCGCAGGCGCAGTCCCAGGCGGCCGGCGGCATAGGCTTGCCGCACTCCGCGCAGAATTTGCCGCTGTTGCCGGCGTGGCCGCACGGGCAGTCCCAGGTGGCTGCCGGGGCAGGCATCGGCTTGCCGCATTCGGCGCAAAATTTTCCGGTGTTGCCCGCGTGGCCGCAAGCGCACGCCCACGTGTTCGCGGGGGGCGGCATGGGTTTGCCGCAGTCGGCGCAAAACTTTCCGGTATTCCCTGAACGGCCGCAGGAGCAAGCCCACCCGGCCGCCGCCGGTGCCGCCTGCCCGGGCATTCCCGCAACCGGCGCGGGAGCCGCACCGCCACCCATCTGGAACAGATTCTGAGCGTTCATCCCGCCCGCGCCCTGCGCCATGCCCATGCCCATGAAGGCACCCATAGCCCCCATCCCGCCCTGATTGTTCGCCGCCGCCACCATGGCGTCGCCCTGTGAGTTGACAAGGTGCGCCGCAGCCATGGTCGGGTCGCGCATAACCGCCGCGGACTGAAGCTGCTTGATCTTCTTCTCATCCTCCGGCGATGCCGTACACGTTATCCCGAAACTCACAACCTCTATGCCGCGGTGCTCCCGCCATTTGGCGCTGAGCTTGTCGTTGAAAATCTCAGCGAGCTTCTCGGTGTGGAACGATATCTCGTGGTACTCAAGCCCGCCAAGCTCCTTGAGCGCCGGGCCGAGGGCGGTTATTATCTCGGACTTCAACTGGCTGTCGATCTTGTCACGGGTGTAGTGCGCATCCACGTTGCCGCATACGTTGGAGTAAAACAGCATCGGGTCCGTTATGCGGTAGGAGTACTCCCCGTTGGCCCGCAGACTGATGGTCAGCTTCAGGTTGATGTTCGGATCGTAAATAAGGTACGGGATGGGGCTGGGCGTGCCGTACTTGTTCCCCATGATCTCTTTAGTATTGAAATAGTAGATCCGCTGCTCGCTGCCCGGCGCGCCGCCGTACTTGAAACGCTCCCAGGTCTTTTTCAGCGGCCCCGCAAAACGCTCCCCCATGCTCCCGTAGAAGATGCTCGGCTCGGAGGACTTGTCGAAAGTGTAATGCCCCTCCTCCGCGCAGAACTCCATGATCTTGCCGTTGTCGATGATAATGGCCGCCTGGCCCTTGTGCACCACAACGCCGGAGCCGTTGGAGATGATGTTGTGCTCGCCCTTGGTATTGGACCCGCGCTTCCCGGTCCTGTTCTGGCCCTTGGCGACGAGAACGTCGTCCTTGAGGCTTTCGCAAACAAAAAATTCCAACCACTGATCAGCCAATACGCCGCCAACTGCGCCGCCTGCCGCCTTTATCAATCCCATAATAAACCTCGCCGGTCAAGAGTCCGAAAAAATTAGTCGTACTGATAAAAATAATGCTTTCTGCGCGCCCTGTCAAATATTTTTCAAAAAGCGGCCGCCGAGCCTTCGGTTAGCTCCCGAGCGCGGCTGTTTTTGTGAAGCCCATTGACGATAATTACAGAACATCGGCGTCGCCCTGAACGCTCCCGCCGGCGGCCGTCAAACATGATATAATTTGTCGCAGGTATCAATCATGGTACCATTATGATACTTCAAGTATAATAGTGCGCTAACGGCAAAAAAAGCCTTGACAAACCAATAGAAATTCCCGTATATTCATCGGTAACAGCATCAACCCCACAACAAACGCAAAAGGTGCTTTTAATGAAATTTTCACGGTGGATTGTCCCCGGTATTGTCGCGTTGCTGATAATTGCAGCCTGGGCCCGGTACAACGGCCTGAACCGCTCCGAGATGGCGGTTGACGTCAGTTGGCCGGAGATTGATAACCAGCTCATGCACCGGGCCGATTTGGCTTCGGACCTGGTACGGGTGGCCAACGGGATAGCCGCCCACGAAGTGGAGATCATAAACAGCGTTACCAACGCGCGGTCAAGACTGGCGGTGGCCGCGAGCCGGAAAGAGAGAATTAACGCCGGCATTGCGATGGAGGGGGCGCTTTTACGCCTGCTCGTTACCATGGAGAACTATCCGCAGCTCAAGGCGGATCAGGGATATATAGATTTAATGGGTGAGATAGCAGAAACGGAAAATGGTTTTGCTGCCGCGCGCAGTAACTATAACACAAGCGCAGGCGCGTACAATTTGAAGCTGCGCGCGATTCCCACAACGTGGATCGCGAGCGTGTTTAATTTTGAAAGTAGGCAGCTTTTTGAAATCCCCGAAGAAGAGAGTGCGAAATCGAACCATGGCCTGTAAGAGAAAGCAATATGCGGCGCGGTGGTTTTTCTGCCGCGTAAAAAAGACTACCGGCCGAAGTCAAGCGCCGTGTTTAACTCCTTTCGCTTATTTTCTGTATCCAACGAAAACCCGAGCTTCCGGTATATCCCCGTAAGGCACGTCTTAACACGGCTCTCCGAAATGTACAGTTGCTCCGCAATCTCCTTGTTGCTGAACTGAGCGGCTGCGAGTGTCGCTACCATCCGCTCCTTTTTGGTCAGGGAAGCGGAGGGTGGCGTGTCCGCGGAGCCACCCTTAACGCGCTCTATCACCTCGGCAAACGTATCGGCGGCCACCACCTTTACGCCGTCCTGTTCAAGCATCTTGCAGCAGATATTGAAAATCCGCGGATTGTTCTTGATAAGCAGTACCACACACTTTTCGTTCATTGCGCCCCCCATGCCAGGCAACCATCAGCTATTGTCATACCTATTAACTAAGGTGTCATACTGAGTACGGCAATCGTAGCGGCAATATTGAGCGTTTTCGTGAAAAAGAGAGGCTTAACCTTGTTGCCGCCGGTGGAAAATGTCATCCGCTCTTATCCGGAGGCAATACAGTGACGGTAAAAAATGTTAAGGATGCCGCCGCATAACCCGGTACAGGTATCAATTACGGTATCATTACAATACTTCAAGTATAATAGTGCGTTATTGGCAAAAAAAGCCTTGACATCCCACTAAAAATACTTGTATCTTCTATGCTGCTTGAATGGCGGCAGAGTTGCAAAACGAACGGTTGGATTTTGAGCGGGAACATAGGAAAGAGAGGGGTAAAAATATGGCGGATATCGTAAAAAAATCGGATTACCGCGATTGGCTGCGCGATTTGAAACGGCAAATCAAGATAGGGCAGGTGAAGGCCGCTATTTCGGTTAACAGCCAGATGATCATGCTTTACTGGGATTTGGGCCGCCAAATCACCGAAAAACAGGAAACCGCCAAGTGGGGCAGCGGGTTCATAGAGCAGTTGAGCAAGGATCTGAGGGAGGAATTTCCCGAGATGACGGGTTTTTCTAAAGATAACCTGCTGATGATGAAAAGATTTTATATGTTTTATCAGCACGGTATTTGTCAAGTATCTGAATTTGTTGCACAAGCTGTACAACAAATGGACAACAATGGGTCCCAATTTGTTGCACAGGCTGTGCAACGATTACAACCCATTGTGGATCAACAAGATACAAAAGTGAAACAACTTGTTTCAAGATTATTTTCAATTCCGTGGGGGCATCACACTACATTGCTCAGAAAAGTCAAAGACATCAAGCAAGCCCTTTTCTACATCGACAAAACCATAGAAAACAACTGGAGCCGCTCGGTACTCGAATACCAAATCGAGACCAACCTCTACGAAAGGCAGGGAAAAGCCGTCACAAACTTCAAACTGACGCTGCCCGAGCCACAAAGCGACCTCGCCAACGCCATAATGAAAGACCCCTATAATTTTGACTTTCTACGCCTGTCAGAAAAGGTAAAAGAAACTGACCTCGAAAATGCGCTCATACAGCATATAACGCAATTTTTGCCGGAATTGGGCATAGGGTTCGCCTACATGGGACGGCAGTTCCAACTTAAAGTCGGGAAAAAGGACTACCGAACCGACTTGCTTTTTTATCATACCAGATTAAAATGCTATGTAATCATTGAACTGAAAACCAAAGAGTTCGAGCCCGAGTACATAGGAAAACTGAATTTTTACATCACGGCGGTCAATGAACTGGTAAAAGACGCCGCCGACAGGCCGACTATCGGTATGCTTCTGTGCAAAAACAAGGACAACTACGAGGTGGAATTTTCGCTTAAAGACGTGAATAACCCAATCGGAGTAGGCACATTCAGATATACCGAACTGACCGATGACATAAAAGCCGCGCTGCCGTCGGCGGAAGAGCTGCAAAACGAACTTCTTAATTTTGAGCGGGAACACGGGAGAGTAGTCCGGTATCGGTAAAATCGTTTGTATGGACATTGCGCGGAAAGTATTTTCTGGATATTAAGAGGAGACCCCATAATGAGCCAATTAGTCGATAACAGCCTGTATCAGGAAATAAAAGCCGTCCTTGAAGGCGCGAAGTCGCGGGCGTATGCCGCCGTGAACTCCGCGATGGTGGAGGCGTATTGGAACGTAGGACGCCTGATAGTGGAGAAACAGGGCGGTGAGGAGCGTGCCGAATACGGTACCGGGATAATCCGTGGCCTTGCCGAACAGCTAACGGCAGAGTACGGGAGGGGATATACTATCACGAACTTGAAATATATGCGGCAATTTTATATACAATTCAAGAAAGGTCACACACTGTGTGACCAATTGAGTTGGTCGCATTATCGCCTAATAATGAGGGTCGAAAATGAGCGGGCGCGACAGTTTTACGTCGACGAATGCGCGAAATCCAACTGGAGCGTCCGGCAACTCGACCGGCAAATAAACAGCTTTTTCTACGAAAGGCTACTATCAAGCCGGGGCGCGGAGGCAAAACAGGCGGTTTCTGTCGAAATTTATACCAAAGACCCGGGAATTTCCCCGCTCGATATCATCAAAGACCCGTATGTACTGGAGTTCGTGGGGCTAAACCACAACGAGCACCACTTTGAGAGCACTCTGGAAAATGCGTTAATCGCACATATCCAAAAATTCCTGCTGGAACTGGGACGCGGCTTCACGTTCGAATCCCGGCAAAAACGGATCAGCTTCGATGACGAACACTACTACATCGACCTCGTGTTCTACAACTACGTCCTCAAATGCTTTGTGCTGATTGACCTGAAAACAGGGCGGCTGACCAATCAGGACATCGGACAAATGCAGATGTACGTCAATTACTACACACGAGAACTTATGAACGAGGGTGACAATCCGCCAATCGGCGTTATACTCTGCGCCGCCAAGAGCGAGTCCATGGTCAGATACACCCTCCCGGAAGACAACGCCCAAATCTACACGTCAAAATACAAACTCTACCTGCCGACCGAAGAAGAACTGATCCGCGAATTAGAAACGGAACAGGCGGCGCTGATGCTAAATTGAACGGATGAATTTTGAGCGAGAACACGGGAGAGGGGAGAGCAAATTACAATAAAAAGGGCGCGATATAGATCGCGCCCCTACCTCGGACTTTGGCCACAAAATGCCACCAAAGGGCTGTGTGGCCGCCTATGAGGGCTACTTCAGGCGCAGAACTTCGTCGACCGTTAGGCCGGTGGCTTTTGTGATGGCGTCCACGCTCAAACCTTGGGCTATCAAGTTTTTGGCGATTTTCAACCGCTCTTCCAATGCCTTCTCCTCCCCCCGAACCTCAAGGGCGAGATCCATGTTCCATTCTGACGTTATCATGTTGATAATCCTCCCTTTATGCTTGAGTAAAAAGTCTTTCAGCACATTCTGGTCGATACAGTCAACCACCGCCCGCTGAGCCGCCTCTTCGGGGCTTAGCTTTTCCCGCCGGTACTGGTGGAGCCTACCTATTAATATACTATATTCGTACAGCCTCGCGCAACGTTTAACCATATTTTCGTTGCGCCCCCTGTTAATATTGTACATTTTGACGGTCAATTCGAGGTCAATCACTCCGGTATCGACCGCCCCGTCCTCCGGCTTGCGTTCGGCGAACATATCGGAAAGGCGTAGAATCTGTGCGTCATCCGACATCTCATCCGGGCCGTTGTAGAGGACTATAAATTTGGGACGCTGGAGCGTGAACATCCGCTCGCGGTACTCGTCCTTGTCCGCGTGCAGCTGCCTGTACGTCTCGGCTATGTACTGAAACATCCTATAGGCCATATTATTGTTCAGACTTGATTGGTGCTCGACCAACACAATAAGCCTATCGTCCAATATGAATGACAGATCGTTTATCCTGCCCTTGGAGAGCGCGTTTACGAGCGGTGTGAATACGACCTTGGCGTTGTGATCATAGTTGGTGCCGCCAAACGTGTTTGAGATATCGATAACGGCTGGGGCATCATCGCCGAACAGCAACGAGAATGTGGTAGATTTGACTTCGCGGTTAGCCTTCAGGCCGGTTTCCAGACTTGTGTCCATTTTATGGCTTTCCCTGCTTTTTGACGGTTGTGGGTCGATATTCTAAGTATAATATCCGCCAAGAGCCGTTGTAGAAAATTTTATCGCGAACGATGCATAAAAAAATTCTGAAATCCAGAAAATGTTGGGATTTCCTACAATTATGCCGGGAATGTGGAAACACCGCCGGAGACCGTAGGCTCGCTTTGGGGGAGATAATATCGCGCTGCCGTCGGCGGAAGAGCTGCAAAACGAACTTCTTAATTTTGAGCGAGAACACGGGAGAGGGGAGGTAAAAAGGGCGCGATAGATCGCGCCCCTGACTTGAATCTGATTACCGCACACCAACCATCAACGATACCCGCTTCTTCTTGCTACTGACATCCGTCATCACGCCGCGCACCAAATACGTGCCCTCGGATACCGGACGACCCTTGCTGTCCGTCAAATCCCACTTGCCGACGATGCGCTTGTTTGTGCCGGAAAAATCGTTGGCGTCGTCGTTAATGCGAATTTTGTTGACGACGTTGCCGGAGGTGTCAAAAATTGTCAATGTGCCGCTGGCAATGCTGATGCCTTGATGTATGGCTGACATCCGAATGCAAGCCTATGGTTTATACTGCCATATACTTATTCCCCCCAACCTTCTGGAAGGAAATGTATATGTACCTGCCGCCTTTCTGTTTCTGTCATAACGAATTGCAAAACTTTCTTCTCTAGCTCTACCACTACAATCTAGTAACATAATAACGCTGTTGTTGCCATGTCCCATTCTAACGCGCAATCGAAATGGATTCCCATTCATAGCCACATTTGCCCCTATGATAATATTAATTTCGGATAATACTGCATCGGTCCAAAACGCGTTACTACCGATGGATCTAACGCTATTGGGGATGACTATGCGGGTGGCTTGATGGTTTTCGAACGCGCGGTTACCAATGGAAGTAACAGGGTTACCCCAAATACTTTCGGGGATATTGAGAGTTCTTCCTCTGGTAGCAGCGTTAGTTGCAAAACCCTGTATCTCGCCTCGTACAAATCGAAAGTTTGACTGATGGTAAGTATTTGCCCGCCTGCCAACTTGGAGATAGTTTTCCGGAAATCCATGGAACCCACCTCCACCAAACGAATTAGAGCCCATAATCACATCAGGTCCTATGGTAACGCTGCTTAAGTTGTCGTTGTCCAGAAACGCTTCATGGCCAATGAACCTAACGCCATTGTGGATGGTTATTCTAGTTAATCCGGCATTTCTAAACGCGCCATTGCCAATAGAAACAACCGGGTCACCCCAAATAATATTGGGAATAACGAGTTCTGATACCCGATGATTGCCAAAACCTTGTATTTCCCCTTTTGCAAAGCGAAATCTATCATTAACCGCAACTTCATTTCCAGTAATTGCCCGTATTTGCAAAATCCCGTCTATCGCCGCAGCCTCCGCATCTCTTCCGTTTACATTCGCAACTCGTATAGCCATTCTGTCGCTTATCTCATTCGCATCGACATTCTGAAAATGCAATGTTTTTCTATCAAGTGCGGAAATATCAATCGTCGGACGACCGCTCCAGTTTAATCCCCAAGAGCCACCGGCTTGTAAAGTCTGCCTACCTATCACTTTTTTTTGGTTATTTAACAGTTCAAAAACCACAGAAAAATTATTGTTCCTTCTTGCAAAAGCATTCAAATCGGTAACACCACGCTGCGGCCAACCGCCCAATTGCCAGACATCTTTTCTATTGGTAGCGTTTAATCCGTCCCATACCGCCTGTAATGCGCGTTCTATCGAAAGTGTCCAAACACCGCTGCCGTATAGATAAGTCTCGATGCTCATGGTCACGCTTTCGTTTTGGTAATTGATTGCTCCCTGTTTAATATCAGGGACGTAAAACAGGGTATAGGGCATTGATTCCATCCGGTTAAAGTTGTCAAAGAACTTTTCCGTTTCTTCAAGCCGTTCTACCCACTGTTTCCGCCATGCAATGTCATTGCGGATATTATCGCCCATGCTTCCGCTTGAGATATTGGCGTTAAGTATTGAGGAGCGGTTTACCGCCTCCACTAGGGAGGGGTCAAAGGCTGCGGCTTGGAAGTAGTAGCTCAATGCCGCGACTTCGGCACCATGCCATTGAGCGGTAACGCCTCGGGCAAGAGCGGTTTGTGCGGTTACGTGATTTGCTGGTGCTGCACCGGCAAGTTCTTGTCTTGCGTTTTCTGTTAGCGCTACCCCTATTCTGGGGAGCAGATCAAGTGAGGCTTGTCGTATGCCTGTCAGATTGCTTAATTGCCAAAAGGTGAAGGTTCTTGAAAAAGAGGCAGTAGTTGTTTTATCAGCGGTTTTGATAATGCGCATTTGAAGGTTGTATTCTGTTCCCGTTTTGGTTATGTTTCCAACCATATAATATGTTGTAGGTTCCAAGCGTCCTAGATCAAACACTTTCTTGACTGCATCGTCGTCATAAGCGCCAGATATGAGATCAATATATACTTCATCCATACGTTCCCGATCCACTACGCGAATGGCGGAATAATTTGTAAAGTTAGTGACAAATTCCCCCTGTACCAATGCTGGTAGATGTCTTTGATTTTCCGCAAGGCTAGTCGCCTGCGGGACGAGGATCGTAATACTTGTTCCTCTGCCGCCGTCACCGGTCCAATTTTGGGCGGTAACCGTACTCATCGCAACAAGGATTACGGTACAAACCATGGCCATTCTGAGCCGAAGTAGCTTGTTCATTGACATATATCCCTTTTTTAATATATAGTTGGTATAAAAATGTTGCCATTAATACCATAGCTCACTACTAAAATATAAATAAATGTATATCGCAAAATCAAGCTAAATCTTACTTTTTTGCTACATTTTAGTACACTTGAAAAAGTTGGCCTTTTGGAGGAAAAATGCTATACTAATTACATTAGCGAGGGAAACCGAATGAACAACAAAACACCGGAATGCGAGTTCGTAGTGGCCGCGCGGGCGCGTACCGGGCTTCTGCAGAAAGAGTTTGCCCCGTTGATTGGCACGTCTACGCACATGGTGTCACAGTACGAGACCGGCAAGCGCCAGCCGTCGAAGCGTGTGCTTGCTCAGGTGCAGCGTGTGCTGATTGAGCGCGGCATGGCCAGCGAGCCTTGCAATCCCGTTGAATGTGATTTGTTGCTGATGTTTCGGGAGTTGTCGTCTGATTTTCAGGGGCAGATTGTGAGTATTGTACGCAATTTTACACTGGCTCAAAGGGCTTTGCCGAAGCGCAAAGCTAAATCCCGCTGATATAGTATGGTATTCCCTGTGTAGATTTATAATTAAATTTAGTGGTTGGAGGCCTTACGCGATTTCTTTCCCGGTTCGTAGTATTTCTTTTACGAACGGGTTGTCGTTGTATATTTCTGATGTGGGGAAAGCGATTGGTTCGAAACCTTCTTTATAGCCGCGGGTGAGTCGGAGGAGGTCTCCGATGATGTCTACTCGTCGTTTACCGCCGTAATTTTCCAGAAAAAAGCAGATGTCAACATCGCTGCATTTGTCGGCGGTACCTTTGGCGTATGACCCAAACAGTATGACCCTATCAACGGGCATTGTGTGCCGCACGTCGTCGGCGTATCTTTTGGATGCCTGCATTACGGCTTCAG
>Ga0123356_10006021_pt1 | contig 12297 bp, 7 predicted proteins | sample TergutEmb28metaG_2_FD_92546 | JGI IMG/M metagenome (GOLD analysis project Ga0123356, IMG submission 92546) | Embiratermes neotenicus P3 segment gut microbial communities from Petit-Saut dam, French Guiana - Emb289 P3 | ecosystem: Host-associated > Arthropoda: Insects > Digestive system > Gut ... | reverse complement strand
TTTCACTGTCCTGGGACAAGGTGAGCGTGAATTTGCTTATCGTGAATGTTTCTGGCGCACCACCCGTGGAGCATATTTCCCAGCCATAGCTGATGGAGTTAAGGTCCGATCGTCCAGGCAGGTATCCCCTGTCGACCAGCCAGTTGAGCATGGCAAGAATGTCCACGCGGCCGGATTGCACAGTGTCGCCGGCTAGCCACCAGATAATTTCTCTGCCGCCCCACTTACACAGGTTCCAAGTCTGCGTTGGCATGCCTCCAGACCCGCCGAAGGTGGCGGTCGCTATAACATTGCAGCCGCCGTGATCGACGTAGTCATTCTGAATCAAGACCTCATTTTGCCAATTATTCATCCAGATGTCGTAGGCTGCCCATGCTTTGGTGTAGAGCGTTGCGTTCATATCCTCGGCAAAAGTCGAGCCTATCGCCGAAAAATCGGCTAGCGACACATGCGGCCCGAATGTCTCACCAACATTAGGGTAGGAAACCACGCCGATATTCTTCGCAGGCATGTTGGCGGTTACGTACCAATTGCCGGGGGTTGTTGCATGCAGGATCTGCGACCAGCCGGGGACCGGGTCCCAGACGTCCTGGCCTACTGTTATCTTCCCATCGGCGATGCCGGTGCTCGCAGCCCCGTATGGCCCGCAAGTGCCTTTAGCGGCTGACGTAACGCATTCATCTATAGTTGGAGGACGCTGCGTGACAGGTGCCGGCGCGCCGTCAGATGTTTGCACCTGGACGCCCGGGGCCAGCACGCTGGCAGACGGAGTGGCCGCCGTTCCGTGCAAAATACCGCACCCGGCTAGCGAGGTCGCCGTGAGGACCGCACCTGAAATAGTGAGGCACTGCCGCCTCCTCAGCAGGAGATTCATATCAGGTCACCGTCCCGGGGGTATCATCGTCCTTGTCCGCGCCAAGGACAATCGCGGAAATTACGCGCACCTTAGCGGCCCGGAGCATCTCGCCAACGGATTGGATCCTGACTGCCGACGACTTCCCCGCCGTGATCACCACGACTGCCTCAGTTGCCCAAGTCGCGATGTACTCGCCCCCGAGGGAGGGGTCATATGCGGCGATGGCAATGACGACGTCGGCGCCGGCGTAAGCCGCGGCAACCGTGCTCTGGGCCGGCCTCTTGGCTCCGGCACTGCGCAACGGGCCCGTCTCAAGTTCTCCGCCGATTTCCGGAACCACTAGAAGCACGCCGGAATCGTGCATCTTCACCGTGTGCACTCCCGGCCTGTCTTCACCCACATCGCGTGCGAGTATGTGGTCCGACAGATCAGCCACCGCCACCCACATCTGTTCTTCGGCGAGCGAGGCGGCCACGGCGGTAACCAAGGGCACGACTGCGGGCGAATTGTCGACAGCCAACACGGCCAGTGTCGTCGGCCGAGGCGTTGCTTCTTTGGCCACGTTCGTGAGGTAACCCACAATTCGCCGCACATCAACCGCCGCACACTGGCGGCGGCCGGGTCCGGAAGGCAACTGACTGGCGCCACCGTAGGCCGAGACCGAGAGCTTGACCGGGCTTCCCAGTGCTGCAGCAATGTCGTCACGACGGCGCAGCCGGTTTGACGTCACCGCGCCAACTACAACGATCGCTAGCCCGATCATCAGACTGCCAATGAAGGGGGAGCCAATGTCTTCGAGCGCGGTTGCCTTGCGAGAAGCCGTCAACGCGGCAGGAGTCGACGACAGAATCTGGGTGCCGCTGATCATGGTGGAGACGGTCAGTTGCCTCGACGACTCCGCAGCAGCCGCATCGGTCTCAGCGGCAGACAGGGCGCTGGCTGCGGTCCGCTCCTCGCTCTGCAGCGTGCTGAGTTGCTGTTGCCGAGCCGCCGACTTCGGTTCCGCGGAGAAGGCACTGACCTGTGTCTGAAGGGACGCGACGGCGGTCCGGTCGTTCGCTATCTCCTGGTCCGCCAAGGCGTTCGGCGCGGACACCTGCCGCTGCAGGATCCGCGTGCGGTACTTCAAGAACTCAGCAACGAGAGCGTTCGCTTCGCTCGTCGCCTGAGCGGGCGTCCTCGCCGTTACGTTGATGACCAGTACTGGGCTGTTTATCACGTTGTTGTTGTTGCTTATATTAGTGCTGGTGGTTAGCGGCGTTATATTGGCCGAGTACGCGCCAAGGAACGCTGTAGGTGACATCGGCAAGCCGAGTTCCCGTACCACCGTCGCGGCTACTGTGGGGTTTCGTGCCATCAGCGATTCAGCGGAAATGCCACCTATCTCGCCCTGCGGATCCTCTGACATCAGGATCGAGACGGATGCGGAATATGAAGAACCCGCCGTCGCGAACAGGGCGCAGCCGGTCAACAGGCCAATAACTGCCAGCGTAAGCCAGATTCGCTTGCTTCGGCTGATTGCCGAGACGACGAAGCGGAGGTTCACCAAGTCTGCGCCAAGGTTCGCCGCCGTGGCCCCGCCTGGATGGGCAGCGTCGTCGTACCGCCAGAATATTGGCTTGTCGAGATCTGCGGAGGCGACGGATCCCGATGATGAATGAGCGGATCCGTTGGATCCGTTGGATCCGTTCATCTCCTCATCTCCATCGCCCCACCGCGAAGACGACTGGGCATTCTGCCTGCCCTAGGCTCGCCCAGCCGGGGATCGAGTCCTGTTGTGTCGTCCGCGGGATCGGGATCAGCCACTAGGATGCCGCGGGCGTTCCCTCCGGCATCAGCGATCGCGGTCGCCGCACATGCCAATTGCTCAGCGGTCGCGGCGCCCGCGGATATCCCGATAATCGTGACCGCGGATCTTACCCAGGCGGGTACGACGGGTGCTGTCGGGTCGACGATCACAACGTCGATGGTGAGCCCGTTCTCCACCGATGTGATCGTCCTGTCAAGGCCAGGTACCAGCACGCGCAGGTAATTCAGGCGCCAGGATTGCCCCATTGGATTCAAAGCGGCCGTCCGCAAAGCTGCCGCGCAAGTGCTGCCTTGCTGAGGTCCGACCAGCAGCGTGGTGGGAATGCCCAATGAAGCTGCGAAAACGGCGAGTTGGGGCCCCAGGGCTACCGCTTTCTGGTCTGGTAGCAGCGTGACGACCACAATCGAGCCCCCGCCAGCTCGTACCTGCGCATCCGCGTCGACCAGGCCAAGCTGCTCGAGAAGCCTGCGCAGTTTCCAGGCCACCACGACACCGGGTTCGTGGCTTCGCAGCAGTTGGGCCCACCCCGCGGAGTCGCGGACGCGCTCAACGGGAATCGCCATCAAGATAGGAAGTCCGATGGAGTTTGCGATTTCCGCACGCTCGCGCAGCCTTTTGTCGCTGCGACTGCTCCACAAGGCAATGATGAAGCCGAGCGCGGCTCCCGCGAGCGCACCTATAACGGTCGTTGTAGTGAATCTTTCGGTTGCTGAGGAACTAGAGGTGGCGGTTATCGCGGGCTGCAGGAGGTGCGCACCGCCTACGCTAACCACAGCGAGGTTTTTCTCCGCATAGGTCACATAGCCGTCAGCTACTGCGTTCGCGTACTTCTCCGCCTGCACGGCGGAGCTTCCCGTCGCTGTGACTGCCAGCACAACCGGTGCGGGGCTCGTCACAGTGATACCAGAGCGAAACTCATTCACCGGGATGTTGCTGTCCAGGCTGGACAGTGCGCGGGACAAGACCGGGTAGCTGGTCAAGAGAACCGACTGGGTGGCGGTAACCGAGCTTAGGTAGGCGTTGTTGGTCTCTGCGTAAGGCGGGACCTCCAAGACGACGAGCGCCTGTGCCGTGTACGTCACCTGGGTGATCGCGGCGTAGCCGGCGCCGCAGACGGCCCCTATGACCGCCATCGACCCGATGAGCGTCTTGTACCGGCGAGCAATCTGCAGTGCTCGCCGGGTCCCCATTGGCTGCTCGCTCACACAGCCTCCCCGGGAGTCTGCCGACCCGTGTCAGCAAAAGTGAGACGCGTCCGGAGGGTCTGGCCCGACCGGCAGCTTCCCTGGCCGAGAAGGGTGAACGACTCTTCCCGGTCACCGAGCCCTGCGGAGTACCACCCGAGTATCGGATCGGTCTCGCCTCGGTGCAACGACCAGTTCAGCTCGCCAGGCAACTCCAAACTGGCACTTCCACCACCCGATGGACCACCCCAGGTGAGCACGGGGCCAGCGGCGGCGAATCGAACGTGAACCTGAGGCCCGAAATGGAAGGCGAGCCGCAGGTGATGGCTGCCGCCTTCCACAAGATCCGCGATGTCGATGCACCTGGCCGCTCGGTCAAGGCGGACGCTGCGCCGGTGGGTGGCAGGCAGCTTCAGCACCGCGTACCCATCGTGTTCGCCGGTCCATGCGGCTACCGTCCCGTCCAAGTCGACGTCGACCTCGCGTCCCCGCGCGTGCCTCAGCCACAGGAAAGCGCCGCCGCGGATCGACTGCCACCGCCCGTCGACCTCAAGGGTGTTGTGGCCGATCGTCGACTGGAAGTATCTTCGCCACTCCGGCTCACCGTGATAGCAGTACGTTCCCGGGTCAGCGAGGATGTCTACGCCGCCATGACGGACCTCCACCGACAGCGCGTCGGAGTGCGCATGCGCAGCGATCGACAAGAACCCGTGCGGCCCGCCGTCTGTCCGGCACCATATTTCCGGTTCGGATTCGGTCGCCTCCGTTCGGATGATTGTAATTCCGGCATCCGCGAAGCGGTCGGGCCGTGTCGGTGGGCGACCACTGACCTGCTGCTTCTCGCCTAGCAATGCACCGACCAGGGTGCTTGCCGCATCTGCCTGCGCGGCCGGCCACCAGGCGAGGCGGCCGAAGATCGCCCCGCCGAGGGACAGCAGCGTCGGCCATCGGTTGTGCTCCGGCGCATCGAGGAGTACGACCCGGCCTTCGTCTGAGTCGCCTTGCCTGGGCGGTCGGATACGCACGTCGGCGAGCGCCGCCATCACGTCCGCCATCGCGCACAGCAGCCGCCATGTCTCGTCGCTTACGGAGATCCCTGCCGCCGACGCTTCAACTGCGGCCAAGAAGCCAAGTTCGGCCACGAACCCGTGGTAGTCCGAGGCGAGTTCGCGGTTGACCCCGGACGGGAATGTGTTGTGGTCAAGCTCTCGCCCGAGAAGACGCAGCGAGTCCTGCCGCCAGTGGGCGCTCTCCGGGAACCACGGGAACGCGCAGCTGGCCGCAAGCTGGCCTGCGGCCTCAGCGATGACGTGGTTATTGGCCGACGAGCCCTTGCTCTCGAATGCCGCGAGATACTCCTGGTGCCAGCGGATCTGCCGCAGCGCCAGGTCGTTGTGCTCGAACAGGTCCGCGACCGGCGGCCATCCATCCAGGAGCCGCCTGATCCAGGCGAAGTTGATCAGCCGTATGCCAAGCTCGGCACCGCTTGTCCAGTTGATCCCGGACAGCAGCGGGTTCTCCCGCCACCAGGACTGCAGCTGCTCGGCGACGCGCTGCGCATAGCTGTCCTCACCAGTCAGGTACCAGGCGACCGACAGCAAGGTCAGGTGCTGCAGGCGGTTGACCTCCCATACCTGCTTGATGTTTCCGACCGCGGACTCGTCTCGCTGGTCAAGGCTGAATGCGTACGCTGCCGGCGCGGATCTGCGGCCGGTCACCGGGTCGTAGAACCAGTCGGGCTGGGCCATGTCGGTGCGCACGGCACCGAGCACCTCCCACTTGCCCTTGAGCAACCTGTCGGCGTCCTCGAGAACCGCCACCCTGGCCTGCTGCGGAACAAGTGCGCCGCAGCCGACGGGCAATCGTGACGTAAAGCGCCGCTCCGGCGCCGGCAGCACCTCCGTCAGCGGGGGAAGCGCCTCCGTCTGTCCCGGCTTGACCTGGCGCCGCGCCCACGCGAGGCGCATGGTCTGCTCGCGTGCGCGCCAGGCAATCTCGGCAGCGGACATCCTGCCGACACGCCTCGCGTACCAGCCGATCTTGGATGAACCGGGAATGCTCACACCGGCTCCGGATGGCCGCTGAGGAGGCTCTCACCCACCGCGATGGTGGCCCTGGTGGTTGCCAGCAGGGAGTCGATGCTGACCGGCATCGGCCCCCCTGTCCGCACGGCCTCGACGAAGGCCGCCATCTCCTGGTGCTGGCCCTTGTCCTGCCCGCCACGCGCCCTAACAGTCGATTTGCGACGTCCGGTCCATACGCTCGCCGTCTTGAAGTTGTCCAGCCGGGCCGACCGGCCGCCCCCCACGACGTCGAGCGTCTCCTTCGGGAAGCGGACATTGCCGCCGGTGAGGTAGGAGATGGTGCCAGCGGCACCGTTAGCGAAGCGGAAGGTGGCTAGTACGTCGTTCCTCTCGGGCCCGCGGACCGCGTAGACCTCCCGAACTAGCGCTCCGGCCCACCAGCTGAGGGTGTCGATGAAGTGTCCGCCCTCACCGGTGAAGCGCGATCCCTCGGCTTCCTCATTGAGATACCAGCTGTCCTTGGCGGGCGGACCCGTGTTGACAAGGAAGCGAGTGGCGGCGGTGTCCGCGGCCGGGCCGAAGTCCTTCCTCATCGCGGTCAGCAGCGGGGCGAAGCGGCGGTTGAAGCCCACCATGAGCCGGTCGTTGCCGGTTTTCAGGATCGTCTCGTCGATCTCGTCGATCTCCGCACGGGTCAGCGCGAGCGGCTTCTCCACGAAGACCGCCTTGCCGGTCTGCAGTGCCCGGCATACGAGCTCCGCGTGGGTCGCGTGCCTGGTCACGATGAAGATCGCGTCGAGTGACTCATCGTTGAACACCGACTGGGAGTCGGTCGAAGCCGTGACGAAGCCGAACTTCTTCTGTGCGTTAACCGCGGACAGCGACCTGTTAGTCGCGACGTGGCTGAGCCGGGCAGCCGGCATCAGGACCAGGTGCGGCAACAGCATCGAAGAGGCGTAGTTGCCTGCCCCGACGAAGCCGATGGCGATCTGGTCCTTGATGCCTGCAGTGGCTTTCCGAGCGGTCAGTGTTTTCGCGCCGGGCAGCACCGACTTCGTCGAGAGGGGGGGCGCATCGGCTAGGGCCGGGTACTCCAGCAGGACACCGATGGCCTTGAGCTCCCCTGACTTCAGGTCCGCGTAGACCCTGGCAGCATCCGTCACCGGGAAGATGCCGTCGATGAGGGTCGCCACCTCAAGCTCGTTCCGGGCGACCAAGTCGAGGAAGGACTCCAGGTTCCGCTTTTCAGTCCATCGGACATACCCGGCCGGGTAGTCGATGCCTTCGAGCTCGTAGCGGACGTCGTACCTGCCAGGTCCGTATGAACGAGAGAACCGGACGTCGAGTTCCTTTTCGTAGTAGGCGTTCCATGGCAGATCAAGCCTCATCTTGCCGATGTCGATGACGCGGGCGCGGTCCCTGGCGAGGCCGACCGCCGCCTCGACGGGGCCGTTGGTGTTTCCGCCAGCGGCGAGGAAGATGTGGTCCGCGCCGCGACCACTGGTGATCTTCGCCAGTTCGGCAGCGACGGCGTCGAGGTCGTCCGGCGACCCGCAGGCGGCAGCACCGGACATCTCGGCAAGGCGGCACCGGTCGGGGACGGGGTCTATGCCGATGGCCTGGACTCCCGCCGCGACCAGCAGCCGCACAACGAGCTGACCGATCAGGCCAAGGCCAATGACGACCGCGGTCTCACCAAGTTGTACCTCGGCGCGGCGCACGCCGTGCATGGAGATGGCGGCGACGGTGGCGAACGCCGCATGTTCTGGCAGCACTCCCGCTGGAACTGCCGCGCACAGGTTGACCGGCACCCAGTTGTACTCAGCGTGCAGTGCCTGCTCGTTCCCAGCGCACGCGACGAGCTGGCCTACCTGGAACTCCTCGGCCCCCTTGCCAACCTCGGCAACCACTCCGCACAGCGAGTAGCCGAGCGGGGTGTAGGAGTCGAGCTTGTTCATCACCTTCTTGTAGGTGGTGACAAGGCCCTGCTGCTGCACCTGGTCGAGAACCTTCTTCACCTGATCTGGCCTGGCCCGCGCCATGCCGACCATCGACATGCTGGCCTCGGACAGCTTCATCAGCTCTGTGCCGGTCGAGATCAGCGAGAACAGCGAGCGCACGAGGACGCCGCCAGGCCGGCATACCGGAGCGGGAACGTCAAGGACGGAAAGCTCACCGGATTTGTAGTTCTGGGCTATTTGCTTCATAAGGTCCTAACGCAATTCGCGCAGTCAATTAGGGAACTATTCCGCAGTAACGCGCCGGTAGACGTCCAAGTAGGCGCGCTCCTGGTGTTTCCAGGCCAGCTCATCCTCAACGCGTGCGCGGCCGATCTTGCCCAGTTGCGCACAGGCGGCCTCGTCGTCAAGAAGACCGACGATCGCCTTTGCGTACGCATGCACATCATTAGGCTCGGCGTACACAGCGGCTTCACCCGCGGAGACGCGGGTTTCACGAAGATCGAAGGCGACCACAGGCAATTGAAATGCCATGTACTCCATCGTCTTGTTCATCGTGGAGACGTCATTAAGCGGATTCTTCGGATCTGGCGAGAGCCCCACGTCAGCCGTGGACATGATCTGGCAGACCAGCTCATCGGGGGCGCGGCCGGTGAACTCGACATGTCCGTTCAGCTTGAGCTCGTCCCGAAGTGCCACCAGTTCGCCAAAGCAGTCGCCAGAGCCGATGAGAGTGAATGCGATGTCCGCACGCTTCAGTTCGTGCACGATGACGTCAGCGGCGCGCACCACGATGTCCACACCATCCTGCGGACCCATTACGCCGATGTAAGCGGCGAGGTACTTGCGGCCGCGTTTGAGGTTAGGGATCGCGTGCCCCCGCTTGAGATGATCCGGATCCGGCCCGGTGCGCACGACCGTGACATCAGCCGGCCCTTTCCCGCTGCGCTCGATCGCAATCCGGCGATATGAGTCGTTCGTCGAGATCACGTGATGCGCGCTTCGATGGGTACGTCGCTCGAGCCAGAGCAGTCCTCGGTACGGAAGGCGCGGGCCACTCTCAAACCGGGACAAGAACAGTTCCGGGCACAAGTCGTGGTGATCGAACACGAACTTCGTCCGTTCCAGGCGGAAGGCAAGCCCGATCGGCCAGAAAATGTCCGGCGGGTTGCACGCCTGAATCACCACGAAACGGCCGCCCTTCAGCCTGGCCCTGAGGGTGTGCCACGCCGTCGCGGCGAAGGAATATCCGTACTCGATAACAAAGCTCAGCTTGCTGCCGCCGGGCGCGTACGGCGGGTACTTGTAGATCTCCACCCCGTCGATGACCTGGTACCCGGGGTCCCCGCTGCCCTTGGGGCACACCACGGTGACCCGGTAGCCGGCGGCCTTTAGTGCCCGGCACTCAAGCCAAACTCGCCTGTCGAAGGGGACCGGCAAGTTCTGGACGATGATCAGGATTCGGGGTTGCACTCCCACAAGAGCCTTGCACGGATCAACCTGATACTGAGCGCACTGTAACGACTACACAACGTCGTCGACTGGCCACGGTTGCCCGAATCCTGGGCTCACCGCGTCAGGCGACCGATCGGATCACGCTAGCCAAGCTCTTGGACATCGCCTCAGTGGACAGACCGGCTGAGAGAACGCGCCGACGAGCAGCCAGGCCCATCCGGGCACATTTGTCCCTGTCTGTAAGGAGTTCGATGAGCGCCCATGCTAGGGCTTCCGGATCGTTGGGAGGCACGAGGAGACCCGTCTCGCCGTGCACGATGTAATCCTCGAGACCAGGGGTACGCGTCGCGACCACGGCCCTGGCCATTGCCATTGATTCAAGTGTTGCGGTAAGCCCTGAGGCGTGGATATTGGGACGGGCACAGATCGCGACCACCTGCGCTCTTCGATAGTGGTCACGCAGTTGGAGAGGGGTGGCCCACTGCCGCCAGTATCCGACCTCCGGGGGAATCCGGTGAGGCGTCCGGGTGACGAGTTCAAGCCTGACCTCCGGGAGCTTCGGGTGAACCACCTGCATGGCCGCTAGGAGCAGTTGGTGGTCGCGGTGCCGGTCATTGCCCACGCTCAGCACGAACTGTGCGGGGCTGAGCCGCGGAAGTTCGTCGGATGCAGGAGCGGCAGGGTCCCAGAAGTCGGTATCGATGCCCAGCGGCACGAAGTGAACGCGGGAAGCCGGCACCCCCCAGTCCTGGCACAAGACCGGCACTTGGGCGTACGAGTTGACGAACACCGCGTCGGCTCGGCGCAGCGCGGCCTTGCTCGCGAGCCGGGCCAAGGCCGCGCCATTCGCCCTACGCTCGGTGGCCCAGATGACGCCGGTGACCACGGGCCGGTTGCCCCGCGTGAGCAGGGCGGGAACCGAGCACTGCTCGTCCCAGAACAGCCGCACATCGGCCGCCCCAGGGGCCGGATCGCCCAGCATGCTTTCCAGCCATCGTTTTCCGCCGGTCAGCTTCGCGCCAATGCGGCAGCCTTGAACGACGGGCCCAGATCGGGGCCGAGTGCGGGGCAGCACCGCGAGGCCGTAGCCGGCCAGCCGGTTCAGGCCGTAGGGAACACGATCGGGCACCTCGCCGCGCGCGTGCAGCCGGGCCCATTCGGCCATATCCAGGGCGGGACTGAGCTCTACAAGCACTCGCGGAGCCAGCACGCGCGTCCTCATCGCAGTGCCTCGGACCGACCGCGAGCGGGTTCGAACGAACCCCGGACAGGCTCAAAGGAACTCCGGACAGGCTCGAACGCACCCCGAACGGCCGACCGGTGGGCGTCCTCCGGCGGCGAGTATTCGTCCTCTGCCGGAACGTCAGCAGCTTGCCGATCCCGCCGCCGTCTCGCTATCGCCTCCCCGGTCCAGACGACGATGAAGAGCAGGATCGCGCCGAGGCCGAGCACGATGCCAAGAGGCCAGAACTCGGCCGCCGATGACCGTTGCGCCTGGGCCGGCTTGACGATGTTCTCCCCGCCGATCAGGTAAAACGGGGCAACTCCTTGGGTGAGCTGTATGGCTGCCAGATCTTGCCGCACCGCGGCCGTAAGCAGCCGAGCGCTCTTTACCGCCGCGCCGGCCGTAGACCCGACGCCGGTGATATCGACTATCGGCGGATGACCGAAGTCAGCGCTCAGACCGAGCTGGTACGCGGTTCCCGCTCCGGCCTTGCTGAGTTCTGCTTCAGACGCGGGGCTCCGGACGTCATCCATTACTGCATTCGCGACGATATCCAGGTCGCCGTAATCTTCGAAGATGTTATCCGAGTTCGCCTGCCTCAAGTCGGGCTGCGCGGCGATCTGAGATTGCGTCGGGCCCTTTGGCGGGTTGGTGAGCAAGACAGTCGAGGTTGCGTCGTACACCGGAGGCTTGTACTTGACGACGTACACCACGCCCAAGGCCATCAGCAGGACCACAGGGATGGCGAGCCACTTCTGCTTCCACAGCACCGATGCGATGGTCATGAAAACCACGGACCTGCCTCCTAGCCGCCCCGAACGACCGGTTTGAATACCGCATTCGACGAAAACCATGCCGGAAATGCGAATGCCACCGCAAACGCTACGCGTCAGTGCGGCGCGTCGATTAGTCAACGAACTAACGTCCGGAAATGGCCCGCTTCACGTCGCCGAGAGCTTTCTCGCGCCATTCCATATGTTCCGGACCATACGTTGCGATAGCCGGATGTGCCCGGATTACCGTATGGTTTGCACCGCTTCAGGTATTTGGCGGAGAAGATGCTTAACAGCCCCTAGCCGGGCTGCTGTTCCCTGGCCCGCACCTGGTCGGCGAAGCGCCTGGCGGCCGTACGCAGTGCCAGTTCCGGATCCACGCCCGCGGCTCGCGCCCGCGCTACGACGTGCATTAGCTCTTGTCCGAAGGCCGCCTCGGTGTCGTCAGCGACTGCGTGGCCGTCGAGGTCGTCGAATTCGTCGAACGTGAAACCAGTCCGCGCGGCACGGCGCTGCAACTGCGCCGCAAGCGACAGCGCCGGCTGGCCGAACGGCACCCCGTCAAGCGCGGACGGCCCAGCGGAATCACCGGAACCGGCGGTCGCCGCCTTCGCCGCCCGTTCGGCATTCTTGATCTCTTCCCAGTTAGCGTTGACCTCGTCCGCCGAGGTCACCGTTACCGAGCCGAACACATGCGGGTGCCGCCTGATCAGCTTGGCCGCGAGCGTGTCCGCCACGTCGTCGATGGTGAACCCGCCGTCGGCGGCCGACCGTTCCGCCGCGACCCGGGCGTGGAACAGCACCTGGAAGAGCACGTCGCCTATCTCTTCGCGCAGCGCCGCGGGATCCCCGGTCTCGATCGCCTCCGCCGCCTCGTATGACTCCTCAAGGAGATACTTCAACAGCGACTCGTGGGTCTGCTGCCGGTCCCAAGGGCAGGATCTGCGCAGCGTGTCCACGATCTCGATGAGGCGCAACAGCCGCTCGCCGGGTACCTCGTCCAAAACAGGCA
>Ga0123356_10006020_pt1 | contig 12298 bp, 11 predicted proteins | sample TergutEmb28metaG_2_FD_92546 | JGI IMG/M metagenome (GOLD analysis project Ga0123356, IMG submission 92546) | Embiratermes neotenicus P3 segment gut microbial communities from Petit-Saut dam, French Guiana - Emb289 P3 | ecosystem: Host-associated > Arthropoda: Insects > Digestive system > Gut ... | reverse complement strand
GAGCCGCTCCGGCTCGCCGAGCTGGCCGCCTCGTGCGGCTATTTCGACCAGGCGCACCTGGACCGCGAGTTCGGGCAGCTGGCCGGGTGCCCGCCGACGACCTGGGTCGCGCAGGAGTTCCGAAACATCCAAGTCAGCACCGGGCAGCCGTTGCCAGGCTGACGGTATGAGCGACAAGACTCCAGCACCGCAGGTATGGCCAACCCTCCGCGCTCGCGACGCCCGCGCACTGATCAGCTTCCTGGTCGAGGGCTTCGGCTTCGAGGAAACCGTTGTCTATGGCGATGGCGACACCGTCGGTCATGCCGAGCTCTCGTGGCCGCCCGGCGGCGGCGTCATGCTCGGCTCCGCGCGGGACGTTGGCGACGACGAGTGGCCGCCCGGCCACTCCAGCGCCTACGCGGTCACTGACGAGCCGGACGCGGTGTTCGCCCGGGCCGTCGCGCGAGGCGCCGTCGTCCTGACCGAGCCGCACGACACCGACTATGGCTCGCGGGAGTTCTCGGTCCGCGATCCCGAGGGCAATCGCTGGTCGTTCGGCAGCTACCGCGGCGCTCCCCGCGGCTAGCGGTAGCCTTCCCCAGGTCCGGGTCCGGGCGGCCGCGTCCGGCAGACTGGGCGGGTGACCGAACCGCCGCCGGATCCGCGTGATCCGCGAGCGCTGCGCGCGTCCGCGCCGGCGCTCGCCGCCTGGCTGGATGCGACCGCGCGCGCCGCGGGTGCCGGGTTCACGCCGATGTGCGTGCCCGGCCACAAGGCGCGGGAAGACCTGACGGGCGCGGTGATCGCTGGTGACGCGCCGTTCTACGGCGGCCTGGACACGATCAAGAACGCGGACAGCCTGCGCGTTGACGCCGAGCGGCGGGCGGCGGCGCTGTGGGGCGCGGACTGGTGCCGGTTCTCCGTCGCGGGCTCCACGCACGGGAACCAGGCGCTGGCGCTCGCCGTGGGCCAGCCCGGCCAGGAAGTGATCATCAACCGGACCCTGCACCGGTCCCTGCTGTTGGGTCTTGTTCTCGCCGGCCTGCGCCCGGTGTGGGTCAGGCCGGACCTGGATGCAGCCTCCGGGCTCCCGGCCGGGGTCGCGGTCCAGTCGGTGCGGGACGCCCTGGCTGCCCACCGGGACGCGTGCGCGGTCTTCCTCGGCGACCCGACCTACGTCGGCACGATCAGCGACCTGGCCGGGCACGCCGCGGTCGCGCACGAGGCGGGAGTCCCGCTCGTCGTGGACGCCGCGTGGGCCGCCCACCTCGGCTTCCACCCGGACCTGCCGCCGCACGCCATCGCGGCCGGGGCCGACGCCATGGTGACGAGCGCTCACAAGGCCCTGCCGGCTTACACCCAGGGCGCGCTCGTGCTGGCCAGGACGGAGCGGCTGGCCGCGGCGCGGCTGGACCGCGCGTTCGAGGCCACGCACACCACGAGCCCGGCCGGCTCGATCATGGCGAGTATCGACGCGGCCCGGGCGCTGCTCGCCGCTGACGGCCAGCGGCTCTGCGGCCGGCTGATCCGCGGCGTCGCCGCGGCGCGCAAGCGGCTGCGCGAGGTGCCCGGCGTCGACGTGCTGGACGGGCCCGGAGTGGAGCCGACGAAGCTCGTGGTGCTGATCGCGGCCACCGGAGCGCACGGTATCCGGGTCGAGGCGGATCTGATCGCGGCTGGCATGCCGGTGGAGATGGCGGACCGCGACACCATCGTGCCGATTCCGACCATCGCCGATGACGAGGACAAGATTGCCGCCTTCACCGAGGTGCTCATCGAGGCGATCGAGCGGCACCGCGGCACCCCGCGGCTCCCGTCGGCTGCGGCGTCGTGGACCGTCGAGCCGGAGACGGTGCTCGCACCGCGCGAGGCCTTCTTCGCCCCGCACGAGACGGTGCCGGCTGCCACGGCGATCGGGCGGGTCAGCGCGGAGCTGATCGCGCCGTACCCGCCCGGTGTGCCGGTCCTCGCGCCCGGCGAGCTGATCACCGCGGCCGCCGTCGAGGCGCTACGGGAGATCGCCGCCGACGGCGGCCGGATCGCGTACGCCGCTGATCCGAGCCTGGCGACGTTCCAGGTCATCGCCGGCTAGTCAGCTGACATCGCGGCGAACCGTCGTCCGCGCTGCCACGACAGCGATGGCGAGGGCGATCGCCGCGAGCAGCGCTGTCGCGGCCGCGAACGGAAGCGCGGTGGCCGAGGTCGCCGCGGAATGCGCGGGTCCGAACGCGGCGCCCCCGAGCGCGGTTCCGGCCAGCGTCGTGGCCGCCGTGTACGGCAGGTAGGGCTGCACCGAGTTGAACAGCCCGCCGAGGATCGACTCGATCACGATCGACCAGGCGAAGATGCCGATCACTACGGCGAGCTGGGCCCGGATCAGCGAGCCGAGGGCCGCGCCGATTGCTCCCAGCAGGGCTGCCGCGACGACGTGGCCGGCCGCATAGCGGGCGAGCGTGGCGGCGCCGATCGGGTTCGCATACCCGTCCGCGGCGACGAAGCCGAGGCCGACGCCGGTCGAGACGGCCCAGCCGAGCAGGCCGAACAGCGAGCCGGCGATGGCCGCAGCCACGGCCTTCGCCGCCAGCACCCGGTTCCGTTTCGGCGTCACTAGGTACGTGCCGGTGGCGGTCGCGTGCCGGAACTCGCCGCTGGCCAGCGTCGCGCCGAGAACCGCCGCGAATATCAGGGACCAGACGCCGCCGGTGATGATGTTGTTCACCCCGGCGGCGGTCGAGAGCGGCGGCACAGCGTTCGTGCCGGCCCGCTCTGCCTCGATGATGCTGAACACGGCGGTCAGCCCGACGGCGGCGGCCAGCACGCCGTAGCTGGCCCGGACCGTGCGCAGCTTGAGCAGTTCAACGCGGATAAGCGTGATCATGACCTGACCTCCCTCGGTGCGCCGCTGCCGGTCAGCCCGAGGAACACGTCCTCGAGCGCGGCTCCGGCCGTGAGTTCGCCGATCGGCGCCTGGGCGACGAGGCGGCCGGAGTTGATGATGATGACCTCGTCCACCGTCTGCGCGACCTCGGCCAGCAGGTGGCTTGAGACCAGTACCGCGGCCCCGTCGGCGGCGAGGCCGCGGATCAGGTCGCGAAGCCAGCGCACGCCCTCGGGATCAAGGCCGTTGGCCGGCTCGTCCAGGATCAGCACGTCCGGGTCGGCCAGCAGAGCGGTAGCCAGGCCGAGCCGCTGCCGCATACCCAGTGAGAACGTGCCTGCCCGCTGGTCGGCGGCGCTGGCGAGGCCCACGAGGTCGAGCACGTCCTCGACCCGCGTCGGGTCGAGGCCCGCGGCCAGCGCGTGCACGCGCAGGTGATTGCGCGCAGTGCGGCCCGGATGGGAGCTCGACGCCTCGAGGACGGCGCCGACCTGGCAGGCGGGCGCGGGCAGCTCGGCATAGGGCTTGCCGTCGATGGCGGCGCTGCCCTCATCGGGCCGGACCAGCCCGAGCAGCATGCGCAGACTCGTGGTCTTGCCCGCGCCGTTGGGTCCGAGGAACCCGACGACCTGGCCTGCCTCGACGGCGAAGCTGAGGTGATCGACGGCCACAGTATGGCCGTAGCGCTTGGTGAGGCCGGTGGCCTCGATGATCGCCATGGCGGCGTCCTTTCGGGTGGCTGCTGAACGCGGTTGCCAGAACTCCTCCATGCTGTGCCGAGCGCCTGCGGGCTGTCGTCAGCCACGAGGGCCGCCCGCCGTGGACCCTGGGCGGCCGGCCCGCCGGCCAGGGTCAACTCCAGGTGCAGGCCGTCGGCCTGCTGCGTCAACCCAGGGCCGATGCCACCAGCACGGGCCTGACGTAGCGTCGTTGGTAGCCATGACCGGATTCACGCTGCCGACGCTTCGCCGGGTGCCCGCGCTGCGCGGCTATGCGGCGGACATCGCCCTTGCGCTGGCCGTCACCGCGATCCAGCTCGGATTCAGCCGGGCCATTGCGTCCTGGCATCAGCACCCGTCGGGCCACGAACCGGATCTGGCCGCCTACCTGCTGCTGGCGGCCAGCGGGCTAGCGCTGATCTGGCGCCGCCGGTTTCCTGTCGCCGTGCTGGGCGTGGCGCTCGCGACGACGCTCGCGGCGAGTGCCCTCGGGGCCGCCGGCGCCTGGCTCGCCCTGATCGTCGCGTTCGTCAACGCCGAGGTCGCGCGCCGGCGGGCCGCCGCCATCGCGTCACTGGTCATCGGGTATGTCGTGGCGTTCTGGCCGCCGTGGCGCATCGGGCAGGCGGGTCACGGATCGGTGGTGGCCGCCGTCAGCGTGGCCGGCTGGCTGATCGTCCTGCTCGCCGTGGCCGAGCTGATCCGGATGCGCGGACAGCGGGCGGCGGCCGCCGCCCGTAGCCGGGAGGACCAGCTGCGCCGCCGGGCCAGCGAGGAGCGCGTGCAGATCGCGAGGGACCTGCACGACGTCCTGGCGCACAACATCTCGGTCATCAACGTGCAGGCCAATACGGCCCTGCACCTTATGGACCGGCAGCCTGAGCGGGCCAGGGAGGCGCTGACATCGATCCACGACGTCAGCAAGCAGGCCCTGGCCGAGCTGCGGACGGTGCTCGGGGTGCTGCGGGCTGACGGTGACGCGGCACCGCGTGCGCCGAGTCCCGGCCTGACGCAGCTGCGCGACCTGGTGTCCTCTGTCGGCGCGGCCGGCCTGGAGGTGCGCCTGGCCGTGCAGGGCGAGCCTCGGGAGCTGCCGGGTGACGTCGATGTCGCGGGCTACCGCATCGTCCAGGAGGCGCTCACCAACACCGCCCGGCACAGCGCCAGCCGGTCGGCCGACGTCGTGGTGGGCTACCAGCCGGAGGGCGTGCTGGTTCAGGTGGACGACGCCGGCCCCGTCCGGCCCCGGCTGCCTGCGCCCGAGCGCGGACCGGCCGGCGCGGGGAACGGCATCACCGGCATGACCGAGCGCGCCCAGGCGATCGGAGGCACTCTGTCGGCCGGCTGCCGCGCGGACGGCGGCTTCCGGGTAGTGGCGTGGCTGCCGACCGCCGGGGTGACCGCCCGGTGATCCGGGTCGGCCTGGCCGACGACCAGGAACTGGTGCGGTCCGGGTTCGCAGCCCTGCTGGACGCCGAGGAAGACATGAGCGTGGCGGGCGAGGCGGCCGACGGGGCGGCGGCTGTGCGCCTCGCTGAGCGGGAACGACCCGACGTGCTGCTCATGGACATCCGGATGCCCGTGCTCGACGGCATAGAGGCGACCAGGCAGATCGCCAGCCGCCCGGACCTGGCCGGCGTCCATGTCGTCATTTTGACGACATTCGAGATCGATGAGTACATCTTCGACGGGCTGCGGGCCGGAGCGGCCGGTTTCCTGGTGAAGGACACCGATGCTGGCGAGCTCATCCGCGCGGTCCGCGTGGTCGCGGGCGGCGACGCGCTGCTGTCACCGGCGGTCACCCGCCGGCTCATCGCCGAGTACACCGCGAACACGAGACGTCGCCGCGACATACCGGGCATGGCCGACCTGACCCCGCGGGAGCACGAGATCGTGCGGCTGATCGCCACCGGGCTGTCGAACGAGGAGATCGCGAGGGAGCTCTACGTGAGCCAGTCGACGGTGAAGACCCACACGAGCCGCGCGATGACCAAGCTGGCCGCGAGGGACCGCGCCCAGCTGGTTGTCGCCGCCTACGAGGCGGGCATCGTGCAGCCCGGCTGCTAGGCGAGCGCGACAAGCCGGATAGATCCGGGCAGCTGCCTCATAGCGGCACTAGGCCGCGCCGCGCGAAGAGCTGGCTGGGTCCGTGGTCACGGGCGCGCTCCGCGGGTATGCCGAAGACCTGGGGGGTGGTGGCCATGACCGGAGGGGTTACTGCTGACATCGTGCTGCCGATCGTCATCGCGGTGGCATTGGCGACCTGGCTGTCGTTGCTCTTCTACGCGAACGCGCACCCGCACCGGGGCCGCTACAGCTCCGATCTGCCCACCGAGGTCAGGGGCGGCAGCTTCCAGGCGGTCGAGGGCGGCCGGCAGCTGATGCCGATTCCCGAGCACAGGCCGACGCTGCCCGGGCAGCGGCAGCCGGCGACGTCGGAGAGTTACCGGGTTCCCGCGGGCTCAGCGACCGCCAGGGCTCCGCACGAAGGCGCGACCGAGGACGAGGTAGAGACGCGCCCGCTGGCTGCCCACCCGCCGGCCTGACCAGCGAGGGGCTCGGGGGGTCGTCCCACCGCCAAGCAGCAGCGTCAAGAAGCCCAGCTTCAGGACGCGCTGTCGAGCCGGAACCGGGCCCAGACCGGACGGTGATCTGAGGCCGTCGGCGGTAGCACGCTGCCGCCGGCGGCGTGGATGCCGCGGCTCACGAGGACGTGGTCGAGCTGGACCACCGGCTTGCTGGCCGGGAACGTGGTACCCCGCACCAGGCTTGTCAGCCCGGCGTAGCGGCGAGCCACCAGTGCTGGCATGTTGAGATCACCGGCGAGCACGGTAGGGACGGGATCCGCCCTGAGCTGCCGCCACAACCGCCACAGCTGCAGCGGGCTGGCCACCGAGCACGACAGGTGGGTGTTCACCACGCGCAGCGCTCCGCCGGTAACGCGCAGCCGCAGCACCTGCGCGTACCGCGGCACGCCATCGCCGGGTCCGCGCCCGAGCGGGACCACCTGGTAGCCGGTCACGGGAAGCGCCGTCAGGATCGATATGCATAGGTCGCCGCGCCCGCCGCTGCGGGAGGTTCCGAGCGCAGCCCGGCTGACGCTGCGCCACAGGGGCGCCCGGTGAACAGCGGTGCCCAGGGTGTCAGCCGCCCGGCCGACACCGTCGAGTGCGGGCAGCTGGCTCGCACCGTCCGGAACCCAGTCCTCCTGCAGGCAGATGATGGTTGCGTCCAGCCGCTCGACGACCCCGGTCACGTCATAAGGCTCGCCGTGCATGTCGGTGCCGCAGTGCAGGTTCAAGCTGGCCAGGGAGATTGCGTCGATGGGCCGAGAGTACAGCGGCTGCCGGTCCCGGCCCCCGACCCGGCCCGGGCCGTCGCGGTCTGAGGCGGCTGCCACGACAGGGTGGTTTCTGCTATCGGCTACCCCCAGGCTGTGAACATCCTTGTGGATACCTTGGTGGATAAGCGCCGACCTCGGGGGATAACAGCCAGTTTCTTGTGGAGTCCAGAAAGAATCTTGAAATGCTTAGTAGAAAGCCCTTGCGCGGCCCCTGCCTGAGGCAGTAGAAATTCATTCACCACCTGATGGGCGGGATCCCGGAGAGGTAACTCAAAGGGAAGCGCGAACTCTGGGTAACCGGGTCGAGCGTGACTCTCGCAAGTCAGGAGGAGGGTCCGGCCAAGAGCTGACTGGTCGAGCAATCGGCAGGTCAGCGGCATGGTTGAGCCCCCTGTGAGGCCCCTGCATCTCATACATGGAGGGGCCTCACGGCTTTCTGGGCTCGGGGGCGAACCGGCGTTCCGATACGCGCGGCGTGCCATTCCGGGAAGGTCTCGGCGGAATTGTCGCGCAAGCTCCCGCGCTTCGGCTAAAGAATCTTGCCAAACCGCTTGCGCTCGCCGGCGATAGCCAGTAGAAATCACTCACGGTCACGAACGGATTCCGCCCCGGAGCAATCCGCGGACGGCACTGCCGGGTAACCGCGCCTTGCCACCGGATTCTGACGTGACCACAGGCCCGCCCGGGCAGGCCCGCCGAGCGATCGGCGGTCATGCTGGGTGCGGCCGGACGGGTCCCTCCGCCTCATACGCGGAGGGACCCGTTTTGCGTGCCGGGTCCGCCGCGCCGCGGGACCCGCTGCCAGGCCGGCCGGACGGTGGCGCGGCGCCTACAGTGTCAGCGTGGCCGCCCTCGAGGATCCGGGTCGCAGCGATGTGCAGGCGCGGACGGCGCGCGTGCTGCGGTTGCAGGCTGGCGCGTGCCGGCAGCTGGGCAGCCCGCTGTATGGCGACCTGCTGCTGTCCGCGGCAGACGATCTGCTGGCTGGCGGCCTGGTGGCCGATGTTCTCGACGGCTTCCTCGACGACCAGCTCAAGACCGCGCTCGCGCTGCGACTCCTCGGCGGCGTGCACGCCATCGTGCTCTCGGGCCGGGCCCCCGCGCTCGCGGCGTTCTATCCGAGCGTCGGCGGCGCGCCCGAGCGCCGGCCCGGCAGTCCGCGAGCCTGGGCTGCGTTCCGGCAGGTGCTCACCGGCTATCGCGGCGAGATCCGGTCCTGGCTCGACCACCCGCCGCAGACAAACGAACCCGGCCGGGCCGCGGCCCTCCTCGGCGGGCTCCGGCATGTCGCCGCCGAGGCGAGCCTGCCGATGCGCCTGGTGGAGGTCGGGGCGAGTGCTGGCCTCAACCTGCGCGCGGACCGGTTCTGCGTGCAGGGGGCGGCGGGCAGCCACGGCGACGCGCGTTCTCCTGTCGTCCTGGCCGGCGGCTGGCTCGGTGATAGCCCGCCCGACAGCCACATCGAGGTCGTGGAGCGCGCCGGCGGCGACCTCGCGCCGATCGACCCGCTCACCGAGGACGGCCGGCTGAGGCTCACCGCGTACATCTGGCCGGACCAGGCCGAGCGGCTAGCGAGGCTGCGGGGCGCGCTGACCATCGCGGCACAGGTGCCGGCTGAGCTGCGCACCGAGTCGGCGACGGGCACGCTGGCTCGCACAAGCCTGGCGCGGGGCACGTGGACGGTGCTCTGGCACTCGATCTTTCGGCAGTACCTCGACGACGCCCAGCGAGCCGAGCTCGCCGCCCAGGTGGCCGAGCTCGGTGCCAGCGCGACGGCGAAGGCCAGGTTCGCCTATCTCTACCTGGAGCCGTCGCGCGCGGGCGGCTGCCGGGTCACGCTGACGACATGGCCCGGCGAGCATCGCCGGGTGCTCGGCTCGGCGCCGGCCCACGGGCTCCCGGTGCACTGGCACAAGCCCGACTGAGCACGCCGCGGCGGGCTCGCCGGCCGTAGGGCGTGGTGGGACCCCTGCTGCCGCTTTCGCCCGCCGGCCGTAGGGCGTGGTGGGACCCCTGCTGCCGCTAGTGGGGCCATGAGGGTCCCCTCACGCCCGCTAAGCAGGAGCGAAGGGCTCCTCCTCTGCGGCCAGGACAGGCTGGCGGACAGCGGCGGCCGCCACCGCGAGCTCGTCGGCGTCCGGAGCTGGCATCACCGGCAGCACGAGGGCCGACGGATACCGGGCGCTGTGCTGGATCCGGTGCGTCACCGGGGCCGTCCGCGAGCCGAACAGCAGGTCGTCGATGCCGAGGTTCCGTGCGAACCGCGGGTGCGCGCCACCGGAGACCTGCAGCCTGATGCGGTGCCCGGCAGCAAACACGTGCGAGATGTCGGTGAGCGCGACGCTCAGCCGCCTGACCTGACCTGGCGTTACGTCGGCCGGCGTGCAGCGGACGATCTGGTCGGTGAGGTTGCGCGACCGGCCGGACGCATCCACGTCGCACAGTCGCGCAAACACGTCGCAGTGCGGGTTGTCCGAGCTCAGGAACAGCTCGACCACCGGCGTGCCGGCGACCTCCACCGGCTCGGCGAGCTTCTCCGTGCTGAAGGTCAGCACGTCGTCGCGTGCTTCGATGGCCGAGTTATCCCGGCTGCCGGCGTGACGCACCGACATCAGGCGGCCGCCCACCGATGGCGTCGGATCGGCCGGGTTGTAGCGGAGGACTGTACTGGCGGCGGCCGCCCCGTCCGGGCCCGCATCGGGCACCAGCGCCCGGTCAGCCTGCAGGTACAGCGGCAGCGGGCGGGTGCCCTCCGGCGGCCATTCCGGCAGGTCACGCCAGCGGTCCAAGCCGGATGTCCGGACCCGGACGGGCGACGGCCGCGTAGACGGGACGGCCCCGTTCCGGTCTGTTCCGTCGGCGTAGGCGTCGAACCACGCGATCGTCTCGCGCATGGCCACGCCCAGGTCGATGGACATGTGTGCCCACGGTCCGATCGTCAGCGCCGCCGGCACGCCGCGCCGGCGCAGCGATTGATACTGCGAGACGGTCTGCTCGACGAAAAAGTCGTGGAACCCGCTGACGAGCAGGGTCGGAGCCGTCACCCGGTCCAGTGCAGCGGCGGCGCTGAAATCATCCCAGAACGAGTCGCTGCGGTCGGGGTGGTTGAGCCAGTCCAGATACCACGGCGCACCCTGGTACGCCAGCTCCGCTCCGGTGGCCGCAATCGGCAGCCGGTTCATGGCGAGGGCCAGCCGGCGCTCGGCGGTCAGCGTGCGCCAGATCATCCGGGCACCCCCGACCCGCTCCTGGAAGGCCACCAGGTCACTCCAGCTCAGCAGGTTAAACAGCTCAAACGGTCCATGGCCGAAGCCGGCGTCCGCCAGGTCGTGCGGGCTGATGTGCAGGGCCATCGCGGTGAGCTCCGGCGGCGGGTCGACCGCGATCGCCCAGGCGGTGAAGGCCAGGTAGCTCTGCCCGGTCAGCGCGAGACGGCCGCTGAACCAGGGCTGGCGGCGCAGCCAGGCCACGGTGTCCTGGCCGTCGGCGGCCTCATTCACGGCCGGCGTGAACCGGCCGCCCGACCCGAACGTGCCGCGGCAGCTCTGCAGCAGCACGTGGTAGCCGCGCTCGGCGAGCGCCCACGCCCCGACCGCGAACTGCGGCCCGCGCCCGTACGGACAGCGCATGAGGACGGTGGGCCGGGACCGCGCGACCATCGGGATGTAGTGATCGGCGAGCAGGATCGTGCCGTCTCGCATGGGGACCTGTATCCCGCGGTCGATGGTGATCTTGTTCCGGGCCGGGCCCAGCCGCAGGGCCCGGCTCATCGCCGCGGTGATGAGGTCCGTCGGGGCCATTCCCGTTCTGCCCTCCAATGCGAGGTACGACCGTTAGGACCTCCTAAGGTAACCCGGCTCGCCGGGCATGACCAGACTTGCGAGGTTCGCGGTCGCTGGTGCGGGCTCGCCCTGCGGTCGCCGAGAATGGACCCGTGACTGGCCTGACTGACGGCGCGGCTGCCGTGATCTTCGATTTCTTCGGCACCCTGACGCCGGTGAGCCCGGATCAGGTGTGGGCGACCAACGCGCGCAGGCTCGCGGACGCGCTCGGCGTGCCAGCGGACGCGCTGGTCGCGGCGCTCGACGAGTCCTTCCCGGAGCGGATCACCGGTGCCCTGGGTGACGTGCGGCAGACCTTGCTGGTCATCGCCGGGCGGCTCGGCGCCCGACCTTCGGACGATCAGCTGGATGAGGCGAGCCGGGTGCGCCGCGAGATCCAGGAGTCGATGTTCGCGCTGCGGCCGGAGGCGTTGCCGGTGATCCGGCGGCTCCGGGCGGCCGGCCTGAAGATCGGGCTGCTGTCCGACTGCACGTCAGAGCTGCCGGACGCGTGGGCCGGTCTGCCGCTGGCCGACCTGGTCGACGCTCCGGTGTTCTCCTGCGTGGAACAGATGCGCAAGCCGGACCCGCGGCTGTTCCAGACCGTTGCGGCCAATCTTCGGGCCGAGCCCGCGGAGTGCCTGTACGTCGGTGACGGCGGCGGCCGGGAACTCACCGGAGCCAGCGACGCCGGAATGCGGGCTGTGCTGCTAGCCGGCCAGGACTGGCTCGCACACCGCAGCACGGAGGTCGGCTGGACCGGGCCAAGGATCGGCTCGCTCACCGACCTGTGCCCTAGTTAGGCCTGGTATTCGCCATCTGTCGCACTGTGGCGCCGTGACGCACAATGGCATCATGGACGAGCCCGAGCGGATCGGCACGGCCTATCTCGGTCACCTCACCGACGCCGACCTGCGCGCGCTGGTGCACGCCGACGAGATCTCGGAGACCGAGGCCAGCGCCCGGATCCAGGCGCTGCGCCGGGCTCCTGAGCTGCTGCTAGAGGTCCTGGACAGGCCGGCCGCCTCGGCCGGCCTGCTGAACCTCGTCTCGGCCAGCGATCCGCAGCGGTACACGCTCATCTCGCCGTTCCTGGTGTTCGCCGCGGCGATTCACCGGGTGGCGGCGGACATCGGCGGCAGCGGTTACGTGCCCGAGCGGGCCACGCCGCGGCTGCGGATCCCGGTCTTCGACGGCCCCCAGCTCGCCGCGTACCTGGCCGAGCCCGCCCACCGGCTGTTCCTGGCCGAGCTGCTTGCGTCGTTCGCCCGGTCGTCCGGCGGCGTCATCGTCACCCAGACTGCACAAGGGCCGCGACGGCGCCGGTGGAACGACCTCGACCTGCGCAGGCTGGCGACGCTGCTCGATGCGGTGCCCGAGCAGGATCGGCCGCCGGTGTGGCGCCGCCTGGGCGATCTGGCCCTGTTCCTGACCGGGGTGTTCCCGGCCGCGCTGGAGCGTGCGCTGGCCGGCCGTCTGGACCCGATCCGGCTGGCGCTCACCACCGGGCTGCCGCCGCCGTCTGGCGGCATGGCTCCTGCCGAGCTGTTCGAGT
>Ga0123356_10006019_pt1 | contig 12299 bp, 8 predicted proteins | sample TergutEmb28metaG_2_FD_92546 | JGI IMG/M metagenome (GOLD analysis project Ga0123356, IMG submission 92546) | Embiratermes neotenicus P3 segment gut microbial communities from Petit-Saut dam, French Guiana - Emb289 P3 | ecosystem: Host-associated > Arthropoda: Insects > Digestive system > Gut ... | reverse complement strand
TCTTTATGAAAGTACAAATTAAACCATTAGCAGACAGAGTTTTAGTTGCGCCCGCAGAGGCTGAACAAAAAACAGCAGGCGGAATCATTATCCCCGACACCGCAAAGGAAAAACCACAAAAAGGCACCGTAATCGCTGTGGGTCCCGGAAAAAAAGATGAACCCATGACCGTGAAAACCGGAGACACCGTTTTATACGGAAAATATTCAGGCACTGAACTCCAACTCGAAGGAGAAAACTACCTTATTATGAAGGAAAGCGACATTTATGCAATCATATAAGTTCAAAGTTTAAAGTTTAAAGTTCAAACTCTTTAAACCTTAAACCTTAAACCTTAAACCTTAAACCTTAAACCTTAAACCTTAAACTTTAAATAAATATTTTATGGCAAAGAAAATCGTATATGAATGGGAAGCACGCGAAGGCTTGAAAAAAGGCGTGGATGCATTAACCAATGCAGTGAAAGTTACCTTAGGTCCCAAAGGTAGAAATGTAATTATTGACAAAAAATTCGGTGCGCCGCAAATTACGAAAGATGGCGTTACCGTAGCTAAAGAGATCGAATTGAGCGATCCCATTGAAAATATGGGCGCACAAATGGTAAAAGAAGTGGCTTCTAAAACCAACGACCAAGCCGGCGACGGTACCACTACCGCAACTGTGCTGGCACAAGCAATCTTCAACACCGGATTGAAAAACGTTACCGCAGGCGCTAATCCTATGGATTTGAAACGCGGTATTGATATCGCAGTTGCCGCTGTGGTTGATCATTTGAAAAAACAATCTCAATCTATCGGCGACAATCACGAAAAGATTGAACAGGTTGCCACAGTTTCTGCAAACAACGATACTTCTGTAGGATCAATGATCGCTGAAGCAATGCAAAAAGTTAAAAAAGAAGGGGTTATAACCATCGAAGAAGCAAAAGGAACCGAAACCGACGTGAAAGTGGTGGAAGGTATGCAATTCGACAGAGGCTACATCTCTCCTTATTTTATTACCGATGCAGAAAAAATGGAAGCCGTTTATGAAAATCCTTTCATTTTGATTTACGACAAGAAGATGAGCAATATGAAAGAGTTTTTGCCCATTTTGGAAAAAGTAGTGCAAACAGGCCGTCCGCTGTTAATTATTGCAGAAGACTTGGAAAGTGAAGCATTGGCAACATTGGTGGTGAACAGACTTCGTGCAGGTTTGAAAATTGTTGCCGTGAAAGCTCCGGGCTTCGGCGACCGCAGAAAAGAGATGTTGGAAGATATAGCTATCCTCACCGGCGGTTTGGTGATTACCGAAGAAAAAGGATTCAAACTGGAAGACGCACAGTTAGATATGCTCGGTACTGCCGAAAAAATTACCGTAGATAAAGAGAACACCACCATCGTGAGTGGAAAAGGCAAGAAAAAAGATATTACCGACCGCGTGGCGCAAATTAAATCACAAATTGAAAAAACAAAATCGGATTACGATCGTGAGAAATTGCAGGAACGTTTGGCAAAATTAGCCGGTGGCGTTGCCGTAATCTACGTGGGCGCTGCTTCCGAAGTGGAAATGAAAGAGAAGAAAGACCGTTTCGACGATGCGTTGCATGCTACCCGCGCCGCCATTGAAGAAGGCATCATTCCGGGCGGAGGTGTTGCTTATCTGTGCGCTATTGAAGCCCTTGCGCAACTAAAAACAGAAAACGATGACCAGCAAATTGGTATTGACATTGTGAAACGCGCTTTGGAAGAGCCGCTCCGTCAAATCGTTGAAAACGCAGGAAAAGAAGGCTCCGTAGTAGTGAATGCTGTGAAAGAAGGAAAAGGGAAAATTGGCTACAACGCCCGCACCGATGTTTATGAAGACATGATTCATGCCGGTGTAATTGACCCGACCAAAGTTGCCCGCGTTGCTCTTGAAAACGCCGCTTCTATCGCCGGAATGTTACTCACGACCGAGTGCGTACTCTCCGAGATTAAGGAAGAAGCGCCTGCTGCCCCAATGGGTGGTGGAATGCCGGGAGGAATGCCGGGGATGTACTAATCCAATATAACGTTGACTGAAAACAACGGATTAAAGGTGAAAATAATAAAAGGCTTTAGCCAAATTTGAGGCTAAAGCCTTTTGATTTTTATAATTACATGAAAATATTACCGCGAAAAGTACAAATACCTTTGATCAAGTATAATAGCCTTTTCTTTCAACCCTTCTAAAATGGTATTGTCGCCTCTGTTTCTACCGGCAACGGTATTTTTAAGGGAAGATTTTTCCATAGTAAAGTTGTTGGAAGGCTCTGCAGCCTCGTTCATTTCATAGATAGAAACAACATACACATTGTTTTTGCCGGCAACAGCAGCAGGTTGTCCAAGTGGCAGTGCAAAGATTTTCCCTATAGCGGCATTTTCGATACCTCTGTTTTGATAGCTCTCGCCTCCAAATGTTAGTTTGATACTATCCATAAAGCCGGTTTGATACTTTTCAGCAATTTGCTCTGCAGAGTTGCTATTTAATTCATCGGCAATAGTTTTTTCTACCAATTCTAACTTTTTCATTGCCATAAGTTCCATCTCAATAGTTGTGCGAACAGATTCTATTTGAGGCTTTCCTTTTTTCTTAATATCGCGCAGTGCACCCACTACAAAAAAGCCATTACTACCAATATTGTAAACATCAGACACGTCGTCTATATTAGTATTGAGGTTGTAAGCCCAGCTAACAATTTCGCGGGCGTTTTGTACCTGCGCAATGCTCGACATCATCGAGGTAACATCTTTCCCTTGAGCAACCTGTATCCCTTTTTGAGCGGCAAGTGTCATCAATTCATCTGCGGAGTTGCTTTCTGCCTGCAATTGCATTGCCTGATTGCGAATATACTTAATCGTAGCATCGGAAGGTTTTATCTCTTCTGTGTAGATTACAAATTGGCGTTTTTCAATTGGCGTAGTGCGTTGCAATATTTGATACACAACGTAAGCAACAGGTGCATCGTGAATGTAGATATTGTTGTTTAAAAATGAGTTGTATAATTGAGGATAAACGTCCCGTTCCGCTATCCAGTATGTTGTGTCGCCGGCAGCCTGCCTTCCTCCAAGATAATCGGGCAATAAAGAAAAGATGCTTGTGCCATGTTGAAGTAAATTTTTAAGACTGTCGGCAATAGCTTTCGCTTCGTTCTTGGTTCTGTTGGAGCCGGGGTTTCTATCGGTTTTAAAATCAACAACGAGATAGGCAACATTCACGGAGTCGGGGCGTCTTGCTGCGCCGTATGTTTTTCCGTAATACCATACAACATTTTCGTGTTCAAACGGTTCAATAACAGTTCCTACCGGTCTGTCGAAAATCAGCTGTGCCAACGTATCAATATTAATATCGCTTCTTTTAAAATAAACGCTGTCCAATTGTCCATACATCATCGAAACATGATAATCTTCCAAAGAAGTGGCTGCTTTCAGGCGGGCGGTTCTATTCATTGCCGTATCTTGAATAGCGATCAGATCTTCGGGTGAAGGCTGAATTGGGAAAATTGCCACATCAATATCTCTGGAATCGTTTTTGATTTGATAACGGTTTATATTTTTTTGAAACCAATTTTTCACCTCTTTATCGGAAACTGTGGGTTGAAGGTCGTTAAAATGTGCTGCTGAGGGAGAAATTGTAACTGCTTGTGTTAATATTGAATGATTGTTTGCTGTAAAAAATTTAGCAGCCTCATCCGAAAAGTTCACAATATTTTGCGCCAAAGCCATGTAACGTGCTCTTTGGAAATCAATAACCGCAAAGCGTTCAATAGCTTTATAAGCGTTATAAATATCACGCACCTGAGGTTCGTTTTTATACTCTTCAATATTGGAAATAACTCCGATAGCTTGTTCCAGACTTACTTGCTGAGTAAGAAAAGAGACCAAACGTTGCAATAACTGATTGGGCTGTTGTGTGCTCAGACTGGCGATCATATCGGCAGCAACTTCATCATTAATTTCTTTAGTAAAACTTAACCCTAAGTTTTTCAACTGTTTTTCCATAATGGTTTGTTCCAAAAGTTGATTCCAGGTCATGTCGTGAACTTGATAGGTTTCTGTTTCTTCCAGTGAAGATTTTTCATAAAAGATCTTCCACAGAGCCATATTTTGTTCTAATCGAATGCGATAATCATCATCCAATTTTTTACCATTAATTTTCACCATGGTATATTTATCGGAAAAAAGCCCTGAAAGCTGAGAGATGTCCCCCATAACAAAAGCGAGGAGTGCGATACCGATAATACACATTAAAAAGATTCCATGTTTACGAATTGAGCCAATTGCTGCCATACTTATAAATATTTATTTGTTTTTATTTATTTTTTAAAAATGGCGGCAAAAATAGTATTTTTTCGTTACCAAAACTTTAGTCGAACTCCGGCTTTCTCCTTTCTCTCGGTTTTTCGTTGCAACCGCTGGGATCGCCTGTATATGCAGCGGGAATGGTGAAGTTGTAACCCGAATATTTATCAGGCTCTGAAACAACTTTATAATAGGGGAGTTCAGGATCTTCATAGCATTTTTGCATAAACATTGCAAAAATGGGCATTGCGGTTCGTGCGCCCTGTCCTAAAGCAAGCGTGCGGAAGTGTACGGATCGCTCTTCGCATCCCACCCAAACGCCTGCCGTAAGCATAGGAGTGTAGCCCACAAACCAACCGTCGGAATGGTTGTCGGTAGTACCCGTTTTTCCTGCAAGCGGAAAATTAAGTTTGTATTGAAAACGTAGCCGAACGCCGGTGCCGTGATCTACAACGCCTTGCATCAGTCGCGCTGTCTTGAAAGCTGTAATTTGATCCATAGCCTCGTTGGTTTTAGGCACATATTCAAAAATAGTACTGCCGTTGTTGTCGCAAATTCTGGTAATAAAGGCTGGTTCAACATACACACCTTGATTGGGGTAACAATTCATGGCGCCCACCTGCTCATAAAGAGACAAATCGCACGATCCCAAACAGATAGAGGGTACTGCAGGAATATCGGAAGTGATACCCATGTTGCGCACCAATTGAATAACCGCTTGAGGTCCAAACTGCTTCATTAAATATGCAGAAATATAATTGAGCGACTGGGCAAGCGCTTCGCTCAGAGGAAGCATCATGCCTCTCTTGTAATCGCTTGAGTTTCTGGGCGTCCACGTGGTACCCTCCGGCAGGTGAAAAGTAACCGGCACATTGGGCACCATAGTGCAGGGAGAATACGCGCCCGATTGCATCGCCACCGTATAGATGTACGGTTTAAACGTTGAACCCACCTGACGCTTGGAGAGTTTTACGTGATCGAACTGAAAATATTGGTAGTTTACACCGCCCACGTATGCTTTAATATGACCGGTATTCACATCCATTGCCATCATGCCGCAGTGCAAAAACGATTTCATATAGCGGATAGAATCCATAGGGGTCATCACCGTATCCACCATGCCTCTGTCCCAAGTTATGATTTTCATTTCCACTTTAGTAGCAAATGCTTTTCTAATCTCTTCGTCGGTTGCGCCGGCATCTTTCATCAAAGCGTAACGCTCGGAGCGTCGCATGGCAATACTCAAAATGCGTTGGGTTTCTTCTTCAGAGAGGTTGCTGAAAGGTGCATTTTTTTGTCCTTTAATATGTTTAAAAAACAATGGTTGCAAATAGTTGCATACATGATCCTGTACTGCTTTTTCCGCGTGTTTTTGCATTCGGGAATCTATGGTAGTATAGATTTTTAAACCATCTTTATAAATATCGTAATGCGATCCGTCCGGTTTAGGATTTTTTCTACACCAATCTGCCAGCCATAAACGTAAATATTCTCTAAAATAGGTAGCGCTGCCTGTGGCATGGTGCTGCATGGCAAATTGCGACAAATCAATAGATAATCCCTGAATAGAATCGCGTTCTTCTTTAGTTAAATATTTGTATTTTAAGAGCTGATCCATAACTACATTCCTTCGTTGCAACGATGCGGCAGGGTTTCGTTTCGGGCTGAATTTTGTAGGGGCTTTTAACATTCCTATTAACAGCGCAGATTCTTCAACCGATAGATCTGCAGGTGTTTTATTGAAATAGGTAGCTGCTGCCGATTTAATACCCATAGAGTTATTTCCGAAATCCACTGTATTTAAGTACATGGCTAAAATTTCGTTTTTGGCATATTCCCGTTCCAATTTTATGGCAACCACCCACTCTTTAAATTTTGTGATGACTGTTTGAAATTTACTGGAATTGGGGTCTCTGGGGAAGAGGTTTTTCGCCAGCTGCTGTGAAATGGTACTGCCGCCTCCTTTGTTTGAACGGGTAGCCACACCTGTAAGCACACGTCCCAGTGCCCGAATATCTATTCCCGAATGTTTCTCAAAACGAACATCTTCCGTAGCTTTCAACGCATTAATGAGATGAGGCGAAAGTTCATCATATTTACAGGGAGAACGGTTTTCTAAATAGTACTTGCCCAGCAACTCACCATCGGAAGAATAAACCTCAGTAGCCAGGTTCGACCTCGGGTTTTCCAATTCAGAAAATGAAGGCATAAAACCTAACCAGCCAAAGGAAATAAGGGTAAATAAAATGGTTAACGCTAACAATACGCAACAGAAAAATACCCACAATGGAGTGATCCATTTGGATTTGGATACCTCTTTTTTTTGTTTTCTTTTCTTGGGGGATGATGAATTGTACATTATATAATAATACTTTGAATTAGTTTGTTCATACCGGAAAAATCCCCTCCACATTCTCCGTCGTAGTCTCCATCACTTTTTCAACAGAAATTTCCAAAACATCGGCAATCTTTTCAGCAATAATCGGAATATAAGCGCTTTCATTTCGTTTTCCGCGGTAGGGGTCAGGGGCTAAAAAGGGTGCGTCGGTTTCTAAAGCGAGGGCTTTTATCCCTACCTCTTTAACGATTTCTTGCAGTTTGTTTTTTTTGAAAGTAACCACGCCGCTAATTCCCAGCAAAAAGCCGTTATCTATCGCCCACCGCGCTTCCTGAATGCCTCCGGAAAAGCAATGCAGGATGCCTCTCAAAGAAGCGCTTTTAAATTTTTTTAACACTGATAGCGCCTCATTAAATCCATCGCGAATATGAATGGAAAGCGGCATCCGGGTCTCTTTTGCCCAATGTAATTGCGTTTCAAAAGCAACAAGTTGCTCGGCATAAAATGTTTTATCGTGATATAAATCTATGCCCGTTTCGCCAATTCCTACAACTCTTTTATCATCCAAATATTTTTCCAAAACGGTTAATTGTCTTTTATAGCCATGATTTACATCGGTGGGGTGCAGTCCTATGAGCGGAAAAAGGTTTTTGGGGAATTGTTGCACCACCTCAAAAATATCGGGGAGCGATTCTGCGGAGACACAGGGCAAAATGACTTTCTCTACGCGATGTTCAATAGCGCATTGAATTACTTCCTGAAAATCGTCGGGGTAATATTCTCTATAAAGATGTGCGTGTGAATCAATGTAATAGTTGTTAGTCATACATCAATTTATTGATAATATCTTCTACAGAAATTCCTTCGGCTTCGGCTTTATAATTTTTGATGATACGATGTCTTAAAATATTGTGTGCCACAGCTCTCACATCTTCAATATCGGGAGATAGTTTTCCGGAGAGAATGGCATGGGTACGCGCCCCGACAATAAGGAACTGCGAAGCACGCGGACCGGAACCCCAGGCTAAATAATCTTTCGCCCATTGGTGGCCGGTTCCGGTAAACGGACGTGTTAACGTAGCCAAGCGAACTGCATATTCATATACATTCTCTGCAATCGGCACTTTTTGAAGCAGTTTCTGATAGTAAATAATCTCTTCAATAGTTAAAATTTGCGACGGCTCATTCATGTCTCCGTGAATGGTTGTTTTCACAATATCCACCTCTTCGTTGAAAGAAGGATAATCTAAATATATGTTAAACATGAAGCGGTCTTGCTGTGCTTCGGGAAGCGGGTAAGTACCTTCCTGTTCAATAGGGTTTTGCGTTGCCAGCACAAAAAACGGATCGGGCAAAGCGTAAGTTACGGCATTCATACTTACAGAGCGTTCCTGCATTGCTTCCAACAGCGCCGACTGTGTTTTGGGCGGTGTACGGTTGATTTCGTCCGCCAAGATGATGTTGGCAAAAACGGGTCCTTTTACAAACTTGAACTTACGATTTTCGTCCAAAATTTCCGTACCCATAATATCCGACGGCATCAGGTCGGGCGTAAATTGGATACGGTTATAAGTTAAGTTGATTGTTTTAGCGATAGTTGTAATCATCAAAGTTTTAGCTAATCCGGGCACACCGATAAGCAGAGCGTGGCTACGGCTAAAAAGCACCATAAGCACATTTTTTACTACCTCATCCTGACCCACAATCACTTTTGCAATCTCTTTTCTCAGAGCAGCATACTTGTCAACAAAAGCTTCAATAGCTTCTACATCGTTTTTAAATTGAATATTCATAGTATTCTAAAGTTAGTTTATTTGCCAACGTATAACGAAGTCGCAACTTTTATATTTTTCATCTATTTTAATACTGGTAACTTTTACCTTGTTCAAGATCCATTTTTCAATAGCTTTATTTTTCTTTTCCTCCAAGGCGGCATTTTTAATTATGTCATAATCTTCCACCAAATTGGCTCTATGGGGCGCCACTCTGCTTTTCAGATACAGCAAGCGATAAGAGAGCACGCCATCATCGTTAATGTAAATAACAGGAGGTGAATATTCTCCCTGTATGAGTTTATTTAATGTAGCCAAAGTGGTTTGATCCAACGATTCGTGGTCAAATTTTGTGGAGAGCGTGTAGGGGTGAATTACCCATCCGCCGCTCAGTTTATTGGGGTCTTCAGAAAATTCCAATGCAGCATCACTGAAGTCCATTTTTTTGCTGAGAATTACTTGTCTTACGCTGTCTAAATACTCGATAGCGCTCACTTGTTCTTCCGGAGAGGGCTTGGGCTGTATCAAAATGTGAGACAACCTGATAGATTCTCCTCTGCGTTCATGGAGCATGATGATGTGGTATCCCGAACGTGTTTTTACTACATGCGATATTTCGCCCGATTTGAGGTTAAAGGCAATGACTTCAAATTCGGGATAAAGCTGTCCGCGCTCTACAAATCCCAAATCTCCACCTTTAGAGGCGCTGCCGGGGTCGTCGGAATACAAACGCGCCAGCATGGAAAATCTGTTTTTCGGATTTTCGTCGCGAAGCGATTGCACTCTGTAGTCGTCTAATTTTGCTTTTATTTCTGTAATTTCAGCTTCGCTTACCGGAGGGGTTTTTAAAATGTGTCCGAATTCAAAAGTTGCCGGAACCACAGGCATACTGTCCACGCCGATTCTATTGGTAAAAGCTTTTATTTCGGAAGGGGTTATGGAGATATTTGAGGTAATTTTATCTTGCACTTCTTCAATATAAAGCTGGTCGCGTACTATTTCGCGCATCTCTTTTCGTATTTCTGCCATGCTTTTGCCAAAGTGTCTTTCCAACAACCTTGAATCTCCGCCAACTTGCTGCAAAAAATAGTTCATCCGCATATTGAGGGTATATTCCACCTGTTGCTCGGAAATCACAATACTGTCCACATCTGCCTGATGGAGCATTAGTTTGGTATAAACCAAATGTTCAAACACGGCACACTTTTCATCAACGTCTTCGTCCTGTACTGCAAATTGAGCCGCATACTCTGCGTATGCCTGCTCTAAATCCGATTGAAGAATAATATCCTTACCAATAGTAGCAATAATCTTGTCTATTGAAGTTTGCGCCTTTGAAGAAATAAAGCTAACTATAAGCAAAATACAAAAAAGAAACAGGCGTATCATATAAATTTTAAAATGGAGGGCAAAAATATGCTTTTTTGTGTTTATTCGCAATAATGAATAAAATAATCTCAGGGCAAAAGCATTAAAATCTATTTTTTCTTCCTGATAATGAGAGTGAAAGAAAAAAATGATAAAAAAAATTCAATAAAATGAAAAACGTATTATAATAATTATATTTTTGCCGACAGAATTGTTGAACAAAATTGTTAAACATTGAATATGGAAAATAACGAAGTAAACACCGAGCAAATCATTCTTGAAGCCGCAGAAGCGGAGTTTCTCGAAAAAGGTTACGGCAATGCTAAAACGGTAGCCATTGCACAACGCGCAGGCGTAAGTCATTCGATGCTGCATTACTATTTTCGCACAAAAGAGCAATTGTTTCAAAAAATTTTTAAGGATAAAGTGCAAGGATTTGCTCAGGTTTTTAGCGTAGTATTTGAACAAAATACTGATTTTCAGGAAACATTGAAACGCATTATAGAAACGCAATTCAAATTTGTGGCGCAAAATCCACAACTCCCTCTGTTTATTATTAGAGAAATCTTATCGAACAAAGAAAACCGCGAGTGGGCGATCAAAACACTTTTCCCGCATTTATTTCCCTTTTTATCTGCTATTGAAAAAATGCTTACTACTGAAATTACAAAAGGCACCATTCGCCCCATCGCAATTCATAATTTATTGATGAATATTCTTTCTATTAATATTTCTACATTTATTGCATTGCCGGTTTTGAAAGAAAATTTGCATTTTGAAAACGATGAAATGTTGGAAAACTTTCTTAATGAAAGATGTGAGAGCAATGTACAATTCATATTGAATGCTTTAAGACCATGATTTTTTTGCAATCAAATAGACAAAACTGTTAAACAAAAATATCTACAATAATTAAAAATTAAGAATTAAAAATTAAGAGAATATGAAACATCGTAAATTTATCATTATCACGCTTATAATTATCAATTGTCAATTATCAATTATCAATTCGTTCGCACAGTTGAGTATTGAAGCGTGTTACGAAAAAGTGCGGGCAAATTACCCGCTTATAAAGCAGTATGACTTAATTGAGCAGGCGAAAACGTATAACATTGCCGCAACGAATAAAAACTGGCTGCCACAGGTATCACTTACCGGTAAAGTCTCTTGGCAAAGCGATGTTACCACATTCCCCGATAGATTTCTTGAAATGATTGACAATATGGGCATTACTGGTATAGCGTTTCCAACGAAAGACCAGTATAATATGGCGCTTAATCTTTCGCAAGTTCTTTGGGACGGCGGGGTAATGGCTACTCAAAAGAAAATGGCATCCGCAAACGCTGATGTGAGCAGAGAACAAACAGAAGTAAATTTGTATGCACTCTATTCTCAAATCAATCAATTGTATTTTAATATTTTAACCTTAAACGAACAACTAAAACAAAACCAATTATTTATTGAAGAATTGGAACGAAACTACAAGATTATTGAAAGTTACGTTGAGAACGGTATTGCGTTACGTTCTGATTTGGATAATGTGAAAGTGAGTATATTAGATGCGAAACAACGCGCAACAGAAATGAAATCGTACCAAAAAGCGGGCATGGCTGTACTAAGCGCATTTATTGGCGAAACTATTACTAATCCCGAAATGTTAATCCGCCCACAATTAGTTGAAATTCAAACCGAAATTAAAAACAGACCTGAACTAAAACTTTTTTCAGCACAAAACAAACAGTTTGAAATTCAATCGCAGATGCTTTATACAAAAGGAATGCCGCGTATTTCATTGTTTGCCACAGGCGCGCTGGGCAATCCTGGATTGAATATGTTTAAATCGGGATTTACGCCTTATTTTATTGGCGGTCTTAATCTTTCGTGGAACTTCGGTGGCTTATATACCATGCAGGATGACAAGAGAAATTTTGCAAATCTTCAAAAAAATGTCGAAATTCAAAAAGAGGTTTTTCTATTTAACACACAACAAAAACTCACACAACAAAATGCTGATATTGAAAAGTTTAAAGAACTTCTAAAACAAGATGATGAAATTATTGAATTACGCACAAGAATAAAAAACACCTCAGCAGCAAAAGTAGAAAACGGAACACTAACCGTTAGCGATTATCTTCGTGATGTAACCAACGAAAATATTGCACAACAAATCAAAACATTACATGAGCTTCATTTGTTGCAAACGGTTGAACAATTGAGAATTGAGAACGGGCAATTAAGAATTAAAAATTAAGAATTAAGAATTAAGAGAATTAAGAATTAAGAGAATTGAGAATTAAGAGAATTAAGAATTAAGAGAATTAAGAATTAAGAGAAAAAAATAACTAATAAAAATAAAGAAATCAACAAACAATTCATAATAAAAATAAAAAGATATGAAACCTACATCATTTTTCAAAAAAACAAAAATTCTGAACCCTCGTCTCTTAATTCTTAATTCTAAATTCTTAATTTTGAACCCTCGTCTCTTAATTCTTAATTCTAAATTCTTAATTTTGAACC
>Ga0123356_10006018_pt1 | contig 12300 bp, 10 predicted proteins | sample TergutEmb28metaG_2_FD_92546 | JGI IMG/M metagenome (GOLD analysis project Ga0123356, IMG submission 92546) | Embiratermes neotenicus P3 segment gut microbial communities from Petit-Saut dam, French Guiana - Emb289 P3 | ecosystem: Host-associated > Arthropoda: Insects > Digestive system > Gut ... | reverse complement strand
TGGTCTTGGGTTGCGCTGACTGGTTCGAGTCCATACATCGGCTTCCGGGGGTCCTGCCTGGCGGCAGGATGACCGGGGGTGGGATTCTGTTGTTTTTGTGTGACAATGGGGACGCATTAGCGCAGAGCGGGGATAACCTCGGATGTGAGAAGGTCGAGTTGCTCGTTGACCATATCGAGCGGGAGGCCGAGTTGGTCGATCCAGAACAGATGGCGCTGATAGTCGCCAAAGGTTTCGCGGCAACTGAGAATCTTTTCGGTGACCTCCGCCGGTGAGCCAACTGCACATGCGGTCTTGGCTACCCATTGTTCAAGGCTATCCTCGGGGGCGTGAATGGCAGCGGCATCATAGAAGGGCCGGAACTTGGCATAGGCATCTTGGGAGTTCTTGGCGATGAAAACCTGACTGCCGAGCCCGACGATTCCTTGACCTTGGTGACCATAGCTGGCAAAGCGTTCCCGGTAGTGATCGACCAATTTGATGTAAAGATCAGTGGAGGGAAGCAGAATATTCATAAAGAAACCATCGCCATAGTACGCAGCCTGATCAGCAATATCGAAGGAGTGATTGGAGGCATGCCAGACGAAAGGAGGCTGACCATTCAACGGACGAGGCTTAGAGGTGAAGTCCACTAAGGACGACCGATAGACCCCTTCCCAGTCGACGCCTTCCTCACGCCACAGACGATGAAGCAGCAGATAATTCTCGATGGCGAGGTCGATGGCAGCCAGGCTGTCCCGGCATGTCCAAGGGTACTCACACATCACAACATCGCGGCCCACCATAACGTCTATCCGGCCTTGGGCGAGGTGCTGGAGGGTTGCGTACTCTTCAGCAACGCGAACCGGATCATTGGTGGTGATTCGAGTAGTAGCCGTCGAAAGCATAATGTTTTGAGCCCGGGCAGCAATGAATCCCAGGATCGTGGAGGGAGACGACGAGACAGAACGAGCATGGTGGTGCTCGCCGATAGCGAAGACATCGAGACCAACCTGTTCAGCCTTGAACGCGATCTTCACAATGTCATCGATGCGCTCGGCATCGGTGGGGGTTTTCCCGGTGGTTGGGTCCGCCGTGATATCGGAAACAGTGAACACTCCGAATTGCATTATGGACTCCTTCCGTGTTGCTTACTGGGTCAACGTCGGTGTTGACTCTCTGTTCAACGCGTACGAAAAGAGCTATATTCCATATTTTTGAGAAAACTACCCAACTGGGCTATTCGTGCAGTGCGGTGGTCAAATGTTCAATTCGCCGGGGTCTTCCCGACTCCCGATGAGAGGCTGTGGGCCGTACTTGATCCCAGTGGTGGGAACGACGACCGGTTCGACGGTGTGGAAATCCTGCATTCCTGCAATGAACCCCTGGACCTCAGGCAGCCACAGCAGCGCGGCTCCCGCAGCCAAGGGGATCATGGCTGCGGCGAACCATAGATTCAGCAGTAGGGACAGTGCGGTCACACCCAGGCAGATCAGTGCACCGGTGCGGATCCACGGCTGCCCAGTCCACGCGTTGTACGCGGCGACTCCGGCGGCAGCAACCATGAGAAGTACAATCAGCCCAATGACGATAACCATGATGACAGCCAAGGCCGACACAGGATCCGGTTTGGTCCAGGCCAGCAGATAGGCAGTGCTGTGGAAGTTGTCGACGCCTGAGGCGAGCCACCACCATCGCCCGAAGGCGATGATGGTGACAACCACAGACAACCAGCAGGCCGCGATTGCGGCGAGCAGAACTACAGGACGACGGGGTTCACCCGTACGAAGACTGAGGGGATACCCAGTCTTTTCTTCTGCAGCCAGTGCAGGAAAAGTCGCAATCTCAGCAATGGTCATTGAGTCGATCAGGCCTTCATCGTGCCAGTCTCAACGAAACGTGCATGCCAGCTCAGAGCCTCGCGCAGCAGGTGCGGAGTATGCAGAGCTGAAGCCTTCTCGGCCCGATCAACATAATCCAACAATGCATCCTTGTAATCGGGGTGAGCGCAGTTCTCGATGATGACACGAGCCCGCTTACGCGGTGCCAGGTGACGTACGTCCGCTAGGCCCTGTTCGGTGATGACAACCATGACATCGTGCTCGGTGTGGTCGTGGTGAGAGACCATCGGTACGATGCAGGAGATGTCGCCGTCCTTGGCAACTGAGGGAGTCACGAAGCAAGAGATGAAGGCGTTGCGTGTGAAGTCGCCCGAGCCGCCGATGCCGTTCTGCATCTTCGTACCCATGATGTGGGTGGAGTTCACGTTGCCATAAATGTCGGCTTCGATCAGACCGTTGCAGGAGATAACGCCCATGCGACGAATCGGCTCAGGGTTATTCGAAATTTCCTGAGGACGAAGAACGATGGACTTGCGGTATTCAGCCGCATGATCGTTCATCTTCACCGCGTACTCCGGAGATAGCGAGAAGGCTGTTGCCGAGGCGACCTTCAGCTTGCCGGAATCGATCAGGTCCACCATGCCGTCCTGGATAACTTCGGTGTACGAAGTGAGGTTCTCCAGGTCAGAGTGCAGCAGACCAGCCAGCACAGCGTTGGCGATGTTACCGACACCAGACTGCAATGGGAGCAGGCTCTTGGGGATGCGCCCCTGCTTGACCTCGTTCTTCAGGAAGTCCAGGAAGTACCCAGCGATCGCCATGGAATCTTCATCCAGTGGCTTGAAGGGGGTGTTGCGGTCGGCATCATCAGTCTCAACAACAGCGACAACCTTATCGGGATTCACACGCAGAGTGGTCTGACCAATGCGGTCGCCAGGGGATGTGATCGGGATCGGTACGTTGTTCGGAGGAAGCTGCGTACCGTAGTAGAGGTCGTGCATGCCTTCAAGGCCCGTGGACTGCCATGAGTTCACCTCAAGGATGATTCTCTCTGCGCAGTCGAGGTACACATTGTTGTTGCCAATAGAGCTGGATGGGATCAGGTCTCCATCCTCGGTGATGGCAGTGACCTCAACGATGGCCACACCCAAAGGTCCATGGAAGCCCTGGCGTACCTGGGGGCCTGAATGAGACAGGTGAATGTCGTTGTAGTCGGAAATGCCCTTGTTGATGGCGTTACGCATGTAGGGGTCAGATTGGTAGGGAGTACGATAGCTCAACCCACCAGTCTCTGCCAGAACTCCATCGAGTTCGGGAGCAGTGGATGCACCTGTGTAGAGTCCTACACGGAATTCTTCACCGCGTGCTTGTGCCGCTTTGATGCGGTCGGCCAAAGCTCCTGGTAACACCTTGGGATAGCCAGCTCCAGTGAAGCCGGATACACCGATATTGTCGCCATTTTTGATGAATGCAGCTGCGTCGTCTGCATTCATGACCTTGGCCTGGAATTTGGGGGAACGGATGCGCGTCATTGTTATCCTTTCTCGCGGATGCCACAAAGTCCTATATTTGCTGGAGTCTACGTTATCGGAGTTGAAGCTATTGGGTCTACATTGTGTCAATTCCTGGTGAAAATCCTCCACCCTTTGGGACACTATACGTGAGTGAATCTGCCCTGTTTGCTCAAGTAGGCGTCTCGATGCGTGGTTGATGGTGACTTTTCCGTCGTTATGTCACCCACACAAAGTCCACTGTGCCATCATCAGAAATCTCTACCCTGCCAACTACTCTTGCAGGCACACCCACAACAATCGACCCATCAGGAACATCCTGGTTAACGAGACAGTGAGCGCCCACTAAACAGTGATCACCTATCGTGATTCCTGGGTTGATGATTGCCAGGGTGCCTATCATGGTGCAATTTCCAATACTGACCGGGGCAGCAACACTGCCATCCTTGCCTCCTGAGAGGTAGTGCTTGGAGGAATCATGGGTATAGATACACACGCCAGCACCGATGGCTACCCAGTTCCCAATGCTCAACTTGGCATGAAAGCCATCCAACACAGTGTTGGGTCCCACCCACACATGATCACCAATCGAAACATCCCCTAGAACTAAGGCGCTGTCATACACGGAACTGCCTTCGCCTGCGCCAAGCTCTTTCGCCTTGGAAAATCGATCAAAGAGCAGCTCACCGGTGGGTACAACGCGATTGTACTGCTCCTTGATGCGCGTACGCATCGCCGCCAGCATTTCTGACAAATCGTGGTGAAGATCCATCAGGCCTCCCTACATGAGGAATTGAAGACATACGGATAAGGGCAAGATCGGTGTCGTGATTTCTACCCGAATTCCTTCTTAAGCATAATACCCAGCGATTATCTTGGGTCCGTATGTCCGCAGACATGAAGCAGCACCACCTACATCCGTTCAGAATACATCTGTGGGTTAAGTTGGTTTGAGTCTGGGCAAACGGCGCATGTATACTCCGTCGATTGTGAATGAGTCGCACAGTGTAATTCTCGTCAATGATCGGCTCGCCCATGTGTCTTGCCTACAGCTTTGGCCCTACAATGTGAAATGCGCGACAGTAGCAGAGGATGGTGAGCAATGCCCCCAGATTTATCGGTGGTCATACCTGCACACAATGAAGAATTATCCGTGGAGGCATTGGGATCAGCATTCAATGATTTCGTAGAAACTATTGACTTTTCCATTCAGCTCGTCTTCGTCGATGATGGTTCAATTGACGGGACCATTCAAGCATTGCAGAATTACCCTTTCAGAGCAGCAGATGTGAAAATCATAAAGCTGTCAAGGAATTATGGAGCCCATGCAGCCATTCGGGCTGGGGTAGCAAATGCAGACGCGGATTATGTCATGGTCTACTCCATGGATATGCCTGAACCCATCGAAGACATAGCCTTGTTTGTCAAAGAGCTTAAGGCTGGAAATGAAATCGTCTACTCAAAGCGAATGGGGTATCGAGGAAGTTTGGGAAGCCGCATTTTCGCCAAGCTTGCTCGGCGATACATCATGCCCGAGTTCCCGCATGAAGGGCTCATAGGAGTGGCATTTGGCCCCAAAGCGAAGGAACTGCTCAACGAGCATATGGAAGACAACACATCGTTTTTCTTTCAGCTCTTCCACTTCGGCTTTCAGCGGTCAAGTTTTGAAGTCAAGTTTCAAGAACGAAAAGCTGGTTCATCATCCTGGACATTTAGCAAGAAACTAAAACTGATGATCGACAGCTTTGTCATGTTTTCATTTGTTCCGATTCGCGCCATCACAACTCTCGGCTTCATTCTGGCAGCAATCGGCTTCCTTTACGCTTTGGTAATCATCATCATTTGGCTCTTCAGTGCCCACAGTCTGTCACCGGGATTCCCAACGATCATTTCCGTTTTGCTGATTGGTTTTGGCCTCACCAACGTTTCACTTGGAATTATCTCCGAGTACCTTGTCAGAACCCTAGAAGCAGCACGCCGTAGACCAGTATTCATCGTTGATGAAGTTTTTCAGGTGAGAGGTAATTAGTAATGATTCGACTAGTCAGGCCGTACGTTGCTTTCGAAGCGGTCGAGGAAAGCATCAGGGAGATTTTTGCTTCCGGGGTATTTACCAAGGGCACTTATTCTCAGCTACTGCCAAGGAAGTTGAGTGAGTACACAGGAGCAAAACATGCCTTCTTAACCACCTCCGCTACGACGGCACTGTCTATGTGCCTGCGAATCTTGGGTATTGGATCCGGTGACGAAGTCATCGTCTCGGATTTCTCGTTCCCAGCCTCCGCCAATGTTGTTGAAGACCTGGGAGCCACAACAGTATTAGCTGATGTTTCGCTTCAGACCTACAACATGATGCCGGAGAGCCTGCTGACGAAGATCACACCCGCAACCAAAGCCGTGATTTTTGTCGATGCCCTGGGCAATCCTTCCGGGTTGGAGGACATTGCCAGCATCTGCCGCAAGCACGGCATCCCGTTAATCGAAGACGCTGCATGCGCCATTGGGAGCAGTTCAGGCGGACGAAAGGTGGGTTCGATCGCAGACCTTACCTGCTTCAGTATGCATCCCCGGAAGCTGCTGACAACTGGCGAGGGTGGAGCTATCACAACAAATAATGATGAATGGGCCCAACAACTCAAGATAAAACTCAATCACGGCGCCGATGAGAATTTCGACTTTGCGACCTTTGGCTTCAACTATCGAATGCCTGAGATTGCCTGTGTCATGGGATGCTATCAACTCGATCACATTGATGAGGTGATCTCTGAGCGCCGTTCGCAATATGCACAGTACGAGAAGCTGCTAACTCCACTGGGATTTAAGCCCCAGATCGAGACTGGTACTGCATACACAAATAGACAGAGTGTGGTCTTCAGTGTTCCTGAACAGGTTGACCGCGATGCACTCATCGCTGCCCTGAAGGCATCAGACATCGAATCCACTCTGGGCACATACTGCCTGAGTGCCTGTACGTACTATCGTGAGAAGTACAACGACGTTCAACCTCATGCACACTGGCTGCAGCAAAACACCATCACTCTTCCTTGCTATAGCGGTGTTCCCATAGAGTTGGTGTGTCAGGCAATTGAAGAGGCGCTAAGTTCGCTATGACGAACTTCCGCATACGGAATGGAAACTGAGAGACGCCCAATGCAGTTCATTGATTTGAAAACTCAATATCTGAGAATAGAAACCCAGGTACAAAAAGCGGTATCTGATGTTGTCGCCAGTCAGCAATACATCTTGGGTCCCCAGGTGCGCGAACTTGAAGAGAAACTGGCTTCCTATGTCGGTGTCAAGCACGTCCTGAGTTGCTCCAACGGAACCGATGCCCTAGTCATTGCCCTCATGGCGTACGATCTGAGTCCCACTGATGCAGTCTTCGTGCCTTCCTTTACCTTCTTTGCCTCGGCTGAAAGCATCACCTTGGCCGGTGCCACTCCGGTCTTTGTTGATTCAGATGCGGATACCTTCAATATCACCGTTGGCACCCTGGAAGAAGCCTTTGACCGCGTTGTGAAGGAGGGCAAGCTCACGCCTCGCGGAATCATGGCCGTGGACTTATTTGGCTTGCCTGTTGACTATGAACAGATCAGCGCCTTTGCGAAGAAGCATGGTCTGTTCCTCATCGAAGATGCGGCGCAAAGCTTTGGCGCTTCGTATCTTGGTCAGAAGGCATGCAGCTTCGGCGATGCTGCAGCCACCAGTTTCTTCCCGGCAAAACCCTTGGGTTGCTACGGTGACGGTGGTGCGGTTTTCACCAACGATGACCACTTAGCTGATCTCTATCACTCAATACGAGTCCATGGCCAAGGTGAGGATAAGTACGACAACGTGCGCATCGGGCTGAATGCAAGGCTTGATACCATTCAGGCTGCCGTACTCTTAGAGAAGCTTGTGATCTTCGATGACGAGATTGCTCAGCGCAATAGAGTGGCGGCTGCGTACACACAAAGACTGCACGATGTCATCAAAACACCCATCATTCCGCAAGGCTATGGCAGCGCCTGGGCGCAATATTCCCTCGTTGCAGCCAGCAACGAGCAGCGCGAAGAGGTTCTCGAATCACTGAAACAAGCGAATATCCCCACCAATGTCTATTACCGAATCCCTATTCACCTATCCGGTGCTTACAAACACCTCGGCTATCCTGAAGGCAGTTTAGAGGTCTGTGAGGATTTGGCCAGGAGAATTGTGTCACTTCCCATGCATCCGTACCTCAGTGATGACGACATCGAACTCATCACTGAAGAACTGAGAAAGGCTCTGTGATGACTGCCTCGAAGAATCCCTTAAAGGTTGGCGTACTTGGTACTGGGAGCATGGGGCGCAACCACCTGCGCGTGCTGTCAACAATGCCTCAGTTTGACCTAGTTGGTTGCTATGATCCGAATGTCGAGGTCTGCACCCAATATGCCAGCCAGTACGCTATCCAAGCCTTCGACAGTCCCGAACAACTCTTCGCCAGTGTTGATGTTGCACACATCGTGACCCCTTCGCCACTTCACCGCGAACTGGCTGTAAGAGCTGCACAGCAGGGTTGTCACGTGTTGGTCGAAAAACCCCTGGCAATCACAATCAGCGATGCTCAGGAGATCATTGAGGCCTGCGATACGGCAGGAGTCCAGCTTTGTGTTGGCCATGTTGAGCGCTTCAATCCAGCTATTTCTTCATTGATGAATATCATCGAGTCAGAAAAGCTCATCTCTGCGGATTTCAGACGCATGATTCCTTTTTATGCGCGAGTCTCAGACACCAGCGTAGTCATGGATCTCATGATCCATGACGTTGATGTGATCAACTCACTTTGCAATGAACCCATCAGGAAACTCAGTGCACAAGGGGCTTGCGTTTTTACTGACAAGATCGATTACGCTCAAGCACTGATCACGTTTGAATCCGGTAAGTTGGCCTCACTAACTGCTTCCAGGGTGACTGAATCGAAGATACGATGCGCTCAAATCAACGCACAGAACGCATTTATCGATGTTGACTATTTGGCTCGCACAGTCGAAATATCGCGCAAAACCAACTTCGCTCTTGATGTTGGCTATCCCGTTCAATACACCCAGGAAAACATCGTAGAAAAGGTTTTCGTACCCATGGAGGAGCCCTTGCGCGCAGAGTTTTCCCACTTTGCTGATGCCATCGTCCATGGCGCGCCTCTCGGTCCAAGCGGCATCATGGGAAAACGTGCCTTGGAGGTATGCCAACTCATTGAACAGGCAATCCTAGATGGGGGTGTTTAGACTCATGGCACAGGATCACGGTAATCCCTTAGTTTTCATTCATGAGTCTGCCATTGTCGACGATGGAGCTGTGATAGGTTCCGGCACCAAGATCTGGCATTTTTGCCATGTTTCTTCGGGCGCTCAGATCGGAGAAGGTTGTTCATTGGGGCAAAACGTCTACGTGGCGAATGATGTCATCATCGGTCATGGCTGCAAGATCCAAAACAATGTTTCGCTGTATGACGGTGTTCATCTTTCTGATGATGTGTTTTGCGGACCATCCTGTGTTTTCACTAATGATCTCTTTCCTCGCGCACAACCAGAACATGGCTGGGAGGTTGTCCCCACTCAGGTGAAGAGAGGAGCCTCTATAGGTGCCAATGCGACGATTGTCTGCGGATCAACGATTGGTGAGTACGCCATGGTAGCCTCAGGTGCCGTTGTTACGAAGGATGTAGCCGACCATGCACTTGTGGCAGGTGTTCCCGCCAGGCAAATTGGTTGGGTTTGCACCTGTGGAAAGAGGTTGGATCGGCAGGAAGCAGGTAGTTACGTCTGCCCCTCATGCAAGAAAGAGTACGATCTATAATGGACATGTACAATCGGGTCCTAAAACACATAAAAGACCATGTGAAGCGATACTTTTTAGCTCTTGTATCGGTATTGTTGTTCGTCTTTCTTATTCAGAACTTTCTCACTCCTTACCTTGCTGATGATTTTGGTCATCTTTACGCTGCGAAGAACGCTGACTTCCTCGACCGCATGTGGTACCTGTACACCCATAACGGCGGCAGAGCTCTAACATCGTCTTACGCAGATGGAATCTTCTTTAAGCTTCCCAAGTTGCTTTTCAACTTCATCAACACCGGTGTATTCACTGGATTTGTTTGGATGATCTACAGAATCAGCCGCGGTGAAAAGCGATACTCGATCCCACTGTTGATTTTCATCACAGTGATCATGTGGACGTTCACACTCAGCTTTGGTCAAGTCTTTCTGTGGCCACTCGGCTCCATGGTTTATCTGTGGTGTATCGCTGGTCTTCTTTTCTTCATCTTGCCCTACTATCTTTCTTTCTCCGATGCTTGGACATTCAAGAATAAAGTGATCGGCTGTATCGCGATGGTTCCTCTCGGCATCTTTGCTGGCTTCGCTGGTGAGGCAGCAACAATGGGGGGACTATTCATTGTTGGAGCGCTCATTCTCCCTGGTCTGATCAAGACAAAAAGGATTGATCTGTGGAAGCTAGTCGGAATACTCGTTGCGATTGCTTCGTACTTGGTAGTCCTTCTTGCCCCGGGTAATAGTGCAAGAGAAGGGATTGCAGGACAAGATGATTCTCTGCTGTCTTCACTGAGTTATCGCTTCTGGGGTATTTCCAATTATGTCATGGATGAGTTGAAGTACTTTTTCCTGATCTACTTCCTGCTTATTGCCCTTCATATCTATTGTTCTCAAGGTTCTCCGAAGAGAGTTATCCTTTCGATTGCGTTCTTCATTGCTGGGGTTGTGGCTATTTTTGCCATGCTGGCTACACTGCCTTATTTCTATGCGGGCAGGGCCTTTCTCGGTGGCACAGTCTTCCTATTCATCGCGGCTGCGATTAGCTTTTCAGACATCTGGAGCAAGGGTATCCCCATCGCTAAGGCTTTGTCCTTGGTCATTGTTCTCGTTTTGTCGTTTGGTATGTTCCTGTCGTTGCCGAGAGCAATGATTGATATGGCTCGTCAACAAGCAGATTCAGAAGAGAGAAATCGAATAGTGGCAGCCTTTGTGGACAAGGGCATACGCGATGTCGTTGTCCCATTAATTCCAACGGCAAAATTTCCACAAACTGCGGCGCATAAATTGGAGAACCTCAAAGAGGATTCAGACTTCTGGGTCAACAGAGGATTCGCCCTTCACAAGGACTTGAACAGCGTTGCTTGCCTTCCACGAGAAGAGTGGGTTACGTTCATAAAAGAGCAAGGCATAGTGGTCGAAGAACGATCCTTTGCTTCCGTGTGGCGGTACCTCATGGAGTGACTTGCTACTCTAGTTCCCCGCTTTTCAGTCTTAGAGCCATGACCAAATTGCCTCGTGGCGTACGAATACTCACTAAGAAAACTTCACGACGATTGACTCCCCAACCCGATGGATTGAGCCCTCTTCAGGATAGATCGGCATTTCTTCAATTTGCTTGATCTGTTCCGTCGTTAAGCCAGCAGGTGGGTCTCCCCCTATCCAGCGCACGACAGTTTGGTTAACCCCCATGTAGTACTTCAGGAAGGGTGGGTAAGCGCCGTAGAGCATAAATTCTGGACTCTCCCCTCGGACCTTCGGATCAGTAAACAGGGCAAAAGGTTCGATCTCAATGAAGGCATTTCGGACAGTTAGTTCCTGCTGAACACCAACAAGCAGTATCTCGTCATCGGGAGTGAATCCCTGTGTGTTCGCGATTCGCGATAATAATTGTGATGAAAATGAAAAAGCTTGTTCATAAGCAAGGTACTGCCGAAAGTATGCTTGGTTGGACTTGATGCCGTACCCGAAACTCGAGACGAGAAGCACTCCAATTATTGCCCAGGACAAGACAGGAACTGCCCATAATCCAACCATGCGAAAGCCTTGCGGCGTTTCTGTCGGCAAGCCCTCTGCACGGATCTGACTTGCGACAGATAGAAGCGCGAGCATCCCAATGGGAATTAATACCAAGCCATACATCATGAGCATGTGCACCTTGCCCGAACCCATCAGAAATACGATGTTCGCTGCTAAAGGAAGAATCAGCACCAATACACCCAGCAACACTGTGCGTGCTGCGCTGGTGTGAATCTTCCGGTGAATGATGATCCACACAATCAACCCAGCAACCGCAAGAAATGCGATTCCCCAGAAAACGCCCATATATCGGTAATGAACCTTCAAGCTGTTGCGGAGGAAGAATCTTGCCGCTTCTGTGTAGGAGGCAATTACCATGCTCGGGATTTCAGCGATATTGATCTTCCCCATGCTGTCTAACCCTTGATAGGGGACCAGCTCTGTTGCTGTCAGCCGTACCATGACAAAGTATGCGCCCATGGAGGCTATCAGGACTCCGACATACTTAGCACCGTTCAACAGGGCGGTTTTAACCGGCTGAAGGTCGACAACAGCAATCAGCAGGACTAAAACAAACAGGCCTGCAGCCATAGCGAAATATATCTGATAAACACCCATTGCAAGAGTGATAAGTACGAAAGCTGCGGCGAAACCGAATCGGTATTTGCTGGCTAAATAAACGGCTAAGCAACTAAGCATCATTGCGAAGAAGTTGCCGTCAACACCAGCCATGCAGATCATCGAGGCAGCGACGGATGGAAACACCACCATCACAAGCCCCACCAAAACACAGAGCAAAGGCTCACCGATGCGCAGCAACGCAGTGACAACGCAAGCCGCGGCAGAAAGATAGACCAGGGCGAGCAAGGCATTAACACCAGGCATAGAAAAAGAGCTGCTTATCAGGGTAGGGAAAAAGGCAAACCATCGCCCATAAGCCTCGAAGCGCAAAGGACTGAAGAGCATCCAGATGTCATCATGGGCCGGAAGCTTGTTGGTAATCATGAAGACGTGAGCCAAAACTCCCACGGTAAATGTAGTGAAAAAGGTGATTTTTGTCGAGACAGGAATTCTCTTCCACACTCTATTGACGAACTGCACCGGCATAGGTATTTCTTTGATCACATTCTTCTCCTTGCGCACGCTCTTCCCAAGCAT
>Ga0123356_10006017_pt1 | contig 12301 bp, 5 predicted proteins | sample TergutEmb28metaG_2_FD_92546 | JGI IMG/M metagenome (GOLD analysis project Ga0123356, IMG submission 92546) | Embiratermes neotenicus P3 segment gut microbial communities from Petit-Saut dam, French Guiana - Emb289 P3 | ecosystem: Host-associated > Arthropoda: Insects > Digestive system > Gut ... | reverse complement strand
TTGGTGAATACGAAAAATTATCAGGATGGCAATGAAAAAATATTTACACATATCATTGATTTTAATGTTTTTCGGTCTTTCGGGTTTCGCTCAGCAGCAGGTAACCGTCCGGTTGGATGAACGGCCGATGGCTGAATTGTTCGAAGCTATCGAAAAACAAACCAACTACCGCATTTATTGCGCTCCCGAAGTTTCGGATTCCTTGATGGTATCCGTCGACGAAACCAATACAGAACCGTTGGCGCTGTTACGGAAAGCGTTGCAAAGAACCTCTTTTCAGGTGTCGGTGTTTCAAGATGCCATATACCTTATTGAAAACAAGATTTTGATTACCACCTTACCGGAAAGTTTTTACAGAAGGCCTGCTGCCGCTACGGACAACAATCTGCCCCTATTCGAGCGTGAGACGAGGTCTTCATCCGAAACGCTGGTTTATGCCATTGGTAACCCGAACAGCCCATCGACCACCAATGTGGTGATGACTGGAGTAGTGACCAATTTTAAAACCGGAGAAACGATGCCGGGCGTCACCCTGCTGCTCGAAGATCCGCTTATCGGAACCACTACTGATGCTTTTGGATTCTATTCCATACGATTGCCGCCGGGACGCCGCGAATTGATCATCCGTAGCGTAGGTATGAAGGATTCCAGACGGCAATTGATACTTTTTTCCGATGGCAAACTGGATATTGAGTTGGAAGAACAGGTGTATTCGCTTTCAGAGGTGTCAATTTTGGCTGATAAGATAGACAACATCCGGTCGGTAAGCGGCGGCATGGAACGTCTTCAAATGCGAACCATCAAAAATGTACCTACCGTTATGGGCGAGGCCGACATCCTTCGGATTGTCATGACGTTGCCGGGCGTAAAATCGGCAGGTGAAATTTCATCAGGATTCAATGTCAGAGGCGGCGCGAGCGACCAAAATCTGATTCTTTACAACGATGGCACCATTTATTCGCCGACGCACATGTTCGGTTTGTTTTCCACATTCAATCCCGATATTGTTGATAATATGGAATTGTACAAAAGCGGCATTCCGGCCAAATATGGAGGTCGGATATCATCCGTTCTGGATATCACTTCCAAAGATGGAAACAAGAAAAATTTTCAAGGCGCCGCCAGTATAGGATTGCTAACCAGCCGACTTACTTTGGAAGGACCGCTTTTCGAAGGGAAAGGATCGTTTATCGTGGGCGGGCGTACCACCTATTCGGATTGGCTGTTGGGGATGATTCCCGAAAAGAGCGGCTACAGCAACGGATCCGCCGGCTTTTATGATTTGAACGGATCGGTAAATTATAAAATCGACGAACACAATAGCGTTTATTTGACCGGTTACTACAGTCGCGACCGTTTCAGTTTCACCAACATGGATCAATTTGCTTATCAAAATACCAACATTTCGGCCAAATGGCGGCATATTTTTAACCCGCAATTTACGAGTACCTACGTTGTCGGGTATGATCATTACAGTTACAACACCAGGGATACAGTTGATATTTACAATGCTTACGATCTTACTTACGAAATCAACCAATTTTTCGGGAAGGCCGATTTTTCGTATTATCTGAATAACGAACACAAGCTGAATGCCGGGGTAAACACCATATTATACCGGTTGAACCCTGGAAATTATCTGCCGGCGCATCCTCTATCGAATATCAGGGAAGAAAAGATGTTCGGCGAAAAATCGTTGGAATCGGCCGTGTATCTTTCCGATCAATGGGAAATATCGCCTCAGTGGATGCTCAGCGCCGGAATCAGATATTCGATATTCAACGTGTTGGGGCCGCGCGTTTATAATGTTTATATGAAGGATTATCTTCCTTCGATGGAAACGATACAGAGAACCGACTCGGCAGGCAACGGAGTAATTAAAACGTGGCACGGGCCGGAGTTTCGTCTTTCGATGCGGTATATTCTCGACCACAACACATCGGTGAAAGCGGGCGTGAATACGATGCGGCAGTACATTCACAAGATATCCAATACAACCGTCATGTCGCCGACCGATACATGGAAATTAAGCGACGCCTTCATTTGTCCGCAAACAGGAACTCAATATGTGGTTGGGGTGTTTCGGAATTTCGCAAACAACACGGTCGAAACATCCGTCGAGACATATTTTAAAACGATGAGCAACTACTTAGATTATCGCGGAGGCGCAGAACTTCTTATGAATAAGCATATTGAAACGGAAGTAGCCGGAGTTAAGGGAAAAGCATACGGAGTGGAACTGATGGCCAAAAAGACACAGGGAAAACTGAACGGGTGGGTAAGTTACACATGGTCGCGTACCATGCTGCACCGGCACGACGAACTTTCCTCTTCGTCAAACACAAGTGATTGGTATCCGTCCGATTTCGACAAACCACATGAGGTGAAATTTGTCGGAAATTTCAAATTGACGCACCGTTACAGTTTTTCGCTGAATTGCGATTACAGTACGGGAAGACCCTTCACCCGTCCGGTTTCGAAATACTGGTTAGAAGAACATCAATATGTATATTACTCGGAAAGAAACAAATACCGGATTCCCAATTTTTTCCGTATCGATATCTCTTTCAATATCGAAGCAGGGCATCATCTTACCAAGTTAACACACGGTTATTTTAATATTGGCGTGTATAATGTGACGGGTCGCAAAAACGCCTATTCTATTTATTACATACCGGAAGACAGCGGACATATTCAGGGATATAAACTGTCTATCTTTGGCGCACCTATTCCGTATGCATCATATAACATAAAATTTTAAAAAAATGAAAACTATAAGCCCCACCCCAGCCCTTCCCCAAGGGGAGGGAGTAGCCAACAAAATGAACCGGTTCCACAAGTCCCGCAGGTACAACACGACTCCCTCCCTTGAGGGGAGGGCTGGGGTGGGGCTTCCCTCCCTTTGGGGGAGGGTCGGGGTGGGGCTTCTCTGCCTCATTCTTTGTGGTTGCATTACCGAATACGATACAACGGGTATCGACGAACTGGGAGATATTCTTGTAGTAGAAGGCATCATCACCGACGATATATCCTACATTACACTGAGCCGGAGCGTAAATTTATCGAACGAAGAAAACAGCCAGACATCAAAACAATATGTTTACAATGCCAAAGTATATGTGGAATGCGACGACAATACACTATTGGTCGGGTATTTCGACTATGATAACTTTCGATACGTAATTAACACGGGTATACTAAATTTGGAGCGTAAGTATAGTTTGAAAATTGAAATCGAAGAACCTGATTACAATAGTGCTGATTGCCAAATGGGTTGGTGGGGAGAAATGATATGTCCTACAATAACTCACGAATATAGTTCCGATCCTTCGTACCCGATCCAAACACCTGAAATCGACAGTGTTTTCTGGAAAAAAAGAGGTAAGGGACAACCGGTGATGATTTATGTTGCAACACATGATCAGGAAGGTAAAGTTCAGTATTTTCGCTGGTCGTACAAGGAAGATTGGGAATACCATTCCACTGTCTTCCTGGATGGTTATCCTTTCTATTGTTGGAATAGCGACAGCAACAGGGAAATGTTGCTGGGCAACACCGAAAAAACGGTCTTCGGTAAAAAGAACGACGTCGTTACTGAAATTGTTTCATCAGACAGAAGACTATCGTACCTGTATCGGATTAATGTCAAGCAGAATGTGATCAGCAAGAGGGCGTATGATTATTATGACAATATCAAAAAGAACGCCAAGCAAACCGGTAGTATCTTCTCTCCGATTCCATCGGAATTAAGGGGGAACATCAAATGTATCACCGATCCCGGAAGACCGGTGATAGGATATGTGGATGTTTCGACTACCACGAAAAATCAACGATATATTTATTACAACGAAGTTTATGAATATTATAAGCAATGGGACTGTACAGAAGTCCCGGAAGACACTCTCCAAGCGAGGTACAACGGTATTCCATACGAATACGTCTTATTTAACCCCTGGGTAATACCTAAGACATACATACTGGTGGATTGCGTGGATTGTACTCTTAATGGAGGAGGCGACACGCAAAAACCTGGCGATTGGCCAAATAATCATTAAGAAAATGAAAAGATATTTTTGTTGCATATTATTGAGCAGTATTGTATTGCAGGTTTTCGGGCAAATTGAATTGTGCGAGCGGCTATATGTACAAACGGACAAGCAATTGTATTTGGCTGGCGAACAGATACGGATGAAAGTTTTGACTACCGACACGAAACAAATTCCGCTCGTTTTCAGCAAAATAGCTTATGTTGAATTGGTGGACGATTCCATAGCACGAATACAACTTATGGTTGAATTGACCAACGCGGCAGGCGAAGGACAAATGCAAATTCCCGCAGATATGCCTACGGGATACTATCGTTTGATTGCTTACACCCAACACATGAGAAATGAAGGGACTGAAGTTTTTTTTGAGAAAAATATCGCGGTGGTGAATACCTACCAATCCGGCTACCAGCCCGAAGAACAGGAAACCGCTACGGAAACCCGTTTTTCATCTGAATTGGAAAACTCATCCGGTTCCGTTTCGTTGCAACCGGATAAAGCCATTTATACGACACGCGATCGCGGCGAATTGACAGTATCCGGCTTACCCGAAAATATTCATACGCTATCTGTATCCATCGCGGGTAAAGAATGGATGCCCGTTGCCGAAACCAATGCGTCGCTGTTTCGCAAGAACCTGACGAAAAAACCGGACGGCAATGCAATTGCCGCTCAACAACGTGAAGCATTTCTCTCCGAATATGAAGGACATATCGTAACGGGTAAAATCATCGACAACCAAACCGGAACAGAGGCGCCTGACAATATTTTTCTTGTCCCCGCCCTCTCATTCCCGGGCGACGGGATTCGGTTTTTTCCGGGGCAAAAAACCGAAACAGGAGATGTCCGATTTTTTACGTCAGGGATTTCAGGAATGAAAGAAATCGCCACTGTGATATACCATGTGGACGACAAGTATCGCATTGATATTGAATCGCCATTCGTAACGCATTTTGCTCCTGAATCCATTCCCACATTACGTATTGATTCGGCATATTATAGTCAATTGCTTGAACGAAGCGTTGCTTTGCAGGTGTTGCATTATTTTTCGGATGATCCTTCCGCCAACCGGAACATTTCGGAACCGCATTTTAAAATGAAACCCTCGATAAGTTATCCATTGGACGAATACACCCGATTTACGACCATGCGGGAGGTTTTCACGGAATTTATTCTCGGCGCCCGATTTCGCAGAACCGACGGAAAATGGGGATTATCTACATTTGTCAAAAGAGGCGATAGTTACATTTACGGAACGGCGCCGCTTGTTCTGTTGGACGGAGTGCCCATTTCCGTTCACGATAACGTTTTCAATTATGATCCCCTTACCGTCGAAACAATCAACATATACTACGGCCCGTGCAATATAGGAGGGTGCCTGTTCGATGGAATCGTTGAACTGATCACCTATCGTCGCTTTCATCAGGATTTGAATCTTGACAAGTCATCGCAAGTTATATCATACAACGGACCACAGCTATATAACCCGTTGGTTACCCCCGATTATTCGGATGAAAAAAACCGGCAAAGCCGAATGCCCGACAGCCGTCATACCCTGCTTTGGAATCCGGATGTCAGCGCAGAAGGAAAAACTTCCATCCGCCTGCCTTTCGACACTTCCGATCTTACCGGCGATTTTCAGGCTACTGTGGAAGGAATTACCGAAGACGGAAAATTCATTTTTGAAACGTCTTTTTTTAAAGTTGCAGGCCATGCCGCGCTCATCGACAAAGACGGTATAAGAGAAAAAGATACTTTGCCGCGCGGATATGTAGCCGATTTCAAAATTGCCGAAAGAAATCAGAATGCTATTGACCCTGCGAACGTTAAATGGGCTGCTCCGCAAATTTCAAGATTTCGTTGGTCGTTTGCTCCCGGTTATGCTTATCGTTTGGGTAAAGATGTTGAATCGAGCGGTTATGCACAATTTGACAGATTGTACAAAAAAATAAGAAATTGTTTTTCGTGGGAAACCGAAATCCAATACTATTTCAATCATGGACACGGCATTGCGTTGAATATAAATGGAGTTCATTCATCGGCATCCGCCCACAATGTGTACGTTCCTGAATATGGGCAAGCCTCGCAATGTAAGTTGAAACAACAGATAATTTTTATCGGGCCGGCATGGGCTACTCGTTATGAAACCGACAAATTCCTATTTTCCGGCTGTATATCGTTGGGTTCTTTATTTTATGCCGAAACACTGATGCCTGACAATTTTTCGGCGAAGATGACCGCTGTTTCGTTTGGAATGAATTATGGTATAGGCGGCGAATACAAACTGTCGCCTGATTTGGCGTTGGGATTGAAGATCGGGTACACAATTGGCACTACCTCGAATTTTAAAATCGGTGGACAAACAATTAAAACAGAAGACCCTTTAAGTTTATCCAGTTTTTTCATTGCAGCATATTTTAGTTTTAGAAAGTAATAAGTATTCTAATTCAGCCTGAACTCCACATCCAGGCTTTCCAAATAATCAACAAGCTCTTTGTTCAGGTTCACCCTTTGCTTTCGCGAAAACATTTCCACCACCTGACTCGTTTCGGGATCGACGATTCTGAAACGTAGTGTGATGTTACCCTTATTGGCATCGGTATGGATATTCAGTTCGTTCACCATGTCGTCGGTGATGTAGTCGAGTGGGAGCGTCAGCGATATGGTTTTCAGTATTTTCTCTTTTGCATCACTTAGATAGGTGATGGTTTTTATTTTAGGCTCCAATTCATCACGGAAGTTACGCTGGATGCTTCCCTTGATAAACAACGGTAAACCCTCTCTGATGTAGTTTTGAAACATATCGTAGTCTTTACCGAAAAAGCGAAATTCGTATGAACCGCTGAAATCCTCAAGGGTGAGCGCTCCCCAGGGTTTCCCGTTTTTTCCGATACCGTTGCGCGCCGCAGTCGCTAAGCCTGCAATGACAAACTCTTTTCCTTCGGGCATCGCATGTTGGAAATCGGTTAGCTGCGTGTTGATTAAATGTTTCATTTCAAACCGGAACGGGTCGAGCGGGTGTGCCGAAAGATATATTCCGATCAGCTCTTTTTCACGGTTCAGTTTTTCGAAAATGCTCCAATCATCCGCAGGCGGTATTTCGGGGCGGATGATGGCTACAGCGTTGTTTCCGCCGAAGAGCGAATTTTGATTCATTTGTTTGTCAGATTGCATTTTGTTACCAAACCGCAGCAATATTTCGGTGAAGGTTTCATCGGCGGCATTTTTGACAAAGAACTGTTCGCGTCTGATCCCTGAAAGATTGTCGAACGCTCCCGACTGTGCCAGCGCTTCCACAGTTTTTTTGTTGCAGGCTTGCAGGTTCACCCTTTCCACAAAATCAAAAATATCCCTGAATGCGCCAGTTTTACTGCGCTCCTCCACGATAGCCGCTACCGCATTGGCGCCCACGCCCTTCACTGCTCCCAGCCCAAAGCGGATATTTCCCTGTTGGTTGACCGTAAAAGTCAGATTACTTTCATTCACATCAGGCCCAAGCACCTCAATACCCATGCGACGGCATTCGTCCATAAATTTGGTGATTTCAGTGATGTTCGAGATATTACGGCTAAGCACGGCAGCCATGTACTCCGACGGGTAATTTGCCTTGAGATACGCCGTTTGGTAAGCCACCCACGAGTAGCAGGTAGCGTGCGACTTATTGAACGCATACATTGCAAAACTCACCCAGTCGTCCCAAATCTTGTTGACCACCTTTTCGTCGTGTCCATTGGTTTTACATCCCGCGATGAACTTCTCCTTCAAGGCATTCATCTTGTCAATGAGCTTTTTCCCCATCGCTTTGCGCAATTCGTCGCTTTGTCCGCGCGTGAACCCTGCCAGGTCGCGGCTCAAAAGCATCACCTGTTCCTGATATACCGTGATTCCGTAGGTGTCCTTCAGGCGCTCCTCCATGACGGGGATATCGTATTCAATCGGTTTGCGGCCATGCTTGCGGGCGATAAAGTCGGGGATATAGTCCATCGGACCGGGGCGATAGAGAGCGTTCATCGCAATGAGGTCTTCGAACTTGGTAGGACGCAACTCGCGAAGATATTTTTTCATGCCGTCCGACTCGAACTGGAACGTACCGGTGGTTTCGCCCCTGCTGTACAGTTCGTAGGTAGGCGCGTCGTCGAGCGGAATGGCGTCAATGTCGAGGTCGACGCCGCGACATTGTCTGATGTTCGCCATGGCTTCCTTGATGATGGATAGGGTTCTCAATCCGAGAAAGTCCATCTTCATCAAACCTACATCCTCAATCACAGAGCCTTCGTATTGGGTAACGAGGATGTCGGCGTTGGTTTCCTTGTCGAATGCGGTGTGGATAGGCACATAATTGGTGAGGTCATCGGGGCCGATCACAATTCCGCAGGCATGTACACCGGTTTGGCGTATGGTTCCTTCGAGCATCTGCGCGTATTTGATGGTGGCGGCAACCAGCGGGTCAAGCGAATTGTAGGCCTCTTTCATGGCGGGTACATGCTCAATGGCGCTTTTGATATTCACTTTTTTGTCACGCGGTATCTCGTCAATCAGTTTGCTCAGGCGGTCGGCTTCTGATAACGGCACATTTTGCACGCGCGCCACGTCCTTGATAGCCGATTTGGCAGCCATCGTACCAAACGTAACGATGTGCGCCACCCGTTCGCGTCCGTATTTTTCAGTCACCCATTGAAGCACCTGTCCGCGGCCGTCGTCGTCGAAATCAATGTCAATATCGGGCATTGAGATACGGTCGGGGTTAAGGAAACGCTCAAACAGAAGGTCGTATTTGATAGGGTCAATATCAGTAATGCGCAGACAGTAGGCCACAGCTGAACCTGCCGCAGAACCACGCCCCGGCCCCACAGAAACGCCCATCGCTCGCGCCGCAGCAATAAAATCCTGCACAATGAGGAAATATCCCGGATAACCCATATTCTTTATGGTTTCCAGCTCAAAATCAATACGTTCTCGCAATTTGTCACTGAGATTTCCGCCATAACGTTTTTCCGCGCCTTCGTAAGTAAGATGCCGCAGGTACGCATCGGCGTCATCGAAACCTTCCGGCAACGGAAAATCAGGCATGATGGGTGCACTGTTGATATCGTAAAATTCAACCTTATCAGCTATTTCGTTCGTATTTTCGAGCGCTTCGGGAAGGTCGGGAAAGATGGCTTCCATCTCGGCGCGTGTTTTGAACCATTCCTGTTGCGTATAACGCATACGGCTAACGTCATTCACGTCGGCAGCCGTGCTGATACACAACAGGCGGTCGTGCGCCTCGGCTTCGTTCTCGTTCACAAAATGTACATCGTTGGTGACGATACACTTCACTCCGTGTTTTTTTGACAATTCAATCAACACAGGATTGACTTCCTGCTGACGTGGAAAGACGTCGGTTGCGGCTCCGGGCTTGTCGGTTTTGTGGCGTTGAAGTTCGATGTAAAAATCGTCGTCGAAACGTTCTTTGAACCACAGGATGGCTTCTTCGGCTGCCGCAATGTCCCCGTCAACGATGTATTGCGGAATTTCGCCCGCAATACAGGCTGTCGAAACAATCAGCCCCTCGCGGTACTGTTCAAGGATCTCCTTGTCGATACGCGGTTTGTAATAGAAACCTTCAATGTAACCAAGCGATACTAATTTCACCAGGTTGTGATAGCCGGTCTTGTTCTTTGCCAGCAATATCAAATGGTTTCCGCTACGGTCTTCCTTGCCTTTCTTATCGAAACGGCTGGTGGGCGAAACGTATACCTCGCATCCGATGATGGGCTTGAAAGGTTTGCCTGTCTTTTCGCTGACTGAAGCGGCATAGTTGAGAAACTCCTTGACGCCAAACATGTTGCCGTGATCGGTGATCGCCATCGCATTCATTCCGTCGGTAATAGCCTTGTCGACCAATGCGGGTATTTGTGATGCCCCATCGAGGGTGGAATAATGTGTATGAACGTGGAGGTGTATGAAATTTGACATGAAAAGATGATAAGATTTTGAAAAATATGGAAATGACGAATAAATGATCGTACTTTTCGGGATGCAAGATATAAAAAAAATGAGAATTGAGGTGGTAATTTTTTAAAATATTAACTCAAAATTTCCACAATTTTTCAGCACCTCAAAAATAATATTTCGCCACCATTTAAAAAGCGCTTGCAATTAAACGAAAATGATTACTTTTGCACCCGAAAAATCAATGGCGAGGTAGCTCAGCTGGTTAGAGCGCATGATTCATAATCATGAGGTCGGCGGTTCAATCCCGCCTCTCGCTACGCAGGAATATCAAGCCTTACAGAAATGTAGGGCGTTTTTGTTTGTCATTATCGGTAAATTTAGGCGTATAGGTCAAATTTCATGCTTTTTTCACAAAACTGCCCCTGTATTAACCATACATAGAATCATCTGTTTCCTACATCAACTTCCTGTACCTAATTCGTTTCGGCCCTTCATCACCCAGCCGTTTCTTCCGGTTTTCCTCATATTCGGAATACGAACCTTCGAAGAAATATACATTTGAATTACCTTCGAAAGCGAGGATATGCGTAGCAATGCGGTCGAGGAACCAGCGGTCGTGCGAAATCACTACCGCGCAGCCGGCAAAATTTTCCAAACCTTCTTCGAGGGCGCGCAGGGTGTTGACATCGATATCGTTGGTAGGCTCGTCGAGGAGCAGCACGTTGCCTTCTTCTTTGAGGGCAATCGCCAGGTGAAGGCGGTTACGCTCGCCGCCCGAAAGCATATCGCAGTTTTTTTCCTGATCAGCGCCGCTGAAATTAAAGCGCGACACATAAGCGCGGGCATTCATCTGTTTTCCGCCCAGCAAAATCAATTCATTACCTTGCGAAATCACCTGATATACCGTTTTTTCAGGGTCAATATCCTTGTGGCTCTGGTCTACGTATGCAATTTTTACCGTTTCGCCTACTTCAAATGTACCTGAGTCGGGTTTTTCGATACCCATGATGAGACGGAAAAGCGTGGTTTTACCTGCTCCGTTAGGGCCAATCACGCCCACGATACCGGCAGGCGGAAGTTTAAAGCCGAGATTATCGAACAGTAAACGTTCGCCATAACCTTTCGAAACGTTTTGCGCCTCTATCACCTTGTCGCCCAAGCGGGGGCCGTTGGGGATAAATATTTCCAGCCGTTCTTCCTTTTGTTTCACATCCTCGTTCATCATCCGGTCGTATGCCGAAAGACGCGCCTTGGCCTTGGCGTGACGCGCCTTGGGCGCCATCCGTACCCATTCCAGCTCGCGCTCAAGGGTCTTGCGGCGTTTGCTTTCCTGTTTTTCTTCCTGCGCCAACCGTTTGGTTTTCTGTTCGAGCCACGACGAATAATTGCCTTTCCAGGGAATACCTTCGCCACGGTCGAGTTCGAGAATCCATCCTGCTACATTGTCGAGGAAATAACGGTCGTGCGTGATGGCAATCACCGTACCCTTGTACTGTTGCAGGTGCATTTCGAGCCATTGTACCGACTCAGCGTCAAGGTGGTTGGTTGGTTCGTCGAGCAGTAGGATGTCGGGTTCTTTCAATAGCAGACGGCACAAAGCCACGCGGCGCCGCTCGCCTCCCGAAAGAACGGCTATCGGCATATCGCCATCGGGGCAACGGAGCGCATCCATAGCGCGTTCGAGCTTGCTGTCGATATCCCAGCCGCCCGCATGTTCGATCTGCTCGGTGAGTTCGCCCTGACGGATCATCAGTTGATCCATTTCCTCATCGCTCATCGGTTCCATGAAACGGTTGTTTACCTCTTCGTATTCCTTCAGCAGGTCGACAATTTCCTGAACGCCTTCCTGTACAATTTCTTTCACCGTTTTGGCGTCGTCTAAATGGGGTTCCTGTTCCAGTAAACCTACCGAATAACCCGGAGAAAAGACTACCTCGCCCTGATACGATTTCTCAACGCCTGCAATAATGCGTAACAGCGTAGATTTACCCGATCCGTTCAACCCGATGATACCAATCTTGGCGCCATAGAAAAAAGACAAATAGATGTCTTTCAGCACTTGCTTGTGGGGCGGGAAAATCTTGTTGACCCCCACCATCGAAAAAATAATTTTTTTATCGTCTGACATGATGAACAATTTTTGATTCCTGAATTTTTGCGAAAATACAAAAAAATGGCGAAATATGATTTTGAGGCGCTTTTTTAGTTACCAGCTACAAGTTTTCAGTTACCAGACAAAAAAACAACGGCAGGAGGGCAGCATTTACTTGCGTGAGAACGCTTCGCTTAGTTGCAATGCCGCTATTTTATTTTATGTA